>Ga0114959_10000083_pt1 | contig 83517 bp, 75 predicted proteins | sample C_130625_EF_Meta_FD_87317 | JGI IMG/M metagenome (GOLD analysis project Ga0114959, IMG submission 87317) | Freshwater microbial communities from Lake Croche, Canada to study carbon cycling - C_130625_EF_MetaG | ecosystem: Environmental > Aquatic > Freshwater > Lake | place: Lake Croche, Canada...
CAGTGCTCACTGTTAGTTATTCTGGCTTTGTAGGAAGTGAAACTGCATCAAGTTTAACCACTGCTCCAACAGCAAGTACCACAGCTACAACTGCAACAGGAGCTGGAACTACTGCAATTATAGCATCTGGCGGAGTTTCTAATAATTATGATTTTGCATATGTTGCAGGAACCTTAACTATAAATAAGGCAACTTTAACAGTAACCGCAGATAACAAATCAAAAGTATATGGTGCTACAAACCCAGTGCTCACTGTTAGTTATTCTGGCTTTGTAGGAAGTGAAACTGCATCAAGTTTAACCACTGCTCCAACAGCAAGTACCACAGCTACAACTGCAACAGGAGCTGGAACTACTGCAATTACAGCAGCTGGCGGCGTATCTGATAACTATAACTTTGTTTACACAGCCGGCACCCTAGCTATAGGCAAAGCTACATTAACGGTAACAGCACCTAATAGAATAAAAGTATACGGTACTGCAAACCCCCAATTTCAAATAAATAATGTAACTGGTTTTATAGGTACAGACAATCCATCAAATAGTTTATCTACTGTACCAACAGCAAGTACCACTGCTACAACTGCAAGCGTAGCTGGAGTTTATCCTATTACAGTATCAGGTGGTGTGTCTAGTAATTATGATTTTGTATATGTTGCTGGAACTTTAACTATTGTAAAAGCAACTTTAACTGTAACAGCAGACATTAAAACAAAAGTATATGGTGCTGCAAACCCAGCTTTAACCGTTACCTACTCAGGTTTTAGATTAAGTGATGCTGCATCAAGTTTAACCACTGAGCCAACAGCCACAACAATAGCTACAACAACGAGTGTTGTTGGAACTTATGCAATTACAGCAGCTGGCGGTGTATCTGATAATTATAACTTTGATTACACAGCCGGCAGTCTAATTATAGGCAAAGCAACCTTAACAGTAACCGCAGACAATAAATCAAAAGTATACGGTGCTGCAAATCCAGCGCTTACAGTAAGTTATTCGGGCTTTACTGGTAGTGATGCTGCATCAAGTTTAACTACAGCACCAACAGCAACTACAATTGCTACAACAACAAGTGGAGCTGGAACCTATGATATCACTACATCGGGCGGTGTGTCTGATAATTATGATTTTGTATATGTTGCAGGTGTATTAACAGTAACCAAAGCAACGTTAACTATAACTGCAGACAATAAAACAAAAGTTTATGGTGCTGCAAACCCTGTGTTTACTGTTACTTATACAGGTTTTGTTGGAAGTGATGATGAGACGAGCTTAATTAATTATTCGAAAGAATCTACACCTGCCACATTAGTTAGCGTTGTAGGAAACTACCCTATCACAGAATCTGGCGCTGTATCTGATAATTATGATTTCGTATATGTTGCAGGTACCTTAACAATTACCAAAGCAACTTTAACTGTAACTGCAGACAACAAAACAAAAGTATACGGTGCCGCAAACCCAGCATTAACAGTTACTTACTCTGGCTTTGTACTTAATGATGCTGCATCAAATTTAACTACAGCACCAACTGCATCAACCACAGCCACAACAACGAGTGTTGTTGGAACCTATGGTATCACTGCGTCAGGTGGCGTTTCAAGTAACTATGATTTTGTATATGTTGCAGGTGCGTTAACAATTACCAAAGCAACCTTAACTGTAACTGCCGACAACAAAACAAAAGTATACGGTGCTGCAAATCCAGCATTAACAGTTACTTATTCTGGCTTTAAAGGAACAGATGCTGCAACAAGTTTATCTACAGCGCCTACGGCAAGTACAACTGCAACAACAACAAGCGGTGTTGGAATCTATGCTATCACTGCGTCAGGTGGCGTTTCTAGTAATTATGATTTTGTATATGTTGCAGGTACGCTAACAATTACCAAAGCAACTTTAACAGTAACTGCAGAAGATAAAACAAAAGTATACGGATCTTCAAATCCAGCATTAACAGTTACATATTCTGGCTTTAAAGGAACAGATGCTGCAACAAGTTTGTCTACTGTTCCAACAGCAAGTACAACAGCTACAACAACAAGCGGTGTTGGAACCTATGCTATCACTGCATCAGGTGGCGTTTCTAGTAATTATGATTTTGTATATGTTGCAGGTACGCTAACAATTACCAAAGCCACTTTAACTGTAACTGCCGACAACAAAACAAAAGTATACGGATCTTCAAATCCAGCATTAACAGTTACTTATTCTGGCTTTAAAGGAACAGATGCTGCAACAAGTTTATCTACAGTGCCTACAGCAAGTACAACTGCAACAACAACAAGCGGTGTTGGAACCTATGCTATCACTGCGTCTGGTGGCGTTTCAAGTAACTATGATTTTGTATATGTTGCAGGTACGTTAACAATCACCAAAGCAACCTTAACTGTTACGGCTCAAGATGCAAGCAGGTGTTTTGGTTTAATAGATCCTACGTTAACGTATATTGTTACAGGTTATTTAAATGGAGATGCTGCAACATCAATTACAACAAAACCTATAGTAGTAAGCAATACAACTGCTAGTTCTGTAGCAGGAATATATAAAACAATTGCTTCAGGCGCAGTAGCCGCTAATTACAACTTCGTATATGTTGATGGTAAATTTACAGTGAACGCACTTCCAATTGGAACAGTAAGTTCAACAGTAGACTTTGTATGTGATGGATCTACTTTAACCTTAAATGCTACAGGCGGTGCTACTTATGTGTGGTACAAAGCTGGTGTGGTAATTCCAAGTGCTACAAGTTCAAGTGTAGTAATTAATAGTAGTGGAGATTATAATGCAAAACTAATTAGTTCATTTGGATGTGAAGCCATGTCATCTAATTCACTAACTATTAAACAATATTATGCACCAGTAGCAGACTTCATAACGCAGTATTATTGTATTAATAAACCGGTGAACATTACGAATAAATCAACAAGTACAACTGCTGGCACTGTGAAGTACTTATGGGATGATGGCGCTGGTAATACAAGTGCATTATTAAATCCTGTATTTACCTATAACACAACTGGTAATAAAACCATCAAATTATCTGTCATTCCAGATAATTGCCCTGCATTGAAAAATGATATTAGTAAAGTTGTTGCTATTGAATCGCCTACAGCTGCAATTAGAATGCCAATAGTAGATGTACAAGCATTTGAAACGGTTACACTTCAAGCAAGAACAAGCTTTGGTGTTAGTTACGAATGGAGCCCTACTGTTTATTGGTCTACCAGTTATTTGATAGCCAATCCAACTGTTATGTTAGATAAAGAAACGCTATTCAATATTAAAATAACAGCTGCTTCTAGTTGTGTAACGGTAGATACATTACAGGTGAGAATATTTAAGAAAAAAACTGTTTACGTGCCAAATACTTTTACTCCTAACGGTGATGGCGTAAATGATGTATTTAGAATTAATCCTGTGGGAATTAGGGATTTAAGATATTTCAGAATTTATAATCAATGGGGCACTTTAGTATTTGAAACTTCTAATCTTTCTGTAGGTTGGGATGGAAACTTTAAAGGAGTTAAGCAACCCCTTGCCACTTACACCTGGGTAATTGATGCAGTTGATATTAATGCCCAGCCGATAAGAGAATCAGGATCAATTACATTAATCCGTTAATAAATAATTTTAAAAGAAGAAGCATGAAAAAATACATAATTATACTTTTACTTACATTGTTTATTAGCGAATTAGCACTAAGTCAAGATCCATTTTTCTCGCAATATTATGAATCTCCAATGAGCTTAAACCCTGCATTAATTGGGAGTGGATTGGTAAAAAATGCACGAATAAGCATGATTACTAGAAACCAATGGTGGGGAGGGAATTCTCAACCTTATTTAACAAATACTGTGAGTTTTGAAAAACGAATAGGAGAAAAGAATTTGGGAGATGATCAGTTTGCTATGGGGTTAATGCTATTAAATGAAAGGTCAAATGGAGGCGTTTTGAGTAACACTTATTTTACGGGTGGGCTAAATTATCGGAATAGTTTAGATGCTGAAGGAAATAGTGTATTAAGCGGTGCTATTTCCGCATCTTATAGTAACAGAATGATTGATTTAAGTCAAGCTACTTTTCAATCACAATTTGGCAGTTTTGGATTTATTCAATCGGCAAGCAATTACGATCCTATTTCAAGTTCGAGTCTAAATAACAAATACTTTGATTTGAATATTGGTTTATCGTATGAACATAAGAGTAATAAAGTTGATTATGAAATTGGTGGTGCATTGTTTCATGCATCAAGGCCAAAAGAAGGTGTTGTAAATAATACAGAATATAAAATGGATCCAAGAGTAGTATTTGCTTCAACTTTAAAATGGCGTCGAAGTATAACTGAGGAATGGTCTTTGTCGGGTAACTATCAAATGCAAGCGAATAAACAATTGCTAACAATTGGTGTCAATTATGCAGTTTGTGTCACTGATAACACTATTCACAAAGCTATCTTAGGTCTATACAATCGATTCAATGAATCAGTCTATCCATACATTGGCATACAGTCAAATGATTTCAAATTTGGCGTGAGTTATGATATTATTACAGGTACTGCAAAAACATCCTTAAATTCAGTTCAAAGTTTTGAAGCGTCAATGAGTTTAACTATTGGTAAGAAGAAGTAAAGCTAAACTGCTACTATAGATATATAGCGTTTGCATTTAATTAAATTAATGCCAAAGGTTAAATGAGCTTTTGGCATTTTTATTACCCTATCGCTTATTCCTAAAAAAACTTTGAATTAAAAAAGCACAGTCTGCTTCTAAAACACCAAATTCTACAATGGTTTTGGGATGAAAAGGGCCTGCTTCTTTGGTATGAAAACGGTAGCCGTTTTTTGCATCGGAAGCACCATATACTACGCGCCCAATTTTACTCCAATAAAGTGCACCAGCACACATTAAACACGGCTCAAGTGTTACATACAAGCTTGCTTCTGGTAAATATTTGGCACCCATAAAATTAAAAGCTGCTGTAAGTGCTAATATTTCGGCATGGGCTGTTGCATCGTTTAAGAGTTCAACTTGGTTGTGTCCACGTGCAATGATTTTATTATTCATGACTACCACAGTACCCACTGGTACTTCATCTGCATCAAATGCTTTCTGCGCCTCATTGAGGGCCTGCTGCATAAAATATTCATCATTGTGCTCTTGCATAGCGGCAAGTTAAATAAAATAAAGTAGGGAATGGTTGTTTAAGATGAGAGGGGAATCTACTAAAAAAACTGCCTCATTAATAAATGCTGAACCACCATAATTCACACTAAACCGTGTAAATAAATAGCAGCGCTTTTATTAATGAGACAATCTCTTTATTGTTGGAAGCTTAATTACAATTTTTTAATTAAGATATTTTTAAACCATACATCATTGCCGTGGTCTTGTAAACATATATTGCCGCTAAAAATTCTACCAAAATCTGGCATTTTTTTAAACTTGCTTTTTGAAATCATCTCTTTCCAATTGTCATCGCCATAATTGGTTGTTACAACTGAAGTGCCATTTAAAATAATTTCCATTTTACCTTTGTTGCAAATTATTTCGCAGGTATTCCATTCGCCAACAGGTTTTACTGCACCTTCTTTTCCTTCTACTAAATCGTATAAGTTTCCAGCCCTGTGTTTGATGATTTTTCCATCGCTGTGTCCATCGTTATCAAGTACTTGAACTTCAGGTCCGGTATGAAAAGCGTGCTCGTATTTAACCGCATCATCTTGTACCCAAAAAATAATACCACTGTTTCCTTTTGGTGAAATTTTCCAATCAACTTTTAAATCAAAATCTCCAAAAATGGCATCAGATAAAATATCGCCATCTCCCTGTGCTTTCAATGCTTTTTTTGCAGTTGCATCTAAATACAATGCGCCGTCTTCTACTTTCCAATATTCGCCTACTGTTGTTTTACCATAAGTATGCCAACCTTTGGTGGTTTTTCCGTCAAACAAAGAAATCCAACCTTTTGGTTTTGCAGTTTCTTTTTTTACATTCTTATCAGGACTTCCCACTAATAGGGTAGCTGATAGTAAACAGGAATACAGTAATGTTTGCATCGTTTTTATTTGTTGAGTAAGAAAATATATTTAATGATTTGTTTGGCATCTTCTAAAGCTAATTGTGGATGCGGAGTCATTGGAATTGCACCCCATACACCACTTCCGCCTTTTAACACTTTACCAGCTAGTAATTCAATATTTGCTTCGGTATGTTCGTATTTTGCAGACACATCTTTATAAGCGGGCCCTATTAATTTTGCATCGGTTTTATGACAAGTTAAGCAGTCTGATTTTGCAACCAATGCCAATCCTTTTTTGTAATCGGGGTTAGCGCTTAAGTCGGCTACTGGCGCTGGTGCTGTTGCTGCTGCTGGACTTAGTGTTGCTGCTTCCTTTTTTTCATTACTATTGTTGCTACTACATGCGCCAATCAATACTACAAGTCCGATGGCTAAAAGATACTTTTTCAATTCAGATAGATTTTATAATTAAAAAAAATAAAGTTATTAATGAATTCCCAAAATGCTACGATTAAATTCTTCGTTTGATCCTGTACTTGCAAAATCATCAAAGGCTTTTTCTGTTACACGAATAATATGGTTTTTTATAAAAGGCGCACCCTCTGCTGCGCCGGCTTCTGGATGCTTGATTGCGCATTCCCATTCCATTACAGCCCATCCCTTATAATTGTAGCCAGCTAATTTGCTAAAGATAGATTTAAAATCAACTTGACCATCTCCTAAAGAACGGAAACGTCCTGCACGATTAATCCAACTTTGATAACCGCCGTACACACCTTGTTTGCCTGTTGGATTAAACTCAGCATCTTTTACATGGAACATTTTAATTCGCTCATGATAAAAATCGATGTATGATATATAATCTAAACACTGTAACACAAAATGCGATGGATCGTATAATAAATTAGCACGAGGATGGTTGTTTACTTTTTCTAAAAACATTTCGTAGCTAATGCCATCGTGCAAATCTTCGCCAGGATGAATTTCATAACAAAGATCTACGCCGTTCTCGTCAAAAGTATTTAAAATCGGTAACCATCGTTTGGCTAATTCGGTGAATCCGGTTTCTACTAAACCTGCTGGTCTTTGTGGCCATGGATAAACCGTATGCCAAAGTAATGCGCCGCTGAAAGTAGCGTGGGCATTGAGTCCTAGGTTTTTAGAGGCTAATGCCGCATAGTTTAATTGTTGTACCGCCCATGCCGTTCTTGCAGTCGGATTATTTCTAACTTCATCGGGTGCAAATCCATCAAACAAGGCATCATATGCTGGATTTACTGCCACAAGTTGTCCTTGCAAATGCGTAGATAACTCAGTGATTTCCATGCCAGCAGCTTGCACGATTCCTTTAATTTCATCGGCATAAGTTTTGCTTTCTGCTGCTTTTTTTAAGTCGATACAACGTGGATCCCAACTAGGAATTTGAACACCTTCAAAACCCAAACTTTTTGCCCATTTACAAATGGTATCTAAAGAATTAAATGGAGCGGTATCGCCCATAAATTGTGCTAAAAAAATAGCAGGTCCTTTTATGTTTGTCATAGAATATTTTTAAAAAAATTTGTTTGAAAAATTATAATTGATACGCCGTCCATTTAAGTTCTGATTGAGCCGATGCTACAACATTGTCTATAAATGCCATGCCCCTCACACCATCAGCAACAGTAGGAAAGTCCAATGCTTCGGGTGTTGGTATAGTGCCGTCAATTTTTGCAGATAATGTTTGGGCAAAATTATGGTAGATATTTGCGAAGGCTTCTATATAACCTTCTGGATGTCCTCCGGGTGTTCTACTATTTTTAATAGCATAACTACTTAAACGGTCGCCATAGTTTCCGCCGGCACGTAATATTTGCGTAGGAGCATTTAACCATTTTACTAATAAAGTATTGGGTTCGTGTTGGGCCCATTCAATTCCGCCTTTCTCGCCATAAACCCTAATTTTTAAAGCATTCTCTTCTCCTGCTGCCACTTGCGATGCCATTAAAACACCTGCAGCACCGTTGTTGAATTTCAATAAAACGCCACCGTCATCGTCTAATAATCGGCCAGGTACCATAATATTTAAATCAGCACACAAATGGGTAATTTCTAAACCGGTAATATATTCTGCAAGGTGTGCTGCATGTGTACCAATATCGCCCATACAACCACACTTACCACTTTTTGTTGGATCTGTTCTCCAAGCGGCTTGCGCATTTCCTTCTTTTTCAGACAAGTTGCTAAGCCAACCTTGCGGATACTCTACCCATACTTTTCTTATTTTACCTAATACACCATCTGCTACCATTGCTCTTGCTTGTTTTACCAAAGGATAACCTGCATACGTATGCGTTAAGCAAAGAAGCAAACCTGTTTCTGCCACTTTCTTTTGTAATTGCTTGGCTTCGTCTAAGGTAAAGGTCATTGGCTTTTCAATTACCACGTGAAAGCCATGTTCTAAAGCCATCATTGCAGGAGCAAAGTGTGCAAAATTGGGTGTTACAATGGTTACAAAGTCAATGCGCTCATTGGCAGGTAAAGCAGCTTCTTTGGTAATCATTTCTTCGTAATTCAAATAAGTTCTATCTGCAGGAAGAAATAGCATTTTTCCAGAAGCAATGGCATTTTCAGGATTGGTGCTGAGTGCACCAGCAGTTACTTCTATCAATCCATCCATATTGGCAGCAAATCGGTGGATGGCTCCAATAAAAGCATCTTTGCCTCCTCCTATCATACCCATTCTAAGTTTTCTATTCATCTTGGTTTACTTTATTATTTTAGTAAAATTTATTCATTATTTTAGGTGTCAATTAACAACAATTAGTATTCGGGTATAAAGCTGACGAAAAAAAAATAATTATCAGCGAATTTTTATCAACGAAGTTTTAAAAATAAAAAATTACATTTAACTTCTAAACTTTTCTTTTAAACTCTAACGACATGCAAACAAACCTACAACGTAGTCAATTATTTGTTGCCAGCTGCTTAGCGCTTTTGGTAACTGCTTTATCATTTGGAATTAGGGCCGGTATTTTAGGTAGGCTGGGTACTGAGTTTCAACTCATCGCTGGTCAATTCGGCACAATTTCCGCCACTGCATCAGCGGCTTAAAAGAATTTTTATTTGATATTAATTTATAAAAAATGCCAAACAAACCAAGCAGAAGAACTGCTATTAAAAATATTTTTACAGGCTCTGCAGCACTAGCTGCTGGGGCAAGTTTATCATCTTTTACTAGTGATATGAAACCAAGTAATCCGCCTTTAAAAGGAAATATTAATCATTCGGCTTGCCGTTGGTGTTATAATGATATTCCATTAGAACAACTTTGTGCTGCTGGTAAAGAAATGGGATTGGTAGGAATAGATTTGGTGGGTCCGAAAGACTGGCCAACACTTAAAAATTATAACCTAATTTCTACCATGTGTAATGGCGCTGAAATTAGCCTTGCCAAAGGATGGAACGACAAACAGTACCATGCCAAACTAATTAGTAATTACACAGAACATATTGATCTTGTTGCAAAAGCAGGTTATACCAATTTGTTTTGTGCAAGTGGCAATAGAAATGGAATGGACGACGAAACTGGTTTGCAAAACTGTGCCGAAGGTTTAAAGCAAATCATGGCACAAGCCGAAAAAAACGGGGTAATTATTGTAATGGAATTACTCAATAGTAAAGTCAACCACAAAGATTATATGTGCGACCGTTCTGCATGGGGCGTTGAACTTTGTAAAAGAATAGGCTCTCCTAATTTTAAATTGTTGTATGATATCTATCACATGCAAATTGATGAGGGAGATGTAATTAGTACGATTCGTTCTTACAATACTTATTTTGGTCATTACCATACTGGTGGTGTACCTGGTAGAAATGAAATTGATGAAACCCAAGAACTATATTATCCTGCCATTATGAAAGCAATTCATGCTACAGGTTACAAAGGATATGTAGCCCAAGAATTCATTCCTAAGGCAGTAGATAAATTAGATTCATTGCGCAAAGCGGTTCAAATTTGTGATATTTAAAAAAATAAAATCCTATCAATAATGGCTGAACAAACATATGATGCAATTGTAGTGGGCTCTGGTATTAGCGGTGGCTGGGCTGCAAAAGAATTAACCGAAAAAGGTTTGAAAGTATTGTTACTTGAAAGAGGTCGCAATATTGAACACATTAAAGACTATGTGTCTGCTAATAAAGAAGCATGGGATTTTCCACACCGTGGTAAAAGAACCCAACAGATGATTAAGGATTATCCGAATTTAAAAAGAGATTATCCTTTAAACGAAATGAACCTCGACTTTTGGTGTAAGGATACCGAACATCCATACACAGAAGTAAAACCATTTTATTGGTTTCGTGGATACCATGTGGGTGGAAAGTCATTAACCTGGGGTCGTCAAAGTTATCGTTGGAGTGACACCGATTTTGAAGCCAATGCCAAAGATGGCCATGGTGTTGATTGGGCGGTTCGTTACAAAGACATTGCGCCTTGGTACGATCATGTAGAAAAGTTTGCAGGTATTAGTGGTAACAAAGATGGCTTGGCTGTTTTGCCTGACGGACAATTTTTACCACCAATGGATATGACTTGTGTGGAGAAAGATGTTGCTGCCAGAATTAAAGCACATTACAAAGGTGAGAGAAGTATGATTATTGGTCGTACAGCTAATTTAACTGTTCCACACGAAGGAAGAACCAACTGTCAGTTTAGAAATAAATGCTGGTTGGGTTGTCCGTTCGGCGGATATTTTAGTACGCAATCTTCTACTCTTCCTGCTGCAGAAAAAACAGGCAATTTAACGCTGCGTCCTTTTTCTATTGTTACAAAAGTATTGTATGATAAAGATAAAAAAAGAGCAACAGGGGTTGAAGTATTAGATTCAGAAACCAACCAAACCATTGAATACAAATCAAAAATTGTTTTCTTAAACGCAGGCACCTTAAATACTTCTTGGATTTTAATGAACTCGGCAACCGATGTTTGGCCTGAAGGTTTGGGCAGTAGCAGCGGAGAGTTAGGACATAATTTAATGGATCACCATTTAGGTAATGGCGCTAGTGGAAAAGTAGACGGTTACGAAGACAAATACTATTTTGGACGTAGGGCCAATGGTATTTATGTGCCAAGGTATCGTAACTACGGAAATGATAAACGCGATTATGTTAGAGGATTTGGATTCCAAGGTGGTGGTAGCAGACAAACAGGTGGTCATGCTATTGCAGAATATAGCATAGGCGCAGAATTTAAAGATGCTATGACAGAACCAGGTGGCTGGACGATGAATCTTGGTGGATTTGGTGAAATGTTGCCTTATCATGAGAATAAAATATCCATCGATAAAAACAAAAAAGACAAATTTGGCATGCATGTTTTGTCGATTGACTGCGAATTAAAAGACAATGAATTAAAAATGCGCAAGGATATTGTTGCTGATGCAGTTGAAATGTTAGAAGCTGCTGGTGTAAAAGATATCAAAGCGCGCGAAGGCGATGGTACTCCCGGAAAAGGTATTCACGAAATGGGTACTGCTCGTATGGGCAAAGACGCTAAAACATCGGTAGTAAATAGTCATAACCAAGTTTGGGATGCACCAAATGTATTTGTTACAGATGGCGCGTTTATGACTTCTGCTTCTTGTGTAAATCCATCATTAACGTATATGGCATTTACTGCTAGAGCTGCAGCATTTGCAGTGGAAGAATTAAAAAAACAAAACTTATAATTCGTTCAGAAAATCATTATAAATTATTTAAAAAGTAAATTGAATGAACAGAAGAGAAGCTATTTCAAGTGTTGCCTTATTAATGGGCGGAACACTTTTAGGCGCAGAAGCATTTATGTCTGGGTGCAAGCTCAGCGATAAAGGAACAACAAGTATCAAGTTTACCCTCGACCATATTAATTTTTTAAATGAAATGGCCGAAACCATTCTTCCTGCTACCGCAACACCTGGTGCAAAGGATGCTAAAGTAGGAGAATTTATGAGCGTGTATGTTACAGACTGCTACGAAAATAAAGACCAAATTATTTTCATGGAGGGGATTAAAAAATTAGACGAAGCAAGTACTAAATTTTCGGGTAAAACTTTTTTAAATAGTACGCCACAGCAAAGACACGAAATTTTAGTAGCCCTTGATGCAGAAGCGAAAGCATATCAAAAAGCAAAAAAAGAAACTGATCCAACGCATTATTTTAAAATGATGAAAGAGTTAACCCTGTTGGGCTTTTTTACTTCAGAAATTGGCGCTACCAAAGCTTTGCGTTATGTAGCCGTTCCTGGAAAATACGAAGGCTGTATTCCTTACAACAAAGGAGACAAAGCTTGGGCTACCTAGTTTAAATACTGTTAGAAAACTAATTACTTAAAGAACTTTAAAATTTGTTTGTATGCATAATAATCGTCGTGATTTTTTAAAAATGAGTGCTTTTGCAGCAGCAGGAATGTCTTTGCCTTTTTCTGGAAACAGCCTATTCGCTGCTAATAAATTGCCTGCTTTTGGATTGCAATTGTGGACGGTTAAAGAAGATATGTTAGCAGATCCAAAAGGAACGCTTAAAAAAATTGCGTCTTTTGGTTACAAACAAATTGAAAGTTTTGAAGGTGATAAAGGTATTTTTTGGGGAATGGACCACAAAGACTTTAAAAAATACATGGATGATTTGGGTATGACTATTATTTCATCTCATTGTAAAATAGAAGAAAATTTTGAACGCAAAGCAGCTGAAGCCGCAGCTATTGGTATGAAGTATTTGATTTGTCCATATAAAGGTCCGCAGCCAAGTATTGATACATTTAAAAAGTTTGCAGACGAGTTTAATAAATGCGGAAAAACAGCTAAATCAAATGGTATTCGCTTTGCGTATCACAACCACGATTATTCTTTCAAAGCTATGAATGGCTTAGTTCCACAAGAGGTGATGATGGATAATACCGATAAAGACACGGTAGATTTTGAAATGGATATTTATTGGGTGGTTGCAGCAGGCGCAGATCCATTAGCGTATTTTAAAAAATATCCTAACCGATTCCGTTTGTGTCATGTTAAAGACCAAGCAATAATTAAAGATGGTCATGAGTCTTGCCATTTAGGTAAAGGCGTTATTGATTTCAAGAAAATATTAAAAGCTGGCACCAACAGCGGATTGAAATACTATGTGGTTGAGCAAGAAGCTTTCACCGGTTCAAACCCAATAGATAGCGCTAAAATTGACGCAACTTATTTGAAGAACTTTAGCATGTAATGCTTTTCAATTAGAGCCCTAATACTTTAAATAGCCCTTCGTATTCTGGATTGTTTGGCTGATTATTTTTTAAAACCCTTGCGTATTCAATGGCTTTGCCTGCTTGTTTGTTTTGTACATACACATAGGCAAGTGCGTAATTAATTTTTTCGTCGCTAGGATTTATTTTAAATCCTTGCAATAAAACCTCAATGGCTTTTTTTGCTTGACTATTTTGTTGCAACAATAGTCCGTAATTATAATACACACTTGGGTTAAGCGATTTGAGTTGATAGGCTTTATCAAATGCCTCTAGTGAAAGTTTACTGTTTTTAAGTTCGCTATACAATAAAGCAATATTATACCAGGCTGTTTCATTTTTTGGATCGGTATGAATGGCCATTTTTAATATATCGAGTGCTGCATTATTTTTTCCTTGCGTACTATACGCTACTGCTAATTGCAATCGTGCAAGATTTGCTAAACTATCTTTTTGTATAGCCCTTAAATAGAATTTTTCTGCTGCAGGAAAATTTTCGTTCTGCTGGTAAAAATCGCCAATAGCAATATTACCATGTGCAAAATCTGCTTGATACAATAAACTTTTTTCTTGCTCGCCTTTTGCATTTTGATGGGCGCTTAGATATTGCTGTGGCACCCCATCTTTTCCAAAACTATTTACTAGTGCTGCTGCCGCAATTCTTACTGCCCTTACTTTATCATTGAGTAAAGCTGCAACCGTATTTTTATCTTGAATTTCATTACTAAATGCCAATAAACTTCTTAGTGCTTCGTATTTAATTTGGGCATCGTTATTTTTTAAAGCATCGAGTAGGGTATTCAAACTTGTTGCTGTATGAATACTTCCCAAATAATTAATGGCAGTGGCTTGAATGATTTTTGGTACCGAAGTATCTGCCAATAATTTTAATAAATGTGCTTCGCTTTTTTCATTGAGTTGACTACCCGGAATAAGGTCTTCTGCAAAATGGTATTTGCGTTTTGGACCGTACCATTTTACAACTGCGTCTGCAGCCCATTTAGCTGTTTTTTCTTTGTGGCAATTATTACAAGCATTTGGAGTAGCATATTGCACAGATAAGTCGGGGCGGGGAACGCGAAAAGCATGGTCGTATCTAACATCATTGCCCATATATATTTTACTAGGGGCATGACAGTTTTTACATTCAGCTCCTGCAGTATTGGTGGTATGAAAATGGTGCGATGGCGAATCAAATGTTTTTGCATGACAACTCACACAAGTTTGGTTGCCAGGTAAAATTAATTTTCCTGAATGTGGGTTATGGCAACTACTACATTCCACTCCTCTAGAAAACATTTTACTCTGTAAAAAAGAAGCATAGGTATAGTCTTCGTCATTCACTTGTCCATCGGCATGAAACCTTTCTGTATTAGGTATTTGAGGGATATAGTTGTCGAGTAATTCTGCACTGTTCACTTGGTCGGCTGCAATGCCTGTTTGCAATGCATGACATGGTGCGCAAGTATTAATTTGGTCTAATTGTTTGCTATTTTTTGCCAATTGCAATAAGGAGTTTTTAATTTTATTTCCTTTTTGATATTCGGCTGTTCCTATGTAAGCAATATGATTTTTTCCTGGTCCGTGACAGGCTTCGCAACTTACATTCAATACATCGAAGCTGGTATTATAAGTATCCTTCTCTATATCATAATTCTTTTTAAGATTGGTGCTATGACAAACGGCACACATGGTATTCCAGTTTTGTGCATTGCCCGTCCAGTGCAACCAATCGTGTGCATCAATTTTTTGTGATGGATATTGGTGGAACCATTTGTTTTGTTTGCTATCCCAACTTAAACGCGTGGCTTGTAATTTGCCTCCTGGAAATTCAACCAAATATTGTTGCAATGGATAATAACCAAATGTGTATTTAATTGGGTAGTCGTGATTTTTACCATCGTCTCCTTGGGTATTTATATAAAAGGTGCTATCCTTTTTATAGAAATGAGACATTACTCCATCGGCATTAAATCCTGCGTTATTAAAATTACCTAAAACTGTACTATCTGTTGGTTTTTGGATGGCCTTAAAATGGTCTGATTTCATCCAGTCATTGTATTGATTGGCATGACAAGATTTACACTGCTGGTCGCCAACAATGGCATTGGGCCCTGCTGCAATATTTTCAATAGCATTTGTTTTTGTTTGACAGTTTTGCATGGTAAAAAAGCAACTAAAAACTGCTAGACTAATAAGGCTGAGAGAAATAATTTTATTGCGCAAAATTCTTTAATTGGTTCAGAAGAAGATAAAAATACGGCTAAAAATAGTGCGGTATTCAATTCATTAAAAAAAAGCAGGATATATCAAAACTAAAATGCTACGCTGAGAATTGTGTAAACGAATTTATTTATCCATCAATTATCCGAATGAAAGGAGGCTGACTCATACAATTGAGACAGCCTCCTTTTGTAAATGACAAACAATTAATTATACACCTAAGCTCCAGCCATCTCTGTAGGTACGTTTTACAAACTGATTGGCTTCGTCGAAATTGGTAATTTTCATGTTCGGACCATCCCAAAGTAGTTTGATAAAACGACCTGGATGATCCATGCCACCTTTTGCATTTTTCTGTTCAAGGTCGTAACTACGAATAGCTAAGTTACCCATCAAGATACTTTCTGTAAGTGGTCCGGCAATATCAAAATGCGAACTAAGGTTTTTTGCTTTATCAGAACCGTATCCTGCAATAGCTGCTTCAACCCATGCGGCATAGTGACCATCTGCTCCTTTTGGAACACGTGCAAGTGTTTGTGGAACAATGATTGATTTGGTTCTTTCGGTAGGCAATAATTGTGGATACATTCCGTAAGTGCCACACATCATTTTTCCTTTAGATCCTACAAAAATAACACCGTTACTTCCGTCGCGATCACCCATTTTTTCGTTAGGTCCTAATTCTTCTGGACGTTCTGGTTGAATACCGCCATCCATCCAATGTAATTTTACATCGGGCTTGCCATCTTTACCTTTAAAAGTAAGAATGATATGAGAAGCGACAGGTCCACTTTCTGGGTAAGCTGCTTTTGTCCAGTTGGCTACATAACGTGTTGCAACGCTACATTCTGCTGAATCAGGATAACCTAGACCTAGCACTGCAAATACAGGAGCCATAATATGACAAGCCATATCGCCTAATGCGCCGGTACCGTAATCCCACCATCCGCGCCAGTTAAATGGCAATAATCCTTCAACATAATCTTTTGCAGGAGCTGTTCCTTGCCAAAGATCCCAATCAAGTTCTTTTGGAATGGCAGACTTTTCTTTAGCCCAAGGAATACCCTGCGGCCAAACTGGTCTGTCGGTAAAACAATAAACAGTATGTACATCTCCTAGTAGACCGGCATTATTCCATTCTACTAATTGACGTACGCCATCTCCAGAAGACCCTTGGTTACCCATTTGTGTAACCACTTTATTGGTATGTGCCGCTTTTGTTACCATACGCGCTTCATAAATATCATGCGTTAATGGTTTTTGAACGTACACGTGTTTTTTCAATTGCATAGCAGCCATGGCCATTACAGCGTGCATATGGTCTGGTGTAGATACAGAACAAGCATCAATATGTTTGTGCTCTTTATCTAACATTTCGCGATAGTCTTTGTAAATTTTTGCGTTCGGATAACGGCTACGGCTTTTGGCAGTTTGGCGCTCATCTACATCGCATAAAAAAGCAATATCTGCTTTGCCACTTTGGTAAAAATTCCAAAGATCAGATTCTCCTTTTCCACCTGCACCTATTCCGGCAACCTGTAATTTATCGCTAGGTGCAATAAATCCTCTGCCTAAAACGTGACGAGGCACAATGGTAAATCCTGCTAATGCTAGTGCACTATTGCGAATAAATCCGCGGCGGTTGTTGTTGGGTGTTTCGTTTTTTTTCATTTTTAAATGTCTTTTTACATTTTGCTAGCTGATAATCATTGCAATAACACAATTAAGTGTTCAATTGAAAATTTGTATACTTTCAATTGAGGAATGAATTTATAATTTTTGTGACATATTTGGTGATTATTTACATTAATTATTAGTATTTCTTTTTTTAGCCACTAGCAACCAAAAAACACCTAAAATTTTAGTGTGTATTTTACCAAGTAGCCAACAAAGACTAACTTGTTTTGTTTTTAAAATGATTACTACTTAATTTTTTTATATGTCAGCTAATTTAGAGCAAGATCTTTCAGCTATGCGCCGCTTCCACGAGTCTGGTGCAACCCAATCTTACGCGTTTAGAAAAAAACAATTATTGTCTTTAAAACAAGCAATAATAGATAACGAAGAAGAAATTTATACAGCACTATTTTCAGACTTAAAAAAAAGTAAAGAAGAATGTTGGGGTTCTGAAAATGGTTTTGCCATGGCAGAACTTAATAACGCTCTGGCTAATTTAAAACATTGGATGGAGCCAACATCGGTGTCTACCAATGTATTAAATATGCCATCGAGCAGCCGTATTTTTCGCGAGCCCTTGGGTTTGGTATTAATTATTGGTCCATGGAATTATCCTTTTCAATTATTAATTACACCATTAATTGGTGCCATTGCTGCAGGAAATTGTGTGGTATTAAAACCGAGTGAATTTGCACCAGCCACTGAGGCTTTGATGCAAAAAATGATTACTGCTATTTTTCCAGCAGAATATGTTTTATATGTACCTGGTGATGGCGCGAAAGTGATTCCTGAAATGATGGAGCAAACTAGGTTCGACCATGTTTTTTATACAGGCAGTACCCTAGTTGGAAAAATTATTTATAAAATGGCAGCCGAAAAACTGGTGCCAGTTACTTTAGAGCTTGGCGGTAAAAGTCCTTGTCTGGTTGAAGCAGATGCTAATATTGAAGTGAGTGCCAAACGCATTATGATGACTAAATTTTCTAATGCAGGACAAATGTGTGTGGCGCCTGATTATGTATTGGTGCATGCATCTGTAAAAGATGCTTTGGTTAATGCCATGCGCAAAAGCATCCAACAATTTTTTGGCAGTCGTGCAGAAGACAGTGAAAACTTTGGAAAGATTATTAACCACAAACAATTTGATAGACTAGTTGCATACCAAAGTCAAGGACGCATTTTGTATGGTGGCAGAACCGATCGCGAAAAATTATTTATTGAACCTTGTTTGTTAGATAATTTAGTAGACAACGCTAGCATTATGCAGGATGAAATTTTTGGACCGATTTTGCCGATTATTAGTTTTACTACCATGGATGAAGCGAAAGCGATTATTGCAAAACATCCCAATCCTTTGGCATTTTATGTGTTTACCCAAAGTGTTGAAAAAGAAAACGAATGGTTGCAAGCAGTGCCTTCTGGCGGGGCTTGTGTAAACAATGCAAGTTGGCATTTAACCAACCACAGCTTGCCTTTTGGCGGAAGAGGATTTAGTGGAACAGGTGCTTATCATGGCAAATATTCTATGGATACTTTTAGTCATAAAAAAGCAGTGATGAAAACGCCTACATGGTTTGATCCTGCCATGAAATATCCGCCATTTAAAGGAAAACTTTGGTTATTTAAATGGTTAATTCGCTAATATAATGACAAAAAAAATTATGAAAACTATTATCATTGGCTTACTCATTTTTGGTGGAGGAAGTTTATTATTAAAAAAGAAAGATATGAGTTATAGACAGTCTATTTTAAAAGCCATGTATCCAGTAATTATGTTTCCTGGAAAACTATTTGGTGCACAAAAATCTATCAAAATAAATGCAGATTATAAATTACCCGCAGTTGATTTTTTTGCTCAAAAAATTACGCTGAATAATGGTTCTGAAATTGTTTTAAACCAATTTAAAGGAAAAAAAATATTATTGGTGAACACCGCAAGTGATTGTGGTTATACTGGTCAATATGCCGAATTAGAAAAATTGCACCAACAGTATTTAAATGATTTAATTATTATTGGATTTCCTGCAAATGATTTTAAAGGGCAAGAAAAAAAAGGAGATGCTGCTATTGCTGAATTTTGTAAAATAAATTATGGGGTTAGTTTTTTCTTGGCTAAAAAATCGGTTGTAATAAAAGGCGCTGACCAAAATCCTGTTTTTGATTGGTTGTCTAATAATGCAAAAAATGGTTGGTGCAGTCAAGCGCCTGTTTGGAATTTTTGTAAATACTTGGTAAATGAAAATGGGGTACTAACCCATTTTTTTCCGCAAACAATTTCGCCTTTAGATGCACAAGTAATTGCCGCTATTGAAACAGCCAGTGTTGCAGCAAAAAATTAAACAGGACATTTTTCGTGGTAATTGATTAGCTCAATAGTGGATCTTTCAAAAATATATCCTTGGTAGTATTTGTATAATTCATCTAACACCGCTTCAATTTCTGGAACTGTTGTAAGCGTTACTAATTTACTTCTGAATTCTTTTATATTGGGCAGGCCTTTTAAATAATTGGTATAGTGCCTACGCATTTCATTAATTCCTGCAATAGGTCCTTTCCATTCAAAAGATTTGTGTAAGTGGTTTTTGCAAACAATAATTCTTTCTTCAAGTGTTGGTGGCGCCATTAATTCGCCGGTTTTTGCATAGTGTTTAATTTCTCTAAAAATCCAAGGATAGCCAATGGCGGCTCTACCAATCATGATTCCATCTACACCATATCTTTCTTTATACTGTACCGCTTTATGTGGCGAGTTAATATCGCCGTTTCCAAAAATGGGAATATTAATACGGGGGTTGTTTTTTACTTTGGCAATCAATGACCAATCTGAATGGCCTTTGTATAATTGGGCACGGGTTCTTCCATGAATGGCCAAGGCTTTAATGCCGGTGTCTTGTAATCTTTCGGCTACTTCTTCAATATTCAAACTACTATCGTCCCAACCTAAACGGGTTTTAACCGTTACGGGTAATTTGGTACTTCGTACGACTGCTTCGGTTAATCGAACCATTAGGTCTAAGTCTTTTAATACACCTGCACCTGCGCCTTTACTCACTACTTTTTTTACCGGGCAACCAAAATTGATGTCTAATAAATCGGGGTTTACGGTGTCTACAATACGCGCACTGAGTGCCATCGCATCTTCATCTCCTCCAAATATTTGAATGCCAATGGGTCTTTCATAATCGAAAATATCTAGCTTTTGACGGCTTTTTATGGCATCTCTAATCAGCCCTTCGCTGCTAATAAATTCGGTATACATTAGGTCGGCGCCATTGTCTTTGCAAACTGCTCGAAAGGGTGGATCACTCACGTCTTCCATTGGGGCGAGTAGTAAAGGGAAATCTGGTAAAACGATATTGCCTATTGTAACCATACTAATGATGCTTCCTGTTTTGTTCGGCCACAGTTGGTAAAGGCTACCCTTTATCCATTAACTTGCAGCTAAATGCCATAAAAAAGGCAAATTTACATCCTATATTTTAGAATTGATGCAACAGAAAACACAACTATCATTTCCCATGCAGTTTGCCCTGCTATTGTCTTTACTAGGAATGGGCTTAATTGTAGGAAATTTATTGATTTTAGGTCTTGGCGCAAACATGATGCACGTGCCTATGAAAGAAGTGCCCGCATTGCTTACTAAGCCCGGCTATATGCGTTTTGCGCAACTATTGAATTCACTTGCGTCCTTGATCGTTTTTTGTATTCCAGCTATTGTTTTGGCTAAAATTTTAAATAGTCATCCTTTTCAGCATTTGCAGTTTCGTACTAAAATAGCACTCAAGCAAGTGTTATTGGTGGTGTTATTGGCGTTTACCGGTTTGTTATTAAGTGGTGCACTCGGCCAGTTAAACGAGTCTATTTGGCTGCCTGCTAAATGGTTAATTAAGGCAAGAGAAATGGAAAATATGTACAAAGAAACCATGTTGTCTATGGCAGCTATGCATTCTTTTACCGACTATTTAATTGCCTTATTGGTGATGGCTTTTTGCCCTGCCTTATTTGAGGAAGTGCTTTTCAGGGGTGGGTTTCAGCAGATTTTTGTGGGATGGACCAAAAATGTTTTTCTGGGTATTTTAATTACTAGTATACTATTTAGCGCTATTCATTTTTCGTTTTTTGGTTTTTTACCAAGAGTAGGATTGGGAATGGTTTTGGGCTATGTTTTTTATTTTGGAAAAAATATTTGGCTAAATATTTTGATGCATTTTTTTTACAACGGTATGATTGTAACACAACTTTATCTAGCGTCGATCCGCGGAAAAAACATTGAAAAAACCATGGACGAAAACATGCCCATATGGTGGGGATTATTGGCTATTTTTGCAGTAGTATACTTATTGCAAGCTTTAAAAAAAGAAACAACAATTTTACACACTGCAAATAGTGTAGCAATAGATTAGTGTTTAAACCAAGTAATTTTCTTCTGCCAATAAAATAAATAGTATGGCTTTTAATTTAGCAACTTTTAAAACTAGAGCCCTTAGTGCCATTGTGTTTGGCTGTATTATGGTGGGCGCATTGGTTTGGAATCAATGGAGTTTTTTATTGTTGTTTACCGTAATACATTTTGGCTGCTGGTTCGAATACAATCGATTGGTGGAATCGATTCATGAAAAATTTGTGCAAGTGCCCGCATTTATTCGAATTACTACTATGCTAGTTGGTTTTGGAGGCATGCTTTGGCTATTGGATCCACAAACTTATCCGCTTTCGTTTTTACCCATTTCTTTGCAACAACTAGGTGGTTGGTTTATAGCCCTTGCCTTACCATTTTTAGTAATTGGTGGATGGGTGAGTAGAAAAAAACTTAGTGTCAACGCCGTCTTGTTTTTATTAGGGGGCTTATTATATATTTCTTTGAGTTGGTCTTTAATGCTGGCTTTACGTGGTCGTGCATTAGAAGGATTTAATCCGTCCATTGGCTGGATATTGCCCGTGGTTTTAATTGTATCTATTTGGATTAATGATACTATGGCCTATTTAGCAGGTAGTATTTTTGGTAAAACGCCTTTGTCTAAAGTATCTCCTAAAAAAACCTGGGAAGGCACAGTTACCGGCGTTGTATTGTCGGTACTAATAGTTGGATATGGTGGCAACTTTTGGTTTGGATTGCCTTTTAAACCCTTGATTTTTGTAGCAGCATTGAGTTCTATTATAGGCACAGTGGGCGATTTGTTCGAAAGTAAACTCAAACGAATGGCCGGTGTGAAAGACAGCGGACAAATGATGCCTGGTCATGGTGGGTTTTTAGACCGATTCGATTCATTATTAGTAGCAACACCCTTTGTTTGGGTTTTTGTTTATTTGTTTTTATAATTAACAAGTATTGATTGTAAGTATTTAACATCTATTACATTTGCAACCTAATTATTTTCAAATGACTATTCACAGAGAAGGATACCAAACGATTGGCATTGCAGCATTTATTTTTGGGTTGATTAACCTAGCCTCTTATTCTTTATTAAGCGAGTCTATGCCTGTATGTGCATTGGTGGTGTTTTTTGTAACACTTGGCATCTTTTTATTTTTAGTATCTTTTTTTAGAATTCCTAATCGTGAACTTACCATTAATGCCAACCAAATTATTTGTCCTGCAGATGGAAAAGTAGTGGTTATTGAAGAAGTGATTGATAGCGAATATTTCAAGGACAAACGCATTCAGCTGAGTGTGTTTATGAGCCCTGCAAATGTGCACGTAAATAGAAATCCTGTAGACGGAGAAATTGTTTATAATCAATACCACAAAGGAAAATATTTGGTTGCTTGGCATCCAAAATCATCTACCGAAAACGAACGTTGGAGCGTGGTGGTAAAAAATCCGCACGGAGAAATACTTTACAAACAAATTGCTGGCGCACTAGCCAAACGCATTTGTAATTATACTAAGGTTGGTCAACAAGTAAAACAAACCGAAGAATACGGCTTTATTAAATTTGGTAGCCGTGTTGACTTATTATTACCACTTACTGCAAAAGTAGAAGTTGCTTTAAACCAAGTGGTAAAAGGTGGTGTAACGGTTTTGGCTACTTGGTAATTTAAAAAATGGCTTCTAACTCTTTTAGGTGCTCAATCGTATAAGTGGCTTTTACTGTAGGAATAATTTTTAAATGGTTCACAAAAATCGTGTCCATTCCTGCATTAATACCGCCTTGTATATCTGCTGCTTGGTTATCGCCAATCATAATGCTTTCGGCCAAATTTGCACCTGCTTTAAGTAGTGCAAAATCGAATATTTCTTTATGCGGCTTCAGGCTATTACTTGCTTCTGATGTAATTACCTGATTAAAATAACTCGTTAAATTACTCTCTCGAAGTTTATTGTGTTGCACCGATTCAAATCCATTGGTAACTAAGTGCAGCACGTAGTTTTTATTTTGTAAGTAGTTTAAAATTTCAATGGTATAAGGAAAGAGTCTATTTTTACTAGGAAGGGTATTTAAAAACTCAATCGATAATTTTTTTGCCAAAGGCTCATCGGCTATTTTGAATTCTAATAAAGCCAGCCACATCCGTTTCCAGCGTAGTTCGTCTTGTTTAATAAAGCCTTTGGTGTATCGGTCCCAAAGTCGATGGTTGTGGTGGGAGTAATGGGCAAAAAAACTTTCAAAATCTGTTATGCCTCTATTAATGAGTTGGTTATTATGGTATAAATCATTTAAAGTTTCTTTGGAATTGGTTTCAAAATCCCAAAGTGTATGGTCGAGGTCGAAAAACAAATGACGGTATTGCATGGCTGCAAAATACGAACTTATATGATTGGCAAAAATGTTCGACCTTTACAATTCAAACTAGTTGCGTTATGAATGTAATTATTACCGGTGCTACAAAAGGAATGGGTAAAGCCATTGCACAACAATTTGCTGCAGCAGGCTACCAATTATTGGTGTGTAGTAGAAATGAAATGGATTTATATGCTTTGGTTGCCGAATTATTAACGGCGTATCCGCAAGCTACTGTTAAAGCAAAAGCAGCAGACCTTTCTAATAAAAAGGAAGCCATTGAATTTGGCAATTGGTGTTTACAATTTGGGGTCCCTGATATTTTGGTAAATAATGCCGGACAATTTATACCGGGTAGTATTCATAATGAAGCTGATGGTATTTTAGAATCATTGATGGCAGTGAATGTATATAGTGCCTATCATTTAACGCGCGCCGTTTTACCTACAATGATTGCTGCAAAAACTGGGCATATTTTTAATATCTGTTCTATTGCATCTTTAAATGCCTATGCCAATGGCGGATCTTATAGCATTACAAAATTTGCATTATTAGGGTTCAGTAAAAACTTGCGCGAAGAATTAAAACCACATGGTATTAAAGTAACAGCGGTATCTCCCGGCGCAACGCTAAGTGCAAGTTGGGATGGATTTGAAATAGATCCTAAACGAATTATGGAAGCAGCTGATATTGCTAAAATGGTATTTGCAGCATCACAACTATCTGCACAAGCCGTGGTAGAAGATATTGTAATGCGCCCTCAGTTAGGTGATTTGTAAATTCAATTAAGCGTTCTCTAAAGAAATTAAAATTTGCCAAGCGGTTTCTATGCGATTATCATTTAATAATTCAGCTGCGTATAGGTGTAATTCCTTTTCCATTTCTGTTGGGCTAATGCCATAGTATTGGATAATATTTTTTAATCGCTCATCATTAAAGGTAGGATCTACCGCGGGCACTTCATGGTAATTGGCTAACAAGCCCAAGTGGTTACCTGTTAAAATTGGGCTATTGCGTATGCCTTCTGGTAATTGATCGATTCCCATACCTAGTTGTGTATTTGGCTTGTTTATTTCAAATAAATTAAACGCATCTACTTTGCAATACCAATCACCACCCAAGCGTGCTACCAAATTTAATTGTGCAGGATTAATTTTTTTATCACTGCCCAAAACGCTTTCTGCTACATGCATACACAATACTTCTGCAATCACTAATTGACCTGCGCCAGGCCCATCGCCCAAACTTTTTATTTCAACCACTTTGCATTCTAGTTGAATTTTTGCTTCTTTCACAAGTGGTGGTTTAACCATTGTGGCCGCTGCTTTTGTAAATCCTGCTTTGGTAAATTCATCCACAGCTTTTGGATACGCACAACTACTTAAACTCATTTGTGCAACCATGGAATAGTCAACTATATTAATCACACATTCTGGGTGTTCAATTACGTTTTGAAGGGTATGTTTTAAAGGGTTTTCGTTAGCAGATTTTAAAGGAGAAAAAATTACTATTGGCGGATTACTAGAGAACACATTAAAATAACTAAAAGGTGCCAGATTTACTTGACCATTGGCATCCATTGTACTAGCAAAACAAATAGGCCTAGGGCCAATGGCACTATTTAGCCAAGATTGTTTTTCGGATACGCTAAGTTGTTTGAAATCTAAGAACATGTATTATTTGTTTTGTGCGTTTGTTTTGATATTCATTAATATAAAGTTAGGGCTATATTAGCTTTATAAAAGTATTGAAATTGCTGCATCTTGTTGATATGGCTATTTTGTATATTTAAGGATTGTTTTTTCCAACAAAACAAGCACATGAAAAAAATTAGAATCTTTGGCGTAGTATTTCTAGTGTGTTTTTATAGATTGTTATTGGCACAGCCGGTAGAAAATACTTGGATTCGCATTAACCAATTGGGCTATACAACCAAATCAATTAAAGTAGCTGTTTGGTGTAGTAAATTAAATGAAAAAATTACGCGTTTTGAATTGGTTGAAGCAGGTTCAAAAAAAGTAGTAGTAGAACTAGCAGCAGGAAATGAATATGGTGCTTATGGACCTTTTGTTAATACATATCGATTAGATTTTTCGAATTTCACAAAGCCTGGAAAATATTTTATTCGGGTAGCAAAAATACAATCACCCGTATTTAAAATTAGTGATACCGTGTACAATGGTGCCGCTGATTTTTGTTTGCGTTATATGCGCCAGCAAAGAAGCGGGTTCAATCCGTTTTTAAATGACAGTTGCCATACACATGATGGTTATACGGTATACGCACCAGTTCCAGACGGAACACATATAGATGTGAGTGGTGGTTGGCACGATGCCAGTGATTATTTACAGTATGCTGCAACAAGTGCTAATGCTACGTATCATTTATTGGCAGCTTACAGGGATTTTCCTAAGCAGTTTACAGATAACAAACTAGCAAATGGACTACAAGGAAAAAATGGCATTGCTGATGTATTGGATGAAGCAAAATGGGGCTTAGATTGGTTAATTAAAATGCATCCCAAACCAGATTGGCTATTTAATCAATTGGCAGATGATAGAGACCACCATTCTTTGCGAATTCCAAAGGAAGATAATTATTATGGCAGGGGTTTTGAGCGTCCTGTTTATTTCTGCACGGGAGAACCACAGGGCTTATTCAAATATAAAAATCGTGCAACAGGGGTTGCATCAACTGCAGGGAAATTTACCAGTGCTTTTGCACTAGGCTATCAATTATTTAAAAAATCAAATACTAGTTATGCTAAAACTTTATACGATAAAAGTTTCTCTGCGTATCAATTGGGGTTAAACAAACCAGGTGTAGCGCAAACTGCTCCGGGTGGGGCACCATATTTTTATGAAGAAGACGATTGGAAGGACGATATGGCTTTGGCTGCAACACAATTATTTAACCTAACTAAAAATTCTAAATACCTCACTGATGCTTTTCCTTATTTACAAGCAGGTACCACCAATACTTGGATAGGAAAGGATACTGCAAAACACTATCAATGGTATCCATTTATCAATTTGGGTGTGTATGAGTTGGCAAAAATTTACGGTCATAGCAATTATATGTCTACCGAAACAATGGGTTTTTTTGAGGATGGAATTTATAATGTTTGGCAAAAAGCAAAGCACAATGCATTTTATAGAGGCGTGCCTTTTACTTGGTGTAGTAATAATTTAACTACGAGTTTTGCTATTCAGTGTTATTGGTATAGAACGTATGAAAATGATGCGAGTTTTGCGGCATTGGAACAAGCAAATATTGATTGGTTATTTGGTTGTAATCCTTGGGGAAAGTCGATGGTTTATGGATTGCCTGCAAATGGAAACACGCCAATAGATCCACATTCGGCCTTTACCCATTTAAAAAATTATCCAATAGATGGCGGTTTAGTGGATGGACCAGTGTACACTTCTATCTATCAAAATTTAATTGGAATCCAGTTACAGCATGCAGATGCTTATGCACCATTTCAAAGTGATTTAGCCGTTTACCACGACGACTATGGCGATTATAGTACCAATGAACCCACCATGGATGGTACTGCATCATTAGTGTATTTGTTAGCGGCAAAAGCAGCAGAAGCTCATGTAGGCATCACTCAAAAAATGCGCATCAATTTCCCAAAAAAAGATTCACTGCCAGTAAAAGTTTTGCATGGTGCAGTGGTAAGAGGAGATGTTACAAAAAAAGAAATCTCCTTGGTTTTTACAGCGGATGAATTTGGCGAGGGGTTGCCACAGATAACCAGTAGCCTTGCAAAAAATCAGGTATTTGCTTCTTTCTTTTTTACAGGAAGGTTTTATCGCAATCCTATTTTTAAAAATGATATTGATGCTTTGTATAAAAAATGGGGGCATTATTTAGGGCCGCATTCCGACCAACATTTACTTTATTGCGACTGGAAAAAACGCGATAGCTTATTGGTAACTAGGGCCCAGTTCCAATTCGATTTTAACCAAAATATTGCTGCCATGCAATTAGGTAATTGGCATGATCCGGGCAATCAATTTTTTATACCGCCTTATGAATGGTGGAACGATACGGTTGCAAAATGGTGTAACGAAAAAGGGATCAGCCTATTTAATTTCACAGCAGGTACTGGTTCTAATGCCGATTATACTTGGCCAGAAATGGGCTCAACTTATAAAAGTTCGGCAGCTATTATTGCGTCAATAAAACAATTTGAAAAAACAGATCCGCATCATTTAAATGGTGCTATTTTATTAATTCATGCAGGAACCGATCCACGCAGAAAAGACAAACTCTATGATCACTTAGATGAAATAATTGGGTATTTAAAAAGCCAGGGGTATCAGTTTAAGCCAATTAATGATTTTATAAAATAGTGCAATTACCATTTTTCATCGTCTGGAATATTTTCTTCTGCTTGTTTAAATTGTTCGCGTGATTTTCTTTTTTGTTCTTGTCTTTCAAGAATAAGATGCGCGATGATTTTTCCTGCATCTTCATTAGGATGCTCTGCCAATAGGGCTTTCAATTTTTTTTCAGATACATCCACTGCATACAATAAGTAAACCAATTTAGAAAAATCATTGGCAATTAAATGGTTGATATGCACAATCAACTCGTTGAGGTTTAATTTTTCTATGGTTTGTAGTTCAGTGGAATTGCTCATGGTGTAGTTAGTTTATGTGTATTTTTCCATTACGCCCAAACCAAATAAGGCAAAATCATATTTCACAGGATCTATTGGATCTAAGTTACGCAAGTATTGTGTTAGTTCAACAGCTGCCGACCAGTCTACTTGTTTGCGGTCGAGCAATTGAAAGCGTTTGGCTACACGAGCTACATGCAAATCAATGGGGCAAATGAGTTGCGCGGGTGATATTTTTTTCCATATACCAAAATCAACGCCATTTTTATCTTTTCGCACCATCCAACGTAAGTACATGTTCAGGCGTTTGCAGCTAGAATTTTTATAAGGCGTTGCAATATGTTTTCTGGTTCTATTAGGGGCGTCTTCTAATGAAAAAAAATAATTATGAAAATAGCTCAGGGCTGTTGCTACAATTTCATTGGACCTTTCTTGCAATACTTGTTTTGGAAAGAAAGCGCTTTCTAAACTTTTGTTGTTTTGATAATGAAATTGTAAGAATGCAATAAAATATAAAAGGTCGGTGGTATTAAAAGTACGGTGCTTGAAATGCAGCATTTTTTTAAGGTCCGACTCTTGGTGGTTCAAACAAAAATCATATGGCGCCATATCCATCAACTGCATTAATTCTTTCGATTTGTTGATGATAGTAGTGCGTCCGCCCCATGCAAATACTGCGGCAAAAAAACCGGCAATTTCAATGTCTTGTTTTACGCTAAATAAATGTGGAATGCAAACAGGGTCGGCCGCAATAAAAGACGGCTGATTGTATTTGGCTACTTTCTGTTCAAAAAAACTAATGAGCTTTTGCTGGTTATTATTTTGCATCAGCTGTTTTTATGTCTATTTGTTTACCCAATTGCTTGATTCAAATCGGCTATTAAATCTGCTACATCTTCAATGCCCACACTTAATCGAATTAAAGAATCAGATAAACCATTTTTTACTCTTTCTGCTCTTGGAATAGATGCATGTGTCATTGATGCTGGATGATTAATAAGTGATTCAACACCACCTAAACTCTCTGCCAAAGAAAATAATTTTGTACTGGATAAAACGCGTGTTGCATTTTCAATGCTATCGTCTTTCAACGTAAAACTCATCATTCCACCAAATCCGCGCATTTGTTTTTTAGCAATGGCATAATTGTGGTGGTCTTCAAACCCACACCAGTAAACCCTTTCAACCTTTGGATGGCTGCGTAAAAAATGCGCAATCTTTTCGCCGTTTTCGCAGTGACGTTGCATACGCACGTGCAAGGTTTTAATGCCACGCAATACTAAAAAACAATCCATTGGTCCTGGAACAGCACCGCATGATTTTTGAATAAAGAATAATTCTTCTCTTAATTTGACATCATTCATCATTAAGCATCCTTGAATTAAATCACTATGTCCGCCCAAGTATTTAGTAGCAGAGTGCATGACTATATCGGCACCAAGTGTTAATGGATTTTGTAGATAAGGCGAGGCAAAAGTATTGTCTACACAAAGTAGGGCACCACTTGCTTTTGCAATAACTGCCACTGCAGCAATATCTGTAATATTCATTAGTGGATTGGTAGGTGTTTCAATCCAAATGAGTTTTGTGTTTGGTGTAATGGCGTTTTGAATATTTGCAATATCGGTAGTATCAACATAGGTAAATACAATTCCATATTTGGCAAATATTTTGGTAAACAATCTATAAGTGCCTCCATACATATCGCTCGCTGCAATCACTTGATCGCCGGGTGATAATAATTTAATTACCGCATCTGTTGCAGCAACACCACTACTAAATGCCAACCCAAACTTTCCATGTTCAATTTGCGAATACGCTTCTTCTAATGCTTTACGGGTAGGGTTTTGGCTACGGGCATATTCAAATCCTTTATTGACTCCTGGCGCTTCTTGTACAAAAGTAGATGTTTGATAAATTGGCGTCATGATGGCGCCTGTAGAAGGATCTGGCTCAGCACCTGCATGTATATAGGTTGTGCCAAGACCTATTTGATTTGAACTGTTGCTCATAATTAATTTTTTATTGCTTTTTGCAAAATCCAATTGCCAATTGTATTTGCGGCAATTGGTGAAAAACTTTCTTCTAAAGATTCGTAAGAAATTTCTTTAGCAATACAGGTTTGAAATAAGTGATTCATTTTTGGCATTTCTATTACCTGATAATTTTTGTTTTGTCCTTTTTTTAAGGCCGCTTCAATAGCAGGTAAATTCTCTTTGCTAGGCACTTGTATATCGAATGAACCATTGAGTGCTAAAACAGGAATGGTTAGTTTTTGTAAATTTTCGGCAGGTTGGTAATTTAAAAAATAATTCAACCAATAAAGCCCGGACTGGTATTGTTGTGCCAATTTTAAAAATGTAGGAACGGGTCTTTGCATGAATAAAGATTGCTCTACACTGTCACTTACGTTTTTCTTCCAAACTGCAAATGCAGCACGCATACTGTCTTGCACTGTTTTTAAATCGGTTGATTTTGCAAATGCCGCATTGATATTATTAATAGCTGCGTCGGCTAATTTTTTTTGATCGACAGTTAAATTAGCTTTTTCTACAGAGCGCTGCATTTGAAAGTTCCAAATTTCTTGTCCTGATTGTCCAGGACCTGCTAATAAAACAACAAATGCTACTTGTTTGTTTTTTACAGCTACCATGGGTGCAATCATTCCGCCTTCGCTATGACCTACTAAGCCAATTTTATTTTTATTGATATCATTTCTACTTAATAAATACTGTATACTATTATTTACATCTCCTGCAAACTCTACCGATGTTAGTTCTAATGGTTTTGGACCTAAAGTACTTTTGCCAATGCCACGGTCATCTACGCGCAAAACAGCAATACCTTGTTTGGTTAACAGGTCGGCTAATACGGCATAGGTTTTATGTTCAAACATATTTCCGTCGCGGTCTTGTGTGCCACTACCAGAAATGATTATTACAGTAGGAAAATCTTTTCCCTGTGTTGGTTTAGTAAGTGTTGCGCCATAGTGTACCGATTTGTCGGCATTATCGTATTCAACGTCTTCGGAAGCATATCCATAGGGTTGTTTGGGCGTTTGTGTTCGAACAATAGGTGCTGGTGGTTCTGGAATTTCATCGGCAGTTAATCGTTTCATGTTAAGTAAAGTTTTAAAAGCACCTTGCTCAAACTTTCCTACAATACTGTCTTTTCCATTCCATTTGCCTCTGTAAAAAGCATTCATGATTTTAATATCGGCCAAAATACTATCGGCAATAAAACTGGTTTTACCTCCTTTAATGCCAAATCCTTTTTGGTCTGGGCTATCAAATACTGTTTGGTATTCGTTATTGTTATTGGTAACATGCATCACAAAACGAATACTATTCTTTCCTACTGGAATAAGCCCTTGCCATACACCAACAATGCTTTGCGCATTGGTAAATTGAACCATCATTAAACCCACAAATAGTACGAATATTTTTTGCATAAAAATTATTGTTGGTGTTTTTTAAAATACAAATAAGAGTAACCAATTGGAATAATGCTAATAATTGCAATAGTTGTTATAAAACAGATGAATGCAATAGTTTCAGGTAGTACTAATGTTGCAGCAGTTACAATTACACCGCCTGGCACCCAAATTTTACTAGCAAGTTTGTGCGTCTCGCGCCAGTTATCATCGTTCTCTAATGTCCAAGGTGTGCGAATGCCCACAAAATAACTAGGTTGCATATCGCGCATATAATATCCTAAAAACGAAAATAGCATACCAATCATTGGCAGCATAAGTTTGGTAATATTAACAGATTTATTAGCAGCAGAAAATACAATAATTAAGTTTAGTGCACTCATAAATATAACGAGTGCCCAAGCTAATTTTTTATATAATTCTGGCGATTGACCGGCAGTTTTTTTCGGATCAATTTTAGGTAAATTTTTAATCAGCAAATAACAACCTGCGGCAACTAAGCCGAGTAAACTGGTAGTTAGAATTAGGGTAGACCTTTCGCCAAATCCGTTTGGTGTTCCGTGTAAATCAAAATGAATTGGCACTATCTCTGGTAAACTATTGTAAATGCTTGCCAGATAAAAGAAAGGAATTAAAATAATAAATCCAATCATCCATTCCGAGAAATTAGTTGTCTTTTGCATGGTACTAATTGTAAAATTTGTGTTGCTTCAATCAACGATTACTTTCTTCTAAAAAATCAGCGATGGTGCTAAATGCATAACCACTTTTTTTTAGGTCATTAATTAACTGATTGAGCCTGTTGAGTAGTGGGGTTCCACAAAGTTTTTTTGTAAAACCCGGCAATCCATAATCATTGATATTAATAAATTCCCAAGGATGAAAATAGAGGCATACATAGCCGTCTTTTTTTAATGCTTGAATGGTTAATTTTTTAAATAATGCGTACGGAAGGTTCTTAAAACTCAACCAGAACAAAGGTATGCGCAAATTTGCGGAAACAGATGCGGGAATTCTAGTGACCCCTTGTTCGGTATAAATGGTTCTGGGTAAATGTAAATTATTGTAACGGCCTGGTATCCATGTTGGATTGACAGAAGAATCGTATTGATAACCAGCATCCTTCACGGCTTGCATTTCTACCTTACGCATGCGTGGCATCCGTAAACCTTTTACCGTTTGTTGGCTAATGGATTCTAAAATTTGTTTTGATTGCAACAAATGTACATTTTCAAATGCAGAATGAAACAAGGTATGAGAAGCAATTTCGTGTTGGTTTGCTAACCCACGAATAGCATCGGGAAAATGTTGTGCAAAATTGGCGGTGGTAAATAAAGTAGTGGGAATGTTTTGTGCTTCCAGCAAAGGAATAATTGTGTCTAATCCTTCTTTACCTATTTGCATTTGTTGGCTTGGGCTGATTGCAAATTGGTATTCCAAAGGCATATCGAATTCCTCTACATCAAAACTCAATAATACTTTTGGGCTCATCCAGGCAAATTTGTTTCTTTAATAATATAATTGGGCCTGTTTTTACTTTGTACAAAAAGCTTGCCTAGGTATAATCCAATAATTCCGAGAATCATTAGTTGTAGTCCTCCAAAAAAAGTAATTGTTGCGATTACAGAAGCCCAACCAGAAACTGTTTGACCTGTGTAAAAACTATAAACTATATAAGTCATGTACAAAACGGCAAATAATGAAAATATAAAGCCTAAATAGGAGGCCATATAAAGCGGCTTTGTACTAAAGGATGTAATGCCTTGAAGCGCAAAACGCACCATTTTTTTGATAGTATATTTTGATTCGCCACTATTTCTTTTAGCGGGATAGTATTCAATACCAGTTTGGCTGAACCCCATCCATTTTACTAAGCCCCTTAAAAAAAGATCACTCTCTTTAATTTGCTTAAAGGCGTCAACTACTTTTCTATCCATTAACCTGAAATCTGCTGCACCTTCTTCTAATTCTATATCAGACAAATTATTAATTATTTCATAAAAAAGTTTAGAAGTTTTACGTTTAATCAAAGGTATTTTAGCGTCCTCTTTTCTGATAGTATAAACTAAATCAAATCCTTCATCCCATTTCTGAAGCAATACAGGAACCAACTCTGGAGGATGTTGAAGGTCGGCATCCATCATAATTACACTATCGCCATTAACCGAATCTAAACCTGCTTTTAATGCATTTTGATGCCCAAAATTTCTGGAAAAACTAATATAAAAAACATTCGGCTGAATAGCGTTTTGGGCTTTGAGAACATTGAGCGTTTGATCGGTACTGCCATCATCAATAAAAGTTAGGGTATAGGCATAGCCCGTTGGCTCCATCACTTCATTTAGTTTGTGAATTAGTATTGAAATATTCTCTTGCTCATTACAGGCAGGAATAATAAAAGCTACTGTTTTACTCATTATGGTTGTAGTTTCTAAAATCATTTGTCCAGGCACTAACTGTTAGCCAACACCAAATAAAAAAACAAGGTAATGCTTTCAGTGAATATGCTAGTATATAATGATCTCGTATGTATTTTGGAACGATATCAGTTGGCGATAATATGGTTAATAAAAACAGGAGTGCTAGCATTATTTTTACGCTAGTAGTAACAGGGGTAGTTTGTAAAACAAACCAAATAGCGGCTCCGGTAACAGCAATTACAAAAGTTGGGCTTTCGGCCGCAGAACTAAATATTACCACAGCTATCAGCACGATTGCTAAGTAATGCAATTGAAATTTTATTGAATTAAGGTTATGCTTTTTAAATAAAGGAACAATAAATGCAATGCCAGCAAGTGCTATAATTTTAAAATCAATAGACCCATAATAATTAAAAATCCTTCTAATCATACCTGGTACAGAAATGTCTTGCATGCCAGCATTCTTAGAATTTTCAATATTTTGACCATTTCTACGAATTATCTGATAGTACCAATCTTCGTAACACTTAACTATATAATCATAGCTGGAGTAGAGCATTGGCAATACAACAATAATAACCATCCACATTATAAAAGTTCCAATAAATTGTTTCTTGTTTTTTGAAAAAAAGAAAAAAGCCAAAGCACCAACACCATATAATTTAGTAAGAATACCTAGTGCAATAAAAAGTGTTGCTAACCAATCCTTACCTCTTAGTGTAAATACAAATGAAAAAATCACAAAAGAAGTAAACATGGCATTGAACTGTACATTATGAATGGAGGTCATCATTTCAATGCAGCAAATCCAATAAATTAATATCTTTTGGTTTTCATTTATTGGTAGTAATTTAATGGCATAGAATAAGCATCCTGCATTGGCAATTGCCCATAAAAAGCATCCTAGATAAACCGGCATTACTGCAAAAGGGGCAATGATTAATGAAAAGGCAGGGCCGTAGTTATTATAAGAGTCATACTCCGAAGGGTAAAAACTAAATAAATACTTTTGTTGAACGACATGGTCAAATACACCTTTAAAAACTAGGTAATTATCAATACTGCCAAGGCCTCTAGCCATTTCAGAACAAACCGCAATTATTGTTAGAAGGAACCAAATAAAATGACTTAAACTAATTTCTATCTTTGGTCCAATAGATATTTTCTTATACAATATATTTTGTTTGTTTATCTGCATGACTGCTTAATTCTTTTTAAAAAAAACTAGAATAGATACGCCTGCCGGAAAACGAAATCCCCATTTTAGCAAATAGTAATCAATTTTAAAAATACCCGATAATATATTATTGAAAAAACCATCAGTTCCTAAAATATCATGGTCTGAATTCGTACCATTTTCTTTTTTCCCAAGTATTTTTCGCCATCCTTTAGCTGCTAGTCTAAAAATACTAATTGGAATAAAAAGAATGGAATTGAAATAAGTTTTATAGATAATGCTTCCATCTTTTTTATCTAGCAAATTCAATAATTGTGTGAATGTATACCTGCGATAATGTTGGTTAATCACGTCATGCTGCCCCCATAAAAATTGGTATGCCGGCACTGTAATTACAATATGCCCTCCAGGTTTACAAACCCTATACATTTCATCGATAGAGGTAACATCATCTGCTACATGTTCAATTACATCAAAAGCTGTTACTAGATCGTAGCTTTCATTTTCAAAAGGTAGTTCCAATATTGAGCCTTGAATAATAGGCGTACTAAGAAAAGTTTTAGTAAAATCACAACATGTTTCATCAAACTCAACAGACATCACTGCTCCAAATTCGGTTAACATATCTGAAGTAGTACCAGTTGCTGCGCCTATATTTAATGATTGTAATTGCGTAGGGTGATTCAATAAACTACCTATCCTTTCTGCTAATATTTTCCTCCTTATTGTAAACCACCAGTTTACGCGTTCTAATTGATAGTATTCTTTAAAATAGGATTGGTCCATATAATATTAAAAGAAATATTCATTTATTATTGAGGACATAGAAAATTATTTCTATGTATGGTATGCAAGTAACACAAAAAAGCCGAATATTTAAGAGCCACTAACCAACCAAAAAAATTACTTTTGCCCCTCAAATCAGTTAAATCATTAAAAATAAATAGAAGGATATGAGCAAAGGTCCCGTTTCGCAGTTTATAGAACACCATTATCGCCATTTTAACGCAGCCGCTTTGGTGGATGCAGCAAAAGGGTATGAAACCCATTTATTAGACGGTGGTAAAATGCTGGTTAGTTTAGCAGGAGCAATGAGTACGGCTGAATTAGGCATTAGTTTGGCAGAAATGATTCGCCAAGACAAAATTGCTATTATTAGTTGTACCGGTGCCAACCTAGAAGAAGATGTGATGAATTTAGTGGCACATAGCCATTACAAAAGGGTTCCTAACTATAGAGACCTTACACCACAAGACGAATGGGATTTATTAGAAAACCATTATAATCGTGTTACCGACACCTGTATTCCAGAAGAAGAAGCATTTAGACGTTTGCAAAAGCCATTGGTGAAACAATGGAAAGAGGCAGAAGCAAAAGGCGAACGTTTTTTTCCGCATGAGTTTTTATACAAAACTATTTTATCGGGCGATTTAGAGCAGTACTACGAAATTGATCCTAAAAACAGTTGGATCATTGCAGCTGCCGAAAAAAACTTGCCAATTGTTTGCCCAGGTTGGGAAGATAGTACTACTGGAAATATTTTTGCGAGCTATGTAATTAAAAATGAATTGCAAGCCAATACGGTAAAAAATGGTATTGAATACATGGTTTGGTTAGCCGATTGGTATCGCCAAAATAGTGGTGGAAAAGGCATTGGATTTTTTCAAGTGGGCGGTGGTATTGCAGGAGATTTTCCAATTTGCGTTGTGCCAATGATGTACCAAGATTTGGAATGGCATGATGTGCCTTTCTGGAGTTATTTCTGTCAAATCAGTGATTCAACTACTTCTTATGGATCTTATTCTGGTGCAGTTCCTAACGAAAAAATCACTTGGGGCAAATTAGATATTCATACACCTAAATATATTGTTGAAAGCGATGCTACCATTGTGGTTCCATTGATTTTTGCTTATTTATTAGGATGGTAGTTTAAAGTGTATTAGTATAAAAAAAATAGGCTGTATCAATCGATACAGCCTATTTTTTTTATATGCTTTGCTTATTATCTAGCTGGCATATTTAATTTTAAATCTCTTTTTAACATAGCCTCTCTGTTAGCAATATCCCATGCAGTATAGAATATCATTAACACACGTTTTTGCATTAAATCGAAATTAATTTTTTCAACAGTATCTGTTGGTTGGTGGTAGTCGGCAAGCAACATTCCATCATAAAAGAATAAAATAGGCACGCCTTTTTTGGCGAAATTATAATGGTCGCTGCGGTAGTAAATCATGTTTCTATCTGCAGGGTCATCGTATTTATAATCCAATACCAATTTAGAAGATTGCTTGTTGGCTGCTTCATTAATGATAGGTAATTCGGTACTTAATTTATCGTGTCCAATTACATAAACATAATTTAATGAATCGGCCGTTTTACGTTCTGTATCTACGCGTCCTACCATATCGGTATTTAAATCGGCAGTTGTTTTATCTAAAGGAAAAATTGGATGCTCTGAATAATAATCAGATCCCCATAATCCTTTTTCTTCGCCACTTACAGTCATAAAAACAACTGTTCTGCGAGGGCTTTTACCTTTTTTTGCAGCAGCAGTAAATGCTTCTGCCATTTGCATTACACCTACTGTTCCAGAACCATCATCATCGGCGCCATACCAAATTACATCGCCTTTTTTACCCAAATGGTCGTAGTGACCAGTAAGCATTAAGTACTCAGCTTTTTTATCGGTACCAGGCAAAACACCTATTACATTACTACTTTCTAGATTCTCGGTTGTTTTAGTAGCAGTTACATTTATTTCGGCATTATAAGTGCTTTTGCTAATTTCTTTTAATTCTGCCAAGCTAAGTTTGGTTGTTCTACCAAGCATTGCCGATGCAATATCTGTAGAAATAGTTGCCATTACAAAACCCGCAGCTGTATTGGCTTTCAAATACATATTGCCTTTTGTTGGGGTAGCCATTTTACGTGGAAAATCAGCAGACACTACTAATAATCCAACAGCGCCTTTTGCAGTTGCAACACGCATTTTAGAAAAGCTAGATGATGGATTGGCATTCATTGCGCGCATTCCACCCATTGGCATTCCAGCAGCTGGAGCTGTTCCATTTCCTTCTAATACTACTACTAATTTTCCTTTTACGTCTAGGTTTGCATAGTCGTTGATGCCTTTTGCTGAATCAACAATACCGTAACCTGCAAATACCACAGAAGAATAAGTCCAATGGCCATTTGCAATGGTTTGTAAACTGAAAGTATAGTCTTTATCCCACTCAAATGAACGGCCATTAACTGAGAATTTTTTATCGGTTAGCGCATCTTGATATACTGGATAAACTTGTTGATAGCTATCGCCATTACCGGGTTTTAAGCCCATTCTTTTAAATTCCGACTCTATATAAGCTGCGGCACGTTTTTGTCCGGGAGAGGCTGTTTCGCGACCTTCCATTTCGGCACTAGCAATAATGGAGAGTTTTTGTTTTAACCCTTGTTGGGTTATTACTGCTCCAAATTTTGCAACATCTTCTGCTTTTTGTGCAAAAGCAATTGTACTAATGAGAGGTAAACAGATCCAAAGAAGTTTTTTCATAATGCTAGTTTGTTTTTGGTTAAGCACAGGCAATTTTATTTACACGAGTGGCATGACGACCTCCTTCAAAAGCAGTCGTCATAAAGGTTTCAATCATTTGTTGGGCAACGAATAAAGAAATAAAGCGGGCAGGTATGCAAATGATATTGGCATCGTTGTGCTGGCGAACAAGTAATGCAACATCATTTTGCCAACACAAGCCAGCACGAATATTGGCGTGTTTGTTGGCAGTCATAGAAACTCCATTGGCGGACCCGCACAATAATATTCCATAAGCCACTTCTTTATTTTCTACAGCTGTTGATACGGCATGTGCATAATCGGGATAGTCTACCGAATCTGCGGTATTAGTGCCAAAATCTTTCACTTGGTACCCTTTTTCGGATAACCAATTTGTTAATGCTGTTTTATATGCTAAGCCTGCATGGTCGCTGCCTATGGCTATGGGCTTAGTGTTGTCGAATACAAATGACATTTCAATTTATTTTAAATTAACTCCACTCTTCGTCTTCTTTAGCTTTTTCTTGCTTATATACTCTTGCAGAAACCAAAATGCTTAGTTCATATAATAAAAACAAGGGGATGAATACTATTAATTGACTCATCCAGTCTGGACTTGGTGTAATAAATGCGGCCACAATTAAAATCACTACAATGGCATATTTACGTGTTTTACGTAAATAAGAAGGAGTTATAATACCAATTCGGGTTAAAATAAAGGCCAATACAGGTAACTCAAATGCCAAACCACAACCCAATATGATATTGGTTAAATTGTCTACATAGTCGGCAAATGTTGGTCTGGTGACTAACATTCCATGTGTCCCTAATTGAAAGCCTCCTAAGAAATTAAATGTAAAAGGACCTAATAAGAAAAATCCAAAAGCTCCTCCTAAAAAGAAAAAGAAGGATACCCAAAAAATAATGAATTTGGTGTTTTTGGTTTCGGTGTCTTTTAATGCTGGTTTTACAAAGCGCCAGAATTCCCAAAATATATATGGGAAAGCGGCAATAACACCACCCACTAATGCAATTGAAATAGCCCCTAAAAATTGTCCGCCGAATGTGGTGGTTTGCATTTCAACTTTTACAGCAGGCATACAAAGTGCTTCACCCATATGCGCCCAATGGCTAAACTGGCATAATGCCCGATAGCTAATAAAATCGGGGTTTACAGGACCTAAAATGATATAATCAAAGATCCAATCTCGGTAAATAAAAATCAGGGTTGCCATCAATAAAATGGCCAATACTGAACGAATAATATGTGAACGCAGCTCTTCTAAATGATCTATAAAGGTCATCTCTGCTTTTTCTGAATCGGGATTTCTGCTAAATAGTGCCATTGGCTGTTATACGGTTATAAGGCGGCAAAGTTAAGTGCTTGTTCAGTTTAAAGAACAAAGCAATAGGTAACTATTTTAAAATTTTCATTTTAACCATTTCAATACGTGTGTCACTTACTGTAACCACATCAAACTTATAATGACCTATTATAATGGTTTCCTTTAGTTTAGGGATGGTTTGGTGCTCGTTAATGATATAGCCACTTAAGGTTTCTGAATCAGATACTGGAAAATCCATTTTGTACTTTTCATTCAAATAGTCAAGTTCCATTCGGCCGCTAAACAAAAATTCGTCGTCGGTGAGTTGTTTTTCTTCGAACTCTTCAACATCAAACTCGTCTTGAATTTCTCCAAAGATCTCTTCTAACACGTCTTCCATGGTTACTATACCTGCTGTTCCGCCAAATTCATCTACTACCCAAGCTATACTTCTTCTTTCTTTCGAAAACTTATTAATGAGGTCGGTAGCACTCATGCTTTCTGGTACGGCCATCATGGGGTGCATAATGGATTTGATGGAATCTGGTTTTTGAAAAAGGTCTAATTGGTGTACATAACCTAAAATTGTATCAATATTTTCATCATACACTACCAATTTACTTAAATGGGTACTAATAAAATGGGCTTTTAATTCTTCGATAGAGGTATGAATATCTACCCCTTCAATTTCAGTTCTTGGCACCAAACACTGCCTAATTTTAACCATTGGCAAACTCAATGCATTCTCAAATAGTTCGGTATTTAATTCAGGATTGTCTTCGTCTTGTTCCTTGGTTTGCTGAAAAAAATGTTCTAGGTCTACTTTGTTAAACGCATTGTTTTTATCACTAATGCGCATATTAAAAAGGTATTTCAAAATCCATTGCGCAATGTTTACAAAAAAGTTGGCAACGGGTTGAAATAAAGAATAAAAAAATTGTGCGATGGGAGCAAAGATGCTAAGTAAACTATCGTTTCTTGCCCTGAAAATGGCTTTGGGTATGAATTCTCCAAAAATTAGTACCACTATAGTAGACAAGAAAGTATCCACAATTAATTGAAGCACACCATTTTTTAAATCGAAAGGTTTCCAAGCAATTGTTTTGAGTAATTCATCAAACAACAAACCATAAATCACCAAAAAAATATTCAATCCAATTAAACAAGAGCCAATAAATTTTGCCGGATGCTCCATGAAATTGGCTAGTATCAAACCAGTTTTTTTGCCCTGTTTTTTTTTCAGTTCAATGCTTAGTCTATTGGCGCTTACAAATGCAATTTCATAGCCTGCAAAAAAGCCAATCATCACAAGCGTGCCAATGATAGAAAGGATCATATAGGTTTCAGACATATTGGAAAAATAGGATATTTTTTTTATTTAATGGTACTACTATCTGGAATCACTACAAAACTACCTGGTTGTATGTGTTGAATATGTACATCAGATAGGTTTTGATCTGAATTAAAGCCTATTCCATTTAAACGTTGACGGGCAGGTTGCGACTGACTAATAAACACTTCTTTTTCGGTATAAAATCGCTGCGAAATTTGGTCCCAATAAAGCTCTTTGCAAATAAGGGTGTCGCCTTTTACATTAAAAACAATCACACTATCCTTTAGTAATATCTTGTTTTCGCTTTCATTATAACTGCCGTATCTGGCAAATAATTTGCTTTCTACTTTTAAACTATCGTTATAAAAATCAACGTGCAGTGTTTTGGGGTATTCAATTTTTTTACCATAATCGTTTTGGGTTAATAACATCAATGGTGCCAAGAGTTTGGCCCTTGTTTTACCATTCTGACTCATATAACTTTCCACTTGGTTGGCTTCGTCAACGCCCTTCACTTTTTTACCCAAATCTCTTACCACATTTATATCATTCTCACAACCTGCTAACACAAAAAAGCAGCCAAAAACAATGGCTGCTAATAGTATTTGAATATGTGTAATGTGTTTAGTCATATTTGCGTGGAATAAACCAAATATCGCTTAAACTTAAGCCAACCGACAATCTAAAAAATCCTTCTGTAACATTATTAATTGAAGTACCTCTTTTGCCAAATTGTAAACCTAAATTTAATATAGTGAACTGATTGCTATAGCTACTCCATTTTCTTATTGGCAAACCCATTCCCATGGTACCACCTGTTGTTTTTAAACTTTTAGCACCTGGTGTTGCGTAGTCTTGTCCCGTAAAAAATCCAACTCTATAATTCACATTACTCCAATAGCCATTGCCGCTCACAGGATCTGGTGCAAATTGGGCGCCTAATTTAAATTGCCAATTATCAGACACTTGGTCTGTTTGATTGTAGAAACGATATTGGCTCCATTTGGTTGCGGTATATTCTGCTCCTACACTCCATAAATCAAATAAACCTCTTGGTGCTATTATGGCTTTTCTAAAGGTAATTCCTGCTGCATATGAACTAGGCATTTGAATAGTGCCTTTGATATTACTTTGAGAAAACACTGTATCTATGGTAGTAACAGCACCTGTTGAAGTGTAAGATACCGTTGCGCGATCAATATTTTGTTTGGCATTTAAACTTTGACTCAAATTACCAGACACACCAAGTCGAACAAAATAGTGCACAACTGTTTTATTGGCCAAATTGGTAATTGACTTTATCGGGAATTCATATTGACTCCCGCCTGAAAGAAAAACCCCGCCAAAATTAGTAACGGTACTTGATTTAGATTGTTTGTAGGCAATGGTGTCATTTACAAATGCTACCATGGTTGAAATATCTTTTCGGCCAAAGTTGATGCCGGTATTAAATCCTAGACTAAATCCTTTCCACCTTTTTCCCATACCAATAAAAGCTTGGTTTAACCCACCAGAGCCAGTATATAAACGAGCAATACTATCCCCCGCAGCTCTTCCATTTTCGGTAACTGAGTAACTAACCCTACTTAATGGTCTTAATCCAAAAGCAAACCCTAAGCCTCTTTTTTTATTAAGTGGCATACCTAGTGCAAAATAGGTTGGTATAAAGTAGTTTGATACAAATTTTCCACTTGGGTCATTGCTTCTTAAAGTTCTTGAATCAACTGTTAAGCTGAAGTCATAAGAAACCAAAAACAAATTCGAGTAGGTTGCCGGATTTGAAAAGTTAATGGATTGTCCGTTGTTATTGGAGGTTCCATCTGCGTATGCTGCAGCGAGTCCTCCCATAGAACTACTAATAATATGTTGGCCATGAAAAAAGTCGCCCATTCCATATCTGGAATAAGGTGAATTTTCTTGGGCTTGGGCAGTTAGTAGCGGAAATCCGAAAACTAGTACCATGAAAAACCTAAACATTGTTAAACTCACTGATCGCATAGAGGCCTTTATAAATTAGGTAAGAGTCGGCAAATATCTTGTTTTTTAGGTGAGGGACAAAAAAACCCATATCCCCCCCGGTTAATAGCACGTTAAAGTTGCTGTATTTCAGGCTATAAGCCTCAATAATTCCATCAATTTCTTTTGCCATTCCCAAAATAACCCCACTTAAAAGGTTGGTTTTGGTATCGAACCCAATTAATGGGAACTGACTATCAGCCTCAATTAGGGGTAATAATGCGGTGTATTCGTGCATAGATCTAAACCGCATTTGCATGCCTGGAGAGATACTTCCGCCCAAAAATTCGTGTATTTTATTGACAAAATTATAGGTAATGCAAGAGCCTAGTCCAATCACCAAATTGTGTTGATTGGGAAACAAATCTACCGCTGCAGCACACAAAGCGAGTCTGTCGGCACCAATGGTTTCTGGCTTTCCAACAGGGGTAGTTAAGGGAATCTTGCTGTTATATGATAGTTTGTGAAATTGTGTTTGACTAGCTAAAATAGCTTCTGATGCAGGATTGTGGTTAATAACGGATGCTAAAATAGTTTTGTTTGGTTGATACTGATTAATGACTGATTGCATGGTTTCGGGAAGGTCATTTTCAAGAACAATTAATTGCTCAAGTTCCCTATTTTTAAATACCGCACATTTTAAACGCGTATTACCAAAATCAAAACAGCAGGTTGTTTGCATAAGTTGCTAAGTTAAAATACCAGTTGCAGGGATATTTATCTGCGGCCCAAAATTAAGCGGTTGCAGCTTATATCTCTAATCAATTAATGGTAGGATGCAAAAGATTTCGGTTATTTGAACTTTTAATGGCAGTATTATGAAAATCTCGGGCTTTACAATTATTCGAAATGCAGTGGTGAACGATTATCCAATTGTTGAGGCAATTCTTTCTATTTTGCCCGTGGTCGATGAAATGATTGTATTAATTGGTGATTCCGAAGACGCAACCATTGCCTTAATTGAATCTATAAATGATTCAAAAATAAAAATTCACCATTCTGTTTGGAATAATAACCTGCGTACTGGCGGATCTGTTTTAGCAGAAGAAACCAACAAAGCATTTCAATTAATTGACCCAGAATCTGACTGGGCATTTTATATTCAGGGCGATGAAGTAGTGCACGAAAAATATCACCCTGCAATTGTAGCGGCTTGTAATAACTATTTGGTTGATAAAAAAGTAGAAGGATTACTGTTTAACTACCTACATTTTTATGGCACGTATGATTATATAGGCGATAGTAGAAAATGGTACCACAAAGAAGCGCGTATTATTAGAAACGATAAAAAAATACAAGCGTACAAAGATGCGCAAGGTTTTAGAGTTGGTACAAAAGCAACGAAAATTGCAGTGAAGCAAATTGATGCATTCGTTTACCATTATGGTTGGGTAAAAAGCCCAGAACAGATGTTAAAAAAGCACAAAAATTTCAGCAAATTTTGGCACCCAGATCATGTGATTGAGGCAGGGTTTAAAGAAATGGATTTTTGGGATTTTTCTGAATTTGATTCACTTCAAATATTTAAGGATACGCATCCATTGGTAATGCAAAAACGCATTGAAGAGAAAGGCTGGCAAATTAATATTGATATTAGTTTAAAAAAGTTTTCTTTTAAAGACAAACTGCTGTATCATTTCGAAAAAATCACCGGAATAAGGCCTTTTGATTTTAAGAATTATCGGGTGCTGAAATAGTTTCTTGCTGCCATAAAATAACGATAGGCCAAATATGTAAAAAAACGCCATATTGGTAGTTGAGTGTGGCTTCGGCTAAACAACTAATGCCAATAGCAATAGACCAAATAAGTAACCCTTTATTTTTTTGTTTAAAACCAATTATTGCAGGATAAAAAAGCCATGCGCTAAACAATAATGTACCCCACCAACCACTGCCCATCCACCAAAAAAGCCATTGGTTAAAAGGCCATCCAAAATCGGTATTTACGCCTGAAAAATAATGTGCTAATGATTGGTTTAGAATTGCTGGAATACTTGACCAACCTATATTTGAACCTTTGCCTGATTCAATGGATTTAAATGCGGCATAATTGAGGGCCCTTCTTGCTCCGTCTGAATAATTTGCATTGAATTTACCCGGCTGAAATTGTTGCCAATCGTAAATAGTGTAGGCGACTTTTTGTTGGATAGTTGGAAATAAATAGTAAGCAGCAGCTGCAAATAATACCATTATAAAAATTAATGAAACTACTTGAAATGGTTTAATATTTTTCTTTTCTACTACCATCAATAGGCAGTATGCAATGAGTATAAAAAACAATAAAACCCATCCCGTTCTTACCGCTAAAAAAAGTATTAAAATTGTGAGTAATAAAATAAGTGCGAAGCGCATTTTTTTAGCAATAAAAGAATCGCTTAATAATAACAAAACACTACTACACAACAGTATGGAAAAACGCACATGATCGGTGTCCATGAAAGTGGGTAGTGCTTGTCCAGATCCTAATAAATTGTGGGCGCCAATTTGATTGTTGATATACCAATAAATTGGAAGTGCTAAGCCAATTGCAGTTGCCGCAAGCCAACAATATAGTAGTTGTTTTTTAATGATTTGTTTTGGAATAGTTTTTACAACCAATACTGTTGCTGGATATACCGCCAGTGTGAGCGCATAATCGAAATTAGCCATCGCCAAAGGATGCTGAAAAGCACCTAATGTCCAACAGCATAATGGCGCCAAACTCCATATAAAAATTGGGTCTTTGAAATTGAAAGATTTGCTTTGATACAATTGCCCAATAGCATAGAGTGCCCATAGGCCTTGAACGATAGATAATAGGGCCCTACTCCAGAATAATCCGGCTAGTAACAGAATAAATAAAAATATGGGTGCATTTTTTTTAAACATATGCTTAGGCTATTCAATGCTACTAAATTTTATGGAAAGAATTCGTTTTCAAAAAAAGCAGAAAGCTATTTTTTAAGATTTATCAGCCATTTAGGCGAGTTATTGTTTTTTTTGCGTGAATTTGTAATCACTTACTTTAAATTTAGGGCTAGCTAAACATTATGTGGCATTCATTATTATCCGAAATACCCAAAGGAAATTTTAAAGCATTGGCACGTGCCATTTCTTTAGTAGAAAATGAAGTGCCCGGATTCGAAGCTTTTTTACAAGACATACCTACAGGAAATACACCAGTAACAGGTATTACAGGTCCTCCGGGGGCAGGAAAAAGCACCCTTGTAGATGCATTAATAGGGCAATGGGTTTCGATTGGGAAAAAAGTGGCGGTGCTTTGCGTAGACCCTTCGTCGCCCTTTCATTTGGGTGCATTATTGGGCGATAGAATACGGATGAGCGAATGGTACAACCAGCCCTTGGTATATATTCGATCTTTAGCAACCCGCGGTTCTTTGGGTGGGCTACATCCACATATTTTAGATATTGTAGCATTGTTACAAGCCGGACATTTCGATCATATTATTTTAGAAACGGTTGGTGTAGGCCAAAGTGAAATTGAAATCACTGGTTTAGCCGATACAACTATTGTAGTTCTGGTTCCCGAAGCGGGAGACGAAGTGCAGAATATGAAAGCGGGCTTAATGGAAATTGCGGATATTTTTGTTGTGAACAAAGCAGATCGGCCCGATGCAGATCGTTTTGTAAAAAACTTACAAATGCTTCTTACAGCAGCCCCTCAGCCCAATGGATGGGAATTGAAAGTATTAAAAACAATCGCTTCAGAAAAAATAGGTATCGAGGAATTGGTTGCTGAAATAGACAAACACATTCAAATACACCAACATAGTGATAGAAAAGTTTGGCTATTGGCAGAAAAAGCATGGCAGTTAATTCAAAGAGACCGAATGAAAGGAATGGATAAAAAATTATTATACGACGAAATTGACGCCTTATCGGCAGATCCTTCTTTCAATTTATTTTCTTTCTGTGCAAAATATGCTAGTGCCACAAAAAACAATCGCCTTGAAAAATAGCCAAGACCTTCCAATGATTTCTGTTGTGATGGCTACTTACAATGGTGCACAATATTTAGAGGCACAATTAACAAGTATTCTAGCGCAATCGTATAGCAATATTGAAGTAGTTATTGTAGATGATGCATCTACCGATGAAACAATTGCTATTGTAAATAAGTATCTGCAAATGCATGCAAATATCAGTTTATATTGTAACGAGTATAACTTAGGATATATTAAAACTTTCGAAAAAGGAATGATCTTGGCAAAAGGTGCATTTATAGCACTTAGCGATCAAGACGATATTTGGCAATTAAATAAATTGGTTGTTTTATTTGATACTATGAATGGCTATGAATTGATATATAGTAATTCATTACTAGTTGATGCAAATGGAAATAGCACAGGTAAAAAAATGTCGGATATAAAAAATCAAATTAATTATACCGATTGTTTAATGTACACAATTGGTGCATGGGCTCCAGGGCATGCCATGTTGTTTAAAAAAGAATTGGTAGATCGTTGTATGCCTTTCCCTGCAATAGTTACACACGATTTTTGGTTGGGATTCGTGGCAGCCTGCAATGGTGAAGTACACTATGTAGATTTGCCTTTAGTTAATTATCGGCAACACGCATCAAATGCCATAGGTGCCAATACGCATGCTTATCAAAAAAACAAACCTACTACTGCCGAAAAACTAATCAAAGCACGAGCTAGAATGCAGTTATTGTTTGAAAAATGTCCGGATAAATTACCACAGAAAAAAATATTGGAGGATATTAATAAGAGCTATCAATCCTATTCTTTTAAAAACAACCTACATAGGATGCTATTATTTTTTAAGTACAGAAACTTAATACTCGCGTACAAAAAAAAGTCTACTTTAATGAAGCTATTGTTTTGCTTGAAAACATTTTTTAAAATAGACGCGTAGGAATTATTGCCAAATAGCGGTCCAGCAACGTTTTACAAAATTTTTGAAGTATACAGTTGTTGGTATTGTAGGTTCTGATAACGGCGCTATAAATTGTTCGCCTCTATGAATAAAGTATTTAGAAAAACTTCCAGAAGTCATTCCCCATTTTGAAATAAAAGTATGGTAGCCCCTATTTTTTTTAATTCTTTTTACAGAAAGTGAACCAAAATGGTAGACCCTACTTTCTGCTATTCCTTTAAATAAACGGACGCCAGCCTTCCAGAGTTTAAACGAAAAATCTGGATCGGAATACATGCCAGGGCTAAACTCAATACTATATCCACCAACTAAATCCCAGATATCTTTGTGTACAATATTGGGAGGCCAAGTAGCGCCCTGCCAGTCTTTCATAGGAAGGGTATTGTATTCTTTTAATAGTTCGGCCTCGTTAAAATTGGCAATACTATCGCCGTAATTTTTTTCTATGGAACAATTACTTTGGGCTTTAATTTCAATGGCTGTTGCAGAAAAAAAGAAATACTTGTGTTTGGTTTTTGCAATCTCTTCTGCTAATGGTAAATCCCAATTAGGACATACATACATATCGTCATTGATGTATAACAAATAATCGGTATCTGCTAGTGTTCGACAGCTATTTAAAGCATAACAAACACCAATATTTTCTTGGCTATGAGAGTAACTTATATCTTTTTGTGTTTTTACCCAATTAAGTGTGCCATCGCTTCCATCATTAATATGTACAATGATTTGGTGCTTGAATGCAGAATGTTTGCGAATACTATTTATGCACAATTCTAAGAAAGGCAAATTGTTCCAACTTGGTATTAGAATAGAAAATTTAACCCCATTATCGGTATCGGCCTTAAATTTTTCTATATTTACCATCATTGATTTTAATAATTAAATAGAAAGTGTGTAACAGCGCTACGAATGTATTCAACCTAGTGTTAAAATAAAAATTAATCATGACTCGGCCTATCTCAGTGGTTTTATGTACCTACAATGGCAGCCTGTTTTTGGCCGAACAGGTTCGTAGTATATTGTTACAAACCTACCCTATTACTGAATTAATTATTGCCGACGATGCTTCTACCGATAATACTTATTCATTAATTCAAGAACTTGCAAGAAACGATGCTAGAATTAAATTTACTAGAAACGAATTCAATCTAGGATTTTCTGCAAACTTCTCAAAAGCCATGTGTAGCGCTAGTTGTGAGTTGATAGCTATTTCTGATCAAGACGATATTTGGCACGAACGAAAATTAGAAACCTTGGTTTTTGCGTTGGCAGATACTAGTTCCTTGATTTATTGTAACTCTATTCATTTTCAGGGGCAACCAATAGTTGATCCTGTTTCAAATCCACGTAATAGGCATATTGAAGGTAATGACCCCAAAAAAATTGCCGTTTTTAATACCATCAGTGGACATGCAATGCTTATTAGAAAATCATTATTAGGTATGGCTTTGCCAGTTCCTGCAGGCGTGTATTATGATTGGTGGTTGGCGCTTTGGGCAATGACTATTGGGGAAATACAATTTGTGCCTGAGGTACTGGTGCAGCAAAGGTCGCACGAAAATAATGTAACCATTCAAAAGCATTTATCTGAAAGCGATTTGCGAAAACAATTCCGATTAATGCTCAATACACATTTAGCAAATTTTACAAACATTGGTACATTTAAACTGAGTGATCAATTATTTTTTAAAGAATTAAATACATTATGGGCAGCATCGCTTAAGCAAAAATTAAATTGGAAACTATTTATTTTTCTTATGCGCCATCGGCATAATATTTTTTATTATAAACTAAGGGCTTTTCCTATTATCTCTCAATTCAAACATTGTTTTCTTTTTTCATTTAGGTTTCAATTATAATTTTTATGTTAGATGCTACTGCTTTAATGATTTGTAAGGTTTGCGCGAATGAAACGGGCAATACAATTTTTCAAACAAAAGAAATGATGTTCGGTTTTAAAGAGCCATTTAATTATTTACAATGTGCGTCTTGCGGTGTGGTGCAATTACAAAGCATTCCAGCCAATATGGCTAAGTATTATCCAACAGATTATTATAGTTATGCTACCAAAGAAGCAACAGGTTTTTCATTTAAAAATTGGCGACAAGGAATTGCCTACCAGCATTTTTTTGGCAGACCAAATTTGTTAGGTGCATTAGTATCTATTTTTAGTAGCAAGCCCCCAATCTGGATGAAAAAAAAGTACTTGACTTTATTGTCAAAAATATTGGATGTAGGTGCGGGCTCAGGAAAATTATTATTAGAAATGAATCGGGGCGGATTTAAAAATTTAATGGGTAGCGATCCTTTTTTAAGTAATGATATTCATTATCAGTGTAGTGTTTCTATTTTGAAAAAGGATTTTTTTGATATTGCTGAAACATTTGATTTTATTATGTTTCACCATTCTTTCGAACATATGGATGCGCCCGAAAAAGTGTTTCAACAAATTTACAAACTGTTGAATAAAGGTAGTTATGCTTTAATAAGAATTCCAGTAGCAGACTCTTCGTCGTTTAAAAAATATGGCGCTAATTGGGTAAATTTAGATCCTCCAAGGCACTTTTTTTTACACACTACCCAAAGCATGCAATTATTGGCAAATAAAGTAGGTTTGAACTTAACAGATATTATTTACGATTCTAATCAGTTTCAATTTTATGGAAGTGAATTGTATTTGAAGGGATTTAGTTTAGAAAGCTACAATAAAGGGGAGCACCCTGAAATGTTTTCAAAAAAACAAATGCGTGCTTTTAGGGCAGAAGCGCATAGGCTCAATAAAATAAAAGAAGGAGATTGGGCTTGTTTCTATTTGTATAAACCCTAGTAAATAATTTAATTATTCGTTGTTCTCTAGTGCTTTTTCGTTTTTCCACCAACGCCAACCAATATATCCCATAATAGCAAATGGGGTAAAAGCAAGGTAAATAATAGCCGAATTAAGTGCTTTTGCAGGTCCTTCGCCCAATTGCGAAGCTGTTTTGGTACAAATAGAACATTGAGCTATTGCGGTTTGGGTAGATAGTAAAACCACCAAAAAGATTCCCAGAAAAGTTCCTACTAAATATTTCATTCAACTTTATTTCTTGGCAAAGATAAGCGCTTATGCTTGTTTGCCAACTTGTGTTAGTTTGTTAACGGTTAATTAAACTTTTATTTTGATTGATAGTCAGAGCTTTACTTGGGCAATTGATTTTTGTTGAACATCTATTATTAATAAGTTTAAAACTAGTTATATGATACAATTCAGGTTTTTTATCAGAAACCTTAGTATGGCTTGGCTACTTTTATTTGTTACAAAAAAAGCCATTGCACATCCTGGAGGACATTATTTACCCAATGATGTTTTCAATACTTGGACCCTCGCTTCGGGCCGAATAATTGAAGGAAATTTTTTAATGTCGCATGATAACACCATTGTATTAGAACAAAAAGGAGGTGGGCGCATTACCGTATTTGTAGAGTTACTTTCAGAACAAGATAAGGCCTTAGCCCTATTTAAAATTCGAAAATATAGTGCACTCAACGAACAAGTAAGGGCAAATCAACCGGCTGATTTAAGTTTGTTGGAAGCGGCATTTGAGCCTTATCAACCAGCCGTAACAACTAGCTCAGACGAGAATTATTTTTATGTAACCTCTCGTGGTATTGCTAATCACCCAATGATGATTGGCATAACAAGTTGGCAACAACAAGTTCCTATCCCCCAAAATTATGCTGGGTCAAACGCTTGGCCTATTCCACTGCATCCGGTATTAGCAGAAACACCTATGAGCACCAGAAATAATTTCATGCGTGGTGCCATTGCAATAGCTGTAAATGGGATTCCTATTTTTAATGCTTTGAATAATCGTGGAGAAGATGCTTATTTAATTGGAGAATTAGATAATTGGGGAGGGCATTGTGGTAAAGGAGACGATTATCATTACCATACAGCACCTTTGCACCTATCTGCTATTTCATTACTCAAACCCATTGCATTTGCTTTAGACGGTTTTGCAGTTTATGGAGAAAAAGAACCTGATGGAAGTGCCGTATTAGCTTTAGATGAGTGTCATGGTCATTTTGCTGCAAATGGTTTGTATCATTACCATGGAACAAAAAACTATCCTTATATGATTGCTGCTATGCGTGGCAAAGTAAGAACAGATGATAAAACACCAGCACCAGAAAATCAAATTCTTCCACAAGCATTTACAGCTCCGGTTCGACCACCGCTTAGACCTTTAAGAGGCGCAGTGATTACTAACTGTGTTGCAACAGCTAATAATGCTTATTCCATCACCTATCAAATTGCAGGAAAAAATGGATCGGTTAATTATTATTGGGATGAAAAAAACTTGTATCATTTTACTTTTATAGATACCGATGGAAATCAAACAACTGCCAGTTATGAAAGAAGAAATGGCAGAAAAAAAGATTAAAACACAAAACAATTGAACATGTCTAAATTATTTTTTGGAATTTTTATGCTACTGTCATTGGCGGCAAATGCACAATCGAATAAAGCCAATGCATTCACTTTGTTGAGCGATGCATTTGTAAACAATGGACCGATTGCTAAATTAAATACTTGTGATAGTTTAGGTATATCGCCACAATTAGCCTGGAGCAATGCTCCTGAGGGTACAAAGGGCTATGCCATTACCATGCACCATTTTCCAAAAACCGGCGAAAAGCTTGCCTATATAGTGTTATACGGTATTGCTCCCAATATTAATTACTTGCCAGCAGGTGCTACTAATATTGGTACTTGGGGAATGAATAGTCATAGTAATAAACCAGGATATGCACCTCCTTGCTCAAAAGGCCCTGGTGCGAAAAAATATATCATCACTATTTATGCATTGTCTGAGCAACCAACACTTACCAATGCTTACCCTGTAAAAATCGACCAATTATTAGCAGCTATAAATGGTCATGTGTTGGATTCAGCAATATTAACTGTACAACATACTAGGTAGTTACTTCTTTTCATTAACCCACAATTTTAATGCTATGCAAGCGCGTAGAAAATTTCTTAAAAAAACATTGGCGGCATCCGTTGCAGTGATGTTGCGACCTTTTCGTTCCATTGCAAATAATGTGAAACTAACAGTTAAAAACAATCCATATACGATTGTTTTGGGTAGGCCAACAGCGTCATCTATTCTACTGAACTTTTTTGCTAAACAGCAGATGGAAGTTTATATAGAATATGGAAAAGACAAAGCACAAAAAATGTTATCTACCCCAAAAATAGCTTTATCAAAAGGAGACATTCACGAATTTATTCTTCCAAATCTTTTATCGAATCAATCCTATTTTTATCGAATTGCTTATAACAATTCCAATAGTGAAAATTTTTTGCAAGGACCAATGAATGCATTTCATACCCAAAGAAAAAAAGGGACTGATTTTGTTTTTACAATTAGTGCCGATTCGCATCTTGGAACGCCTAATCACTGCAATCCAGAGCTGTATCAATTAACACTTGATAATATTGTAAAGAGTAATTCAGACTTGCATTTTTCAATGGGCGATGATTTTAGGGCCTCAAAAGTTAATAATCCTAATTATGAAAAACTAGCAGAATTATATTTAAATCAAAGAGAACATTTAACCACTTTGTGTAATTCTGTTCCTTTTTTCTTTGTGTTGGGAAACCATGAAATGGAAGCAAAAGCCTATAACGATGGTACAGATAATTGCTTGGCATCATGGAGTGTTGCTGCCAGAAAAAAATTCGTGCCCAATCCTGTGCCAGATAATTTTTATTCAGGATCTAATAATGCTGCAGAGGGCATGAGGCAAAATTATTTTGCTTTTGAATGGGGCGATGTTTTGTTTGTAACCTTGGATGTATTTTGGTACTCTAATATTTCTGCAGAAGACGAAGAACAAAGAGAAAAACAAAAAGAACAAAAACAAGGAAAGAAAGGTGGTGCAAAAGAACACCCTGCAAATAAAATTAATAAGGAAAATCAAAAAGAACCCGGAAAAAATAATGGCAAAGACCAATGGGCATTTACAATTGGCGACGACCAGTATCATTGGTTAAAAGAAACTTTGCAAAAAAGCAAGGCCAAGTATAAAATTGTATTCGGTCACCATGTGCTAGGATCTTGCCGTGGCGCAATAGAATGGGCAGATAAATTTGAATGGGGTGGAAATAATCGAAAAGGAATCAATGAATTTGCAAAACATAGACCAAATTGGGAAATGCCCATACACGATTTATTTGTGAAATACAAAGTCAATGCATTTATTCAAGGGCACGACCATCTTTTTGCCCGACAAGAACTCAATGGCGTAGCCTATATTACTTGCCCAATGAGTGGCGACCCTGGTTATAATACCTATAATGAAAACGCGTATTTATCGGGAGATAAATTGAGTAATACAGGCCATTTAAAAATGATTGTTTCTGCATCGGATTTTCAAATGCAGTATATAAAGTCTGTACTACAAAAAGATACTTCAGCACAAGGCGAAAATGGCAGAATTGCTTATGCATGGTCATTTGTAAAAAACAAACAATTACCGATTACTTAAAGTTACTATTTTATGAAGTGTATTATAAGAAATTTCCTCTTAGTAATAGTTGTTTGCACAAGCTGCAAATCTTATTCGCAGGGAAAGCGAAATGAGGGTAATGGTTCAAATAATAAAGCGCCAATGGGTGTTTTTAAAACAGATATTCCAGATCATTTATATGATATTATTTTAGGAAGACCTACTGATCATTCCATTACTATTAGCTTACTTGCTACAGTTGATATGGTTGGCTATTTTCAATATGGTTTACATAAAGAAAATTTGAATTTAAAAACAGCAGTTACAAATTTTGTAAAAGGTCAAACAGCTTTTATAGATATCAATAATTTAAAAACCAATAGCAGATACTATTACCAATTTGTTATTGCTGAAAAAAACAAACAAATAAACACACTAAACTATTTTCAAACACAGCGTGCCAAAACAGCCAATTTTAGTTTTTGTATACAAGCAGATTCGCATTTAGACGAAAATACCAGTCCTGCTGTATATGAAAGAACACTTAAAAATATAGCGCAAGATTCGGTAGATTTTTTAGTGGATCTTGGCGATACATGGATGACCGACAAATACAGGAACGATTACAAAGAATCCTTAAAACAATATATTGCACAACGCTATTATTTTGGCACTGTATGTAATTCATCGAGCTTGTTTCTGACACTTGGCAATCACGATGGAGAGTCTAGCCAACAAAAAAAAGCCCAGTCTACAGAACGCATGATTGATTGGTCGAGCACGATACGAACGCAATATTATCCCAATCCATTTCCAAATGAATTTTATAGTGGGAATAATCAAAAAGAAAAGACAGTTGGGTATGTACAAAATTACTATTCATGGCAGTGGGGAGATGCTTTGTTTATTGTATTAGATCCTTTTAGGTTTACCAATAATAATAGAAATCCTTGGCAAAGAACACTTGGAGAAAAACAATATCAATGGTTACAGAAAACCTTAACCAGTAGTCATGCAACATTTAAATTTGTTTTTATCCATAATCTTGTTGGAGGTGCAGACAATAATGGAATTGCAAGGGGTGGGGTGGAAGCGGCAAAGTTTTTTGAGTGGGGTGGATTAGACACCAATGGCATTAATGCATTCGGATCAAACAGACCCGGCTGGGAAGCGCCAATTCACCAGCTTTTAGTTGCCAATAAAGTAAATGCGGTTTTTCATGGCCATGATCATTTTTTTGCCAAACAAGATTTAGATGGAATCGTTTACCAACTAATTCCTCAGCCAGGTTCATTTAAATATGGAAATTCACGTAGCCCTGCCGAATATGGTTATGCTTCTGGAAAGATTATGAATAACCCAGGTTATGTAAGAATTAAAATTGAAAACGGGCATGCATTTGTTGACTATTTACAAACTAGCGTAGACGAAACGCATAAAAACAAAGAGCTTCTTTATTCGTATGAATTCAAATAAATTTTCTTTCTAAATTCATTAACAACATTACAATTGCATACTTTTTTTCATCGCCCTTTTTAACTAACTTTCTTTTTCAATTGTTTATAATGAATCAAAGAAGGGCTTTTCTACAAAAAATGGGTTTAATGGCGGGTGCTTTTTCGGCTAATAGTTTGTTCAATCAATTACATGCCGCTAATTTCGAAGCAGCACAAAAAAAAGTACAACAATTAACGCCTTCTGCAGTTGCTGCAGATGAAGATTATTGGAGTGTGATTCAACAAGGGTATACGGTTCATTCAAATTTTGTGAATTTGAATAATGGGGGCGTAAGTCCTTCTCCTAGGGTAGTTCAAGAAGCAGTGGAACGATATAATCAATTAACCAATCAAGGTCCTTCTTACTACATGTGGCGCATTTTAGACCAAGGTCGAGAACCGCTTCGGTATAAATTAGCCGAATTAGCTGGTTGCTCTCCAGAGGAAATTGCCATCAATAGAAACGCAACGGAGTCTTTAAATACGGTTATATATGGCTTAGATTTAAAAGCGGGCGACGAAGTAATAGGCACCAAGCAAGACTATCCTAATATGATTCAGGCATGGAAGCAAAGAGCGCTTAGAGAAGGTGTTGTGTACACCCAATTGAATTTTCAGTTTCCTATTGAAAATGATGCAGAAATTGTATCGGCTTACGAAAAAGCCATTGGCCCTAAAACAAAAATCATTCATATTACCCATGTAATAAACTGGGTTGGTCAAATTATGCCTGTAAAAAAGATTGCAGCAATGGCCAAGTCGAAAGGGGTTGAAGTGATTGTAGATGGTGCACATTCTTTTGGGTTGCTTGATTTTAAAATTCCTGATTTGGGTTGCGATTATTTTGGAACCAGCTTGCATAAGTTTTTAAGTGCCCCTATTGGATCTGGCATGATGTGGATTAAGAAAGATAAAATCAAGAATATTTGGCCCTTAACCTGTAATGGCGAGCCGCGCAGTGCCGACATTAGAAAATTTGAAACCTTGGGTACCAGAAGCTTTCCAATTGAGCAAGGAATTGGCGAAGCGGTTAATTTTCACTTAGCAATTGGCGCTAAAAGAAAAGAGGAGCGGATTCGTTATTTAAAAAATTATTGGGTTAATCAAGTAATTAATACACCAAAAGTAAAAATCCATACTTCCTTAAAGCCTGCTTATTCTTGTGCTATTTGTGGCGTAAGTATCGACGGAATGACGCCGGGGGAATTAGATACAGCCTTGTATAATACCTATAAAATACACACAGTAGGCATTGTTTGGGAGAATATTAGTTGTGTTCGTGTTACGCCGCATGTATATTCTCGCTTGCAAGATTTAGACAAATTTGCTAAGGCAATTAATGAATTGGCGGCATCTGTAAAAAAATAAAGCAGCTTTGCCTTAAAACAAAACTGCTTTGGTACACTGATATACAATAGCTATTTAAGCTGCTTTTACAGTTGGCTTTTTAGATTTAGTAGCATTTGCTGGTCTACTTTTACCAAAAGATCCTTTAAATCTTTTGCCTTTTGCGGTTTTTTTATCGCCTCTGCCCATGTTGCAATTTTAGAGTGAAATATTTTATGAACAGCAAAAATAGAAAAACCCTCGCATATTGCAAGGGTTTTTCTGTGGAGGGTCTTTTTTTGAATTAAACTTTAGAAGCCAATTCTTTACCAGCTTTGAAGCGAGCAACTTTTTTTGCTTTGATTTTGATGGTTTCTCCAGTCTGAGGGTTACGGCCTGTACGAGCAGCACGCTTAGAAACTGAAAAAGTACCAAATCCAACCAAAGTAACTTTATCGCCTTTCTTTAAAGTTTTGGTTACAGTGTTTACAAAAGAATCTAACGTTGCGTTAGCTTGAGTTTTTGTGATGCCAGCATCTTCGGCAAGCTGTGCAATTAATTCGGCTTTGTTCATAAATGTTTTTTTTGTTGTTTTTTAACTCTACAAATTTATTTTAATTTATCATCTAACAAAATTTAATTTCTATAGGTAATATTCGTTAAATCCACTATTCATAAGGGTTTCAGCGAATTAATAGCCATAAAATTTACAAGAATAAAAAAATCAAATTTCTCTGAAACTATTGCTAGCAAAGGCTTTCATGGATGAATTCGCTGAAATCCTTTGCCAAAGCGCGTTTCAAAGAAATATAGTAAAGATTTTTGATTATCAAACTAAAAAAAGAAATGTTTCCACACTCAATGCACAACTTGCATTAAAGACCTAAAACCTATAAAAAGGTTACCCCATGCGTCTATTGACTTTTTGCTTAATAATGGCGCATGAATTTCAAGGTATCGGTTATAATCTGCCTTAGAATTAGCCATGTATTGAATAGCGTAGGTAGGCCCATCACTATCATCTACTTCTAATAAGCGTACAAATTGGTATTGTGTAAAGCAATTAGTAGCCATTACCTCGGGAATATGTGTTTCTTTCATCCATACTACCCAGTTTTCGTGTATGGAAGGATCTATTTTAGAAGTGATATTGTAGATGTACATAGTAGTATAGTTTGAATTATTTAAGAGCAATATATATAGGACAATGGTCGCTATGCTTTACATCTGGATATATTTCTGCTGCAACTAATTGCTTTTGTAAACTTTCTGTAATGCAGATATAGTCAATACGCCAGCCTTTATTCTGTAAGCGCACTGTTGGAAAACGTTGGCTCCACCATGTATAGCCTCCTGTAGTTTCTGGGTTTATTGTTCGGTAAGTATCGACCCATCCGCTTGCTAAAAACTGATCCATCCAAGCGCGTTCTTCTGGTAAAAATCCTGAGGAGTTTTTATTGCCTTTTGGGTCATGAATATCAATAGGGTTATGGGCAATATTATAATCTCCTAGAATAATAATATTGGGCCTTGTTTTGCGGAGTTCTTGCAAATAAACAAAAAACTCATCGAGCCATTTGTATTTATAGATTTGCCTTTCATCTCCACTTGTACCCGAAGGAAAATAAGCATTAATTAAAGTAATTTTTCCAAAATCTGCACGAATTACCCTGCCTTCAAAATCACTATGGTCAATTTCATTGCCGTAGAAAACCTTTGTTGGCTTGATTTTAGTGAAGATGGCAACACCACTGTATCCTTTTTTTTGTGCAGAAAACCAATAAGTTTGGTATCCGAGTTCTTCAATTTTATTAAAGTCTACATTTTCTTTTTGTGCTTTAATTTCTTGCAAACAAATAATATCTGCAGGATCTGTTTTTAACCAATCTACAAAACCTTTATTCATTGCAGCGCGGATGCCGTTAACATTATATGAGATGATTCGCATAATAGCATGATTGAATTTGTAGTAAAGCGGTTTTTTTCTTAAAAAGTAAAGATGCACAAATTGTAGCAACCTATATTTGCCTTTTTAGAAAAAACACTAGAATGTTTAAAAGATTATATTTCCTATTATTAATTATAGCGCCAAATATATATGGGCAGCAAGTAGAAAATATATTAGACCCAGTAACGGTAAGCGCATCTCTTACACAATTGACTGCTTCAAAAACGGGTAGAAATATAAGTAGTATCAAGGGTAGTTATTTTAGTAGTTTGCCTATACATTCCATAGACGAATTATTAAAATATATTCCAGGTGTTGAAGTGCAAATGAGGGGCCCTGGCGGCTCACAAGCAGATATTGTTATTCGTGGCGGCACTTTTCAACAAGTACTTATTTTGTTAGATGGACTTCGATTGAATGATCCTAATACAGGGCATTTTAATGGCAATATACCTATCTCTCCTAGTGAAATTGAAAGAATTGAAGTGTTAAAAGGCGCTGCATCTGCTATTTATGGAACGGATGCAGTTGGCGGGGTTGTACATGTTATTACCAAAACTTTTTCTGCCAAAGAAAACAATGCCAATAATAAATATACGGTACAAGCAATTGCAGGAAATTATGGATTGAAAAATTTGAATGCAGGATTGTATTACCAAAAAGGCCATTCAGCAATTGCGGCAGGATACTTAGTTAATTCGGCAGACGGGCAAGCGCAAAGAGGCACTACAGGCTATTTTAACAACCAAACAGCTTCTTTTTCTTTTAGACAACAGTTATCAAGTAATTGGCGTTTAGCAATCAGATCGGCATTTGACAAACGCGATTTTAGTGCACAAAATTTTTATACCAGTTTTAAGTCAGATACTGCCAAAGAAATTGTTGCAAGTAATTGGCACCAACTTAGTTTGATCCATCAAAAAGCGTCCAATCAATTTCAATTTGATGCAGGGTATAAAAAATTAACTGATGAATTTAGTTTTAATTCAGGGTCATTGCCTAATAATAATCTTTCATCTCTTTTTCAAATTAACACACATTATAGCCATCAATATGGCGATCAATCTAATTGGGTGGCCGGCTTACAATTTCAAAATAAAAAAATCATTTCAAATGATAGGGGCGACCACCAATTACAACAAGCAGCTGGGTATTTTATTGTAACCCAAGCGGTGAGTAATAAAATGCTAGTTTCCCCATCGCTCCGCTTAGACTATACCGAAAACAGTGGTACAGAATTGGTACCACAACTAAATATTTCTTACCAATTAACTTCAGCGCAAATACGCGGTAGTATTGGTAAAACTATTCGTCAGGCCGATTTTACTGAACGATATAATAATTACAACAAAGTATTGGTTAGCTCTGGTAGTATTGGTAATCCAAACTTAGCAGCAGAAAGAAGTTTAAGTTATGAATTAGGCGTTGATGTATTTGTAAAAACTTCCTTCAAATTATCAGCAACAATTTTTAAAAGAGACCAACAAAAATTAATAGACTGGACGCCTACGCCTTATAGTAGTATGCCAAGAACATCAAATCTTATTGCAACAGGTAGTTATGCATTGGCAACAAATATTGCCAAAGTAAATACAGCAGGATTTGAAACAGATATGCAATACCATCATGAATTAAATCAACACCATAAAATTTGGGCAACACTTGGATTGGTTTGGTTAGATAGTGAGAGTAGTAATGTGGTACCCTCTTTTTATATTAGCTCGCATGCAAAACTATTAACTAATTTAATGCTAGTATATAGTAACCAATATGTTCAATTGAGCGCTAATGGCGTTTATAAAATTAGAACAGAACAAAACGCTTCGGCAATCAATGCAACAATATCACCCAACTATTTTTTACTCAATACAAGGTGCGAAGTATATGTAGTAAAAAAGATTGCAGGATGTTTTATAGAAGCATCTAACTTGTTCGATACTAATTATAGTGATTTATTAGGCGCTCAAATGCCAGGCAGGTGGATAATGGCGGGCATCAATTTAAATTTTTAGCGAACAGAAAATTTTATCCACTATACTGTTAGCAACTCTTTTATGGAAGTTTAAATTAAAAACTAGATTTGCCTTGTAACGGTTCTAATACTTTTGTAGAAAGTAAAAGATTAATAGGGAATCCGGTGTAATTCCGGAGCTATCCCCGTAGCTGTAAGCTCCTTTGGTATTATTCAAACTTTGCGCCACTGTTAATAACGGGAAGGCCTTGGATAATGGAGTAAGTCAGAAGACCTGCCGATACATAACAACTATTCAGCTTTCGGGTGAAAGGCATGAGATGTAATCGTCTTACAGACATTTATATTTCTATCTTTTAATTTTCCTGGAAGTAGTCACAACAAAAACATTTTCAACAATGAAAAAAACGTTTTTAGTTATGACTGCTCTAATAATTGGCAGTCAGCTACACGCACAAGACAGTTCATCCACCACCACATTGGATGAAGTATTTGTAACCGCAACAAAGTTTCAACAGAAACAATCGAGTACGGGTAAAATGGTTACCGTTATTAACCAAGAAACCCTGCAACGCAATGCAGGCAAAACCATTTCAGAAATTATTAATTACCAAGCAGGCATTTTTATTAATGGTGCTAGTAATAATTTAGGTACCAATCCAGACGTATATATGAGAGGCGCTGGCTTAGGCAATACCTTAATTTTAATTGATGGGATTCCTGTTTGTGATCCTTCTCAAATTAATAACACTTTTGACCTCAGTATGATTTCTCTTGGTCAAGTAGAGCGTATTGAAATTTTAAAAGGCGCACAAAGTACCCTCTGGGGAAGCGGCGCGGTAGCAGGTGTAATAAATATTATCACCAAAAAAATAACCAAAAATAGTTTTACGCCAACTGCTCAATTAAGTTATGGCAGTTATCAAACGCTTAGGGGAACCATTGGTATTAATGGAACTGCAAAAAAATTCAGTTATCAATTAGGATATGATTTTACCAATAGCCAAGGCTTTTCAACAGCTACAGATAGTACAGGCAAAAAAGGATTTGACAAGGATAATTTTATTCAAAATAATTGGCAAGCAAAATTTGCGTATCAACTTAGCAATCGATTAACCATTAGTAGCATGCACCGTTCTTCTATTTACAAAGGCGGTACCGATGCAGGTGCTTTTGCAGACGATAAAGACAATGTGTTTTACAATAATAATTTAACCAATAATATTGACCTAACCTATCATACTAATCAAATACAAATACACTTACAACAAACTTTTCTAAAAGCAGAAAGGGTGTATACCGATGATAGTACCAATATTGGTGGATTTGCTAAATACTCAAAAGCAACATACCATGGCAATACTGCTATTACTGAGTTGTATGGCAATATTGTGTTAGCAAAAAAATTAACTCTGGTTAGTGGCTTACAAAGTCTTACACAACAAACAGACCAACAATATTTAAGCATTAGCGCTTATGGGCCTTATAAAACAGCGCTTGGAGATAGTGCAAAAGCCACTAATTTATCGGTATATAATTCTTTGTTATTAACTGATGCAGCAGGCTTTGATGTAGAAGCAGGATTTCGATACAATCACCATACTATTTATGGAAATAATACCACGTTTACATTTAATCCTTCTTATCATTTAAACGATGCAGCGAAAGTATTTGTTAATATTTCTACTGCTTTTAAAATACCATCTTTATATCAATTGTATAGTGAGTATGGTAATAAATTACTCAAACCAGAACAGAGTATTAATTACGAATTAGGTATCCAACTATTTTCAAAGAATAAAAAATCTAATTTTCGAATTGCAGGGTTTAAAAGAGATATTAAAGACCTAATTATTTTCTATACCAATCCTATCACTTATGATAGTAAATACATTAATCGCGACACGCAACACGATTATGGTGTTGAGCTAGAAAGTACGGTGGCTATTGGTAAAAATGCCTCATGGGTAAATAATATCACTTATGTAGATGGAGAAGGTGAAACCAATGCAGTGAAAGTTAAAAATTTATATCGCCGACCAAATTTTACTTGGAGTAGTGTTTTAAATTTACAGCCAACAAAATCACTTACGCTAATGCCTTCTATTAGATATATTGGCAAACGTGTTAAAGGCACGTATGATGCAGGTCCTGAAAAAATGCCGGCATACTATACCCTTAATTTTTATGTAGGATATGTTTCATCAAAAAAAGCAAAATTATTTATTGATTTAAAAAATATCACTAACCAAGAATATTTTGAAATAGTTGGCTATAACAGCAAACGATTTAATATGATGGTTGGCTGTAATTGGACTTTATAAAAATTTATTTATCCGTAAACTGCAAATAAACCAATACAATTCCTGCGGCAGTCATTAATAATAAAGTAGTAATCCCTAAAATGTTTGCTAGTTTATTATTAGTGAAATTGCCCATCACTTTTTTATTATTGGATATATGCAAGATGATGGCAATTAAAACTGGTGCAGTTAATCCATATAAAATAGCAGAATAAATTAAAGCCTTAATAGGAGAGATGCCAATATAGTTTAAGGAGAGCCCAATTAATAAGGAAACAACTATTACGCCATAAAAAGCTTTTGCTTCTTGAAATTTTTTATCAAGTCCTTGTTCCCAATCAAAAGTTTCAGTAATCATATATGATAAAGAGCCACTCAATACGGGAATGGCCAACAGTCCGGTTCCAATTACACCAATAGCAAAAAGTAAATAAGCGGCATTGCCAGCAAGCGGCTTCAATGCAAGGGCTGCTTGTTCTACCGTATCAATTTGGTGAATACCTGCATTGTACAAAACAGTGCCAGTTGTAAGTATAATAAAGTACATAACAAGATTAGAAAAAAACATGCCAAAATCAACATCTTTTTTCATATCACGCATCAGCAATTTATTTACAACTAATGTTGATTTTTTTAGTTTCATTTGTTCAGCTTCCATGGTTGCTTGCCAAAAAAATAAATAGGGCGAAATGGTGGTGCCTAAAATACCCACTAGAATATTAATAAAATCTTTGTTGAATTGAATGGTTGGAATAAAAGTTGCTTTGAATATTTTTAACAAATCTTGTTGGTATAAAAAAGGAACTATTAAATACACCAATAAAATAATACAGAGGTATTTTAGCGTTGCTGCCATTTTTTTATAGGGTAGATAAATAATTAATGCTAATAATAAAATGGTAAAAAAAATACTAAAGAACATGGCACTAATTGAAGGGAATAATAAATTACCAACAGCACCCATGCCTGCAATATCAGCACCAATATTTAGCACAATAGCAGGAAAACTAAATAAGAGCATTAAGTATAAAACAGGCTTTGAATAATAGGTTTTTATGGTTCCAGTTAATCCCCTGCCAGTAGTAATGCCAATCCTTGCACACATTTCTTGTATGGCAGCCATGAGTGGAAATGTAATAAGTGCAGTCCACAGCGTAGTTAAACCAAATGCAGCACCTGCTTGCGAATAGGTGGCAATGCCAGAAGGGTCATCGTCACTAGCTCCCGTAATTAACCCAGGCCCAAGCGATTTCCAAAATTGAATAAACTTATTTGTTTTTTTGGCGCTGCTCATTATGTAAATCAAAGATTAAATAAATAGGATCAGTTTAAAGTTAAACAAATACAATCGTTTACAAACACTTAAAATCGTATGTAAACATTTAAATAATAATTCAATTACCCTTTAGTTAACATATTTGTTGTGTTAGTGTAATGGACATTCATTACCAATTTGATTATTAAATACAAAAAAGCAGACTATGTACGCAATGAAAAACAAAGTTCAATTGATTGGCAACTTAGGTCAAGCTCCAGCCATTAAAACAACAGAATCCGGTAAAAAACTAGCGCAGTTTTCGGTAGCAACCAATGAAAGTTATCAAAATGCCCAAGGAGAAAAAGTTACTGAAACCCAATGGCATCAAGTAGTTGCTTGGGGTAAACTAGCCGATATTGTAGAAAAATACCTAATAAAGGGTAAGGAAGTAGCTATTGAAGGAAAACTAGTGAACCGAAACTATACCGATAAACAAGGTGTAAAACATTATGCAACAGAAGTAGTGGCCAGTGATTTATTAATGTTGGGGACCAATAAGCCAGCAGAAAAGGAAGCGTAATTATTTGAGTTGAAAAATAGGAAAAAGGAGCTTTGTTATTAACGCCTTTTTCCTATTTTAATTTAGGTATTTTTGAAATAATCATACTAATATTTACGCTATAGTTTTAAAATAAACTACTAAATCCTAGCAACAATAGTTGATTTAAAATCAGGGGCGAAATAGTATTGTCTAGTACTGTAAATACTTCTGGATATTGATTACCCTGCGCAATGCAAACCAATTTATTATTGACATAACATTCTCTAATGCTCTCGTAATTTCCATTTAAACCACTGCATAATATTTTGAAGGCTTTGCCATTTAATTCGCCATATAAATGATAAGTGTATTGTTGCTTAACAGCTTTTTCAATGCTAGAAACAGAAACTGTCATTGAATCATTTGGAATAGCCAATTGGTGATACAATTTTCTATTATTAGCATCTATTACATTGGTAGCAATAGAAAATGTAGCTATGGTATCTTTATCTTGAAAAAAATAATGGTGTGCACCCGCAATAAATTGAAAAGACAAGCCTATTTTTTTATTTACCAATAAAGTTTTTTCGCCAATCACGTCTGGATATGCAATGCTGGCAACGGTTTGTAAGCTATAATTTTTATCAGCCAAAACATCTCTAGATTCTTCTTTTAAAAATAAATAGTCTTTTCCTTTTGATTCTTTAATGGCTTCATTTAATTCATTGGATATAATTGTTTTATTTTTTCCTTTTAAAACTATTGGCGTATAATTGGGTTCTTGGTATCGCAGAAATTGGTTTACTCCATTTCTTGGATATTGAATAATGTTATTTTTTAATACGGTTTGTATTTTTAATTGGTTTCTGATATTGGGTTGTATAAAATTATCTGCTATAATAGCTGGCTGTGCAGTTATTTGCAATAGCTCTGTATCATTTGTGCTATCTAACAAAATTGACATGGCGCTTTCTAGCATGATTAAAAAACTAGCGGCACTTAAATTAATATCAGGATGACTAAATCCTATAACACTAGTTTGTTTATTTCTTGACAAAACCAGTTCTAACTTTCTATCAACCAACATCTGTTTATTGGCGCCTTGTATCTTTAAATTAAATTGATAATATGCGATATTGTTTTTTTGATCTAGTTGTTTTATAAAAACGGAATCCCATTCTTGAGTAGCTAGCACAGTCAATAGTGGTAATTCTATAATATCTAAAAATAAATAAGCATTTGGTGGGATATTACTAGTTGGCGCTTCTAGTTTGTTATTTGCTTTCACCGAAAGTTTATTGGCTAAATAAGGGTCTAATGGATTATTTAAAAGAGAATAGATGCCTTTTGGCGCAACAGAATTTTCTTTTAAACTGAAATTAGTTGGGTAAGAAATTTTATATGATAGAAACTTGTTTGCCATAGAATCAACCGATGTTAAAAATCTCGATTTTATGGCGGAGCTTTCTAAATAGCGCAGTGTTTTGCTTGCATTGGTATGATAGCTAATATTGGCTGCTTCCAATACTGGTTGACTAATGACCGAAGAAAGCTGACATGTCAAAAAGATGATAAGCAAGCATTTGTTAAACATTGTATTCATTTTAAATAACTATTCTCGTGTCTTCGAATTTTGTGGTAATTTGAAGATAGATAGAAAAACGCTAGCATGGAAAAAACGCAAAGGATCATTCCCCCCATTGATCCCATTTATTTAGATGGGCCCAAACCTAGGATCTATGAGCTCGCCTTTGCTTGGACAATTTTCTGGCAATTTATTAAAGGCTTTCGTACCATGCATTTTGTGGGTCCTTGTATTACGGTTTTTGGATCTGCCCGATTTGAAGAAACCAATCCTTATTATATTGCCGCCCGAGCATTTGGAAAAAAAATTGCCGAAATGGGTTTTACAACCTTAACTGGTGGTGGGCCTGGCATTATGGAAGCAGCCAATCGTGGGGCATTTGAAAATGGCGGTAATTCTGTTGGATGTAATATTAGATTGCCTTTCGAACAACACCCCAATCCTTATATACAAACATCGCTTACTTTTAATTATTTCTTTATTAGAAAAGTCATTCTAGTAAAATACTCTTATGCGTTTATTATTATGCCCGGTGGTTTTGGAACGATGGATGAGTTTTATGAAACCCTAACACTCGTGCAAACAAAAATCATCAATGATTTTCCTATTGTTTTATATGGGAAAGACTATTACAAACCACTTTTTGACCATCTTCAAATAATGGTAGAACAGGGTACTATTTCGGCAGAAGATTTAACTCTTGTTTTATTAACCGATGATATTGAAGCTGCTACTCAACATATTCATAACTATGTTCAAACAAACTATCAGGTTAAAAAAAGAAAACGTTTGTGGTGGTTATTTGAGAAAGTATAAAACAAATTTTACTCCTTTCTTTTACCCATTGGAAAGGTATAACCCAAACTAAGTATAAGTTCGTAAGTGCCAAATGCTTGTTTGGCAGTTCCTTTGTACACTTTTAAATTTGAGTAGCGGGCATAGTCAATTTTATTAGTAAATTCTAGATAAACTTTTTTGTGCACTGTTGCACGCAAACCTGCTTCTGCACCAATATTCCAACCACCTAATTGAAAGCCGTCTTGGTTTGGTTTGCCAAATAAAGTGTTTTCTACATGTGGTATAACAGGACCGATTCCGCCTTTTGCTAAAAAATCAATTTTAAAATTTCCGGATTTACTTTCTTGCCAATTCCAGCGCTTTACTAAATTGAATAGTAAAAAATTAGCACCATTATTTAAGAAATAAACAAAGCCGTTGGCTGCAGAAAAGTTTACAAGTGTATCTACTTGTCGGCCCCCTAAAGTGCCAACCACTTTGGCTAACTGACCATCTGTAATAATATGTTTGGTATGGTCGAAATTTATTTCCCAGGCCAAGCCTTTTTTCTTGTTAAAGAAATAGCCAAATCGATAATTGTATTGCGGAATGCTTAATGCGAGCTGAAATAAACCTTCATCCCAACCTGGATGATCGTGTGAGTGAATTGATTGAAACTGGTATTTGTTATTGAGTTCTGGCTGATTAACTTTTACGTTTGAATGGGTATACCATTCTTTATTGTATCCCCAAGAAAAATAAAATTCTCCTTTTCTTTCTTTTTTTTGTTGCGATAAGCCAATTATTGGTAATGCAAATAAAAACACTAATAAAACTGGTAGTATTTTTTTCATGGTAGAATATTTGTGCTACAAAATTAGGCCCTTGTTGGTAAAACAGCATAGATGTTTAGTCTAGTATTGGACTCAACCAACGTTCTGCAACGGTTAATGGCATATTCTTTCTATTGGCATAATCAACTAACTGATCGCGTTCAATTTTTCCAATACCAAAATATTGACTCTGTGGATTGGCAAAATACCAACCACAAACCGAAGATGCTGGATACATGGCCATTGACTCTGTTAATTCAATTCCAATGGTTTCAGTAACATTTAATAAATCAAATAATTTATATTTTTCGGTATGGTCTGGGCAAGCCGGATAACCTGGTGCAGGACGTATTCCTTGGTATTTTTCTTTGATTAATTCTTCATTACTTAAAGTTTCGTCAGACGCATATCCCCATAATTCTTTTCGAACTTTTAAGTGCAGGTATTCTGCAAATGCTTCTGCTAAACGATCTGCTAGAGCTTGTAAAATAATTTTATTATAGTCGTCTAAATTTGCTTCAAATGCTTTGATATGCTTTTCAATTCCATGAATGGTTACGGCAAACGCACCAATATGGTCATTGATTTTGGCTGTTTCGGGCGCAATAAAATCTGCTAACGATAAGTTGGGTTGATCGGCTGCTTTTTGAATTTGTTGGCGTAAAAAATTCAGTTCAAATTTTCCTTTATCAGTAGCAACTGTTACATCATCTTCTTTACTTGTAGCTGGCCAAAAACCAATACTGCCTTTTGCTTGCAACCAATTTTCTGCTTCAATTTTGTCTAGCATGGCATTAGCGTCATTGTAAAGTTTAGTGGCTTCTATCCCTACAACGCTATCTGTTAGTATTTCAGGAAAATTGCCATGTAATTCCCAAGCAATAAAAAATGGTTTCCAGTCAATAAATGGTCGGAGTGTTTGCGTAGTAACATCTGCAAAAACTTTAGTACCTGTAAAGCTTGGTACTATTGGCGAAAAACTATTCCAGTCAATGGCTGTTTTTTTCTTTTTTGCTTCGCTATAAGGAAGGTAATTTTTGGTTGATTTTTTATTATCAAAACTTTGTTTGAGTGTTTGATATTCGGCTTTTATGCCAGATAGAAAATCGGCTTTTTGATCTTTGCTTAACAATGAGCCAGCTACTGTTACACTTCTAGAAGCATCAAGTACATGCACAATACCCAAGTCATATTCTGGTGCAATTTTTACAGCAGTATGCATGCGTGAAGTAGTGGCGCCGCCAATTAATAATGGCTGCTTCATTCCCCTTCTTTTCATTTCTTTGGCAATATGCACCATCTCGTCGAGGGATGGTGTAATTAGCCCGCTTAGCCCAATTATATCTACTTTTTCTCTGATGGCCGCTTCTAATATTTTATCTGCAGGTACCATTACGCCTAAGTCAATAATATCGTATCCATTACATCCTAGCACAACGCCTACAATGTTTTTTCCAATATCGTGTACATCTCCTTTAACAGTGGCTAATAATATTTTAGCAGCACCTGCGGCTTCTTCATTAAGTGTGCCAGCAGTTAAATGCGCTTGTTTTCTTTCTTCTTTTTCAGCTTCAATAAAAGGCGTAAGTACGGCTACGCTTTTTTTCATTACGCGTGCACTCTTTACCACTTGCGGTAAAAACATTTTTCCTGCACCAAATAAATCACCTACCACATTCATACCATTCATGAGTGGTCCTTCAATAACATCTAATGGTTTTGGATATTTTTGTCGGGCTTCTTCTGTATCGGCATCAATATATTCTGTGATACCATTTACTAGTGAATGTTTGAGTCTTTCTTCTACACTTTCATTGCGCCATTTTTCGTCACGTATTTCTACTTTGCCTTTTGCGCGAACAGTTTCTGCATGTGCAATTAATTTTTCGGTGGCTTCGTTGTTATCGTTGTTTTTATTGAGAATAACATCTTCGCATAATTGGCGAAGGGTTGGTTCAATTTCGTCATATACCACTAACTGACCTGCATTAACAATCCCCATATCCATGCCCGCTTTAATGGCATAAAATAAGAACACACTGTGGATCGCTTCGCGTACATGGTCGTTACCACGAAAAGAGAAGGATACATTTGATACACCACCACTAACTTTAGCAAGTGGCATGAGTTGTTTTATTTCGCGTGTTGCCTCAATAAAATCTACTGCATAATTATTATGCTCTTCAATTCCAGTAGCAATAGCAAAAATATTCGGATCAAAAATAATGTCTTGTGGTGCGTATCCAACTTGCTCTGTTAATATTTTATAAGCACGCAAACAAATACTCACTTTGCGTTCTTTGGTATCGGCTTGTCCTACTTCATCAAATGCCATTACAATTACTGCTGCACCAAATGCTTTACAAATGAAAGCTTGCTCAATAAATTTGGCTTCGCCTTCTTTCATTGAAATAGAGTTCACAATACACCTTCCTTGTACACATTTTAAACCTGCTTCAATAATTTCGAATTTAGAGCTATCAATCATGATAGGAATCCGTGCAATATCTGGTTCTGATTGTACCAAGTTTAAAAAATTGGTCATGGCCCAAACACCCTCTAGCAGGGCATCATCCATATTTACATCCAAAATTTGTGCGCCGCTTTCTACTTGTTGACGGGCAACAGTTAGTGCTTCTTCGTATTTATTTTCTTTGATTAGTCGGGCAAATTTTTTTGATCCTGTTACATTGGTTCTTTCCCCAACGTTTACAAAATTTGTTTCAGGCCTAATCACTAAAGGCTCTAAACCCGATAAACGTAAATATGGTTTGATGCTTGACATAGTAGTTTTTTTACAGAGCGTTTTCTAAAACAGGTAATTCCCTTGGTGGTAGGTTTTTTACATTTTCGGCAATATGCTTAATATGATCGGGTGTTGTTCCGCAACATCCTCCTACAATATTTACAAAACCTTGTTTGGCCCACTCTTCAATAAAATGTGCCGTTTCGTGAGGTTGCTCATCGTACTCGCCCATGGCATTTGGTAGCCCTGCATTTGGATAAGCAGAAGTACAACAAGATGCTATTTGACTTAACTCTTCTATATGACTGCGCATTTCTGCAGCACCAAGTGCACAATTCAAACCAACGCTTAATGGATTTGCGTGCATTACTGAAGTGTAAAAAGCTTCGAGTGTTTGTCCACTGAGGGTTCTTCCAGAAGCATCGGTAATGGTGCCGCTAATCATTATTGGTAATTCAGGTTTTCCTGTTTCTCTGAAATATTTTTTAACTGCGTAGATAGCGCCTTTTGCATTCAGTGTATCAAAAATGGTTTCAATTAAAATAATATCTACACCGCCATCTACTAACCCACCAATTTGTTCGTAATAGGCTGCAACAACTTCGTCGAATGTAACGGCCCTGAATCCTGGATTGTTTACATCTGGAGACAAACTCAAGGTTTTATTTAATGGGCCAATAGCACCCGCTACAAATCTTGGTTTTGAAGGATCCATTGCTGTGTAAGCATCTGCTGCAATACGCGCACATTTTGCAGACGCTACATTTAATTCGTAAGCCAATGATTGCATATCGTAATCTGCCATGGCAATTACTGTGCTGCTAAAGGTATTGGTTTCAATAATATCGGCTCCTGCTTCAAGGTATTGTTTGTGAATGCCAATAATAATATCGGGCTGTGTAATACTCAATAAATCATTATTGCCTTTTACATCTGAATGCCAGTTTTTAAAACGTTCGCCACGGTAGTCGGCTTCGCTTAATTTATGGCGCTGTATCATGGTGCCCATTGCGCCATCAATTACTAATATTCTTTTTGCCAATGCTTGTTTGATATCCATACAATGATTTTATTTCTGTGTATTTATAACAGAAAGGTTGATAGATCAAACTTAAAACGCTAGGAGAGAAATGTGGTAGGCTCTTCAAAACGTTTATTAGTTCGATAGTACCCCAAAGGGTTTAGCAGGCCGAACAATAAACAAATCCGCCTACTATTGTGCAAAAATAGCAGGCGGAGCTTGATTTTCCAAGAATATAATGAATTAGTCGTATAGACTTGTAACAGTGATTTCTAATTCATTAGCAATGCTTTTGCCAATATCACTGCCTGCAATACCAAAATCCTTCACTTTTATTTTAAAAATGCTTTTTATGCTGATTTTACCATTGGTAATTACCACGCTACCAGTAGCTCTTACAGGTTGACTAATGCCGCGTATGGTTAAGTTGCCCGAAGCAGTGGCAGGATAAGTACCATTTTTATTAAAATTGATAGCAGACAAATTAGTAAGTGAACCCTTAAATTCACTTTTAGGAAACTTTGGGCTTTCCATATATTCTTCGTTGAAATGCTTTTGCATCAATTCATTTTCAAATACAAAACCATTAATCAATACAATGAAATTGATAGCGCCAGTTTTTGTATCGAGTTTACTAACTGCTTGCGAATTGGTTGCTTCAATATCTTCTGCGGCCAAACTAGAAAAAAACCTGATTTTGGCAGCTTTTGTGCTATGTAGGTTTTGTGCAATAGTTTCCGTGTTAATGGCTCCAAAAAAAAATAGGGTAATGACAAGGTGTTTTAGCATGAAATTTATTTTACGATGATGGCTTCTTTTAAAACAACATCACTTAAAAATCCGGTACAAATACCTTTTACAGTAATAGTTTGGCCAGCTTTAAGTGTAGTATCGGCAAACTTTAAAGTACACAATACACCTGCCATGGCGTCATTGCTTTTTAAAGTAAGCATGGTTAAACCAGACTGATCGGGTTTTGCCTCTACAATTTCTCCTTTTATTTCAACAGATTTATCTAAATAAGTACTGTTGGCTGATGCTTCATTGTCTTGAAATGCTTTTACCAAATCTGGCGCACTAATACTTATTCCTTTCTCGTCTGCCACATCTCTTTTAAAATGGGTGGGTTTATAAAACACAAAAAACCAAATACCAATCACGGCAGTTATTAAAATAGTTAAGGCGGCAACTAGTATTTTCTTTTTCATTGTATAAATTATTTTACATATTGTTGAATAGGTAAGCGATTGGCAATGCTTCGTGCAAGTGTCATTTCATCGGCATATTCTAATTCGCCGCCAAAAGCTATTCCTCTAGCAATGGTGGTGATTTTGCAGGAGAGGTGTGCTATTTTTTTTTGAATATAATAAATTGTGGTATCTCCTTGAATATTTGGGCTAAGTGCAAAAACCAATTCTTCAATATTTTCTTGTTGGATTCTTTGTACTAAGGGATTAATATTTAATTGATCGGGACCAATGCCATCTAATGGAGAAATGATACCATCTAGCACGTGGTAGGTGCCATTAAACTGTTGGGTACTTTCAATAGCTATCACATCACGAATATTTTCAACCACACAAATCAGGTGTTGGTTGCGCATTGAATTGGCACAAATAGAACAAATGGTGCCATCGCTAACATTAAAACAGCGCTTACAGAATTGAATGTCCTTGCGCATTTTAGTGATAGTTTCTCCAAAAAACTGTACTTCTTGAACGTCTTGCTTTAATAGGTGCAACACCAAACGCAATGCAGTTTTTTTGCCAATACCCGGTAGTTTCGAGAATTGCAGTACAGCGTTTTCAATAAGGGTAGAAGGGAGTTGCATTTAACAAAGATAAGTAGTAGCGGATATTACTAGAATGAAAAACTTTGATCGGTATCTCTATCGGCTTTTATGACTGCTTTTTTAGGAAATGATAGTACAATTTCAGGTTGTTTTTTTGGAACCGAAAACTTTCCGGCATCCCATACGCCATTTTTATTGGCGTCTAATAACACCCGAATTTCGTATTCAGCTGGCTTGAATCTTTTACGTATAAATTCCTTTCCGGTTATTGGAATTGACTCCACAATTTTTCCTTCCACAATTAATTGCAATACCGGGTTTTTGGTTAGGTCAATATTTGGGAATCGAAATCTACAACTGCCATAGTCTGATTCTTTTTTGGTAATGAATTTGGCACTGTCTGATTTTGAAAGATTCATTCCTGCGGAGTCTGATACTGCATCTTTATTGATGATAATTCGAAAAGCCGTTTTTTCTTTCCAAGGATATTGTATGGATAGTTTTGTATTCGAAGTGTCTAATGAAAATTTATAACCTGTGATGGGTTTAAAAAGGGTGTCGTATAAAACAATTTTGCTGCTATCAAAAGATTTTAATTTTCTGCTAAATGTTAAATCTAATGTGCCCAATAAATCTTGTTGCCCACTCTCTAAATTAACGGTGTATTTAAGTCGCTTATCTTCTGTAGGTGCTTTTCCTGTTGACTTTGGTGCCATACTAGTAGTAACAGGCTTATCCTTTTTTTTGAATTCTTGGTAAGCGTAAAGGGTATCATTTCTGGTATTTTGATTAATAAGAATTGGTTGATTTAAATAGGCAAATAATTTTGTACTATCGTCATATTTTCTAGTAAAATCATTAGGAACCACATAGGCCGAAAATTCTTGGGTAGGTAAAAAATTGAAATTAAAATATCCTTTCCCATTTAATTTAGCATAGTAACGAGGTCTGCTTTTTACAATAGCACTATCGTTTAAGTTATTGTGCAAAACAACAATTAAAGTGCTATCAATCTTTCCACTTTCTGCTAATATTACATAGCCATGATAATGATTTGTATCTAATTTATTTCCTGTAGAAAAAACATAGGTAAATTCTTTTGCTAAATTCCCTTCATTCACATCTTTTATAGCACTTCCAAAATTAATAGAATAGGTAGTATTTTTTTCTAAACTATCTTTTAGTTTAACAGTTACATTGCGCAACTTAGAATCAATAATTGGTGACTTAACTGGGTTGGGAGATATGATTACATTTTCATTCACGGCCTGCAACTGAACGTATTCGTCAAAAGTTAAAATAATATTTTGGGTGGTAATATTTAATGCAGAGTCTTTGGGTAAAGAACCTATCAATCTGGGTGGCAAGCTATCTCTAGGACCACCGCCAGGAGGTATTATATTGGCACAAGAGAACAAGCCAATGCTCGTTATAAAACAAAAAAGTAAAACGATTAGTTTAGTATAGTTCAGTTTCATAAGTCGGTTCATTCAGTGGAGCGCAAGTTTTAAAAAAGCAAATATAGAACTGTAATACAGTTAATTTACAGCTCTTTGGTAGTGAAAAGTTAATTATTCTTCGGTGCTCTCGTTTAATTCATTGATATCGTGTAAGGCAACAACTAGTTGGTTGTCTTTTACAAAATTACACCAATGGCATTCCTTTTTACCGCATCCTGTATAGAGCTCTCGATCCTGAATTTTTTTCCAAACTGTTTGAATTTGGTGGGTTACCGTAGTCATGTCTTCGGGTGTAATGGTGATTTTCTCTTTGCGGTATATTTTCTTTTTATCTGGTTCTATAAAATCAAATTCAGTACTAATTACTTTCCAATTTTTTTGGTCGTAATGGTCTACCAATATTTTATAAAAAACAGCCTGTCGCCAATAGTCGCCACCATTTGGATCTTTTTCGTGTGGTGGTTTTAATTTGTCTTTTGCTTTTTCAATATCACCAGTTTTATAGTCTACCACATTTACCGAACCGCCCTCAAATTCTAGTTTGTCTAGTTTTCCTTTTAATGGCACTCCTGCTACTACCACATTTCTGATGGTTCTTTCTACCGCTACAATTTTAGGCCAAGTATTAATGTACTGCTGATAATAATTTAACAACACTCGGTTACCATATTCCATGCGTCGGTCGAATTGTTCTCTAGTAAAGCTTTCGCGATGTCGGTGCATGAACCATTCAAAGTATTTAATAAATTGTTGTTGGTCAGGAAACTTTTCTGTTTCCTGCATTTTAGTGAACAATTGTTCTAAGGCATAGTGTACAGCCGATCCAAATTCAGTGGCTTCGGATTTTCCAGATGGCACACGTACTAAATTTTGAAAATAGAATTGTAAGGGACATTTTAAATAATTGTTTAATGCCGTAACATTCATTACAAACTTGTCGAGAATTTGGGTAATAAAATCTGCTTCAACTTTGGCAATTTCTGGTGATTGTTCTTGATCGAATTGTACAAGCGCAAAATCACTTAAAATTTCGGTACTAATTTCTGGTTGATTAACCGGCAAATGGTGTTCCGATAAAATTTCTGCTATAAACATAGAAGGCTCTAAAGGCTTTCCATCATTTTTAAATTTGCTATATGAAATATGTAAATTGAGTTCAGCCCTTGTAAGTGCTACATAGAATAACCTACGTAATTCTTCTTCTTCATTTTTTTGAGAAGTTGATATAAAGAGCGTATCCGGAAAAGCGTATCCGCCACCAGGTTTTCTTTTTTTCTCCCAACTGCTTGCATTACATCCTGCAAAAAATACGTGTTCGAATTCTAAACCTTTAGAACCGTGTGCAGTTAATAGGTTCACGCCTTTATCATTGCCACTTACTTGAACCAATGGCAGGTTTAATTTTTCTTTTTCCATCAAAGAAAAAATATTTACCAACTGGCTTAAACTTAAAGTAGGATTTCTTCCTGCCTCTTCTTTTACAAATTCAAACAGTCCTGTAAGTACTTGTAAATGCCAGTGTTTTTCAGGGCTCTGCATAATCCAACCTAATACATTACTTGCACGAATAATATTTTCGAATAAATTAATTAAACTCAAATTAGTAGCATCGGCTATTAAACTTTCAATGGCATCACTAGCTATTTTAATGCCAGTAGCAGGTGCTTGGCTAAACAGGTCGGCAGCTGGTGCTGTTGATTTTTGGCGAATTAATTTTCTTAAACTGGTTTTGTTTTCACCAAATTTTTTATCTGCAACATGGGCAGTCATTTGTGCTATTTCAATTGCTGGAATTTGAAACCAATTAAAATGTAGAATTTCAAATAGCATTTCTTCTCCACCAAATGGTGTATCTAGTTCTGCTGCTAAATATTCTAAAAATAGAATGATTTTTTTGGCTAGTGGAATTTGAAGAATATTTAAATTCCTTTTGCTGTATACGGCAACTTTTTGTTGTTTGAAAAATTCGGTAATCGTTTCTCCGTATTTATTTTCTTTGTAAATAATACCAATTTTTCCTGGGAGTACACCATTTTTTAATAACTGCTCAACTTGCAAACAAATGTCAATCATCTCTTGACGGACAGAAGTATATTCATTAATAATTGGTTGGTGTGTTAAGCTTTGTAATGATTTGTTTGATGCTTTTAAAGTTTTACTTAAACCTGGAATTTGATTAATTAATCTTTCTTGGTTACGATCTATTAAGGTTTTTGAAATATCTAAAATAGGTTGGGTAGACCGATAATTATTTGTGAGCACTAGTTTTACCAAATCGTCTTTGTACTGATGCGCAAAGCCAATCATATTTTCAACATTGGCTCCTTGAAAGCGATAAATACTTTGGTCGTCATCTCCTACAACAAATACATTGGGCTGCTCCCAAAAATTTATGAGTAACTGTACTATTTTATTTTGGGTACCACTGGTGTCTTGGTATTCATCTACCAAAATATAGAGAAACTGTTCTTGGTATCTAGATAACAAATTGGGATTTTCTTCAAATGCGCGAATCACCCAATTAATCATATCGTCAAAATCATAACGTTTACGCTGACTCATTAATAATTGAAAAACCTCGAATTGATTGACAGCGGCTCGCAGTTTTTCCATCTTATCTATTTCATCTGCTAGCTTATTAGCTTTTACATCACCGGCCTTAAATTGTTTGTATGCTTTTTGATAAATATAGTCATCGCGTGTTGGTAGGTCTGCAATATAATCGTCAATTTTTTGTTCAATAAATGCAGGGGTCCAACCCTCTTTTTTCATTGTACTAAATAATTGTTGCAAGTTGTTAATTTCAAAATACACATCGCCACGATAACGTTTTAAGGGATTGTCTTTGTCGAAACTATCTATGAGCTGTTTGAATAAATCTATTTTTTCTAAATCAGAAATTGGGTCTAGAGAAGTTTTTAAAAACAAGGATAAATTCTCTTGAATGATATCGTTGCAAAAAGCATGGAAGGTATAAATATTCACTTTATATGCATCGGGTCCTATAAAATCTAATAGCCTTTTGCGCATAGCCACAGCCCCTGCATCGGTATAGGTTAAGCAAAGAATATTTTCGGGTTGTGCATCTGTTTCTAATAATATTTTGCCAATCCTTGCACTTAAAATTTGTGTCTTTCCTGTTCCAGGGCCTGCTATCACCATAACGGGGCCCTCTATTGTATCAACAGCTTTTCTTTGTTCGATATTTAATTCGGCATAAATTTTCTCGAATGCTTGTTTTTGTAGTGCGATATCTGTCATTTTATAAAGATAATTGAATCATAGCAGCCAATAAAGGCAACTTTATGGCCAATTTGTTGTTAGTTTCTTAAATAGTAGCATTATGTCTAAAGTTTATTCGATCAAAACAGTACAAATAATTCCCATTAGTTTAACAGAGGCCTGGGATTTTTTTAGTAAGCCAGACAATTTAAAAGATATTACCCCTAGTAATTTAGGATTCTTGATTGTATCGAAACACCATGGAAAAACCATGTATGCAGGTCAAATTATTGAATATACCGTGAAACCTATTTTAGGTATTCCATTATACTGGATGACTGAAATTACGCAGGTAGTAGACCAACAATATTTTATAGACGAACAGCGGTTTGGTCCTTATGCCATGTGGCACCACCAACACCATTTTAAAGTAGTAGAAGGCGGTGTTGAAATGACAGATATTGTACACTATAAACTGCCTTTTTTCTTTTTGGGTGATATAGCCAATTGGTTATTTGTAAAACGTCAATTAAAAGGAATTTTTGATTTTCGTTTTCAAGCAACCGAAGCAAAATTTGGTGTTTGGAAAAATTCCCAAAGATCAGAAATTCAGTTCGGATAATTACTTTAATTCTATCAGCGTACTCACATTGTTATTTCTATCAATAGACGCTATGCAAATGCGTTTGCCATTAATATCGGGCACTTTTGAAAGGTCTATTAATGCTGCTTTTTCAGCTACAATTAATTGAACCAATTGTGCATTTAATAAATTAATTGCTTTTCCGTTTTCAAGTGTAAAAACGCCAAATGCTTTGATGATTTCTTTGCCAGTGTTGCTTACTTGAATCAGGCCATTTGTTTGTTTTAAAATGCTTGGTTGCTCTGGTGCTATGGCATCAATCCATGACATGGCGGGCACTAAAGCAGGATAGTAATAGTAATTATTGCGTAAACTATCACTCCATCCGTTTGGATTTTTTTCGAATGTTTTACTGCTAAAATAAATGGCACCTTGTGTTGTAGGTATATTTCTTAAAGCCGTTAATTGCTCTGGAATTTGATTTAAATTTTTCCAAGCAGGGTTTGTGCCTGCACGATAAATGCCCAATCCAATATATACTTGTTTGCCATAAGTATGTTCGTTCCACCATTTCAATAAAACATCGTAGTCGGCTAGTTTATGACCACGCTCCCAATACAGTTGTGGCACCACATAATCAATCCATCCTTTATCCATCCACAATAAAATATCGGCGTACAAATCATCGTAATTGGTTTGACCAGCTTTGGTTTCGCTACCCATTGGGTCTTGACTTTTATTGCGCCATACACCAAAGGGGCTGATGCCAAATTTTACCCTAGGATTTGCAGTACGAATCGTTTGGTATAATAATTTAATAATACTATCGCAATTACTTCTGCGCCAATTTTCTTTGTCCATTCCTTTTCCATACTGCGCAAAACTTTGTTGGTCTGGAAACTCTTTGCCTGTAATTCTATAAGGATAAAAATAATCATCCATATGAATGGCATCAATATCATAGCGTATAACAATATCTTTTACTACCCTAGCTGTATGCTGACGTACTTCGGGAAGTGCAGGGTTGAAATATTTTTTATCGCCATATACCAAAAACCATTCAGGGTGTAATTTGGTTAAATGCGTTGCTGCAACCGAAGACCTTTGCATATTAAATACCGCACGATAAGGATTCAGCCAAGCATGAAATTCCATTCCACGAATATGTGTTTCTTTAATCATGAATGCTAAGGGATCGTAGTAAGGCACTGGAGGTTGGCCTTGCTTTCCAGTTAAGAACTCACTCCAAGGCTCTAATTGAGACGGATAAAGCGCATCGCCTGCCGGACGGATTTGAACAATAACAGCATTCATACCATTCTGTTGGTGCATATCCAACAATTTGATGAATTCGGCTTTCTGCGCTTCCACAGAAAGGTTTTTACTACTAGGCCAATCGATATTATCTACGCTTGCAACCCAAACGCCGCGAAATTCATAATTGCGTGGGTTTTGAGATACTGCGTGTAATGCAAATAGGCAAAAAACGAGCATCATAATGGTTTGGGTCAATTGCTTCATCTTACGAAGATAATTAGATGTTTGCAGCTAATAGCCATTGTGGAAGGATTTTGATATTATGCTATTGAAATACACATTTGGTATGGATGGTTGTTGTGTATGTTATTGAGGAGTTGATTCAGTTTAATTCTTTCTAAGCTATGTTTGATGAATGTCTTTTTCAATTTCTTTAAAATAAAATTGATTGATTAATCTTCCCAAACACTAAGTCCTTCGCTACAATTAGCGCAGATATCAATATTTTTTCTGCTAGTAATAAGTTCTTGTCGAAACTGTTTGTAATTGCTATTGTTCCATGTTTCTTTAAAACTTTGGGTATGTAAATTTCCAAGTTGGTGCGTGGCGTCTTTATCAAAACAACAAGGCACCACCAATCCATCCCATGTGATTACATTGGCATGCCAAAGTTTCCAGCAATGGTTGCTCAGTCCACTTTTCACTTGTCTATTACCAGCTTTGTCTTTTTTATAGCGACTATATTTTTCAATGGTTGGTACTAATCCATGTGGGTCATTTTGAAAGTCGTATACCTGTGCCGTTTTAAATCGAACTTGGTCTACACCAATTTCTGCGCCTAATTTTTTAATGGCTTCAATTTGGTGTTCATTTGGCTTTACAACTAAAAATTGAAAAAACACAAATGGAGTTTTGCTTTTTAATACTTTTTTCCATTTAACAATATTTTTAGCGCCTTCAATTACTTTTTCTAATTTCCCTCCAATTCGATATTGTTCGTATACTTCTTGTGAAGTGCCATCAATAGAAATGATTAATCTATCAAGGCCACTTTCAACAGTTTCTTTTGCTTTTGCATCAGTTAAATAGTGTGCGTTGGTGGATGTTGCCGTGTAAATACCTTTTTGGTGGGCGTATTGCACCATTGGTAAAAAATCGGGGTTTAAATAAGGCTCACCCTGAAAATAAAAAATGAGGTATAACAACTCTTTGTATAGTTCGTCTATTGTTTGTTTAAAAAAACTTTCTTCTAACATACCAGTTGGTCGGGTAAAAGCACGCAAACCGCTAGGACATTCTGGACAGCGGAGATTACAAGAAGTGGTAGGTTCAAAAGATATTGAAATCGGGTAGCCCCATTGAATTGGTTTGCCTGTTAGTCTTGTAATACAATAACTCGTATACACCAATGAAGCGTTCCAAAAACGTTTCAGGGTGAGCTTTTTAATTAAATTGATACTATCGTTTAGGTTAAAATATGCCATTAGTATACAAAAGTAAGGATGCTAATCAATAGAAAAACCAATAAATAGCTTAGAATCGGCAATATTATTTTACGCACTAGCTAAATACTTAAACAACCAACAATTATTTTCTATCTTGCAGGAGTTAAGCGTAACTTAATGTTTGGATATTATACTTACCATAAACTCAATTCATGACCCACTTTCATGATGCTGTTACTTGTCAATCTTGCGCACAACGTTTTACATCGGTTTTTTGTAAAGCAAAACAGGAGTTTATTGCTGAAATTAATGAGCAAAAAGTTTGCAATATTTACAAGAAAGGCCAAACCATATTTAATGAAGGATCTTATCCATTTGGGGTGTATTGTATCAATGAAGGAAAAGTAAAACTTTCACACCTTGGCGACGACGGAAAAGAGCAAATCATTCGATTGCTTCGTGGGGGAGATGTGTTAGGATATCGTGCATTATTAAGTGGCGAAAGATATAGTGCGAGTGCGATTGTTTTAGAAGACACGCAGGTATGTTTTATTCCCAAAGAATTATTTATTAGTATCCTCAAAAGTGATGCTGGGCTTGCTTTTGAGATGATGAAGCTATTGAGCGATGAATTACATAAAGCAGAAGTTAAACTAACCCATTTGGCCCAAAAGCCAATTAGGGAAAGGCTTGCCGAAACCTTATTATTTATAAAAGAGACGTATGGTTTTGAAGCAGATGGCGAAACCTTAAGTGTTCGATTGTCTCGCGAA
>Ga0114959_10000085_pt1 | contig 83021 bp, 87 predicted proteins | sample C_130625_EF_Meta_FD_87317 | JGI IMG/M metagenome (GOLD analysis project Ga0114959, IMG submission 87317) | Freshwater microbial communities from Lake Croche, Canada to study carbon cycling - C_130625_EF_MetaG | ecosystem: Environmental > Aquatic > Freshwater > Lake | place: Lake Croche, Canada...
AGCGCTTTGAAAATAATCTTGAGCCGATCAAACTGCAAGCGCCTCATCCGATTTACACCTGCGATCAGTAAACCGAACTTCACAGACCACAGATGAGCCCGATAGAATTTGCGCGTAAAGCGCACCCGATTGATCACTGAATAATAGTCAGACAAATAACTCTTTAACAGTGGGTTGGCATTTGCACCAGTACTACCGCCTTCCTTATGAAAGACTTTCGATTGCCAGCAATAACCTAATTGCCAACCCGCTAAGGCGCCGCGCGTAGCCCAATCAATTTCTTCAAAGTATAAAAAATACTCCTCGGCCAGTAGCCCTACACTTTCCAGATAGGCCTTAGTCACAAAAAGGGCGGCACCTACAGGGTAATCGATTTGCGCGCTAATATCATCATGATCATATTGGCCATGATCGATCTCAAACTCACCTAGATGGGTAGAGCTTGCAAAAAACCGGTTGTATTGACCGCCTACTGCTTGGATTTGTGTTGGTGATGCATAAAACATCAATTTAGAGCCGATCAGTCCACGTTTGGGATTGTCTAAGTGGTATTGATAGAGCGCACTTAAGGACTGCGAGTCAACGACCACATCATTATTTAAAATCCACACCGCTTCCATCAGGGGGTCTTGAAGTGCTAAGCGAATGCCCACATTATTACCAGGACCATAACCCCGATTCTCGCCGGTTTGAATCAAAGTAAAGCGCGCAGATTGCTCTGCTGGCAATTGCTTGAGCCATTGCCCAATATGCTCTTCAGAGTCATCTTGTGAGTAGTTATCACACACAATGACCTGGTATTTGGCAAACTCTAACTTTAAAAGACTCTCCAAACACTCTAGAGTATCTTGCCAACCATGCCAATTAAGAACGATGATATAAATCATATGCGTGTTCTAGCCAGTCTTTTAACTTGGGTGCTGTTCAAATGAATTCTAGCTTTAGCGCTGCGTATTTTTGACGCGAATCAGGTATTGAAATTCGAAAAAAGGGCGAAAGATTCCCAGTGTCAGTAAATTAAGCCAACGCGCTTTGCGCCCTTTTTCCAAACCTTTGCCAATCATCATATCCATCTTCAGGCCCGAGCTTTGCATCAGCGCAATGGCCGTTTTCTGAGTGAAAAACCGCAAGTGCGTGCTATCTAAAATGCCCTCTTTTTGATACTCCCAATTGCCCTTCAGGACTAGGCCTAAAGAAGCGGAAAAATAGCGAATGTTAGGAATACTGGCAATGATATGTCCTGCTGGTTTTAGCAGAGGATGCAATTTAGCAATGATTTTCCAAGGATCGACTAAATGCTCTAAAACATCTAAACATAAAATGAGATCAAGTGATCCTGGCGCAATATCTACATCGAGCGTTTCAATATTGCCCGCGCAAAACCAATCTAAACGTGGCGCTGCTAAAGCGCCTGATTGTTCAAAGAGCTCAACACCGCCAAGCCACTGACAAGCGGGTTTTTGGGTTTTTAACCAAAGCAGTGTCTCACCACTACCACAACCTATTTCAAGAACGCGCTCACAGTGCTCTGGCAACAAGGGCAAGATTTCACTACGAATGTGACTGTAGTATTGGCCATTTTTTTCATCACGCATCACGCACTCTTTTCTTTTTACTGATCACTATCAATGCCTCCAAATCAGCAGCACTGGGCACTTTGCACATAGTAACTGATACTATTTTTAATCAATATATTGCTTTACTGCCATTTTCAGTAGGACTAAATCGAGGCCTACTCTCAAAGTCCAGGCCAATGCTGCGCCTGGTAAGCCATAGAGCTCGACTAGAAAATAGAGCAATACAAAATAAATACCCAATTCAAATAAGTGAATCAGAGCAGTCGATTTAGTGCTCCCTACACCGTGCAAGAAAGTATAGGGAATAGTGGCAATGGAGTTTAGCCAAATTCCGATACTTAAAATAATGACCACTGGTAAAGCCAAATTAGCAAAATCAGGGGAGATCCACCAAGTGAGAACAGGATGGGCCAAGCTCGCTGCCAAAAGACAGACTGGCAACATAAACCAAGTCATGCGCCAAATGCTTTGGCGATAGTGCAATTTGAGTTCTTGCGCATTGACCCCCACAATTTTGGGTAATAAGGCGCCAGTAAAGGCAATGGGAAACATCAGGAGTCTTTGCAAAGCCTCTTGGGGAACGGCATAGATGGGTAGTAGCGCCGAGCCGACGATGGTGCCTACAAAAAAACGATCGCCGTAAATCATCAATGGCCCTACCACTCCTGAGACGCTCACCCAGCCTCCAAAAGAGAGTAATGGTTTCATTAATTGCACCATTTTTTGTACTTCGATTTTGGTAAATAGATACACCCTTAATTGGATACAACTCATAAGAAACACCACTACCCGAGCGAGCAGGAGATAAATCGTAATCACCCACAGATTTGGGCCATGCATCCAAATAGAAGCTGCCGGTAAGCAAAACATGCAGGTGCCTAAAAAGATTTTATTGATATTGGCAAAACCAAAATTGCCAAGCGCTTCTTGCGCGCCACGTAGCCCACTGGTTAAGGTTGTAAAGACAATCCCCAAGCCCGCAATTTCAAATGCTAACTGCGCATCTGCTTGCCACTGCGGCGCCACTTTGAGCCAGCTCGTTGCCAGCGGATGGGCTAAAAGATAAATAAGTAAACCACCAATCGCGCCAGTCATTGCAGTAAGAGCCAAACCAGCATAGAGTGCGCTGGGAATTTCTTGGGGTTTTTCGCCCTTAATCAAATGCGAAATCTCATAGGTTAGTGCGCGCCCCACACCCAAATCAAACAAACTAAAGTAGCCAATCAATGACCAGATCAAGGTGAGCACCCCAAACTCTTCATAACCGAGCTGCTTTAAACAATAGGGAATAAAAAATACCCCTGCCAATAAAGGTAGTGCGTTACCGGCTAAGTTCCAAAGGGTATGGCGACGTAAACTCAAATGATTCTTATATTTATAGTAGTTTTAATCCATGGCACGTTTTTTTGCTAAACCCCTCTTAAAACAAGCGCCTACCTTCATTTAGGGTTTGGATCCAATTTTACTCAATTTAAGCTCTGTAAAGCGCCCCTTCTCATCTGATCATCGCTGGTTTTGAAGCTTTTTAAGGTCTTTAACCCTTTGCATTGAGCAGCGCTCTCCCCCTTTAGTGAGCGCCCATTTACTGCTAACATCAGGTCTCATTAGCCAATAAAATAGGGTCGCAAACCCTCTTATCGAACTGCCGCTCTCTTTTAAGCCCATGCTCAACATCCTTAAACCCCGCCCACCTATGCAATATTCATTTAGCCCAAATACCAAATGAATAATCGTCGTCAAGGAATCTTGCGACTGTATACGACTGAGTTTTCTTTTGTCAGCAGAATTTTTGATGCTGCTCTGATCTGGTGCAGCTTAGTTCTGGTTCAGTATTTTTTAAAAATTACTACCGTTGCCGATTATGAATATGCTGGCCTATTAGCAGTCATTTTTTATTTCTTTATTGCAGAGTTATGCTCGGTTTACCGCTCATCTCGCCTGGAAAATTATGGTGAGGTTTTTGGCAAAATTTTTCTCGCCTGGATAATCGTGTGCGCCCTGCTTATCGTTACCGCGGTCGTAACGAAAACGTCCTTTAATTACTCACGCCTGATTATCTTTTCCTGGTTTGCACTAGCTCCTTGCTTGCTATCTATGGAAAGATTATGCACCTTAATCGTACTGCGATATTTGCGTGCTCGCTCGAGCAATACGCGCTCTTATGTCATTTTAGGTATGTCACCAATTGCAGAGAGCCTACCTAAAAAAATTGAAAAGCTGGCTTGGACTGGTTTAGTCCATTTAGGAAACTATGCTGATCTGGATACTCTTTTAGTAGATATTGAAACCAACACGATTGATTACGTTTTTGTAGCATATGCAACGAGCGAGCAAGATAGAATTAATGCTGCCATTAAAGCCTTAGGGAACTCGACTGCCTCAGTCTATTTAGTACCCGATGTCTTGCTAGCCGATTTACTAGGCTCAGAGTGGGTGATGTTGGGTAATACGCCCCTCATTATTCTCAATGACCACCCTTTTTATGGTGGCATGTGGACGCTGAAAAAGCTCGAAGATCTCATTTTGGGATCGCTCATCTTGCTGCTCATTAGCCCCTTAATGCTGCTCATTGCCCTAGCCATCAAACTGAGCTCCCCAGGGCCGATTCTCTTTAAACAAAGGCGTCATGGTCTTAATGGCGAAGTAATTAAAGTCTATAAATTTAGAACAATGACTTCTTTAGATGATGGCGATGTGGTGATTCAAGCTACCAAGGATGATGCTCGGATTACCCCAATTGGCAAATTTTTACGGCGCAGCTCTTTAGATGAGTTACCGCAATTTATTAATGTACTTCAAGGAAGCATGTCCATTGTTGGCCCACGCCCACATGCCCTATCGCACAATGAGCATTACCGTACCTTAATTGATTCTTATATGCAGCGTCACAAGGTAAAGCCAGGCATTACCGGCTGGGCGCAAGTCAATGGCTTTCGCGGTGAAACCGATACGCTAGTAAAGATGCAAGCACGCGTTGACTTTGATCTTTACTACATTAATCACTGGTCATTGGGCCTTGATCTAAAAATCATTATGCTCACTATTCTCAATGGCTTTAGTGGCAAAACAGCTTATTAATATAGAAGTATGCGTAGTTACTTACTGCGTCAGTATTGTGTAATCACGAGTGTTTGAACATATATCCCAAGCTTACGCTCATCTGTATTGATTTTTAATTGGCGAGCAGAAATGGAATCAGGTGTTTCTATTTGGATTTGCACTATGCCCTCTTTGCCAATAGCACCAAATGGAATCTCATAGCGATAGGTCTGAAGCGTATCCCCTTTATTTTCAATACACAGACGAGTACTGCCTATTTTTTGCTGGTTTAATTGAACAATGACTTGCTGACACTCTTTGCCCTTAGCTAGTAGTGCCTTATAGCTGACGACTAACTGAGTCTTTTTCTCTGCTAAGAAATCCAATAAGCGCAGACTAATGAAGGCTCGATCATTCATAGTCCAGCGACCCTGATTTTCTGAGATAGAAAAACCCTCGCCAATATAAAAATGGCTTAACCCTTGATTAGAAAAATCGATTGCTTGGCCAAGGCGATAAGCAGCAAAAACTTTTTGAGCTTGTAATTGAGAAGCAGATGCGGGCAAGCCTAAAGTAAAGTGATATCTGCCCCACTGCGCATTCAGCTGCTCATCATGAAGCTGCAAACGGCGATCAGGTAATAACTCTAGCTGGCGACCCTTCACTGGCCGAATAAAAAGTAGACGAATATCGCCGCCGTGCTCTAACAAACGAAAATCACGGTACAACTTGAGGGGCTCACTATCTACCTTGAGGGTGTGCGTACCAAAGTAGATACTTGTAAATTGACCGGTTAAGCCCTTGATATCCATAAAATCAATTGCTTGGGTGGGCAAATCGAACTTGAGTGAGGGGCTTGCTTCCTGCATGACTAAAAGTGGTCCCGTCATGATTTTCATCTGCAAAGATAATAGCAATAGCGGCACTATCGTAAGAAGTGCTATGGGTAATTGCCAGCTTGAGCGCATACGCACACCCTGGGCAAAGCGCTTAAGCAAAATTGCGGCAAATAAAGCCAATATTGGAAATGTCCATTTAAAATAATGGATATTTAAATATCGCCACATGCCAGTAGGGAGCAGATCCCCATAAGGCAAATACAAAATAAAAAAGACCATCATGGCCACACCTAGGGTGCGCAGCAAAAAATCCCCACGTAATAGCGCCCACACCAGACCAGCTAGCGCTAGGAGCAACCAGGGATAACGTTGAACCAAGCCAGCCCTCACTTCACCATAAAGTGGTTGTGCATTAAGCCAAATGGAATAAAATTTTTCTGGCAAATCCGCAATTAAAAAGCCATGACTCCCAGCAACTTGCAAATAATTTCCTAGCGGTGCGCCATGCACTCCCAAGTTAAAACCGATAAAAATAGTAGGGCCTACTAGAGCGCCAAGAAGGGTAAGCCCTAAAAATTGAGGAGTGCGCACAGGACGCTCAGTAGACGCGCCTTGCATGCGCAAATAACTCAATATAAATCCGCAGCCGATCACTATACCCACAATTGCATCAACCGGCCTAGTGGGAACCATCAGCCCAAGGCTGATAGCTACTATCAGTACCTGCCAATTTTTAAGATAGCCACACTTGGCCTGTTTTATTTCCTGAACCCATACCAAACCCAAAATACCAGTAGCCAATAAAGCGGTACTTAAAGTGCTGGTCCAGGGAATCACAAAATTTTCAAATATGAATTTGGGGAAAATGATACTGGCGAATAGTAAAAAGACGCCGACAGTGCGCGGTACATATAGATCACTCAAACGAATACAAACATAGACGAACCAGAGCAAGCAAATGAGGTTGATTACCAAAAAGGGATGATCACTAGTGCCTATTAAAAATAAGGAGCCTAGTGCAGAATACAAGGGGGGGTAAAAAAAGTGCTCAGCCAAAAAATCTTGCGTAGCAAAAGCCTGTGCTGCTTTTAGATACTGACTTTGATCGAACCAGGCCCACCATCCCAAAGAGGGAGGGGAGGGATCGTTACCCGGTACAGAGGAGAACCTCAGATACACGCTTAAATAAATCAGTGCAACTACCAAAAGCACATATGGTATGGTGAGTAGGCGATACCAGATGGCGCGCAACTGAGCTACAGTTTTCATGGGGACAGTATCTCAAAAACGCTCAGTGGTCTGCCAGTATTGACTAGTATGACTTGATGGCGTGCACTAAAACATTTTTGCCAAGCCAGTATTGAGTCATTTTGTCCACATGACGACTGAGCGGAAAAACCCATTGGTCATAGATTTGAAGCATCCGAATGTTGACCTGGCCACTACCTTGATCCAAGATTTTATAAAGTAACGTTGCTAGCAACCCCAGGCTATCAACATACTGACAAGTGCCGATCTGAAATTGGGCCCGCTCCAGAACCTGTGTCAGAGAGGTGCGGGTATAGCGTCGGTGGTGGCCCACATGCTGGTCCATGCTAGTAAATAAAAATTGAAAGGCTGGCACAAATACCAAAAGCTTAGCTCCGGGTCTCAACTTTCTAAACCATAACTTTGCAGTCGCCTGATCATCATGAATATGCTCAAGTACGTTCAAAGAATATAAATAGTCCACACTGTTATCAGCCAATTGTGCTAAATCACTCACTACTGTTAAGCCATGATTTTGCAAGATCGCGCAAAGTATAGGGTCAGTTTCCACACAAACTATTTGAGATTGAGCTTGAGCATGGGCGAGGGGAGCGGCAAAAGTACCATTACCAGCACCAAAGTCAACAATCAGTTGATTGGGATGCGCATGACTTAAAACCATATTCAGTAAAAACTGATTGTAATTTTTGGCATGCGCCATGACATCTAAATTATCGCGACCACTGTATTCGATCTGAGCCATTTAGCTTTAACCTAAAAAATATTATTTTGACTACACATGACTATTGCAGCAGTAATGTAATTCAAGCGTGCCCATCAATCAGATTTGTGCCATATTTGCTGCAAGACATCACGCTCAAATATCCGTTTATCTTGATGCGCGATGGAATCTAAAATTAAACCTACCGCTAGCAACACAATGGCAATAATTTCTAGGCCTGCAGCTAGCACTGCCAAAGGTACATGATAAATATAGCGATGCCTAATCCAATCGTCGATCACTGGGACTCCTGCAATCACGCCTAAAATACCAATGAAGATGGCGGCACTTCCAAAAAAGAACAGTGGCCGATAATACCGCAAAATATTGCCGATCGTCGCTAAAACGCGCATGCCATCACGCAAAGTACTCAGCTTAGAAAAGCTCCCTTCTGGCCTATCTTTATACGCGATGGGAATTTCAATAATCCGAAAGCGTTTATCTAGAGCATGCAAAGTCATATCCGTTTCTACTTCAAATCCTTGCACGAGAATCGGATAGTTTTTAATAAAGCGTTTAGACATCGCACGGTAGCCGCTCATAATGTCAGCTAGCTTGGCATTAAATAAGCGATTAATGAGATAGCGCACAAAACGATTACCAAAACCATGTAAGGCGCGTTTATTCTCTTGGGCGTAGTTACCGGCAGTATGACGATCACCTACCACCATATCTGCCGCTCCATTCATGATGGGCGCAATTAATTGCATGGCTTGCGAGGCAGGATAAGTCAGGTCCGAATCTGCTAGTAAATACACGTCGGCATCAATTTCAATAAAAGCGCGGCGCATGGCATTGCCTTTGCCAGGGCGCTCCTCCTCAATGACTCCGCCAGCGCAAGCTAGGCGAGCAAGCGCCTCTCTTGCAATTTGGCCGGTGCTATCGGTGGAGCGATTATTAATTACCCAAATCTGCGCATCTGGCAAATGCACATGAAAATCCGTGATGCATGCCTCGATGGTGAGCGCCTCATTAAAGGCAGGAAGAATCACGCAAACGTTCATTGGGATTGTTCGCCTAGCATCCATTGCAAGGTCTCTTGCAGCGAGCGCCACTCTAATTGACCAATCGCACCCTCTAAGTGTTTCGTACTGCCTGAGAGCGTCTTAATTTCATTGCTTCTGACAAACTGCGGATTGACTTTTATGGCCATGGAGTGGCCTGTCATTTTTTCTAGTGTGCTAATCACTTCACTAAGGCTATAGGTGCGTCCCGAGGCAAGGTTATAGGTCTGTCCCGCTTGGCCATGCTCTAGTAAGCTCAGATAAATAGCGCAAATATCGCGCACATCGTTATATTCCCGATAGACCTCCACATTGCCCAATTCAATGACAGATGCCCGGCGTACAAAATGATCGACAATTTTAGGAATCACAAAATGTGCGCCATGGCCAAGGCCCGTGTAATTAAAAGGACGGGTAGTGACGATTGGTAAACGCGATTGAAAGTTACGTGCTAAAAGCTCCATCGCCAATTTACTCATTGCATAGTGATTGACCGGCGCAGGTATTTGACTCTCTAAAATCGGAAAGTGCTCTGTGTTGCCATAGACATTGGCTGAGCTCGCTAAAATGATCTTTTGGGGCGGATTTGCTAGATTGGCTAGCGCCTCGAGCAAATCTACACTGCCTAACAGGTTAGTCTGATAGTAGGCAAGATTATCTGCATGGGTAACATGACTAACACCAGCCAAATGAATCACATGGGTCGGTTGCACTGCTTTGATCTGCGCGTGCAATAGGCCATGATCCTCTAGGGCTGCTTGTAATGGGACAACTTCAAACCCCGCTTGGCTAGCAAGCTGGGTAAGATGCCCCCCTGTAAATCCATCCGCGCCCGTGAGCAGCAAACGCATACTAAAATGACTGGCCTGTGCGATTGCGTCGTAAATCTGCTTCTACCATCATCACGCACAGCTCTTCTAATGTAGTGCTTGGCTGCCAATCGAGTTCAAGTTTGGCTTTAGCCGGATCACCAATGAGTAAATCCACTTCGGCAGGACGATAAAAACGTGGATTAATCCGCACAATCGTTTTGCCACTTTTTTGATCAAGGCCGATCTCATCTAATCCACTACCTTGCCACGCTAATGCAATTCCTGCGGCGTTTGCTGCTAGCGAGACAAAATCTCTGACCGTCTTGGTGCGATTGGTAGCTAAAACATAGGTATCTGGCCTATCTACTTGGAGCATTTTCCACATGCCCGCCACATAGTCTTTGGCATAACCCCAATCGCGCTGGGCATTTACATTTCCCAGCTCTAGTTGCTCAGCTTGGCCTAATGCAATTTTCGCTAGGGTATCGGTAATTTTACGAGTGACAAACTCTTGACCGCGCAGGGGTGATTCATGGTTAAACAAAATACCGCTAGAGGCAAACATATTGTAACTTTCCCGATAGTTAATGGCCATCCAATGGGCGTAGAGTTTGGCAACCCCGTAAGGGCTGCGAGGATAAAAGGGTGTGCTCTCGATTTGCGGAACAGTTTGCACTTTGCCAAACATTTCTGAAGTAGAAGCTTGATAAAAGCGAATCTTGGGATTGACAATCCGAATCGCCTCTAAGAGATTGACTGCGCCAATGCCGGTAATTTGCCCAGTCGTAATGGGCTGATCAAAAGAGACGCCGACAAAACTTTGGGCAGCTAAGTTATACACTTCTACTGGCTCAATTTTTTGCAATAAACGCATGGCGCTAGAGAGGTCAGTTAAATCAAATTCCACTAAATGCAAATTGGGGTGCTGAGCAATGCCAAGCTCGCCAATGCGCCAAAAATTGACTGAGCTGGTGCGGCGATAAGTGCCGTACACCACATACTCTTTTTCTAATAAGAGCTGAGCCAGATAAGCGCCGTCTTGCCCCGTAATGCCAGTGATCAATGCTACTTTTTTATGATTTCCCAAACCTTAGACCCCGTGTTTCACTTCAGTTAATTGAGCTTATTGACGACCATACTCATCATCAAAGCGAATAATGTCATCTTCTCCGGTATAGGCACCACTTTGTACTTCGATTACTACCAGTGTTGTCGAGCTAATATTTTCCAGGCGGTGTTTATGCCCGGCAGGAATATAAGTGGACTCATTCATATTTAGGGTCAAGGTTTGCTCACCATTGACGACTTTGGCTAGGCCACTAACTACTACCCAGTGCTCACTGCGATGGTGGTGCATTTGCAAACTTAAGCGCCCTTTAGGTTTGACCTCAATACGCTTAATTTTAAAATTGGCACCTTCTTCTAAGACGGTATAGGTCCCCCAAGGACGCGCGACCGTTTTATGCAATTTGGCAATATCGTGATCTGCTAACTTGAGTTCTGAGACAACGCTTTTGACATCTTGAGAGCAATTGGCATCAACCACGAGCAAGGCGTCAGGCGTATCAATGATCATTACATCTTTTAAACCGACTGTGGCAACTAGGCGACTTTCTGATTGCACAAAAGTATTGCTCGAATCGACAAAAATGCATTCGCCTAAAGAGCGATTACCATTGCTATCAGGGCTTGCCAAATCTCGCACCGCCGCCCAAGAGCCAATATCATTCCAAGCAAAATGGCCCTGTACTACCACCACCTTATCTGAGCGCTCCATTAAGGCGTAATCAATCGAAATATTGGCAATACCCTCAAATCCTAAAGCCGGAATTTCAATGGCAGAGTCTAATTTTTCTGCTGGCCCAATCGCATCCCAGCACGCCTTGGCACTAGCAGCGATCTCTGGCGCCCATTGCTCCATTTGCTCAAGCAAACTCGCAGCGCCAAAACAGAACATCCCGGAGTTCCATAAATAATGACCCGAAGACACATATTGCTGCGCCTTTTCTAGGCTCGGCTTTTCAACAAAGCGTGAGACTTTTTTTCCAGCGCCCAGATCTTGTCCGCACTCAATATAACCAAAACCGGTTTCGGGCGCCGTTGGCGTAATACCAAAGGTAACTAAATAGCCTTGCTTGGCCAATTCAAATGCTTTAGTAACGGACTGATCAAAATGAGCGGCATCATCAATCAAATGATCGGCCGGTAAAATGAGTAAAATAATCTGATCGCCAAACCGGCTCATCGCCTGATAAGCAGCCAAAGCAATCGCCGCTGCAGTATTGCGCGCAAAGGGTTCTAATAAAAATAAGCTATCAACCTTTGCCCTACTTTCAACATCCCGAGATAAAAAATAGTATTGGCTATTGGTGACCGTCAAAACAGTCGGCCGCCCATCAACTCGTAGGCACTGCGCTAAGGAGCTAGCTCGTAAATAAGTCTTTTCTAAAAGACTTTGCCCATCGGCCAATTTCATAAAAGGCTTGGGATGGCCTTCGCGAGAAACAGGCCATAAACGCGTTCCCGCTCCTCCCGACAAAATGACGGGCAATATTTGAGTATTCATTGTGAGTAAATTATAAAAGATATAGGAAGTTTGCTATGGGAGAAGGCTATTTAGGCATATCCTGTAACAAATGAACGCACCGTGAGCACAAAGGCTCAAGGTATGCCAATCAATCACACACCAGCTACAAGATAAAGGGAAGCAAAAAAAATGATAGCGCCTAAAATTGATCTACGCAATTCAGTCACCGAATGCGCACAATCTTTGCGCAAAGAAAATGTAGGTAAATACCAGAACTACACGATTAGAGACTGCAAAGCCTCTATTGCGGCTGGAAAAATAAAGTAAGAGCCTACAAAATCAAAAGCCACCCGAAGGTGGCTTTTGATGGGTTGATTTACTGCCTAATAATCAGTAAGCCTTCTTAGCCAGCCTTCTTAGCCCAAGCGCTGCAATGGCCTTTACCAGCCACTTGCTTACCAGCAAACAAAGAGCAGCCACCCGCAGCAGAATCGGGTTTGCCTTGATACAGAGCGCAGTTAGCACAATTTTTGCCAGCGACTTTAGAGACTGCCACATACTGCAAAGCTTTTGCTTGTGGATCAGTTTCAGCAACCATGGCTTGAGCTTGAACTTTACCGTTCAATGCCAAAGTGCAAGCACCAGCAGCAGACAAAATCATAAATTGGCGACGACTATTTTTCATGGGTTCTCCAGTAAATAAGAATGATCAAAAAACAAAGAATAAATAACTAAAAGTGATCATAGAGGGGAAAAGGGTTTTCCTCTAGCCTTGCTATAAGTCTTTGATTTATATTGATTTTTAATTGAGAATTGTTCTCATACAGAGAGCACCATTGCAAAACTATTTCCAGCCCTTTAGATTCATGCACGAGATCCACTGCCGGATGTGCGTACCTGAGCTCGTTTGAGGATAGTCTTCCTTACATTCTTTTAAATCTTGCGAATATGCGCCCTGATTATTTTTAGCCGGATCCATATTATTGGACGGAAATGAACTGGCACAAGAACTTAAGAGCATGATCGATCCCAATACGACCATTGCTTTACTCAAGGTGTTGACGGTTTGCTCGCTTAGCCCTTGAGGATCAATCAATTTTGAGCTGTGTTGCATTTTCGCATTGTCAATTGAAGCATTTTTATTTACGGTCAATTAAAGCTAAGAATTCACGCCGCAAGTTAGGGTCTTTCAAAAAGGCGCCGCGCATGACGCTATTGATCATCTTCGAATCACGATCCTTAACACCACGCCATTGCATACAAAAGTGATCAGCATCCATCACAATTGCAACACCAATCGGTTTAATTTTTCTCTCTAACATGTCGGCCAATTCCACTACCGCCTCCTCCTGAATCTGCGGTCTACACATCACCCATTCGGTCAGCCGGGAGTATTTAGAAAGCCCAATCAAAGCGGATTTCTGATCTGGCAAAACCCCAATCCAGATGCGGCCCATGATGGGGCAAAGGTGATGTGAGCAAGCACTGCGCACAGTGATAGGCCCAATAATCATCAACTCATTTAAACGACTCACGTTCGGAAACTTGGTTAAGGTGGGCTGCTCTACATAGCGACCATTAAAGACCTCTTGAACATACATCTTTGCTACGCGCTGACTAGTATTTTTAGTATTGTGATCATTTTTAGTATCAATGACCAAACTCTCTAAAACCGCTTGCATTTTTTGAGCTACTTCATCAACTAAACCCTCAAGCTCACCGGGCTTAATAAATGCTGCGATATTGTCATTGGCATGAAAGCGGGCTTTTTGCGCCTCAATCCGGCGCCGAATAATGACCGATAAAGGTGTGCCCGTTTCATCCTTTTTGCTAGCGCCCTTCTGAGCAGCCACTTTCTGAGGAGCGACCGTCTTGCTAGCTGTTGTCTTACTAGCTATTGTCTTGCTCGCTATTTTCTTGCTGGGTAATTTTTTGGTTGGCATAAATAGAAGTATTGTCTCGATCGTTTAATGATTTTTGGATAGTTGTATCAGTGTATTGCTAAATTTGAAAGAACATGGCGACTACGCAAATAATGCCGAATAGCCAGACAATGGTTCGGGTGGTGGGCAAGTTAGCGACATAGCAGATGAGGTAGGCAATTCTGCACAGGACAAAGCCCATGGCAAGCCAATCAATTCTGGACTGTGGTGCATTGGCTATTGAAGCAATAATGACGGCAGCAAAGAAAAAAGGTAGAGATTCAAAAAGATTAGCCTGAGCTGCATTGGCTCTTGCTCTAAATCCGGTTTGCTTAGCTAGCCACTGTCTGGGAGCGCTATTGTCGTAACCATCATAACCTTTTTTAGCAATGCCAGCAGCTACGATAGGCAATAAGCCCATAAAGAGCACACAGTAATAAGCAATTGTCATGATGAGTTTTTCTTAGAGCCTATGCGGCTCTCTGTACCGTTAAGTAAATTAGCAATATTGCTGCGATGGCGCCAAATGAGCAATAAACAAACGATGAGTAAGGCCATTCCCATTGGCTGAAAACCGAACAAAAAAACAAAATAGATCGGGCCAAAGATAGCTGCAGCGATTGCAGCTAAGGATGAATAACGCAGGAATATCGCCACAATCACCCACGTACTTAAAGTAGCAAGTCCTAATATCGCGTTCACACCAAACAAAATGCCGCAAGCCGTAGCAACCCCTTTGCCGCCTTTAAAGCCATGAAAGATCGGAAATAAGTGCCCTAAAAAGACCGCAAGCACAACGCCACATAAAACCCACGAGCCTAAAGTGGAGGTGAGTGATTGGTCACCTAAGAGAACTCGAGCTAACATCACAGCAAAGTAGCCTTTTAGTGCATCACCAGTTAAGGTCAGTACGGCGGCCAATGTATTACCAGTGCGTAGTACATTCGTAGCGCCAGGATTACCTGAGCCATAAGTATGGGGGTCAGGTAGACACATACATTTACTCACTACCACCGCAAATGAGACCGAGCCAATTAAGTAGGCAAGCGGAATTAAAAGGATATCTAAGCTTAAAGTCATAACGCTATCTTAAACACTTATCTTTAAACACTGATGGCGCACATTAAGCGCCACGGGGATGATGCTGCTGATGAATTGACTTCAGACGCTCTCTAGCCACATGGGTGTATATCTGGGTGGTAGAGATGTCAGCATGACCTAAAAGGAGTTGTACGACCCGTAAATCTGCACCATGATTGAGTAAATGGGTAGCAAAAGCATGACGCAAAGTATGGGGAGACAAAGCAACTGCGATATTGGCCACGGTGGCATAGCGTTTAATCAGAGCCCAAAAAGCCTGCCTTGTTAGCCCAGTGCCAGTGTGACGTCCTACGAAAACCGCATCGGTGGTTTTGCCCTCAAGCAAGGGTGTGCGCGCGTCAGCCAAATATCTTCTTAACCACTGCCCTGCTTCACCACCAAATGGTACTAAACGCTCTTTACCACCTTTACCATTGACCACCCTTACAACACCTTCGTTCAAACCTAGCGCTACCGTTTTAAGAGAAACGATTTCTGAAACGCGTAAACCACTGGCATACATTAATTCGAGCATCGTGCGATCGCGTAATCCCAAAGGCGTTTCAATATCAGGGGCATTGAGCAGGGCAGTGACTTGGTCTTCACTGAGGGTTTTAGGAAAACGCAATGCTTGCTTAGCGGCACGCAAACCAATACAAGGGTCGTTCTTGACTAAATTTATGCGTAGCGCGTGGCGATAAAAACGTTTAAAGACGGTTAAACGTCGATTAGCGGTTGTGGCTTTATCAGCGCGACGATGGGCAATATAAGCGGTGAGGTCTTTTTCAGTTACAGCATACAGATCAGCGTCTGCGTTTTGATAGAGCCACTGAGCTAGCAATAACAAATCTCTGCGGTAGGCAGATAGGCTATTTTGCGCTAGTCCATCTTCTAACCAGCATGCATCACAAAAGCGCTCAATGGCCTCTTGACTTACTGGCGCTATCGCACTAACTTCCTTGCTAAGAGCACTAGTCACGGAAATTATTAAAGCCCAAGGGAGCTTCGGTGACTTCCTTTTTTAACAAGGCCATCGTTTCTTGCAAGTCATCGCGCTTGCCACCAGTCACGCGCACTGCATCGCCTTGGATACTCGCTTGCACTTTGACCTTGCTATCTTTGATGATGCGCACTACTTTTTTAGCTAAGTCTTGAGTAATGCCCTTCTGAATCTTCATGGTTTGCTTACGCTTATCACTGCCGATAGTCTCTTTTTTGTCGTCTTTGAGGTAACGCACGTCAACATTACGCTTGGCCATCTTGCCAAAAAGTACATCTCGTACTTGACCTAACTTAAAGTCATCATCACCGTACAAAATGAGTGTTTCATCTTTTTGCTCTACACGACTATCAGAGCCTTTGAAGTCAAAACGATTGCTAATCTCTTTATTCGATTGTTCAATCGCATTTTTAAGCTCCACCATATCGGGTTCGCAAACAACGTCAAATGAGGGCATATTTACTCCTTGTTGATTAATCCATTACCGCGCTAGCCAATGCCATCTTGCCTAGCAATTAAAGTATTTTGCAGCCTTTCTTAGCAAAAGAGCGTCAAAAACCCATTTCCGAATAAGATTGTGGCATGAACTCCCCTCACAATACGCCCATCCAAGCAAAATTGATGCCCAATTTCAGCCTGAAGGATCGAAATACCTTTGGTTTGGATGCTATAGCTCAGATTGCTTTTGAGATCACTGAGCCAAGTCAAATTCCTGCAGTCATGAGTAGTATTTTGGAGAAAAATCTACCCTGGCGAGTCTTAGGAGGCGGCAGCAATGTCATCTTGCCTAAAGTATTGCCAGGCGCTACTCTTCTCATCAATATCACTGGCTCTGAGGTGATTGCAGCTGACGAGAGTTTTACCAAGATATCGGTTGGCGCTGGAGTGAACTGGCATGAGTTTGTAGCCTGGACTTTAGAAAACGGTTTTTTTGGTCTTGAAAATTTAGCACTCATTCCAGGAACCGTTGGGGCAGCGCCTATTCAAAATATTGGTGCCTATGGAGTAGAGCTTGCTGATTACATCGATAGCGTTGAAGCTTTTGATGTCAAGGCAAATGCCTTTGTCACGCTACCAAAAGCAGCTTGCCACTTTGCCTATCGCGATAGCTATTTTAAGCAAAATTCCCAGCGCTTTATCGTGACAAAGGTTGTCTTTAGCATGCCCAAAGCTTGGCAAGCCCGCATGCATTACGCAGATCTTGCAAAACAATTTGCTAACAATACTAATACCACCCCAGAAGAAATCTTTCTAGCGGTGTGCAAAATTCGGACACATAAATTACCAGACCCTAAAGTGATTGGCAATGCTGGTAGTTTCTTTCAAAACCCCGTAGTAGCAAATGAGCAATATGAGACTTTACTCAAGAAATATGCAAATTTGGTCTCTTACCCAGATGCCCCTGGTAAGCGCAAGCTAGCCGCTGGCTGGCTAATTGATCAGTGTGGCTTTAAGGGCCTACGTATGGGTGAAGTGGGCGTCTATGAAAACCAAGCTTTGGTCTTAGTCAATCACGGCAATGGCACAGCCCAAGATATTTTAGGTCTGGCAAAATGCATTCAAGACAAAGTGCGCAAAGAGTTTGGTGTGAGCTTAGAGATAGAGCCTACTATTTTGTAGGTCCTTACTATATTTTTGTCTTGTTACCTTAAGGCGAAACTGCAGGGCCAAGACTGGGTGCTTTCGTTGGCGCTGCAACTCCTACAAATATCACCATACCATCACCGCCAGGATTGGTAGTCACATCGTTTATTCCAGAGGGTTTCCAATTATTTGCTGCCCAAATATTTCCGGCCATATCGGCATTAACGGAAGTCATTCGCATCAAAGGCAGGTACGATGGTGGCGCACCCGTGCCATATAAGGGTTGCCCAGAGTTGAGTAAGACCTGATTTCCATTGGAAGGTAAGGTATAGCCAGTGCTTGGCGTGATCGCAGTTCCCATCGCCACGCCATATGGACAGTTTGAAGTCGCACCACATAACTTCACAATGCTGTAGCGAGCACTAGGTGTATCGGTCCCAAAATTAGAGATCCAAACATTTCCTTTGGCATCTAATGAAATGCCCCAAGGACCATTGATGCCTTGTCCGGTATAAGTTCCAACGATGGTGCCGCTAGAGTTAATGGCATAGACCGTGGAAGTCTTGCCAGCTGCAACCCAAGCATTGCCTAATGAATCTACGGCTACACCCTTTGGGTTACTCCCACTGGGCAGTTTTACGGTAAATAATTTAGAAACTACGCCACTGCTATACCGTAATTTAGAAACCGCATCTGAGCCTGTGTATGTAACCCAGGCATATCCGTCACTGGTGATAGCAACACCAAAAGGCTCTGTATTGCTATCAACATAAGTAAGTGGATTAGTAGTCTGGTTGGGATAAACCACGACGGTATTATTGCCATAGCTCGCCATCCACACATTATTGGACTGATCAACCGCAGTACCTTGCACCCTTGATAATCCAGAGTTGTAACCAGTAGCAGGAGAAATGGGCACACCAAGAGAAGAAAGTTTTGCAACGATGCCACTCGTGGGTACAGTATTTCCCCAGCCAAAACTACCCGACCAAATAAAACCAAGCTTATCAATAGCGATTCCAAATCCCGAACCGAGAATGCCACCTCCAGTAATCGGTGAATTGGGAGTATTAGCCAGACCATTAACCAGACCATTAGCCGGTTGACCATTAGGTTTTAAAACAATTAAACAATTTGCAGAGTTAGGCGTTCCCTGAATGACATTGTTATTAATCCAAGCATATCCATTGACATCAAATGCCACATTAGCAGGGCCGCCAAAAGGGCAACTAGCACTACCACTGTTATTGACCTTGACCGCCATCGTCCAAGCGTCAAGTTTTTGCAAAGGCGCCGTTGAGCTTGGTCCTTGGCCACCAGTTAACGCTGGGCTATAACTGGTAACAACACTTCCTAAGTTATAAATGCCGCTAACATTGGCAGCAGGATTTAAAGCAATGTTCACCATCGCTTGTAAAGTAGTACTTGGGGTAATACCACTTGCAGAAGGTGTTAAAGAAAATAAATTAGTACACGCATTAGATATGCCCTGAGTACAAGCAGCCAAGACATTGCCTAGAGTACCCAGAGCGCTCCAGGTATTCGTTTCAAATCCATTCGGCGTTGTTTGAATCACTGACGAGCCTGTGCCTGATTGTGATGAAACTAAATTTTCTGCCATAGCTGCAGCAATACTCAATGGCAGAGCACTTCCAGCAATGGAGTAATCGCTGGCAAAAAATTGTGCAAATGCGTAAGCAGATGCTACGGTAGTAAGCTCATTAATACGTACCGCTGATATGGGGCCAGTTCCTAAACTGGCCATGAGCTGCACACTCGGAGATTTGCTAGCCACAGCATAGTAAATAATAGGGTTAGTTGTGGTATTTGCTGTATTGCTTGGAACCTTTACCGAGAAATTTCCAGCGCCATCAGAAGTAGTTTGCGTCACTACCGTTGATACCCCACCTTGAACTTGATAAATCATGACTGAGGCGCCGCCGATAGCCTGGGGAGGTGAACTGCCTCCAGTACTCACTGCGCCATTGATCACAGTGCTATTGCCAGTTCCACTACTAGGACAACCGGAAAGCATTGCGAGCAAGCAAGATACGCCGATCAAGCTGATCAGCTTTAGCGATAGCGGATATCTATTATGTGTTCTCAATTTGATCTACTTTTGCAAAGTGTACCTCTGCTTGCCCCTCAGCCAAACGTATCTGAAAGACATGCTGTGTATTAAGCTCATTTGGCTTACAGACCGCATGGAGTTGGCTTTGTTCTTTACTCAGAATGACAGCATAGCCACGCTCTAGGGTTCTTTGCGGGTTGAGCATTTCTAATTGCAATTGGTAGTGTGATTGATTGCGTTTCCAATTGTCCATCCGCACTAACCAGGCTTGGCCCAAACGTTGATGCCAGCTGTTGATTTGCTCACGCATGCGATCAGGGTTTGGTAAGGCATGACCAAGCCGAAGTGCCAACTGATCTAGGGTTTGCGCTTCACGCTCTACACGCTGACTAACGCGCTGCAAGAGTGCTTGCTTGATAGCGCTTAACTCTTGCAAGAGTTGATCTTTTCGAAGCGCTGCCAGCTCTGCAGCCCCTGTTGGCGTTGGTGCTCGCAAGTCTGCTACAAAGTCTGCAATCGTAAAATCCGTCTCGTGGCCCACGCCACTCACCACCGGAATATTCGATTGCGCAATGGCATACGCTAACTGCTCATCATTAAATGCCCAAAGATCCTCAATACTGCCACCACCCCGCACGAGCAAAATCACATCGACTGCATTTTCTTGATTGGCGGCTTTAAGGGCAGTAATGATTCCAGCAGGTGCATCGGGCCCTTGCACTAAGGTTGGATAAATCACAATCGGAATATGTGGCACACGTCTTGCTAAAGTACTTAAGACATCTTTCAATGCGGCAGCTTGAGGTGAAGTAATGATGCCGATCGATCTTGGGTGAGTAGGAATCTCGCGTTTGCGCTCTTCATCAAACAAACCTTCTTTTGCAAGCTTGGCTTTGAGCTTTAAAAAAGCTTCGTATAAGCCGCCCATGCCAGCGCGACGCAAGGTTTGAATGGTGAGCTGAATATCACCCCTGGGAACATACATTCCTAGGTTCGCGCTCACTTCAACTAAATCGCCAGATTGGGGCATAAAGCCCACCTGACCATTTCGCCCTCGGAACATGACGCAACGAATTTGCCCTTCTTCATCCTTGAGCGAAAAATACCAATGCCCGCTGTCGTAGGCTTTAAAGTTCGAAATCTCCCCGCTGACCCAGACGGTATCGAAGCGATCCTCCAAAGATTGAGCAATGGCGCGGTTTAGATCGCCAACACTGATAATTTCCCTTGGTATATCCGACATTTTTTCTCTTTATTCACAATGCCATCTGGTCTAGATGGCGATAAATATCCACAGAAGCATATTAGCTCTGGGTCTAGTAGTTAAAAGTAAGTAATTACTGACCCAAAACGTCTAATAAATCCAACAGTCACAAAATAAGTCATTGATTTATATGGCTTATTTATCAGGGCTGAAACAGTAGATTTAGGAACTTTCCTATCTGTTTTACCATCAATCAAGGACTTACAAGCTACTTCCAGAAAAGTTTTGCACAGAGTTATCCACAGGCTAGCTTTCCGAAAGGGGCTTCTTAATTCAGCTAAAGTACTGAGCTTATGTACTCAATCTTACTATCTGCTGGTTGGCCCATTTGGCCCCTTTTAATTATCTCCATTATTGGCCTGGCAATTGTTCTGGAGCGTAGCTGGTATTTACGCCAAATTCATATTTTTCCAAAAGACAGTCTCGAAACTGCTTTTGGCTTTGCCAACCAGTTGCTTAACAAAAAAAGCCTTGCTGATGAGCAGATTAGCTCTCTGGCGCAGCTTTCCCCAGCAAGCCCCCTACTTGCCTGTGTTTTGCGAGAAAAAGCTAAGGGCTCCTCATCTGATGCCGCTTTGGAAGAGTTGCAAGCTGTTGCTCAAATGACTTGGTTTAAATTGGATCGCTACCTAGGGATCTTGGCGACGATCGCGACGATCGCGCCTCTCTTAGGTTTATTTGGCACAGTAGTTGGCATGATCGAAATCTTTGGCAGCCAAGGGGCTATCAATGGTGCTGGAAGCCCCCAACAATTGGCACATGGCATTTCAGTTGCGCTGTACAACACTGCTTTTGGATTACTCATTGCCATCCCCGCTTTAGCTGCATGGCGCGCATTAAAAGCGATCGCAAATCAACGTCAACGTGAGTGTGAAGAATTCACGCGTCAGTTATTTAAAAAACTGTACCCAACTGATATAGCGCCATGAGCTGGTTAAGTTTGCACTCACAATCTAAGAGAAGTTTTTCTCTTGGGACAACAACGGCCTCTGCAGAACCAGAAATCAATCTCATCCCTTTCATCGATGTGCTGTTGGTAGTGCTGATCTTTTTAATGATTTCAACTACCTTCACACGCTATCAAGAATTGGCTATCACCTTACCAAGTGCTAATGGCATTGAGAGCCAAGTTGATAACAAACAAGTGCATATCGCTGTGAGCCGGGATGGGCGCTTTGCCATCAATGGCAAAGTGGTCGATCGCTCGCAACTCACTGGTGTCCTCATGCAACTGAGCAATCAAAATGGTGTCTCAAAAGATACTGCTAGTAATATACAAATCAATATTGATGCTGATGCTAAAGCGCCACATCAAGCTGTTATGAGCGCTCTTGAAGCTGCTCGTGATGCGAACCTTTCTAACGTTGTGTTTAGCAGTCAAACCAAGAAGTAAGTTAAAAGAAAAAGGTCGTTTACTTCATGGCATTTTCATTATTCCGTAAAGCCCCCAAGTTTTGGGAAAGACGTGGCCCTACTGCGCTAGTGCTATGGCCCTTATCTTGGCTTTATGGTCTAGTGCTTCGGGTGCGCAAAATCATTGCCGATATAGGACTTGGTAATCATCAAGCTGCTCCAGTGCCAGTCATCATTGTGGGTAATCTAAGAGCAGGTGGCACAGGCAAGACACCAATTGTGATTGCGCTTGCACAAGGCTTATCAAAGCAAGGATGGAAGCCTGGAATTATCAGTAGGGGCTATGGATCATCATCACTCACTTCACCACTGCAAGTTCATAGCAATTCTGATCCGGCATTAGTTGGTGATGAACCTGTACTCATTGCCAAACGTACTCATGATCAATTTCCGCTTTGGGTATTTCCAAAGCGTCGCCAAAGTATTGTGGCCCTACTAAACCATTCCCCCGATGTGAACGTGATTATTAGCGATGATGGCTTACAGCACAGCGGCTTATCACGTTGGCCTGCGCGTGAAGGCGGGCGGGATATCGAGTTTGTGGTGCGCGATGGTCGTGGTGATGGCAATGCCTTTCTCTTGCCAGCTGGACCACTTCGTGAGCCTGCTAGTCGAGAGCGGGACGCCACCCTATTTACAGAGCCAGCCAATGCAAAAAAGCTTGGATTGCAAGATGAGTATTGCAAGGGGCGACGAGCTTTCACTCTAGTGGGTAGTTTAGGGGCGCCTTATCAGTTGATTAACAATGCTAATACTCAAACCCTGGGACAAATTGCGGATCAATTTTTACCTGCCAAAACGACTGCCCTTGCAGGCCTTGGCAACCCACAGCGCTTTTTCACTGCCCTGCAAAAACAGGGTATTGCCTGCAAATGCATTGGTCTGCCGGATCACACACATTACACACCAGAGTTTTTTGCAGGCATTTCTGCGCAATGCATTCTGATAACTGAAAAAGACGCCGTTAAATGCGCCTCGATTAGCGATGAGCGGATTTGGGTAGTACCCCTCAATTTAGAGCTCCCAAATAACTTGCTAGACTGGGTGCAATCGATACTGCATAGACCCGATCCCCATCGTTACACCTTGTAAGTAGCTATTAAAGAGCTACACTTAGCAAAAGATTTTTGAATCTTTTTACCGTTATTATTAATTTAGAAAATCATGGATAAACGCCTTCTGGAAATTTTGGTTTGCCCTTTATGCAAAAGCCCTTTGCATTTAGATCATGACAAGCACGAATTAATTTGCAAAGCTGATCGCCTAGCCTACCCTATTCGCGATGATGTACCTGTCATGCTAGTTGATGAAGCGCGCAGTCTTAGCGCAGATGAAATTCTTTAAGTCATCCTCAAAAATCTCTTTGTATGAGCGCCAATAAAATCCCAGAATTTTTGGTCGTCATTCCAGCAAGGCTAGGCTCGAGCAGATTGCCGCGCAAACCGCTGGCAGACATTGGTGGCAAACCGATGGTGATTCGAGTGGCAGAACGCGCTAAAGAATCGCATGCAAAAAGTGTCATCGTTGCCACAGACTCATCTGAAATACAAACTGTCTGCAATAAGTACGGTATTGAATGCTTGCTAACTAGTGCTGATCACCTCACGGGAACTGATCGTATTGCTGAAGTAGCTCAACTACTCAAGTTGGCTGGCAGTGCATTGATCGTGAATGTTCAAGGTGATGAGCCTCTCATTCCATCCGCACTGATTAATCAAGTGGCCCAAACTTTGGCAGATCACACCCAGTGCGCGATTTCGACTGTCGCTGTACCTATCACTGAAAAATCAGAAATTGATAACCCCAATGTTGTGAAAGTGGTCCTCAACCGTGTTGGCGAAGCAATGTATTTTTCTAGAGAATCCATTCCATTTGTGAGGGATGCTCAAGTCAAACAAAAAACGGAGTATCTGCGCCATTTGGGCATTTATGCCTATCGGGCTGATTTTTTACAGGCCTATACCAAACTTGAACCAGCGCCTCCCGAGCAAGCAGAAGCATTAGAGCAACTCCGTGCCCTGTGGAATGGTTATCGCATTGCCGTCCATACCGCCGCAGAGGCTCCCCCAGCAGGAGTGGACACTCCAGAGGACCTGGAACGGGTTCGCAAACTTCTAGGTAATTAGCGCTGCCACACATGATTTAGGGTTTCTTGGGGATAATCCTAGTCATTAGCTATAAAAGATCCCAGCAAATTACGGGACAATGACAGATCTTCTAAGGGGAAAACAATGCGCTTAATTCTGCTAGGTGCACCAGGTGCTGGAAAAGGCACACAAGCTCAGTTTATTTGCGAAAAATTTTCTATCCCACAAATTTCTACAGGCGATATGTTGCGGGCTGCTGTAAAAGCTGGAACTGAACTGGGTATTGCTGCTAAAAAAATTATGGATGCTGGCGGTTTAGTTTCTGATGACATCATTATTGGCCTTGTTAAAGATCGCTTGACTCAGCCCGATTGCAGTAAAGGGTATTTGTTTGACGGCTTCCCCAGAACGATTCCCCAAGCACAAGCGATGAAAGATGCTGGCGTACCAATTGATTACGTTTTAGAAATCGATGTGCCCTTTGATGCCATTATCGATCGCATGAGCGGCCGCCGCGTCGATCCCGCCTCAGGCCGTACCTATCACATCAAGTTCAACCCCCCAAAGGTTGCCGGCAAAGATGATGTTACTGGTGACCCTTTGATTCAGCGTGACGACGATAAAGAAGAAACAGTTCGCAAGCGCTTGCAGGTTTATGACGCACAAACCCGTCCATTGGTCGAGTACTACTCTTCATGGGCAACACTAGCAAGTCCAAGCGATAAAGTAAAAGCACCAGCCTATCGAAAAGTCAATGGTACTGGTAGTGTTGAAGCCATTACTACTTCTATCTTTGCTGTATTGAAGTAAATTTCCTGCTCAGCAAAAAAGGACTGTAATACAGTTCTTTTTCTGTTTAAGAAGATGAATATCCGTGGGGGTTTTGTTTTTGCCAACGCCATACATCGGCGCACATACGATCAATTCCCAGTTTTGCCTCCCAACCCAAAACCGATTTGGCCAAACGGGGATCGGCATAGTACTCAGATAAATCTCCAATTCGACGACCTACAACTTCATATGAAATCTTGATACCAGATGCTTTTTCAAACGCAGTAATTATTTCCAAAACGCTATGAGGCTTGCCTGATCCTAGGTTTACAGTAAGTAAAGAATGGTCTTCATTTAAAGCATTGAGGGCAACTAAATGGCCTGCCACTAAATCATCAACATGGATATAGTCACGCAGACCTGTGCCATCTGGAGTGGAATAATCACTCCCGAAGACCATTAATTTCTCCCGCCTCCCTATTGCTACTTGAGATATATAGGGCATCAGATTATTGGGGATACCAAATGGGTTTTCACCAATGCGGCCTGACTCATGAGCACCTACTGGATTAAAGTATCTCAGTAGAGCAATTTGCCAATGGGGATATGCCCGCTTAATATCCCGCAAAATATCCTCAACCATCAACTTCGTTCTGCCGTAGACATTAATCGGTTTTAAGGGGCTTGTTTCACTATAGCAAACACAGCCTGGGTCTCCGTACACGGTGGCTGAAGATGAAAAAATTAATTTATTAACACCAGCTCTCATCATTTCTTCAAACAGCACCACACTACCTGAGACATTGTTATCGTAATACTTCAAAGGATGCGTCTGAGATTCTTCAACAGCCTTTAAACCGGCAAAATGCATCACGGCATCACAAGAGTATTGCGCAAAGATTGCTCTCAAAACCTCTCGATCGCGAATATCCCCTTGTATAAATTGAACTGGCTTTCCCGCAAGCTCTTCTATTCGTCCAATCACGCCTTGGCTAGAGTTACACAAGTTATCCAGACTAATGACTTGATGGCCAGCATTGAGCAGTTGGATAACTGTATGTGATCCAATATAACCAGTGCCACCAGTTACCAAGACTTTGCTCATGAGTTCAATAAATTAGGTAAAAAATTGTTGAAGGGAAAACTAGGCTACTTCAACTCTTTCAGAGCACTCTCAAAAGACTCAATGTCCGCAAAGCTTCGATAGACCGAGGCAAAACGAATATAGGCAACCTTATCTAAGCGCTTGAGTTCACGCATTACTAGCTCACCCACGCGTTCACTCGGAATTTCTTTTTCACCAAGACTGAGAAGCTTCTCTTCAATTCTGGCAATCGATTCATCTACAGAGTCTGATGATACTGGGCGCTTTCTCAGAGCCAGCTTTAATGAGCCAGCCAATTTTTCGTGACTATATTCAACTCGGCTGCCATTTTTCTTGACGATGGCTGGTAAAACGAGTTCCACACGCTCATAGGTCGTAAAGCGCTTATCGCATTTAGCACAACGGCGGCGGCGACGAATGGTATCGCCCTCATCTGAGACCCGAGTATCTAAAACCTGGGTATCGTCGTTATGACAGAAGGGGCAGCGCAATGTGGACTCTTTTCTTTTTTATGACAACTTAACCGTAAACCGGGAAACGCTTAGTGAGTTCAGCTACTTGAGCGCGCACCTTAGCAATATTTTCTGGATCATTTGGCTTATCCAAAACATCTGCAATAAAGTTACCAACCTGTCTTGCTTCTGCTTCTTTAAAGCCACGCGTTGTCATTGCAGGCGAACCTAAACGAATGCCACTAGTCACCGTGGGTTTTTCTGGATCGTTTGGAATACCGTTTTTATTACAAGTAATGTGTGCTTCGCCCAAGATACGCTCGGCTTCTTTGCCGGTCATTTTCTTGGCGCGCAAGTCGACCAACATCACATGTGAATCAGTACCACCAGAAACAATTCGTAGTCCACGTGCAATTAAAGTCTCAGCTAATGCTCTGGCATTAGCGATCACTTGCTTTTGGTAGTCAATAAAACTGGGCTCTTGTGCCTCTTTAAATGCGGTTGCTTTAGCAGCGATCACATGCATTAAAGGACCGCCCTGTAGGCCTGGGAAGACAGCAGAATTAATTGCCTTCTCATGCTCAGCCTTCATCAAGATGATGCCGCCACGAGGGCCGCGTAAGCTCTTGTGCGTTGTAGAAGTCACGATGTCTGCATGGGGCACTGGATTTGGATAAACACCGGCAGCGATCAGGCCAGAGTAATGCGCCATATCCACCATAAAAATGGCGCCGACTTCTTTAGCCAACTTACCAATGCGCTCCCAGTCAATCACAAGAGAGTATGCAGATGCACCAGCAATAATCAATTTAGGTTTGTGCTCGCGAGCTAAACGCTCCATTTGCTCGTAATCGATCGCTTCGTTTTTATCGAGGCCATAGAAAACTGGGTTAAACCACTTACCACTCATGTTTAATGCCATGCCATGAGTTAAGTGGCCACCTTCCGCCAGACTCATACCCATAAAAGTATCACCCGGTTTTAAGAAGGCCAAGAACACCGCTTGGTTGGCAGATGCGCCGCAATGGGGCTGAACGTTGGCTGCCTCGGCACCATACAGCGCCTTCACACGATCAATCGCTAATTGCTCGGCTACATCCACAAACTCACAACCACCGTAATAACGCTTGCCTGGATAGCCTTCGGCATACTTATTAGTCAGTTGAGAGCCTTGTGCCTGCATCACTGCTGGTGAGGCGTAGTTTTCAGAGGCAATAAGCTCAATATGGTCTTCTTGGCGCTTATTTTCCTTTTGAATGGCTTCCCAAAGCTGGGGATCGGTTTTGGCTAAAGTGTTTTGGCGGTCAAACATGGTAATAATCCTGAAGAAGTTGGATTGTTGAGTGAATTAACTTAGTAAAATCTACCTACATCATACAAAATCCATCATGACTACTACACAAGACCTCTCCTTTCTCTCTCTGGTACTCAATGCCAGCCTATTAGTCCAGTTGGTAATGTTGTTATTACTGGGTATGTCTGTCGCCTCTTGGGCCATCATTTTTAAGAAAACCGCTATTTTGCGAGGGGTAAGACGCGATACCGAACGCTTTGAGCGTGACTTCTGGTCTGGCGGGGACCTCAATACCCTTTTAGAGTCAGCCCAGCGTAATACCCGCAGTGACGCTGTTCTGGAACACATCTTCGAAGCTGGCATGCAAGAGTTCATGAAAGTTCGTGAAATTGATGCTGCCCGTCGCGCCATGAAAGCAACCTACCAGCGGGAGATGGATATTTTGGAGGCTAACCTACCTTTCTTAGCTTCGGTTGGCTCTGTATCTCCTTATATCGGCCTCTTCGGAACTGTATGGGGAATCATGCATGCATTCCGTGGATTAGCGAATGTGCAAAATGCAACCTTAGCTGCAGTGGCGCCTGGTATTGCCGAAGCGCTTGTCGCAACTGCGATTGGTTTGTTCGCAGCGATTCCAGCAGTAGTTGCTTATAACCGCTGCGCTACCGATGTTGATCGCCTCTCCATTCGCTTTGAAACTTTTATTGAAGAGTTCACTAATATCTTGCAGCGTCAAACTGCAGGTCGTTAAGTGAGACGATAAGTTATGGCTGGCTCTTCTTTACGCAGAAATAAACGTCGGGCAATGTCCGATATCAATGTCGTCCCCTATATTGATGTGATGTTGGTGTTACTGGTGATATTTATGGTCACTGCACCAATGGTTAATCCAGGCGTTGTGAACTTGCCTACTGTTGGTGGCGCAAAGGTGCAAGCATTACCCCCTGTCTTTCTGACGATTGATGCCAATGAAAACGTCATCGTGCGTAAAGAGGGTGACCCAACCCAAACTCTAAACAAATTTGAGCTTGGTGCTTTTGCAAGAACGCAAGCAGAAAAATCAGCTGATCAGCCCATTGTGATTGCTGCAGATAAATCCATTAAATACGAGACTGTGATGGAAGTGATGTCCAAGCTCAAAGAAAATGGTGTCAAACGGGTTGGCCTTGCTGTTAAGAGTCAATAAGGATCTAGCAGACTAATGTCTCTCGGCTCGCTTTTTACCCATGAATAGCTCATCCACTTTCCCATCGTCGCCCTCTCCGTTCAAGCGTGGCCGCCTCACGAAAGAAGAGAGCACCAAACGTGCCCTGACATTTTCTTTAATTGTCCATTTAGGGCTAGTTGCCTTTTTAGTGATTGGTATTAGCTGGAATAACAGCACCCCTTCTGGGGTTGAGGTTGAATTGTGGGACTCTACACCGCAAGTACAAATGCCACCTGAGCCCGAACTCAAAACGGTAGTAAAGGAAGAGCCTGCAGATATCGCAGTCAAAAAAAAGGTAGTAGAAAAAGAGCCTCCTAAAAAAGAAGCGGTGAAAGAAACTCCTAAAGCGGTCAAACCACCTCCGCCCATAGAGAAGGAAAAACCGAAAAAAGAAGAGCCACCTAAAAAAGCAGAAGCGCCTAAAACTCCCTCACCTGCTGAAACTAAAGCCAATGCTGCAGCCGAGAAAGTGCGTGCCGATCAATTAGCACGTTTGCGCGCAGCAGCAGGAGCAGAAGGCGGCAGTGGTGGTACGGTTGGTAGCGGTGTTGGTGGAGGTGGCAATGCACCTCCAGGTTGGACCGATAAAGTGATTAAAAAAGTAAAGCCCTTGATTGTGTTCAATGCAGAATCGGTCAGCGGTAATCCTGCAGCTGTCATTCAGGTGGTATTGGCTCCAGATGGTGCCATCTTAAGTACTAGTGTCTTAACTTCCAGCGGTAATAGCAGTTGGGATCGCGCTGTATTGCTGGCACTATCTCGTGCAGAAAGCTTGCCAAAAGATGACAATGGCAAGATCCCACAACGTGAAGTTAAGCTGACCTTCAAACCCAAGGACTAAAGCATGTTGCAATTGATTCAGAGATTTCATTCCTTTCGTGTGGCATTAGTGGCACTCTGCATTGCTATGGCAACGCCTGTATTTTCCCAAATGAATATTGAAATCACTGGTGTAGGTCAATCGCTTTATCCCATCGCTGTAATGCGTTTTAAAGACGAGAACAAATTACCTACGAGCGTTACTGAAATCATTCGCCAAGACTTAGCGCGCAGTGGTTACTTTAAAAATACTGAGAATGGCAATGCTGTTGAAGGTGACGAAGGCACGCCAAACTACAAGTCTTGGGCAGCGCGTGGTGCCGATGCTTTGGTAGTAGGGTCTGTTGTGCAAACTGGCCCTACTCAGTTTGATATCAATTACAAACTATTTGATGTACGTAAGTCACAAAGCCTCGGCGGCTTAAATCTCAACTCCAGCGCTGATAATCTTCGAGCCGCTGCTCATAAAATTGCTGATGACATCATCTTCAAATTGCTAGGAGAGCGCGGCGTATTTTCTACTCGCCTGTCTTATGTCATTAAAGACGGCAAACGCTATCGTCTTGTCATCTCTGATGCAGATGGCCAGAACATACGAAATGCCATGAGTAGTGGCGAACCGATCATTTCTCCATCATGGTCACCTGATGGCAAGAAAGTGGCTTACGTCTCTTTCGAAGATCGTAAGCCTGTCATCTATGTTCATGAGTTAGCTACTGGCCGCCGCATTTCTCTTTCTAATCAAAAAGGTAATAACAGTGCACCAGCTTGGTCTCCCGATGGCAAGAAACTCGCCATCTCGCTTTCTAAGGATGGCAATACTCAGATCTACAGTATTAATGCCGATGGCACAGGATTGCATCGTTTAACCCGTGGCAACACCATCGATACTGAGCCACAGTATTCAGCAGATGGTCGTTATATTTATTTCACAAGTGATCGTGGTGGTAATCCACAAATCTATCGTATGAGTGCAGATGGCGAACAAGCTGAAGGAGTAAAAAGGGTTACTTACAAACAAGGCTTTGTCACTTCACCACGAATTTCCCCCGATGGAAAATATTTAGCCTATATCGCCAACATTGGCGGCGCTTATCGCCTTTATATTCTGAATCTTGCTACTGGTGATGCACAAGCATTGACCGATGGCACAAGCGATGAGTCACCTTCATTTGCTGCTAATGGTCGTTATGTCCTTTACTCAACCAAAGTCAATGGCAAACGGGTGCTTGCTGCTGTTTCTGTAGACGGTAACTCTAAACAAGTATTAAGCATCCCAGGCTCTGACGTACGTCAGCCTTCTTGGGGCCCTTTCATGGACTGAGCTTTTTTAGGGTGAAATAGTCATTTTTCACCTTCTTAGATGCATAATATTGGTTATAAGCTCAGGATTTACTGTTTGCTTTTTAGCTGGTAAGAAAAAGGAAAGACCATGAAGATTTCTCTCACGCGCCGTGTCGCCACATTTACCCTAATCGGAGCAGCTGCATTTTTGCTAGCGGCTTGTTCAAGCGTGAAATTAGATGATGTTGATGGCGCCAGTGGCAGCAGTGGTAGCGGTAAATTTGGTTCTCAGCCATGGAATGATCCAAGCAGCCCTCTCTTTGAGAAGAGCGTGTACTTTGGATTTGATGAATATACCGTTCAGACTAAATATCAAAAAATGCTATCTGCACATGCAGGCTATTTAAAAGCGAACCCAAAACAAAAGATTATTATTCAAGGCAATACTGATGAGCGTGGTACAGCTGAATACAATTTGGCATTAGGCCAACGTCGTTCAGATGCAGTTCGCAAATCATTGAACTTGATGGGTGTGTCTAATGACCAGATGGAAGCTGTAAGTTTCGGTAAAGAAAAACCAAAAGCTGAGGGTGATACCGAAGCTGCTTGGGCAGAAAACCGCCGTGCCGATATTGTTTACATTACTAACTAAATGAAGCTGCTGTTAACTTCTCCAAAACAAACGCTCTCACGAGCGTTTTGTTTAAGTGTTGCCCTCATTTGCCTAGGCGCTTCCAATAGTGCTTGGGCCCTCTTCTCTGATGATGAGGCTCGCAAGGCTATTTTGGATTTACGTAAATCATTGGCTACTACCCAGCTTGAGCTACAGGGTCAAATTGAAAAACTCAAGGCTGACAATGCTGAGCTACGCGGCAAGATTGAAAATCTCGAGAAGCAAGGCGAAGATATTAACTCTAGCCAGAAAACCTACTACCAAGATTTAGATAATCGCTTAGGTAATTTTGAACCCCGTACTGTCACCATTGAAGGTGTCACTGGCACCGTCCAGCCTGGTGAGAAAAAAGCTTATGACGATGCATTAAAGGCATTCCAAGCCGGTAATCTGAAAAAGGCAGATGAAGGATTTACTGCATTTGTAGCTAAGTATCCAAAGAGCCCTTATATTCCTCTCGTACTTTACTGGAGTGGTAATAGTAAATATGCCAATAAAGCTTACGCTGGGGCAATCAGTCAACTCCAAAGCCTCATTAAAAATTATCCAGATCACCCGCGTGTTCCTGCGGCGATGGTGACATTAGGCAATGCTCAATTAGAAAGTGGCAATAAAGTGGCTGCCAAGAAAACCTTTAGCGACATCATTGCCAAGTATCCCGATACTGAATCTGCCAAAGACGCGCAGCAATTATTACCCGCTACTAAGTAAGCTATCCATGTCTAAGTTGTCAGCAGCGTTTCAGAATCTAGCGCCTCGCAAGCCTGGAGCCCCAGCGGTGATCCTGTTTTCTGGCGGGCTTGATTCCACTACGGTTCTGGCGCTAGCAAAGGACTTAGGTTATGCGCCCTATGCACTTTCAGTAGGGTATGGCCAACGCCACTCTTCGGAGATAGCTGCTGCTAAACATATCGCCAAACAAATTGGTGTTGCTCGTCATGAAGTCGTCACTCTAGACTTAACGCGCTTTGGTGGTTCAGCCTTAACTGACTCCTCCATTGCAATCCCAATCACCCCTGGCAAAGATCAAGAAATTCCGATTACCTATGTGCCAGCGCGCAATACTATTTTGCTCTCACTAGCGCTTGGTTGGGCTGAATCATTAGGTGGTTTAGATATTTTCTATGGTGCTAATGCCTTAGATTATTCAGGCTACCCCGACTGCCGTCCTGAATATGTCGCCTCCTTTGAACACATGGCTAACCTAGCTACCAAAGCTGGTGTAGAAGCTATCAATGATGAGAATCGCTTCAGAGTACACGCACCCATCATCAATCTCACTAAAGCAGAAATCATTCAACTAGGAAGCACCATGGGTGTGGACTATGCACAAACAGTCTCTTGCTATCAGGCTAATGATTTAGGTGAAGCCTGTGGTGAATGTGAGTCTTGTCGCCTAAGGCAGGCAGGCTTCAAACAAGCCAATGTGAGTGATCCGACTCGCTATCGTAAAAATAAATAAACTCTAAGAATTATTTAGTTTGAAATTCGAGCATACGCGCAACATAACGCGCAATTAAATCAATCTCAAGATTGACAGAGTCGCCCTGTTGCAGATTACCTAGAGTGGTATTTTGAAGGGTATGGGGAATGATGTTGATATCTACAATACAAGCGTTTGCACTGTCTTCTGTTTTATTAACAGTGAGTGAAACGCCATTCACCACAATCGATCCTTTGTAGGCCAGAAATAATGCTATTTCTTTTGGTGCCTCGATACGCAATAGCCATGATCCATAGGCATCGTTTGTTACTTGAGAGAAATGTGCGACTTTGCCTACTCCATCCACATGCCCGCTCACTAAATGGCCACCAAGACGATCATTTAAGCGCATTGCTTTTTCTAAATTGACTGGGCCTACTTTGTCGAGCCCCACCGTTTTATTGAGTGACTCACGTGAAATATCCAATGCAAACGTATTACCCTCAAATTGGGTAGCAGTCATACACGCACCTTGGATTGCAATACTATCGCCCATGGCAACATCATCAAGGTATCCATCTGGGACCTCAACCATTAAATACAAACCATCGCCCTTCGCTTGTGCGCTCTTGATTTGCCCAATGGCGGTAATGATTCCTGTAAACATAGGGTAATTTTAGTTCTTAATCAGTCTTAATCTCAGATCTGGGCCAAAGAGGCTTTGATCCATGATTTGCCAATCTTTACGCATCTCTAAAGAAGGGGGGCTAGGTACATTCGCCATGCCTATACCCTCACCCATAAAGAATGGCGCGTAATAGAGCAATAACTCATCAACACAGTTCTCTCTGAGCATTGATCCATTCAATTTGAAGCCTGACTCAATATGAATCTCGTTCATATGCCGGTCTTTAGCAAGATAAGAGAAGAGTTTTGGTAAATCGACTTTTCCAAATTGATTTGGCATGGCCAGAACTTCAATACCAAGGGCCTCAAAAGCTTTTGCCTTGGCTTGATTTTGTGGGGCTTTAAGATCGGCGCAAATAATCATCACGCCCGATTGATCAATATCGCCCAATATCTTTGCATCTAGTGGAGTCTCTAATTTGGAGTCCACAATAATTTTCCAGGGCTGGCGCTCTGTAGCAACCTCTCGCACATTCATACTCGGATCATCTTCTTTGACAGTGCCAACGCCAGTCACAATAGCACAAGCTTGAGCACGCCAGTGATGTCCATCCGCCCTAGCAAGAGGCCCCGTAATCCATTTACTTTTACCATCCGGCAATGCTGTTTTGCCATCAAGACTGGCAGCGATCTTAAGGCGTACCCATGGCAACCCACGGGTCATCCTAGAAACAAAGCCACGATTGATAGAAAGCGCTTCTGCTTCCATCAAGCCACAGTGCACTTCAATACCAGCAGCACGTAATTTTTCTAAACCTTTGCCAGCGACTAGAGGATTGGGATCGCTCATGGCTGAAATCACTTTAGCTGGCTTTGCAGCAATCATGGCATTGACACAAGGAGGTGTTTTGCCAGTATGACTACAAGGCTCTAAAGAAACGTAGATGATTGAACCAGCAGGATCATTGCCTTTAGACTTTGCATCCGCTAAGGCTTGAACCTCCGCATGAGCACTGCCAACTCTTTGCGTAAATCCACGACCAATCACTTTTCCATCTTTGACAATGACACACCCCACCCGCGGATTAGGGTTAGCCAAATACAGTGCTTTTTGAGCCTCGGCTAATGCCTCGCCCATAAATTGATGGTCAACTGCGCTATACATCCATCTATTAAACCATTCAATGGCAGCGCTTTGCATCTCTAGCTGGATCACAGATACGCCAACGCCCGCCACTTCCCAATATCAGCTGACGTTCAAGCCTGGGCACCCTCTCATGACCCAAGATGAGACGATTCGCCACAAAGCCGCCTTGAGCCGTTTTAGCTGCTCCAGCCGCATTAAAAAGAATGCCCCTTTTACCAGTATGTGGATCGGTAAATTGCTTACCGCCACCCTTGAAATAAATCGGCTGTATTGCTCCTTGAGAAAACCAATACTTGGGTACACAGTCAGGCTTCATGATCTTGGCAATACATCCGCTTTGAATGACCCAGCCATCATCCCAAGTTCCACCTCCAGAAGCATTTAACTGATGAGGGGTAAGAAGGATGGGTTTGCCAAGATGCAAAGCTTGCTGCCTGGCAAAGTGGGCATGATGAAGAAATCTTCTAGCAAGTGAGTCGATTTCTCTTGCAGCAATCTGCTCCTGCAGTAAAGGCATTGTGATCATTGCCATCATGGCGATGATGAGTAGCACCACCATTAACTCTAGCAAAGTACTGCCTAACTCTGAGTGATAAATCTTATTCAAATACTTGACGCCAATTTAAACGGGTCGTGAGTCCTGACTTTTCATCTAAGGTAACATGAATCTGGATTACTGGTTTTTGCTTACTGGAAATCAGCCAAGTATTTTTATTGACAGGCTGAATAAAACAACCATTCTCATCAAGAGTAGCGAGTGCGGAAAGATTTTTCTCACACTCCAAAACGGCTTTTTCAGAAGCGATGAAGGCTTGCTGTGCAAGTTCGATGGTTTTCCCCTCAACAATACGTAAGGCAGTTAAACGCTCTAAATAAACTAGCAAAGAGGAACATAGCAGCACTAAAGATACGACCCAGGCCAAAATCATAAAAGATTGCGAGTGCTAAAAGTGCGCTCTAGATCTAAATTTAAGTGGGCACCATCCGTCATTTGTAGCTTTACCTTGAAACGCTTTTGCTTTGAAGCATTTGATGAGCCTGTAGCGCCAATCTCTTCTACTAGCAAATGATTCACGCCATTCATTAAAGTGGTGTTTTGCAAACGTCCTTGGCGATCTAGCGACTGGCAAATGAGCGATCCTCCATTGGCTTTTACGCCCTTAGGCAGACTTGCCTGACGATCCACCAAAAATCCTTGATAGGCAAAGTGATTTTTAGTGCGCTCTTTGGTAGGTTCATTACCAATGCAATCAAAATCTATTCCACCTGATAACTCATGACGGATGATGAGTAAATCAGATCCTCGGTAACCCGACTTTTTCTGCACTTCGATGAGGTGCACTGAAGATGAATGTTTATTCTGAGGCCCGCCAGAAGAAATATTTCGATAGCCAGCCATTCGTATGGCGCGACCTATTAATGTAAAAGCCCGATCTGCCTCAGAAATTAGCGCCTGGGTTTTTTCATATTGAATTTGTTTTGCCACTAAATCAGCGCTGCTTTTGAGAAGGGGGTTGAGAAGTAACAGGGATAGTGCGATTGCGACTAGGCACTCGAGAAGATTCATGACTTAGACCTTTGCTAATCACATTGATATTTGCTTTAACATGCTCGCCAATTTCAAAAGCATCGAATTCCTTTTTGAGTTGCGCTTTTTTGCTTTCCTCTTGAGCATTCCGTAGGGCTAAGTTTTGGTATGTGCCTACCAAAGCCATCCAAACGCTCACTATTAGACTCATGGCAAGCAATACCTCTAACAAAACAAATCCGTTCTCATTCGAATTGGAGTCTGCCAAAAGGGCTTTTTGAAGAGTTTGGTGTGTTTCGAGCATGAGCCATTTTCCGAGGGTGCAGCCGCCCTGAATAGAGCTTGCTTATGCTCTTGCTGTCTGAAAACAGGAATATTGCCGTAGGACCCAACAACGATTGGCTCATCAGCTTAAAATAGAGGGCTATGCCAAATACACTCGCCCCCACCGAAGAAATCATTGCTGAGCTACGCGCTGGCAAGATGGTGGTTCTAGTTGACGAAGAAGATCGTGAAAACGAGGGTGATCTTGTTTTAGCTGCTGATCACGTTACTGCCGAAGCAGTCAACTTCATGGCAAAGCATGGTCGTGGCCTAATTTGTCTTACTCTCACCCGCGAGCGTTGCCAGCAACTAAACCTTCCACTCATGGTTCGCGACAACGGCACCTCAATGGGTACCAACTTCACCGTCTCCATTGAAGCGGCTAATGGAGTCACTACTGGGATTTCAGCAGCAGACCGCGCCTTAACGATTAAAACCGCTGTAGCACCCAATGCAAAACCAGGTGACTTAGTTCAACCAGGTCATATCTTCCCACTCATGGCACAACCAGGCGGGGTACTCATTCGTTCTGGTCACACTGAAGCAGGTTGCGATCTTACGGCAATGGCTGGTTGCTCACCTACCTCCGTCATTTGCGAAATCATGAAAGATGATGGCAGTATGGCCCGCTTACCAGACTTATTAGAGTTTGCCAAAGAGCATCAACTCAAAATTGGGAGCATTGCTGACTTAATTCAATACCGCAGTCAGCATGAAAGTATCGTAGTGCGTGAAGGTAAAAGAGAATTTGTTACGCCCTGGGGCAAGTTTGAGGGCATTATTTATCGTGATACACCAAGCTCCTGCGTGCACATTGCTTTAGTCCATGGCAAGCCCTCGGAAAATCAAGAAACCCTAGTGCGAGTCCATGAACCCGTCACGGTTTTGGATTTTCTAGACTCCCAAGTGAGTAATCACTCCTGGCCCTTGGCTCAGGCGCTTATGCAGATTGCCGCAGCCCCTGTAGGAGTAGCAGTGCTATTGAACGCCGCGGGTATCGCAGCCCCCAATGATCAAGATTGGTTGGCACAGTTCCAAAAACTCAACCAAGCGCAAGGGGAAATCAAAAAGCCCTTAGCTCGTAAAACCGATTTTAGAAGCTATGGCATTGGTGCCCAAATTTTGAAAGACTTAGGTGTTGGCAAAATGCGTTTACTTGCCAACCCAAATCCAGTACCCAGCTTATCTGGTTATAAATTAGAAGTAACAGGCTATCAACCGTATAGCCCAGATAAATCCTAAAGAAGAAAATATTCATCATGACTACTAATGAATTTGTAGGTGTATTAGAAGCGGATCTCAATGGTCAAGATCTTCGTATTGCTATTGTGCAAGCGCGCTTTAATGAAGATCATTGCATTGCCTTAACTACTGCTTGCATCAATGAATTGATCGCTTTGGGTGTTACTCAAGCAGACATTAAGTTAGTCACTGTGCCTGGCGCATTAGAAATTCCTTTTGCCCTACAAAAGTTGGCTGAGACTGGGGAGTTTGATGGTTTAGTAGCACTGGGTGCGGTTATCCGTGGTGAGACTTATCACTTCGAGTTAGTCTCCAATGAATCTGCTGCTGGTATTACTCGCATCTCTATCGAATCTGGTCTTCCTATTGCCAATGGTGTTCTCACATGTGACACCGATGAGCAAGCACAAGCACGAGTTCAAGTAAAAGGCGCAGATTGTGCCAAAGCCGTAGTTGAAATGGCCAATTTGGCTTTAGCATTAACCCCCGATATTGATATCGAAATTAATCCCAGCCAAGAGCAATGATTCAAATGCCTAAATCTAGCTCCAGCTTATCAACACCTCCAGCATCAAAGGACACAAAGTCAGCTGCTCCTAAGCGCTCCCTGACTCCACGTCGTCGCGCTCGGGAATATGCCCTACAGGGCGTCTATCAAAGTTTAGTAGTGCGTCGCGCAGGCAGCCTACCCAATGGTGCAGCAATCGCAAAGCAATTAGCAGAGGATCCTGCCTTTCGTCGTTGCCAACTGGAACTCTTCCAAGGTATTTTTGATGGCGTACTCGAACGTACTGATGAATTAGAGGCACTCATTACGCCAGCACTAGATCGACCTATTAATGAACTCTCTCCCGTGGAGCATGCCGCTCTTCTCATTGGGACTTATGAATTGGCAGCTGATGTATCCGTGCCCTATAAAGTAGCGATCAATGAAGCGGTAGAGCTTGCTAAAACCTTTGGCGGCACTGATGGCCATAAATACGTTAATGGCGTTCTTGATCTACTGGCAAAAACATTACGAAGTTCTGAGACTCAAGCAGGCTAAAGTGAATAGCTAATCTAGCCATTCACCCCATTTAAACAATCACTTTATTTTTTCTTGTAAACCAAGTCCCAAACACCATGGCCTAATTTAAGACCACGGGTTTCAAACTTGGTTGTTGGGCGATAAGAAGGTCTTTCAACATAGCCTAGATGCTCAGCGTTCAGCTGCTCTGCAGTCGGTACGAATTCATTCGCGGGCTCTGATGTCTTTGCGACATCTGCAGCACTAAAGGTTTCTATCTTTACTAAATCAGTCGAGGTATTTTGCAAAGCTGATTGGGCATTCAAAACTAAGAGCATTTGCTCGGCATAGTTATGCCAATCCGTTGCTAAGTGTAGATAAGCGTCAGGCTTTAATTTAGAGATGAGTAAGCTCACAAACTGCGCCTGAATTAAACGGCGCTTATGGTGACGCTTTTTATGCCAAGGGTCAGCAAAATAAATATGAATACCATCTAAAGATTGTGGAGTAATCATTTTTTCCAGGACCTCTACTGCATCATGGCGTATGAGACGCAAATTGCTCAGTTGATGCTCACCAATCAGCTTTAAGAGCGCTCCAACTCCTGGGGTATGAACCTCAATTGCCAGGAAGTCATCTTCATTACGAGTGGCGGCAATTTTGGCTGTGGTCTCACCCATGCCAAAGCCAATCTCTAGAATCTTTGGTTGAGTAGAGCCTTGAAATGCTTCTACTAAATCAAGCGTTCTTTCCTGAAAGGGCAACAGATATTTAGGGCCAAGCTCGTCAATTGCGCGCTGCTGACCAGAGGTTGTTCTACCAGCTCTCAGGACAAAACTACGAATACGCTCAAAACGCTTTTCAGTCTTTTGTGATTCCTGCAACTTAAGCTACAACCTTCCTAAAGTAAGCAATCGTCTCTTTGAGTCCATCCTCTAGGTTGACCTTCGGCTGCCAACCTAACTTTGCTTTAGCCAATTCAATATTGGGCTGTCTTTGCTTTGGATCGTCCGATGGTAATGGCTGATGAATGATCTTTGACTTACTGCCAGAGAGTTTTAGCACCGTTTCTGCTAACTGCAACATGGTGAACTCACCAGGATTACCAATATTGACTGGTCCGGTAAAGCCCGCTTCGGTATTCATCATGGCCACCATGGCATCAATGAGGTCGTCGACATAGCAAAAGCTTCGGGTTTGCTGCCCATCACCATAAATGGTGATGTCTTGCCCCTTTAGTGCTTGCACAATAAAGTTACTCACAACACGGCCATCATTAGGGTGCATGCGGGGGCCATAGGTATTAAAGATACGCACGACTTTAATATCTAAGCCATGTTGACGGTTGTAGTCAAAAAAGAGAGTTTCAGCGCAGCGCTTACCTTCGTCATAGCAAGAACGAATGCCAATCGGGTTCACCTTACCCCAGTAGGCTTCTGGTTGAGGATGCACTTCAGGATCGCCATAGACTTCACTCGTAGAGGCTTGCAAAATACGGGCTCTGGTTCTTTTAGCAAGGCCGAGCATATTAATTGCGCCATGCACACTAGTCTTCGTGGTTTGCACTGGATCGTATTGATAGTGCACTGGAGATGCTGGGCAAGCAAGGTTATAGATCTGATCCGTTTCCACATAGAGGGGGAAGGTCACATCATGACGCATGAGCTCTAATTTAGGATTGGGCAATAAATGGGCTAAGTTCTCTTTAGTGCCAGTGAAATAGTTATCCACTACTAAGACATCGTTACCTTCTTTAAGCAGCTTTTCAGTGAGGTGAGAGCCTAGAAAGCCAGCGCCGCCAGTGATGAGGATTTTATTCATGATTTGTTCTTTTTAAAAAGTAACTCTATTTTAACGGCGCAATAAGAGCCACCCAGCAGACCAGTAGGCATAGACAACCTCACCTAAAATGAATGATAAGGAGGTCATAAATGCGATTAATCCTAATACAAAGGTCCAGATAACATATTCTGTTTTTAGAGACTGAACTGCGCCAGCCTGAAAAAAGAAGAGCTCTAAGACTGTTAAAGAAATGAAGATGCCGCTTAAAACAACAAAGAAGATAGCCAAGATACAAAGACGGGCACGCAATTGAGATTGATTTGCTTCTTTGCTCATATGCTGGAGCATTCTTTGGTCAGTGACCAGACCCTCTTGAATCTTTTGCTGAATTTCTCGCATACGATCAACCGTTCTAGCTAAGCGCACTGAAATGGCATTGAGTAAGGTCGCAACCGCCGTTAACAAAAAGACTGGTGCTAGTGCTAGCTGAATATTATTCGTAATTGCGTCTATTGATGCATCCATAGTATTTCCTCAAGCCTTTTAAATAAACAGGATTAGTGTGACCAAGCAATCATGCCACTATAAGAAGTGATCAAAACAAGTAAGCCAAAGATAATTCTGTACCAGGCAAATGGTACAAAGTTATGATGAGCAACATAATGAATTAACCAGCGTACGCAAACAAATGCAGAAATAAATGCTGCAATAAAGCCTACTGCAATGGCTAGGCTAAATTCTCCAGACATACTTACTGGATGCTTCCAAAGCTTTATCAGCTCATAAGCAGTTGCGCCGCCAATCACAGGAATGGCTAAGAAAAAAGAAAATTCAGTGGCTACCACTCGTGGCAAACCAAATAGCATCCCACCAATAATCGTTGCGCCCGATCTTGAGGTGCCTGGAATGAGTGCTGCACATTGAGCAATTCCTACTTTAAGCGCATCCAAAGGTGTTAGATCATCGACCGATTGAATGCTACTTTGTACATCACTTTTTTTCTCTTGACGTCGCTCTGCCCAAAAAATAATTAAGGCTCCCACAATAAAAGCAGTGGCAACAGGTACAGGTGAAAACAAGACTGCTTTGATATGCTTACCAAAGAGAAAAGCAAGTCCCATTGCTGGAACCGATGCAATGATTAGATTGAGTACGAAGCGCCGAGAATTAGGGCTGCTGGTAAATGAGCTGGCTACCTTTAGAAGCTTTTCACGAAATTCCCAACAGACAGCCAAAATTGCACCAAACTGAATAATGACCTCAAAGGCTTTACCACGCTCGTCATTGAAATCCAGTAAATCACCAACCAGTATCAGATGGCCAGTGCTAGAGATTGGCAAAAACTCCGTTAAGCCCTCCACCACCCCCAGAATGACTGCCTTTAGTAACAATATTAGATCCATAGGCAAATTTTATAGGCAAGCTGAAGAAAGGCGGTGTATTTGGCAAAATAGTGACTAAATAGGCATCCTAAATGAATAGGCTTTAAACTTCATGGCACATTGAAAAGTAACCGAATTAGATGACCAAAGCCCGCTTTCGCCGTTCTCAGATCACCACGATGAGTTTAATCCTGAGCCAGGCGCTCGGACTTTCTTCGTGGTCTATGAATGCATTTGCGCAAAGTCCGAATGATACCGCAAGACCTGCACTACCAACTCCAATTAACGCATCCTCACTCACAGGCTTAGATCAACCACCAAAATTTATACCGCCACCAAGTAAGCCTGCTCTGCCAAGCGGTTCTGCCCCTTCATCGGTTACTGACAATAAAGCCAGTTTTGACAAGAATCGATTATCAGACTTGATTCAGCTTTATCAAGAGGCAGCATTTAGCGATCCAGTTCTCACTGCAGCCCGCTTTAATTATCAAGCCAGTAAAGAACTCTATTGGCAAGGTCTTTCACTATTGCTACCCCAAGCCAATGCAACTCCTTCGGGTACCCGCTACTACCAACATGGTGCTAATACCACTGTTGTTTCCCCTAACGCTGGAAACTCACGCGTATTTGACCAAAAGAGTTATACGGTTACTTTGACACAACCTTTATTTAACGTTGGGGCTCTTGAAGCATTTAAACAAGGCGATCTCAATACCAAGATTGCAGATATGCGCTTTTTCTTAGCACAACAAGATTTAATCATTCGCGTATCTCAAGCTTATTTTGATACTCTGACTAGTCAAGATAACGTCGAGTTGTATCGCAATAAAAAAGATTTGATCAAACAACAATTAGAAATAGCGCAAGCTAAATTTGACGCCGGTCTTGCTACGATTGTTGACGTCAATACTGCGCAAGCTGCGCTAGACCTTGCGAACTCACAAGAAATTGCGGCTCAGGCTGATTTGATCGTAAAGCGCGGGGTCTTGGAGCAGTTAGTCGGACGTCCAGTAGGCCCAATTAAGCCTTTAGTGAAAGACGCCAAAATCGATGGCGTTCTTAAGGATCCATACGCTAAAAATAAAGACTCTAAAGGTATTCCAATTGCAGATTCGGTGAACCCTAAATTACCGCCAGGTCAGACTCTAGAAGATTGGATCAACCAAGCAGAAGCAGCAAACTTCAACGTATTGGCAGGACAGCTGAGCGTGAGCCTTGCAGAAAGTACTTACCGTGCTTCACAAGCTTTAAATTACCCCTCATTAAACTTTGTGGGCACTTCTGGCTATAACACTTCAAACGGAACGCCTAATAGCTATACGCCAGCCAATACGAATGTGTTCAACAATACGGTTGCATTACAAATGACTATTCCACTGGTCTCTGGTGGATTTAATAGTTCTGTGATTCGTCAAAATGCTGCTCTGGTAGATCAAGCGAAAGCCAACTACGATAATGCCCGTCGTACTGCTGCCCAAAGCACACGTACTGCATTTACTGGCTTTTATGGTGGACTAGCTAGCGTCAAAGCTTTTGAGGCAGCTGAACGTTCTACTAACTCAGCTTTGGAATCTAGTAAATTAGGCTTTCAGGTTGGAACTTTAATCAATCTGGATGTATTGATTTCACTTGATACCGTTATTACAACGAGATCCCAACTTCAGCAAGCACGTTACAGCACTATTTTAAATGCGATTAAATTAAAGGCGCATGCTGCTAGTCTCACAGATGAAGACTTGATTTCCATTAACGGTCTATTGCGTTAGTAAATCTAGGGCAGCAGCAATGACCTCTGCAGCAGTCGGAGGATATTTAATATCTCCCACATTGCGGATTCGCTTAGACCAATAACCTTCAGTTTTCCAAAGTGGTGAGTCACAATAGATTTCTACAGTAGGCTTTCCTAGTACAGCAGCCAAATGGGTCAGGCCAGTATCGACTCCAACTGTTAAAGCCGATCCCACAATCACTGAAAAGGCTTCCTCTATTGAAAAAGCGGGGGGCACTAATGCTCCTGGAATCTGATTAGCCAGCTCTTGGCTAATCACTTTTTCAGCAGCATTCCCCCAAGGGAAGATCACTTGATAACCGCGTTCAGAAAGCGCTGTACCCAAGGCAATCCAATTGCTATTTGACCAACGTTTTGCTTCTCTTGCGCTTGAATGAAAGCACAAGACATAGGGTTTCTTAATTCCCTTAATCGCGACTTCAGCTAAGGACTTCACAAAACTCTCAGGATAAAACTGCGGAGCATTAGTACGTTCTAGTATCAGCCAAGCTAATGCAGAGGACATTACTTGGCGAGAGCGATCTACTGCATGGCATTGAGTGGGAACTTGTACACATTGACTATAGAAAGATCTAGCAATGGGCTCATAGCCAGAAAATTGAGTAGCGTTTGCAAGTCCAGCCACTACTGCATTGGGCGATTTATTTGCGAGGGCACACACTAAAGCGGATTTTAATAAGCCTTGAGTCTCAATGATGAAATCGTATTGAACCAACTGTAATTCTTTCTTAAAGGAAAAGAATTGTCTCCAGGTAGATAGTTGAAGAAGATTCTTTTTCCAACGACGCAATCCAAATGGAATGATGCGATCTATACCTCTAAATCCTCGGCTTGATAAAAGAGGAGTCAGCAAGTGTACATAGCCCTCTTCTACCACCCAATCGATTTGCGCCTCAGGTAAGCGTGCACGCAAATCCCAAACAATCGGTAAGTTATGAAGTACATCCCCTAAAGAGGAGAGTTTTACTAAAAGGATCTTGGGTGATGGTGTGAGATTGCTCATTGGAGCTTAAAACTTGGGCGCCGCATCCCAAAGTAGGCCTGCCGCATCCTTAGCGTTTATATTAGGTATGACGCCATCCGGTATTGGCCACTCAATACCAACCGTAGGATCATTCCAAGCCAAACAGGCTTCGCTTTGGGGATGGTAGTAGTCGGTGGTCTTGTATAAAAACTCAGCTGTTTCTGAAAGTACCAAAAAACCATGTGCCAGCCTTGCAGGAATCCAAAGTTGTTTGTGATTCTGAGCGCTCAGCTCAACTCCCACCCACTTGCCATATGTTGGAGAATCCTTACGAATATCTACTGCAACGTCATAAACGCTACCAGCTACCACTCGCACCAATTTACCCTGGGTCTGCTCCAGTTGATAGTGCAGTCCACGCAAAGTCCATTGACGTGAAAATGAATGGTTATCTTGAGCGAACTCGACATCTAAACCTGTAGCGGTAGCAAAATCAATCGCATTAAATGATTCAGTAAACCAGCCACGTTCATCCCCAAAAACCTTTGGCTCTACTACAAATACATCATGTATCGCAGTTTGAGTAATCGTAATTTTAGAAGTACTTGGCATTAACTAGGTCTCTTTGGCGATAAACCAATCGGTTGAGCAGATGTATTGAGCTCTTTCAAAATTTTACTGAGATATTGACCGTAGCTATTCTTACTCAGTTGAGCGGCCACTTTTTGCACTGCCTCGGCACTAATCCAACCCTGGCGATAAGCAATCTCTTCAGGACAAGCTACCATAAGGCCCTGGCGCTTTTGCAAGGTAGCAATAAATCCTGCTGCATCTAATAAAGAATCATGTGTTCCCGTATCAAGCCAAGCGAAACCGCGGCCCATAATCTCAACACTCAGCTCGTTCTTTTCGAGATACACCCGGTTCACATCCGTAATCTCAAGTTCACCACGCGCACTGGGTTTAATGGATGAGGCAATATCACAAACTTGATTGTCGTAAAAATATAAACCTGTTACTGCATAGTTACTTTTTGGCTGTAGTGGCTTTTCTTCAATTGAGAGGGCTTTGTAGTTTTTATCAAACTCCACAACACCGTAACGCTCAGGATCATTCACGTGATAAGCAAAGACTGTTGCGCCTGCGCCTCTATTGTCTGCACTATCTAATTGATCTACCAGTTCGTGACCATAAAAAATATTGTCACCAAGCACTAAGGCGCTTGGGCTGTTACCAACAAAGTTTTTACCTAATGTAAATGCTTGTGCAAGGCCATCTGGAGATGGTTGAACACAATATTCAATATTGAGCCCCCATTGCGATCCATCACCCAGGAGCTCTGCAAAACGCGGGGTATCGTGCGGTGTAGAAATTAATAAGATATCCCGAATGCCAGCAAGCATCAGCGTCGTTAATGGGTAATACACCATGGGCTTGTCATATACCGGCATCAACTGTTTTGAAACAGCTTGAGTTACTGGATACAAACGAGTCCCAGACCCACCAGCCAAAATAATTCCCTTACGATTTACTGTCATTTCCTTAATCCTTTAAATAAGGCCGTCTTTAACCAGTGCCTGAACATATGTTTCAACACCATCAGACCACGACCCACTCCATTGCTGCAATTTTGACACATCAGCATCGCGAGCAATTGCTTTGCGAAGCTTCTCAGTGTTCATTCTTGAATTCATGGGCCTAGGCGCTGGCAGAGGGTACTCAACAGCCAAAATAGGTTTAATTAAGTCTGGCTTTACCTTCAAACTTGCTCCAGCCTTCAATGCGGATGCTACTGCCAAGCAAGCTAAACCATACCAAGTAGTTTCGCCACCAGGAACAGCATGATAAATACCCGAAGTAAATTGCTTTAATTGATTATTGCTTAATGCGAGATCTAATGTAGTTCTCGCAAGCCACTGTGCAGACGTTGGCACACCATGCTGATCATGGATGATTTTTAACTCTTCACGATCTTTTGCTAAACGCAAGATCGTCCGAATGAAGTTGCCACCATCACCGTATACCCAGCTTGTACGAAAGATCGCGTATTGACCCCCAGCACCTTTAAATGCTTGTTCAATCGCAATCTCACCGGCAGCTTTACTCTTACCATAGACACCAGGTGGATTACGCTCGTCATCCTCAAGATAAAAACCCACTTTGCTGCCATCAAAAACATAATCCGTTGAGTAATGAAAGAATGTAGCGCTATGTGCTGCGGCATATTGCGCCATGAGCTCAGGTGCTTGCGCATTCACAGCAAACGCTAATTCTGGTTCAGTTTCTGCTTTATCCACTGCAGTATAGGCAGAGGCATTGATGATGAAATTGGCATCTGAAGAATCTAATACTTTTTTCACAGCAGTATCATCACTCAGGTCGCACTCGGCTCTACCGATATATTTCATATGGAATTGAGCTGCTGCTGGCATCGCATCAAATATTGCTTTGAAAGCTTTACCTAATTGGCCATCTTTTCCAAAAACGAGAATTTTCATGCGTTGTCTAGAGGATTAGTTGTATTGCTTTTGCAACCAATCGCGGTATGAACCGCTCACAACACCCTCTACCCACTTTGGATTATCGAGATACCACTGGACCGTCTTCCGAATACCGGTATCAAAAGTTTCTGCAGGACGCCATCCAAGATCACGCTCAACCTTACCCGCATCAATCGCGTAGCGACGGTCATGTCCTGGGCGATCTTTTACAAAAGTAATTTGCTCAGCATAAGACTTACCATCGGAACGCGGCTTTAGATCATCAAGGATCTGACAAATCGTATTAACCACCTCTAAATTGGCTTTTTCATTCCAGCCGCCAATGTTATAGGTCTCCCCTAAGGCACCTTTAGCAAGCACTGTACGAATGGCAGAACAATGATCTCCCACATAGAGCCAATCACGCACTTGCTGACCATCGCCATAAATTGGTAAAGGCTTGCCATTCAGAGCATTGAGTATCACTAGCGGTATTAACTTCTCAGGGAAGTGGTAAGGACCATAGTTATTAGAGCAATTGGTTGTGACTACTGGAAAGCCATAGGTATGAAACCAAGCGCGCACTAAATGATCAGACGCGGCTTTTGATGCAGAGTACGGACTGTTAGGCTCAAAAGGATTGGTTTCAGTAAAAGCCGGATCTGTGGCAGATAAAGATCCATATATTTCATCAGTAGATACATGATGAAAACGAAAAGCCTTTTTGGCAGACTCATCAAGACCGCTCCAGTACTCGCGTGCACACTCCAATAAATTAAATGTACCTACGATATTAGTTTGAACAAATTCTGCTGGCCCATGAATAGAGCGGTCGACGTGACTCTCAGCAGCAAAGTTCACAATGGCACGAGGCTTGTGCGCAGCCAATAAGCGCTTCACTAAGGCTTGATCACCAATATCGCCATGAACAAAGATATGGCGGGGATCATTTTGCAAAGACTCTAAAGTGGCCAGATTGCCTGCATAGGTCAATTTATCCAGATTAATAATGCCTTCAGCGGCTGGATTAGCCAGCCAATCCAAAACAAAATTACCACCGATAAAACCAGCACCCCCTGTAACTAAAATCATGAAAAACCTTATTATTTGTAATACCCTAGATTATCATCTCTAATACACATGAAATGCTGCATATTCATATAACTCACTGATTTTAATAAAATAAATTACCCCCTATGCGCAAAATCGTTCTTTTCCGAATCAGTAGCAAGGGATACCCTAAAGTGAAGGTTGAGGGGATCAATAAATTTGACTCCCTCAATAACCTTACCAAGACCTTTAAAGATTGGGAATTGATCTGCGTTGCCGATAACTGTGATGAGGCTTTACTTACCCGCTTAAGATCGGATTATCAGTTTGACCAACTCATTGAAACCGAATTAGGTAACCCTGGCTCCTTTTGGAAACTCTACGAGCTTGCATTAGGTTTTGCAAAAGAGGACGACATCTTCTACTTTGCCGAGGATGACTATCTGCATTTGCCAGAAGCTCCTGCTGCGATTGAAGAAGGCTTGCAATACTTTGACTATGTCACTCTTTATGATCACTCGGATAAGTACAAAGTACCTGGTATGCCAATCAATCCCTATGCTAAAGCCAATCGTTATTCTGAATCGACTGAGATAGTCAAAGGCCCTAAACAAATTTGGCGAACCTCTAATTCCACTACGATGACTTTTGCAGTTACTGGTAAAACATTAAAAGCAGATGCTGATATTTGGTCAATCACTAAAACAGCCAAGAAAGATTTTGACTTTGATAATTTCTGCGTTATTACTAAGCAGCCTTTACTACCCAAGTCCCGCTTTATCAAACAAATCCCAAGGCGTTTACAGTTTTGGTCTAAACCCAAGCGCTACCTAGGCATCTGCATTCCAGGACTTTCTCTGCACCTTGAGCAAGGCTATCTAGGCCCCACCGATCCCCAGCGCTTTTTATCTGAGCTTGTCCAAAAATGAGTAATGCCCAAGGCAAGCCTTTATTGCTTGATACCTTCTTGTTCTATAACGAATTAGACTTACTCAAAGCTCGCCTAGAGTATTTAGGCAATACCGTCGATTACTTTGTCATCTCAGAAGCCAATATCGATTTCTCTGGCAAAGAGAAAAGCTTTTTACTAAGTGATGAATTGATATCCGCTCTGCCCTTTTCTGAAAAAATTATTTATCACCGAGAATACATTCATCTCAGCTCGATAGAGTGGTTAATTAAGCGCTTGCGCTACCAAAACCGTAAAAACCGTTTGCTCTGGAAAATCCAGGATGCGCAAAGAAACTCCACACTAAAGCCACTGAGTCGTTTTAAGGCATCTGATATTGTGATCTTTAGTGACTTAGATGAGTTTCCGAATGAGAAAGCGCTTAATGAGGCTATTAGCCTTCTCAGCAATCCAGATGCCCTCAAAAACCAACTGTGCTTTAGTTGTGATCAGCTCTTTTTCTACTACAACATTAAAAACGCCGCTCCAGAAGATCAGTTCTATGGCTCAATCTTTACTAACTTAGGCACGCTCAGGAAATTACTCCCCCATAAGTTACGTAGCCAAAAGGATAGCCTAGCTCATATTAAAAATGGGGGCTGGCATTTCTCCTACTTTATGGATGAAGAGAAAATTCTTAATAAGATTCTAGCTATTAGTGATGTAGAAAATCTCAGCCAGTACAAAAACCTATCTAAGGAAGAAATTAGCAAGAAGATTCTTGCTGGCTCAGATTTGTATGATCGACAAACCAAGTTAAGCGATCAAGAGCAATACAAGCTTCCTGAAGTCGTACTCAAGCCCCTCAGAAAATACTTGCCTAATTGCGTTTGAGTTTGTTCACCAGTGATTGTTTGATCGACTGCCGGATCAAGCGATTCAGCATTCGATAAGAATTAGGTAAGCCTAACCTTTTCTGCCAATACGCTCCAAGATTCTGATATTCAGCAAGAAACTCAAGAATCCTTGGATATCTTGGAATATCGTAGTTTGAACAGTACCATTCAAAAGCTTGTTCGATAGCACCTTCCTTATTTAAAACGTCCTCATCAGAATATCGTCTTTTACTGTCATTCGATGCATGACTTCTCCAGCCTATCCCAAGAGATGGGATATATACTTTCTTTGCCCCCAAGATTGAAGAGGCGTATATCAGTAAGTTATCAGCCCAAAAACTTCGCACTTGATAATGCGGATAAGGAAAAATCTTTTTGTATAGCTCTGATGAGAGTGAAATGCAAGATGTTGGATTTCCTATCCAACAGCCTCTACTTCTAGTCAATGCTGAAGTGGTTGAAAAGAAATGGGGTGCACAATCACTGATGAATGCAGTGTTAGGTGGAGTAAAACCATTCAAAAATGCTTGCTGCTCACAAAATGCAAAATCCCAAGCCTGATTCCCAAGCAAACTAATTGTTAACTCTAAATAATCCGGAGGGAAAATATCGTCGCCGTCCAATAAAAAAATTTGAGTGTGTTCTGGAATTAATGGCAATGCGGCGTTAAAGGTAGAAAATTGCCCCTCATTTGGTTTTTTGATGAACTGAAAATTTTGGTATTTTTCGACAAATTCAGAAATAATTTTCACTGAGGCGTCGGTTGAGCCATCATCGACCACAATCACTAGATCAAAAGGATATGATTGACTGTATACAGAATCTAAGCACTCCCTAAGAAATGCCTCATTGTTATAATTGTTAATTAAGCAAAGATATTTAGTCTGCATTAGTCTATTTGATCTTATAAACCTCTTGCCTCTCATGCATCTTTGGTGCAAGGGCAACAATCGTTGCTGTGAAGACAATAAAGAAAAGGGTTGCTTCAAAATACTGCTTATAAGAAATCTCGGCAATCAAACCAAATGGGATCAGCATGGCGGCAAATAATACTGCTTGCAGTGAGAACTCATTCTTTTGTTGAAGTCCAAACAGAATGATTGTAATCAACGATAAAAATATCAGACTTAAACCAGGTACGCCGAAGGCCAAACCAAAATCAATCCAACCGCTATGTACTTGTCCTCCATGCTCATGATAGATCTTGGCATAAGATTGCAGTTGGTTAAAAGACTGATTAATGGATCCATAACCCAATGGATACTGCCCAATAAGGCGAACTCCCACAGCACCCCAAGCAAAACGTGAGTAGGTATTTAAAGCGGCTGGTTTACCCAATGAGTTTAGGGGCGCCTCTACAGTTCCCTCTCCTCTTTGCCACTGGGTATTTTTATCAATATCAACAGCTACTCTCGCATCCTCAAAAATCGTATCCCAGCCCTTATACGCAAAAGATTTATGTCCTTGCCAAACCAAAGTTAGCAAAAGTAACATTAAAGCCAATATAGTCAGCGCCGCTTTTTTAGAATCTTTGAAACTGGAGAGCGCCTTTATCAAAATCATGAGTGATAAAAGTGCGCAAAGACTAAGAGTAATGGCGATACCATTTTTGGTATTTGCCAGTAAGTCAGAAAGGAATACAAGTGCTATACCTAAGAAATAGAACGCTATCTGGAGATTTTCTTTATGTTGTCTTTTGTCAAATAGCAAATAGATCAGCTTAGCAACAGCCACTGTTGTAGCGATAGCCCCAAAATAAGCAGTCTCAATTTTTGCGAAATAGAACCGATAGAAATCAATTGGCTTAACAAAGCCTCCATTCTGAATGCAGGCAACCAGGTAGGTAATGAGGTTTAAGAACGGCACTGCAAAGATACTGATATAAAAATATTTACGCAGATGACTTTGTTGAGATAAGGAAATAGCAAAGCCAATTGCCATAATGCAACCCGCCAGAGATCTTAGCCATAGGCCTTTGATCTCACTCAGTTCGAGTGCTGGATTTAAAGAGAAAAAACAGTAATGAATTCCGACCCAGACGAATAATGCGGCAATGGCATACAAAGGTATGAGATTTAATCTTGGGGGGGCCAATTTTGTCCAATTGCGCTGAATCAACAAAAAGCCCGTAATGCAGCCGATACCAAGTAATCCATGCCTCAGAGCAATCGTTCCAGGAACAACCCATATCCAGAGCAAGGCGCAAACACTTGCTACTGAGATATTGGCTAGGGATTTTTCGTTCAGATTCATGAGCTAATGGTTGTTAGGCACTCAAGAGCCAAAATTTCAGTTTGATGTAACGCTTACGCATTTTCCACTTAAAGCGTACTTTTTGTGCAATCTCTTTTGCTATTCCTAGCCTACCCTCTTGTCTGAGATAGGAAACCAAATCATAGGCATCAAGGCCCCTTAAATAATTTTCTGGAAGCGAGCTGATAAATGCCCTTAATGATTCATCATTAAGTACCCTGCCAAAATTAAAAAAGCCATGAAAGCCAAAGGCCTTGTGCCAGGGTGAGCGCTCTACAGCAAATTGCTCAGCAATATTTTCTGGCGCAATCCGAATGCCACACTCTTGCTCTAGGAATTCTTTGTTATCTACGCAGATGCAATAGTCTTCTGGATGCCTCTTGATAAAGCCCGGTCTTTTAATCGCCTCTAATAACTTGACTGAACGTAAAGAAAATCCACCATTACCTACTGGGTTCTGAGGGTGGTGAGGCCATACAGGGCCAATATAGTCATAGCTCAGAAAATCATCTGTCCATAGCTCAGGATGAATCACAAAGCTATCCCACTGAATGACTAAAACATGGCTGCCTTTGACGTATTGATCTAGCCCAGTCAATAAAAAATCTGAATAATCTCTCGTCGTTCTAATGCTTGGGGCCTGGACATACTCAATATCAGATCTTTGCTTAGTGACGCGCTCTAGATTGGTAATCAGTACAACCTTAGCAAACTGAGTTCTGCTTAAGCATTGATCGATTGCCCAATGTGCTAAATCAGGATCGCGTGTTTCTACACAGAGCAATGTCACATTAGGTAAATTTTGCATTGCTTGTTAGCTAGAATTCGTCAACTAAATAAAGCGGAATAATAAAGACAGCTTAAATTGAATTTTCTTAAGGACTCGCTTAACCGATCTCCAAGTTAGAGAAGCAAAGCTCTTATTAGATGGGCCGTAGTCGCCCCAGCTTTCCCAGTTGGACTGGTAGACAAGCCCTAAATAATCGTGGGCGAGGATTTCTTCTTTGTAGCCCAGAATTTGGTCCGCCCACAACTGATGCTCATAGTGATAATGCATAAACAACTGCTCACGTGGGTAAATGGGAATGGCACGGAAGTTAATGAGAGATTCACCATACCAAGTAAATTCAGAGCCGCAAAGTAATACCGCGTCTAAGAAATTCATATTATTGGGAGTAAGGTAGCTCTTATCCAAAGACTCCCAAACTTTTCTGCTCCATAAAAATGGGGCATAGCCAAAGTCATAAGTAACCCCCTTACGGCCCAAGGCAGCTTTAATGGGTTCGCGATCTGCTAAAAAGTGCTGTCTGATTTTCTTAGGGCCAAAGCGTTCTGTTGCCTGCAACACTTCACGGCCCTCATGAATCACTGAATAGGGAATATCTCCCGTGAAAATAAAATCACCCTCATCAAAATCACGAATAAAGATACAGTCTGAATCTAACACTAAATAGTTTTCAGAAATCCCCAATCTCCAAAACTCAGACTTAATGACCTGCTGTCTTAGACCACCACGAATTTCATATAACTGGGTGATATTTAATTTGGGATTAGCCTTGAAGATATCTTTTTCATCAAAAATGATCACTTCATAATCTTTTAGATATTCTCTAAAAAGATCAACGTCTTCAGCAGGGACTGAAATATAAAAAGGAATATTGCCTTTATTGTGCTTACGAATACTTTGTGCAAGCTTGACAGTTCTCTTCAAGTCTTTACGGAAAGTGCAGCAGTAGAGAACAAAATTCAACATAGCGATCTTTAAGAGTGATGATTCAAAGTATTGACTGGGTTTTGCACAACACCTAAGATTGTAGCGACTGCTTGATCTACGCCTATAGCCTCACCACGTGGAGCTTGTAAGCGCTTTTGCTCCCAGTCTAACCAAATTCTCTCTAAAGCCGTATTGATACCCTCAAGATCACCCTCATGGCTTAAATAGGCGCCTCTATCTGTAAGCATCTGATCTAACTGCGGGTTGTGGTGGACGATCCCCCAGATAGGGCGACCCGTCCACAGGTATTCATAAAATTTAGAGGGGATGTACTCGGCACACCACTCATCATTACCATGCAACAAAATAAGCACATCTGCATCTTGCATTCTCTCAACTACACGCTCGCGCCCTGATTTACCGGTCAATGGATCTTTCTCTAGTCTCCCATGGGCAATGAGGACATCTTCAAAACGATATTGCTTAATAGCATCAACAGTAAGCTCATCCAAAGGAGCGCCGTAAGCATGAACACGAATATATTTGCGGGCCTCTGAATATTTTTTCAACAGCGAGTTCACTGCATTAAGAATCGTTGACAGTGATCGATCTTTAGCGAGCGAGCCAAAATGGCAAAGATTGAGCATATCGCTATATTGATGCACCTTAGTTGCCGTTAAACCACCAGGCGGGTTTGCACCTGGAAGGACCATAAAACCATAGGCATTGCCTTGGGTATTGAGATTGGGATTACGTACTTTGGCGTAATGCACTGCGCCATCTGTGAACCACCAAACCACATCAGCATGGCCAATAATTTGCTTCTCTAAATATTGCCTAAATTGGGCATCACGATTTTTGGGTTTCTCTGAGCCCTCATCTATCGGACTCTTACGAATAACTAAGGGATCATGTACCTCCACAATCCACTTCACACCAGTTGCCTTCTTTAGCCATAAGCCAGCTAAGTGAGCAGACCATGCTCCACCTGTTGAATACACCACATCAATCTTGCCATCTCGGATGAGTTTACGACCGTGAATAAATGCCGGCATTGCCCAAGACCACTGACTTGAATAACCTAAAAAGAGCTTTTCTAAAGCGATAAAAGGGGCTAACACAATAGAGACCGTGCGAGTCAGTACTTTGTATAAAAGACCACGGCCATATTGATTAGCAATCCAGTGACGAAAATCAAACCTGAATGCTGCTGGCCCCCAGGCTAAATATTGATGATGGGGAAAGCGCTGATCTTTAATGCCAGTAATGGCACTAAAGACAACTGGATGAATACCAGCGTCCAATAAATAAGGAACTTTATCAGTGATGGTCTGACTTGCTGCGCGACCATCCATATTAAAACCATGAGACAAAATCAGCCAACGATTTTCTGTCGGCGTATTTTCTATATGTTTTATCACGCTAGCTGTAATACTTTGCTTTAGTTACCCGCTACGATAGACATGACTGCCATGCGAACCGCTATGCCGAAGGTGACTTGATTGAGTATCACCGATTGAGAGCCATCTGCCACAATCGAATCGATCTCTACGCCCCTGTTCATTGGGCCAGGATGCATCACAATCGCATCCGATTTTGCTAAGGCTAAACGGGTTGGGTTAAGGCCGTATTGCTTGAAGAAAGCCTCCCCCTCCGGTACTTGTCCTGCTTCCATCCGCTCTTTCTGAATTCGAAGTGTCATCACTACATCAACATCTTTAAGACCCTCTTCCATGCTATGAAAGACTTTCACACCCAACATATCGAGATCACTCGGCAACAAGCTCTCTGGACCAATGGCACGAATCTCTTCGCATCCCAATGTGGTAAGTGCATGAATATTAGATTTAGCAACACGACTATGGACGATATCCCCAACAATCGCCACCTTTAAGCCTTTGAAGTTTTTCTTAAAGTGACGCATGGTATACATATCTAACAAGCCTTGAGTTGGATGTTGATTGCTACCATCGCCTGCATTAACAACGTGCACATGTGCAGGGACATGGCTAGCAATCTCAATAGGGGCCTCAGATATACCATGGCGAACTACAAAAATATCTGCCTGCATTGCGACTAGGTTATCAATCGTATCTAGCAGACTCTCACCTTTGGCCGTTGATGATGTAGAGATATCTAAATTAATCACATCTGCTGACAAACGCTTAGCGGCGATCTCAAAAGTCGTTCTGGTGCGGGTAGAGTTTTCAAAAAATAGATTAAATACACTCTTGCCACGCAATAGGGGAACCTTTTTTACCTCACGAGAGGGATCAGTCACGCTCACAAACTGCTTAGCAGTATCTAGGATGTGAAGAATCTGCTCTTTTGGTAAGCCTTCGAGAGTAAGGAGGTGGGTTAACTCTCCAGCCGAGTTAAATTGATTCACTTGGCTCATGATTCACGCTCCTCGAGCTGAAAGCTAAATTTACCAGCGTTATCTTTTTCTAATACTAAAATTTGCTCATCAGGCACCTGCACTACTTCACCTGCAAAAGTTGCGCTGACAGGGAGTTCACGACTCCTGCGATCAGCTAGCACCATTAATTCCACTTGAGCAGGTCTACCAAAATCAAATAGTTCATTTAGTGCAGCTCTGACTGTTCTACCCGTTAAGAGCACGTCATCTATCAAAATAACATTTGCTCCATTGACATCAAAGGGTAACTTAGTAGACATGGTGCTGGCAGTCCGTAATGCCGTCATACCTTTCTCAGCATAATCATCGCGATGAAAGGCTACATTAATCACACCATAGTGCGTCAAGCCTAAATCTTTAGCTAGGCGCTCTGCAATCCATGCGCCACCCATAGCTAGGCCAGCAAGCTCGAAAGGGCCACTCTTTGCTCTGCTTCGCAAATGCGCAAGTAACTTTTCATACAACAATTCAGCATTCATTATTTCGTTCCAAGACTAATTGACATAGTTTATGAATCCCTACTCTTTGAGTCCAACTCTGCAAAATATTGCTCCAAAATGAGAGCTGCAGAATGGGCATCTAGATTGTCCTGCATTCGGGGATCATCCTCCAAAACTGCGGAGCTATAACGCTCATCTACCCATTCAATAGGTATCTGAAAGCGCCCATTCAACTGGTTTCCAAAACGCCTAGCTTTAGCAGTCATCTCATGCTCTGCACCATCGGGATAAACTGGGATCCCAACAATGAGTCGATCAGGCTGCCACTCCTTCAAAAGATTCTCAATCTCTCCAAACATGGCATCACTATTCGGCGCAGCAATCATCTTTAATGCTTGACCCATCTTACTAACTGAGTTACCAACTGCTACCCCAACTCGACGTGTTCCATAATCAAAGGCCATTACCGTAATTGGCCCAGTGATGGAACTAAGCATGTCCCGCCTCACCAGATAGATGGGATAAATCAAAACCTAAATGACTCATTGCCTTGTGGTAGCGCTGACTATATGGAGTATTAAAAATAATCTCGCTCATTTGCTCTCGAGCCATGGGAACGTTGATCCAGCCGTTTAAGGTGATCTCTTCTTCAAGCTGGCCTGCTCCCCAGCCTGCATAACCGAGAGTCATTAAGAACTTTCTAGGACCATTACCTACTGCCACTGCTTCAAGAACATCTTTTGAAGTGGTCATGGTTAATCCTCCAGGAATAATCAAGGAGGAGCTATAAGACAAGCCTACATTAGACTCATGCAATACAAAGCCACGCTCTACCTGAACTGGGCCACCAAAATAAACCGGTTGATTAAGTAGTGGCGCAATTTCTAATTTGAGTTCGATTTTTTCAAAGAGGTTTGCTAAATTGACTTCAGTAGGACGATTAATCACCAATCCCATTGCACCTCTATCCGTATGCTCAAAGAGATAAATGACTGAACCAGCGAAATCAGGGTCAACCATGCCAGGCATGGCGATTAAGAACTGATTGGCGAGGCGATCAGCAGAAAATGCAATCGAAGACTCTGGCACAGACGATAGGTCTGAAGCAAGGGGTGCTTTTTTGGCCGAGGTCATATGGTTTTATTTTACAGAATATCTAGATTTTTCCCGTAATCCAGTAGGCAAAAATGCCAATAAGCTCATGCAAGAGCTTATTCCAGTTTTGAGCACCATCCACCAAGTCAAATGAGGTCCACTGAAGACTATTAGCCGTTTGGTAATCCACTGGCAAAGGCAGGACTTCTAAGCCCTGCTTCTGAAAAATTTTGACTGAGCGATACATATGGCTTGCTGAAGTAATTAAAAGCCATGGCTTTGATGATTTACCTTGCTCAATCTCCAGAATCATGGGCTTCATGAAAGTCACATTCTCATAGGTATTGCGAGATTGATTTTCATAATGCCCATTTTTATCGTTGAGCCCTTGCTCTTGGACAAGTTGCTTAAAAGCGTCTGCCTCTGATATCCCCTTAGGAGAAATCCGCCCAGAAAACCCACTGAAGATAAAGGGTAAATCAGGATATTTTCTAATGAACTCAAAAGCCTTGGTAAGCCTCTCTGCAGAAGAATAAATAGATACCTCACCACGATCTACCGCAATCTCACCACCCCCTATGGCACCACCTAAGATGATGATCCCGCCAAGCTCACCTTCAGACAGCTTAGCAATCTCTGCCTTTGAAATACTGTTCTCTAAGGGCCTCATTAATACCTCTGAAGTAGGAAGCCACCCAATCACCAGCAAATCAAGCAGGGCAAGCAATAAAAGCCGTTTACAAATAAGTGGTTTTCTTAAGCCTAAGAACAGTAGGCCTAATAACACAAAAATAATCACCCAATTTAAGGGTTCTATGCAAAATTGCACTACCTTCGAGAGAATAAAAAAGATCGTATCTACCATTGCTAGCAATCTTACCCCGTCCGAACCGTACTGCTCCAGCATTTACCTTCAATAAGCCCTAATATAGGGGCTATGCAAAAAGCTCTTGTTTGGCTCCGCCGTGATCTTCGTCTCTATGACAACGCCGCTCTCCATTACGCCCTTAAGGAGAGCAAGCAGGTTTGGCTGTCTTTTATCTTTGATGTGGATATTCTTAAACCCCTCATTCAGGGGGAATTAGACCCTAAAGGCCTAAAGCATGAACGTCGTGTGGACTTTATATGGCAGGGCCTAAAGCAAATCGATGATCAGCTGCGCGCTCAGGGTGGTGGCCTGATTATTCGTTTTGGTAAACCCATTGATTGCATCCCACAAATAGCGAAAGAGCTCGGTGTAGAAGCTGTCTTTACCAATCATGACTATGAACCCTCTGGTATTGCGCGTGATGAGGCTGTCAAAACTTCCTTAGAAAAACTGGGAATTGAATTCAATACCTATAAAGATCAAGTCATCTTTGAGAAAAAAGAAATTCTGACCAACTCGAATACGGTTTTCTCAATCTTTACGCCCTACAAAAATAATTGGCTCAAGACACTACAAGAAAAAGATTTAGCTGCTTATGACTGTTCGCCCAAACCGGGTCAATATGCATCTATTCCCAAAAAATTGGATCTACCCATTCCTTCTCTCAAGTCGATGGGCTTTTGCGCCACTGGTATCGAGACCTACCTGCCACCAGGCTCAGAGGGTGGGCAAGCATTCTTAGAAGACTTTCTTTCCCGAATAGATCAATACCAGATTGGTAGAGACTTTCCTGCTATTAAAGGGGTCAGTTACTTATCGACTCATTTGCGTTTTGGCATGCTCTCTATTCGTGGTTTAGTACGCGAGGCGCATCGCCGAATGCTTGCAGGAAGTATGGGCGCAACAATTTGGTTGAGTGAATTAATTTGGCGAGATTTTTATTTCATGATTTTGGCTAATCACCCCCGCCTGGCTAAAGGCACTGCTTTCAAACCAGACTACGATAATATTGGTTGGGAGAGTGGAGCCAAGGCTAAAAAACTATTCACTGCTTGGTGTGAGGGTAAAACAGGCTATCCCTTGGTAGATGCGGCAATGCATCAACTCAACCAAAGTGGTTACATGCATAACCGTTTGAGAATGGTAGTTGCCAGCTTTCTAACTAAAGATCTCGGTATTGACTGGCGTTGGGGTGAGGCTTATTTTGCAGAACATCTCAATGATTTTGAACTGTCCTCAAATAATGGCGGCTGGCAATGGGCCTCATCATCAGGATGTGATGCGCAGCCCTACTTCCGTATCTTTAATCCCATCACCCAATCCGAGAAATTTGACTCTGAAGGTAAATTTATCCGTCGTTATTTGCCTGTACTCGATAAACTCTCCAAAAAGTCGATTCATGCTCCATGGCAAGCGGGTCATATTGAGCTTGAAGCAGCTGGGATTGTGCTAGGTAGAGACTATCCAATGCCTGTAGTTGACCATGATGAAGCGCGTAAGAAAACCTTAGTTCGCTATAGCGTAGTTAAAAAGATAGCTTAAATCTCATCAAGTCACTCTTTCCGATTTAATATAGGACATGAGCAAGATCTTCGCTGTGGGTGACGTTCAAGGATGTGCGCCCTCACTCAAAACCCTTCTTAAAAAACTGCCTAAGAAATCGAAATTGATTTTCTTGGGTGATTTGGTTAATCGCGGCCCCGATTCACTAGGCGCTCTAAGGCAACTCAAATCTTTACAAGAATCTGGCCGTGCCGAATGCATCTTGGGTAATCATGATTTACATCTTCTCGCAATTGATGCTGGCCTTCGAAAAACCAAGGGTTTAGATACCGTTGATGCCATATTAAATGCGCCTGATCGCAAAGAGCTAATTAGCTGGATACGCAAGCGACCTATGGCTTTGAGTAATGGCAAGGTGTTAACTGTGCACGCAGGCGTACTCCCACAATGGAACTTACAGCAAACGATTGAATGTGCCCAGGAAGTTGAAAAAGCCCTTCGTGGAAAATCCTATAAAGACTTCTTAGCCAATATGTATGGGAATACGCCAAATAAATGGAGCAATTCTTTAAAAGGTTATGAACGCCTATGTCTGATTACCAATACGCTGACTCGCATGCGTTTTTGTACCCCAAGTGGGCAAATGGAATTTGAGAGCAAAGAGGGCCTAGAGAATGGACCTAAAGGCTATATGCCATGGTTCAAGGTGCCTAAACGTAAAACTGCTGACACGCTGATTTATTTTGGCCATTGGTCAACCTTAGGTTTATTACGACATGACAATGTCATTGGTCTTGATACAGGTTGCGTCTGGGGTGGCAAGCTCACTGCCATGGAAGTTTCTGAGACTAATAAAGACTCTAAAGGCTTAGAGATCATTCAAGTGGCTGGCTATGACCACCCACTTCGAATGTAAGAGCTACTGAATTAGTTCAGAGTTTTTTAAACGAACTCTGGGCTGCAGTAATAATGGCATTAACTACTTCATTATCATGCGCAATCGAGGTGAAGCCTGCCTCATAAGCAGAAGGTGCAAGATAGACTCCCTGATCTAACATCAGGTGAAAGAATTTCTTAAAGGCTTCAATGTTAGTTTTAGTAACCGCTTCATAAGATGTTGGAACTTCACTGGCAAAGTAAAAACCAAACATACCGCCAACACTATCTACTGCAAAAGGAATGCCCTCTTTATCTGCAGCCTGTTTTAAGCCAGCCATGAGTTTTTCTGTTTGTCCACTCAAGCACTCATAAAATCCTTCACGAGAAATAATCTCTAGATTCTTTAAGCCTGCTGCTACTGCCACCGGATTACCAGACAAAGTGCCAGCCTGATAAACACTACCTAAAGGTGCAAGCTTAGACATGATTTCTTTTTTGCCACCAAAAGCAGCCATGGGCATACCGCCACCCATCACCTTACCAAGGCAAGTTAAATCAGGAACGATGCCTTGTAGCGATTGCGCACCACCTAAGGCAACTCTGAAACCGGTCATCACTTCGTCGTAAATTAATACACTGCCATGCTTGCTCGTCAGATTACGAACCGCTGCTAAAAATGCTTTAGAAGGCTTAATCAAATTCATATTGCCGGCAAACGGCTCTAGAATGACTGCCGCAACCTGATCACCCTGCTTAGTAAATACTTCCTCAATAGCAGCAACATCGTTATAAGGCAAAACGAGTGTGTGCTTCACTAAATCTTGAGGAACACCTCCAGAAGATGGTGCATTTTTAGTGGAGTCGGCAAAGGTCAGTAAACCAGAACCTGCTTTTACTAAAAGGCTATCGGCATGGCCGTGATAGCAACCCTCAAACTTGATAATCAAATCACGACCGGTATATCCACGCGCTAAACGTAGGGCACTCATAGTGGCTTCTGTGCCGCTAGAGACCATACGAACTTGCTCTACGCTAGGCATCAGCTCGCAGATGCGCTCAGCAAGTTCAATCTCGCCTTCAGTTGGGGCACCGTAGCTGAAACTGGTTTCTGCTGCCTTTTGTACTGCTTCCACTACTTCTGGATTTGCATGCCCTGCAATCATTGGACCCCAAGACATTATTAAATCGATATAACGCTTATCGTTGGCATCCCAAAAATAGGGGCCCTTCGCTCTAGAAATAAAACGTGGTGTACCGCCTACTTGACGAAATGCCCGCACCGGAGAATTCACACCCCCAGGAATAGTTTTTTGAGCACGCTCAAATAAAACTTCGTTTTGATCTACATTTGCCACAATCAATTCCTAATTAAATCGCCATCATTTCAAAATCTTCCTTGCGAGCACCGCACTCAGGGCAGGACCAATTCATTGGAATATCTTTCCAAAGCGTGCCTGGGGCAATACCTTCATCAGGCAAACCAGTAGCTTCGTCATACACCCAGCCGCAAATCAGGCACATATAGGTTTTAAATTCCATTTACTTATTCTCCGCTCAATACTTTTCTTTATTTCTTACTCAAACAATTGATCATTCTTATTCTAAAACACTTACTCCTCAGGGGAAGCATTTGATACAGAGCGCTTTGCATGGATTTCAAACTTAAATAAACGACATTCAAGCGGCCCATTAAACAAAGGGGTGCGCTTAGATTCTTTCATTCTAAGTTGTCCTGGTAAAGCCATGTCAGCAGTTAAAACAAAAACATTCCAAGCACCAAAGTCATCTTTGAGATGCTGACCAAATTGACGCAAGAACTCAACGAATTTTGGATCCTGCTCTTCCTGGGCTTGAATTTTCTTCAATGATTCGCGACTAGAGCGTTTAGCACTTTGACGGCCGGTTTCCAAGTTGAGCTCAAAACGATTTTCTGGCTCAGGATCATAATCCACATCACTTGAATCACGAGCATCACGATCTTTGCTATTTCCACCTCTCCCACCTTTGATTACTAAACGTTCACCATAAGGTGGGTTCAAGAGCATCACACCATCATTGGCTGGTGGCTTAGTAACCAAGGCATCGATTTGCCGAACGAGCGCTTGATCAGGTAACTGCGCTCTTTGCCAATTTCCTTTGAACATAGAAACCAACTTTTCATTAATATCGCCGCCACTGATTTTTAATGCATCAGCATTAGGATATTGTTTGCGCTTTTCTAGCATTTGCGCCAGAGTGGCCTCTTTTAAGTTAGTCCAACGCTTTTGCTCGGCCACTTCATTAAAAGGCTTGAGCCGCTGAAAGCCAAATCCATGGGCGGAAGTGACTAAAGGTCGGTAAGTCAAGCGACTAGGCTTGGCATCATCTCCATACATCCCCGCTCTAATGGCTCCCGGTGGAATAGCGAGTGCTATCTGCGCAGCCTCAATCAAAAAGGTTCCGCTACCGCACATCGGATCAAATAAGCTTTGGCCAGGCTTCCAGCCGGTAATAGACAAAATGCCAGCAGCTAAATTTTCTTTGAGTGGGGCATCACCCTTTTCATCGCGCCAACCTCGTTTAAATAATGCTTCTCCTGAGGTATCTAGGTAAATCGTAATTTGTGTCGCTGTCAAATGTGCTTGGACACGCACATCCGGAAAGGCAGTATCAATACTAGGCCGATCGCCCGTGACATCACGCAAGCGATCTACAATGGCATCTTTAATTTTGAGGGTTGCAAAGTTTAAACTCTTTAAAGGGGAACGATGCGCTGTGACATCTACTCGCAAAGTTTGCTCTGGACTAAACCAATCCTCCCATGCCAAACCACTCGCTAATTTATAGAGATCTTCTTCTTGCCTATAGGGGGCTTGGGCCATTTGCAGCAACACTCGACTTGCTATTCGAGAATGCAAATTCAGAGCCATTGCTGCCGATATAGGCGCCGCAAGACCAATTCCGCCAGTAGGGCTAGTGGGCGTGGGATCAATGACCCAAGCACCCAGCGTTTTAGAATCAGAGCGCCCTGCAATCTCTGCAAGCTCCTGAGCAAGCGGCACTTCTAAACCGCCTGGGCAAACGACAAAAAATCTCATGGGGCTAACAGTCTAAAAAGGGGAGTAAAAGAATAAGGGGCTGTATTTAGGGCTTGAAAATAACCAAAGCCACAATCACTACCAGCAGAATTACGGGAACTTCATTAAACCAGCGGTACCAAACGCCAGATTTAGTATTGATACCAGCACGAAATCTTTTGAGCACACTCCAACAAATGTGGTGATAGCCAATGACCAAAACAACAAAAAATAATTTAGCATGCATCCAAATATCGCCAGCACCAATACCAAAGTAAAGCCAAAGTATCAGGCCTAATAGAACTGCTGGCACAGACAAAATCGTCATAAAGCGAAAGAGGCGATCTGACATGAGCAAAAGTCGAGCGTAGACTTGGGGATTTTTCTCATCAGCTAGGTTTACAAAGATGCGGGGCAAATAAAACAATCCTGCAAACCAAGAAGTAATCAGAACAATATGGAAGGTTTTAACCCAAAGGTAAGCGTTCGCCATAAATATTAAGTACGGATCTCGCCATGGCCCATGACGATATATTTCAGAGAGGTGAGGCCATCTAAGCCTACTGGTCCACGGGCGTGCAACTTATCATTCGAGATGCCAATCTCAGCACCTAAGCCATACTCGAATCCATCGGCAAAACGGGTACTTGCATTAACCATCACACTAGCGCTATCGACTTCGCGTAAGAATCGATCCGCTTGAGCTTTGTTATTAGTAATGATGGCATCAGTATGCTTACTACCATAGCACTCAATATGATTCATCGCCTCATCCATATCAGTAACTGTCTTAATCGATAGAATTGGCGCTAAGTATTCGGTATACCAATCTTCTTCAGTAGCATCTACTAAGCCTTTAAAGCCATTTGCTTCAAGCATTTTTCGGGTGAGGTTATCTACTCGTAGCTCTACTCCCTTGTCTTGATAAATCTTGCAAAGACTTGGTAATACTTTTTGTGCGATCTCTTTATTGACCAGCAGTGTTTCCATCGCATTGCATGGTGCATATCGTTGTGTCTTGGCGTTATCACACACCTTGATCGCCATAGCCACATCAGCCTCTGCATCAATATAGGTATGGCATATGCCATCCAAATGTTTAATCATTGGAACGCGTGCTTCAGCCATTAGGCGAGCAATCAAACTTTTACCGCCCCGTGGGACGATCACATCAATGTACTGGGTCATCGTTATCATTTCACCTACAGCACTGCGATCAGTAGTCATAACGACTTGGACGGCATCTTTTGGCAAGTCGGCTGCTGCTAAACCTTCTTGAATGATTTGAGCCAATAGAGTATTAGAGTCAATCGCCTCCGAACCACCGCGCAGAATCACGGCATTGCCAGACTTTAGGCAAAGCGCTGCAGCATCAATCGTGACATTAGGACGAGATTCATAGATGATTCCAATAACACCAAGCGGAACACGCATCTGAGCAAGCTCAATTCCAGAAGACTGTTTTTGAAATGCCGTTATTTTTCCAATCGGATCTTCCAGAGAAACAATTTGCTCTAGACCCAAAGCCATCGTTTCAATCGTTTTAGGTGTCATTGTTAAACGATCTACAAAAGCAGCATCCTGACCATTGGTCTTCGCACGTGCAACATCTACTTGATTGACTCTCTGAATCTCACTAGTTTGTTGACGTACTGCTTTGGCTATATGTAAAAGGGCTTGATTCTTTTGCTCAGCGGACGCACGTGCCATTGCACGCGAGGCAGCACGCGCTCGTTTACCAATGTCTTGCATCATTTCTTGTATCGCTGAATTCATTACACCGCTCATCTTTCTAACTTTCTAAACCCCTCTACATCATTACCGCAATAAGCTTCCAACTAGACGCAAACCGTCCCATGGATCTGCAGGCAATTGGGCAGCATGCAAACCTTTTGATTGACGGTCTAAACCTGCTGCAACTTGCATTGCCCTACGCAACTTCAAGGGCTGAACACGTCTTAATGCGGCAGGATATAGGCGCTCTTTATTGCCCCAAATCCGGTTAGCACGCATCAGCTGTTGCACAGACTCACCAGCATCACTTGCAGCCTTCAGTTTAGATAGTAGCCGAAGCTCTTCAGTTACGCTCCACAAAATCAACACCAATGGCTCGCCCTCACCTTTTAGGCCATCTAACATGCGATTTAACCTTGGTAAATCCCCTGCAAGCATAGCTTCGGTCAATTCAAACACGTTATAGCGTGCCACCTTCAGAATTGAGGAACGTATGTGTTCTTCAGATAGCTTACCGACTGGGTATAACAAGCCTAATTTCAAAATCTCTTGGTGGGCAGCAATGAGATTGCCTTCTACCTGATCGGCAATAAACTCTAAAGCCCGCTGACCTTCTTGCCCAGGCTCTACTTCTTGATTTTGCTTTTTGAGTCGACCAGCAATCCAATTGGCTAAATGGGTGCGATCAATAGTGTCCACCTGAATAGCCATACCGGCATCTTCAAGCGCGCTAAACCATCCAGAGGTCTTTGTTTTTCCATCTAATCTCGGCAGAACAATACACACTACAGTATCAGGGCCATCTGCACCATTTTCCTGAGCAGTAATTTGAGCCGCAAATTGCTTTAAAGCATCAGCTCCATCACGTCCAGGTTTGCCAGTGGGAATGCGTAAGTCTACCCAACGCTTGTCGCCGAATAAAGACATTGTTTGCCCTGCATTCATGAGGGCACTCCAGTCAAAACCACGCTCTTGCAACATCACTTCACGCTCAGTAAAACCTAATTTCTTGGCGGCTAAACGCAATTGATCCATAGCCTCCATCATCAAGAGAGGCTCATCCCCACTGAAAATGTAGAGTGGTAGCATAGCGCCACCCAAACCCAATGATTTGAGGTGGGCTTGCAAGGCATCTACTTTTACCATGCGAGTCTAGGCCTGAATTTAGAAAGCTTTATTTTGTGGAAGTCTTGCAGCGGCACTAACGCGTCGCAAAATCTGAATTGCTAGATCTTTACGCATCAATGTCAAGAATTGCTGTACTTGCGCATCTGTTGCCAAAACCGTAGATACCGAGAAGTCCATATCCCTCGTCATATAAATCTCAGACTCCGGCACGATTTCAGCACCAGCCAAATCAAATGCCCTAAACCCAACCCTAATATTAAGTCGGTATGCAGAAATTTGACCAGTAGAGTTATAGGCTAATATCTCGCGCCCATTAATGTCATTCGTGATTTCTAAAATGAGATCAGCATCTTTAGGATTAATTGCAACTTTGGCATCTGTTCCTGTCAAGATTGCAGTTTGCAGGTCAATTCGTAGGGGCGGTGAAGGATTGCCAGTAATCGCAATGACTTTAAAAGGTAAATCAACCATGCCACGCAAACGATAGCCACAGGCGATCAAACTGCCTAAGGGCGCAGTAGCAATTAAACCAAGTAATGCTCGTCGAAAATGATTTACGCTCATGTCATTAGCTTTTATAAGATTTACGCAACAATATTAACCAAGCGACCAGGTACAACGATCAACTTTTTCGGTGCAACCCCATTTAAGGCCTTGATTGCTGGTTCACTCTGTAAGGCCAATACTTCAATCTGCTCTTTACTAGCATCTGCAGGCACCTGTATGTCGCCACGCAACTTACCATTAATTTGTAACATCAAAGTAATTTCAGTTTGCACTAAAGCAGCCTCATCCACGGTTGGCCAAGGAGCCTCCAATAGCGATCCAAATGTCTTTGCATAAGCCATTTCTTTCCATAGCATATGGGTCATATGCGGAACTACTGGGTAAAGAACGCGCAACAAAATCCCCAGACATTCCCGCAAGACTGGGGCGCTAATATTAGAGGCTTGATCTAACTTTATAGGCTCAAGAACATTGAGCATCTTCATCGCAGCTGAGACAACAGTATTGTATTGACGACGTTGATAGTCAAAGTTAGCTTGCTTCAAAATAGTATGCACCTCACGACGCAATTCTTTTTCTGCATCACTCAAATGAATAGGCAGAGCATCTGAAGTATTACCGATCGCTATAGCTTGGCTACTGGAATACATCCATACTCTGCGCAAGAAACGGGATGCCCCCTCCACACCAGCACCAGACCATTCCAACTGTTGTTCTGGGGGCGCGGCAAACATCACAAACAAACGCGCAGTATCAGCGCCGTATTGATCAATCAAGGCTTGCGGATCAACACCGTTATTCTTACTCTTAGCCATCTTCTCAACACCACCAACAATTACCGGAGCATTGGAAGCATCACCTTTTAACTTTGCAACCTTGGGGCGACCTTTTTCATCGAGCTCTAATTCCACATCCAAAGGATTGAGCCAAGTTTTTTTACCAGAAGCATCTTCAGAGTAGTAGGTTTCATTGAGAACCATACCCTGAGTCAATAGATTCTGAAACGGCTCATCAAAAGTGATCAGATTGAGATCGCGCATTACCTTGGTCCAGAAACGGGCATAGAGTAAATGCAAGATCGCATGCTCAATACCACCAATGTATTGATCCATTGGCATCCAATATTCGTTACGCCCATCGACCATCGTCTTTGCATCTGGTCCGGTATAGCGCATGAAGTACCAAGAAGAATCCACAAAGGTATCCATGGTGTCTGTCTCACGACGTGCAGGCTTGCCACACTTCGGACAACTGACATTTAAAAAGTCGGCACGCTTGTTTAATGGATTACCGCTTCCATCGGGTACACAATCTTCAGGCAATACCACCGGTAAATCTGCTTCAGGGACTGGCACAGCACCACAGCCAGGATTTTTTTCATCGCCACAATGAATAATTGGAATAGGCGTACCCCAATAACGCTGACGAGAAATTCCCCAATCGCGTAAACGATAGGTTGTCTTAAGCTCACCAATACCCATTTTTTCAAGCTCTTTAGCAACTGCGCTAACAGCCTGCTCATAAGATAAGCCATCAAACTGTTCACTATTAAAACAAACTACATCATTCTTTTGCGCGTACCAATCTTCCCAGCGAGTGGAATTAAAGATGGGTGATTCACCTTTGAGTGCAATCACCTGCTTAATCGGTAGTTCATATTTGCGAGCAAAAGCAAAGTCCCGCTCATCATGCGCTGGTACACCCATCACAGCACCATCACCATAAGACATCAGAACATAATTACCAACCCATACCGGCACTGGTTCATTTGTTAAAGGATGAGTGACATATAAGCCTGTAAACATTCCTTCTTTTTCTTGGGTTGCTAAATCGGCTTCAATCACACTACCAGTTTTGCATTTCTCAATAAAAGTGGCTAGCGCTGGATTATTTTCAGCGGCCTTCGCTGCTAGTGGATGTTCTGCGGCAACTGCGCAGAAGGTAACGCCCATAATCGTATCGGCACGCGTTGTAAATACGTATAAAAGACCATCTTGGATAAAGTTACCATGGTCGTCCGCAATCTCATGCTTAAAAGCAAAGCGCACACCGCGACTTTTACCAATCCAATTTTGTTGCATGACCTTGACACGCTCAGGCCAGCCTAAGTTATCCAAACCAGAAAGTAACTGCTCTGCATACGCCGTAATATTAAAGTAGTAGCCAGGGATTTCACGCTTCTCAACCAAGGCGCCTGAGCGCCAGCCGCGCCCATCAATCACTTGTTCATTTGCAAGAACAGTTTGATCAACTGGATCCCAATTGACTACTTGAGTTTTGCGATACGCAATTCCTTTTTCCAGCATCTTCAGAAAAAGCCATTGATTCCAGCGATAGTAATCAGGACTACAGGTAGCAATTTCGCGCGACCAATCAATTGCCAAACCCATCGCAGACATTTGCTTTTTCATATAGGCAATGTTGTCGTAGGTCCATTTTGCTGGAGGGACTTTATTGGCAATCGCTGCGTTTTCAGCTGGCATACCAAATGCATCCCAACCCATTGGCATTAAGACGTTATAACCTTGCATACGCAGTTGACGAGCCATCACATCATTAATGGTGTAGTTGCGTACATGACCCATATGCAACTTACCTGATGGATAGGGCAACATCGAACAAGCGTAATACTTTGGTTTTTGTTTACCTGCCGCATCTACGGCTTTTTCAGATACCTTATAGACTTGCGCACTTTCCCAATCAGCTTGTGCTGCCGCTTCAATACTGCGGTAGTCGTAATCCTTACTCATTTAATCCAACTCATTTCTTCTATTTTTATTGATTGGTAAATTTGGCAGAACTTATTTACGCAGACCTAGAACATCTTGCATGTCATAAAAACCCGATTTTTCACTTTGCAAAAAACGCGCGGCGCGTAAAGAACCTTGCGCATAAGATTGACGGCTAGATGATTTGTGACTAATTTCAATTCGCTCACCATCGCCAGCAAATAAAACGGTGTGATCGCCAACAATGTCACCACCACGAATAGTGGCAAACCCAATCGATCCTTCTTTACGTTCGCCCGTATGGCCTTCACGCGCATACACTGCGACATCTTCTAGCTTCTCACCCAAAGCATCGGCAATGACTTCACCCATCTTGAGAGCAGTTCCAGAAGGAGCATCAACTTTGTGACGATGATGGGCCTCAATGATTTCGATGTCATAACCTTGATTAAGCATCTTGGCAGCTATCTCAAGTAATTTAAGGGTGGCATTCACGCCAACACTCATATTGGGAGCAAACACGATCGCAATATTGGCAGAAGCTTTTTTCAGGCTAGCAATCTGATCGTTACTTAATCCAGTAGTGCCAATAATCATTTTGCAGCCGGTTTTCTGAGCTGCCGCCAAATGTGCCATCGTCCCTTCAGGTCTGGTGAAGTCAATTAGAAACTCTGCATTGGCCAATACTTGTGCAATATCAGATGAAATCATCACTCCTGTTTTTTTGCCCAAGAAAGATCCAGCATCCTCGCCCAATTGAGGGCAGGAAGAATGCTCTAGTGCACCAACAAGCTGAGCATCTGATGTATTGAGCACAGCCTCAATTAACATCTTGCCCATACGACCTGTTGCTCCAGCAATTGCGATCTTCATCATGTGTTTCTTCGCTTCTAATTAAGAGTTTCTACTGCTTTTTTTCAGTAGCCGGAGCAACATTCATTGCGCCAGGGCCTAAGGGTTCGGGTGCTGGATTGACTGTTCCATCTGACTGTTTATTTGAAAAACTAAAAAAGTCCCAGAATGAACTTGCAGGCGCAGCAGGTATTGCAGCACCTGCTGGTAAGTTATCAGTGCGACTCTGAATCAATTGTTCTGGTTGCTGTAATGGTCGCGTTACTGGAGGCTTATTAGAGCCAGTTATCACATCCCAAAACGAACGCTTTGTTTTGGCATAGTTATCAATCTCAGCAACCATCTCCACTTCAGTAGGTAGTGCATCGCCCTGGAACTTAACAACCTTGTCACCATCGAAAAATATGGTTACGCGACGCTCAATACTATTGGGACTAGCCTGACGCTTAAATTCAAAAATGTAATCCCAACGATTTGCATGAAAGTAACTTGCCAACAATGGGGTACCCATAATTTGGCGTACTTGTTCGCGACTCATCCCCAATTGCAATTTGGAGTACTGCTCGCTAGAAATGAAGTTACCCTGAACAATGTCTGGAACATAGGGCCTAAAAATCTTATTCATCCAGGCACGCTGGGTTTCATCAACAGCCGAGGTGCAAGCACTAAGCCCCATTAATCCAATAAGAGAAATGGTCACAATACCCACTCTCATATGAGTATGAATTCCCCTAAAAGATGGGTTCAGAAAACGAAGAAAAAGTTCAAAGCAATTTTGCATGGCTAGTCGTATCATTAAGACATTGATTTTAGCTCCCAATGCCATGAATACGACCCAAAACCCTACTCCCGCAGATTTGCGAGATATTGGCCTAAAAGCCACTGGTCCACGCATGAAAATTCTGGATTTTTTTCATCAAAATGGGGGTACCCACTTTAGTGCTGAAGACGTCTTTATGGCTTTAGCCAAGGAAGACCGGGAAATTGGTTTGGCCACTGTTTATCGTGTACTCACCCAATTTGAGCAGGCTGGACTGCTTCTTCGCAGCCATTTTGAGTCCAGCAAAGGGGATAGCAGGGCAATTTATGAGTTAAATGAGGGCCAACATCATGATCACTTAGTCTGCTTAGATTGCGGACATGTAGAGGAGTTTGTAGATGAGGCGATTGAGAAAAGGCAGCGGGATATTGCTAAAAACCTCGGTTTTAAGCTACAAGAGCATTCTTTAGCCATGTATGGTCATTGCCAGAAGAAAAACTGTCGAAATAAGCAGAAATAGGCTTTTTCACAGCCCAGACAACAAAAAAGACCTCAATTGAGGTCTTTTTTCACTCAGATAGCTTTAAATTACTTCACAGCCATCAAAGCTTCCGCTGCATTGAGCATTTGAACTGAATAACCCCACTCGTTGTCATACCAAGCCAAAACCTTCACCAATTTCCCATCTGCAGAAACGCGGGTTTGAGAAGCATCATAAATACTTGGACGAGGATCGTGGTTAAAGTCGATCGAAACCAAAGGCAAGGTATTGAATCCCAAGATTCCCTTAAGCTCGCCTTCGCTAGCCGCTTTCAGAATGGAATTGACTTCATCCACACTCGTTGGCCTACTAGCAGCAAAAGTAAGGTCCACTACTGAAACATTGATCACCGGCACGCGCATTGCAAAACCATCAAAGCGTCCTGCAAGTTCAGGTAATACTAAGCCTACTGCTTTTGCAGCACCAGTCTTTGTAGGAATCATGCTGGTGACAGCAGAACGCGCGCGACGCATATCCTTGTGATACACATCAGTCAGAACTTGGTCATTGGTAAATGCATGAATCGTCGTCATCAAACCAGACTCAATACCAATTTTCTCTAACAATGGTTTAACCAATGGCGCCAAACAGTTGGTTGTACAACTTGCATTAGATACCACCACATCACTTGGTTTTAATACGTTTTGATTGACGCCGTAAACAATTGTTGCATCAACATCTTTATCGCCAGGAGCAGAAATCAATACTTTCTTTGCGCCTTGTTGAATATGAATCATGGCTTTTTCTTTGGATGTGAATTTGCCGGTACATTCCAAAACCAAATCAACCCCTAACTCACCCCATGGGGTTTCGGCTGGATTACGAGTACAGAACATTTTGATGCGATCACCATTTACCACCATGCAATCGCCATCGACCGATACCTCTGCAGGAAAGCGGCCATGTGCTGAATCGTACTGGGTCAAATGAGCATTAATAGCAATATCACCCATGGCATTGATTGCAACGATTTTGATATCACGACGTGGCTTACCATTGGCCTGATCTTCATACAGCGCACGAAGAACCATGCGACCAATACGCCCATACCCATTAATTGCAACCCGAATTGTCATTTATTTCCCCTTACTTATTTTGAATTCTGGACGATTATTTTTTGCAATACATTGATGCACAGTCTTCGCAATGTCTTCTGTTGTTAACCCAAAGTATTCATAAAGTTGACCTGCAGGTGCAGATTCCCCAAAAGTATCAACGCCATGCACTGCTGCACAACCGTACTTCCACCAGAAATCACTTACGCCTGCTTCAACAGCAATGCGCGGAATTTGAGCGGGCAATACTTTTTCTTTGTATGCCAAATCTTGTTGATCGAAGACAGTCGTTGATGGCATCGAAACTACCCTGATACCGATTTTTCCAGCACTATCTTTTTCTAAACGTTCTGCCGTTTGCAAAGCCAGGGCGATTTCAGAACCAGTGGCGATGATGACTGCATCAGTCTTTCTAGTTTGAGACTCGCGTAATACATAGCCACCCCGAGCAATGTCTTTAATTTGCTGACTGCTTCGAGAAACAAATGGGCAGTTCTGACGACTGAAGATCAAGGCACTAGGGCCATTCTTACGTTCGAGTGCTGCGCCCCAAGCTACAGCGCTCTCAGTTGTGTCGCAAGGACGCCAAACCATGAGATTCGGAATCAAGCGCAAGCTGGCAACTTGCTCAACAGATTGGTGAGTCGGACCATCTTCACCTAAACCAATAGAGTCATGGGTAAATACAAAAATGCTTCGCAACTTCATCAGGGCTGCCATGCGCAAAGCATTGCGACTGTAGTCTGAGAAGGTTAAGAAGGTTCCGCCAAATGGAATATAGCCGCCATGCAAAGCGATGCCATTCATGATGGCGCTCATACCAAACTCGCGTACACCATAATTAATATGGTTGCCCCATTGATTAGCACGCACAGGTTTGCATGTTGACCAATTGGTTAAGTTTGATCCCGTTAAGTCAGCTGAACCGCCCATGAATTCTGGCACAGCAGGAGCCAATGCTTCAATTGCATTTTGACTTGCCTTACGAGTTGCTACTGTTTCAGATTTAGACTGACAGGTCTTCAAATAGGCATTTAATGTTGGAGCAAAATCTTTAGATAAGTCACCTTGCATACGACGTTGCAATTCAGCGGCAAGCTCAGGATATTTGGTTTTGTACTTTTGGAATTCTTTATTCCACTCATGCTCTGCAGCTTGACCACGCTTTTTAAAATCCCAAGCAGCATAAATATCTTTTGGAACTTCAAAAGGTGCATAAGGCCAGTTCAAAGCCACACGGGTTTCTGCGATTTCAGCAGCGCCCAATGGTGAACCATGCACTTTGTCGCTACCAGCCATATTCGGAGAACCTTTACCAATAGCAGTCTTACAGCAAATTAAGCTTGGTTTATCGCTCTTCTTGGCTTTGGAAATAGCAGCAGATACTGCTTCGGCATCATGACCATCAACATCACGAATCACATTCCAGTGATATGCCTCAAAGCGTTTTGGCGTGTCTTCGTTAAACCAAGAAACCACTTTGCCATCAATCGAAATACCGTTGTCATCCCAAAGTGCTATCAACTTGTTAAGTTTTAATGTGCCAGCCAAGGAACATACTTCATGGCTAATACCTTCCATCAAACAACCATCGCCTAAAAATGCATAGGTGTAATGATCGATAATTTTGTACCCAGGACGATTAAATTCTTCAGCTAATAATTTTTCAGCTAATGCCATACCAACTGCATTAGAAATTCCTTGGCCAAGAGGTCCAGTCGTTGTTTCAACACCAGGAGTAATTCCATATTCAGGATGTCCGGGAGTCTTGCTATGTAGTTGGCGGAAATTTTTCAACTCTGTAACCGGTAAGTCATAACCCGAAAGATGCAAGAGCGAGTAGAGCAACATCGAGCCATGACCATTGGAAAGTACAAAGCGATCACGATCAATCCAATGAGGATCAGTTGGATTGTGTTTTAAATGTTCATTCCAAAGCCCAACGGCAATATCGGCCATACCCATCGGCATACCAGGGTGGCCGGAATTTGCCTGTTGAACTGCGTCCATGGATAAAGCACGAATGGCATTGGCCATGCGAATTTGAAGGTTAGACATCGTAAATTGGGTCTCTGGAAAATTAATTGGCTATATTTCAGTAATGCCTCAATTTTATCTTCCCGGACCATGGGAATCCCAAAAGCCCACCACCCTCACCCCTGAGGTAGCCCACCACTTGCGTGTTCGCCGCATTCAAGCGGGGGAATGCTTCCCTGTATTTGATGGAAAGGGGCAAGTAGCCCAGGCAAAGCTTCTAGCTTTGAGTGGAAAAAGTGCTCAGATTCAACTCAGCGAGATCCGCACAGATACCCATCGCGAGACCCCTTACGCCATTACTTTAGTCCAAGGCCTAGCTGGTGGCGACAAAATGGACTGGATTGTGGAGAAGGTAGTAGAAACCGGGGCCCAAATCATCGCTCCAATACAATGCGAGCGCTCCATCCTGAAACTTACGCGCTCAAGTGATCAGGAGCGCACCCAAAAAAGACTAGCGCATTGGGAGGCTATCATTCAAGCTGCATGTGAGCAATGCGACCGCACTGTTTTTGCCACCCTAGAACCAATTCAAACTTTTGCAGCGTATTTAAAGACAAACCCAAAGCCTGTATTAAAGCTACTGCTCAGTCCTGATGCTACAAAAAGTCTGTATTCAGTTCTAATGAGTAATGAGCCCCAAGATATCGTCTTAATGATTGGGCCTGAGGGTGGTCACTCACCAGAAGAAGAGGCTCAAGCGCAAGTAGCAGGATATCAAATGGTTTCTTTAGGTGAGCGTGTATTACGCACTGAAACTGCTGGAATTGTTGCCATCACAACTGTTCATAGCATCTGGAATCCTGAAATGCAAAATCGCCTCAAATAGAGGCGATTATTGGGTTTCCGGTCTTTTACTATTTAGGCAAAAGAATAGAAAACCCGATAAGGTGTGCGACGCTCAGCCCAGAAATCAACAGCATCACGGAAAACATCTAAAAGAGTTTCACGCGCTTCTTTATCAAATTTTTGAGTACAAGGCAAACCCTCAAGTACCACAACAAATCCAGGTTGAGGTCCGGACTTATCAACAGTAGTAGTTAAGGCATCAAGCAAAGGATCAAAGTTCTTTGCTTGCTGCTTAGTAAATGAGTAAGCAATTGCGATTGACTCTAATACCTCACCTTTTGTCATTGCATTTGCACAATTGGCATAAATGAAGTGTTGACCTAGTTCGGTAGCTGCCTCCTGTAAATCAGGAGTACGGAAAGCACGAATGGATTGCACGATATTAGTGCGCACACTGCGCAACATTGCCGGTGGTCCGGCATCACGAACGGCCAAAGCGGCACGCCAAGAAGCTGTCACTTTTTTCCCCGAAACTTGAGTTGCTGCATAGGTTTGTAAACGAGATAAACCGCCCTGAGCATAAATATTAGCAGCGGATGATTCGGTTTCAAGACGATCATTGCTGTCCCAACTTTCAGCACGACTTTGTTCTTCAAAGCTGGCTGTAGTACTGTTTTCGGAGCGATTATTCATGATGTGTGCTAGGTTACCCTTAACACGCCATCAAATCAAGTCCAATTACAGAGCATTTTATATAAACTATTGATTTATATAGTATTTATTTATGTAAGTTATTGCTAACTTATGGTAAAAAAGGACGGCTTAAGCCGCTCCCCTAGCGTTGCTAGCAGCCTCAACAACCGTCAAAGTAGTTAAATTAACGATCCTTCGAACCGTAGCTGCTGGAGTCAGAATATTAATTGGCTTAGCGACACCCAATAAGATCGGTCCAATGGCAATTCCATTACCTGCTGCAGTTTTTAACAAGTTATAGGAAATATTGGCCGCATCGATATTGGGCAGTACGAGAAGATTAGCGCTCCCTTTTAATGGGGACGAAGTCACTGCGCCAGCGCGAACACTTTCATCGAGTGCGCTATCTCCATGCATTTCTCCATCCACCTCTAGTGTTGGGTCTGCCTTTTGAATCAAAGCCAGTACCTCACGCATTTTGACTGCGGATGGGGCATTACTTGAACCAAAGTTTGAGTGAGAGAGAAGCGCTACTTTTGGAACGAGTCCTAGTTTACGCATTTCGGTTGCGGCCATTAAAGTTAACTCTGCCAACTCTTCTGTACTTGGATCAATGTTGATATGGGTATCAACCAAGAATACTTGGCGGCCAGGCAGAATCAAACCTGACATTGCACCATATACCTTAGCACCAGTTTCATGACCAATCACTTCATCGATATATTTGAGATGGACTACTGCATTAGCTATAGTTCCACAAATCATACCGTCGGCCATACCCTTTGCAATCATCATTGACCCAATCAAAGTATGGCGGCGGCGCATTTCTAATTTAGCAAATGACTCTGTAACGCCCTTGCGCTCAGTCATCCCTAGATAGGTTTGCCAGAAATCACGGAAGCGTGCATCGTTTTCAGGATTAACGATTTCGAAGTCATCCCCTACCTTCATACGTAAGCCAAATTTTTCAATGCGGTGCTCTATCACTGCTGGACGCCCAATCAGAATTGGGGTTGCAAGATGCTCATCAATAATGATCTGCACAGCACGCAATACCCGCTCATCCTCGCCCTCAGCGAAGACAATTCTTTTCTGATTTGCTGGCACTCGTTTAGCAATACTAAAGAGTGGTTTCATCAAAGTGCCAGAGTGATAGACAAACTGCTGCAACTGGTTGCGATAAGCCTCAAAATCTTTAATCGGACGAGTAGCGACGCCATCATCCATAGCAGCCTTTGCTACTGCAGGCGCAATGACCGTAATTAAACGGGGATCAAACGGCTTTGGTATTAAATACTCTGGGCCAAATGAAAGATTCTCAATGCCATAAACAGAGGTAACCACTTCACTCTGCTCTGCCTGAGCCAGCTCGGCTACTGCATTCACAGCCGCAACTTCCATGCCGCGAGTAATCGTAGTGGCACCCACATCCAATGCACCCCGAAAAATGAACGGGAAACACAGTACGTTATTAACTTGATTTGGATAATCGGTACGACCAGTTGCCATCACTGCATCAGGGCGAACTGCTTTGACTTCCTCCGGCAAGATTTCTGGGGTTGGATTTGCTAAGGCGTAGACCAATGGCTTATCTGCCATTTTCTTAACCATGTCTTGTTTTAAAACGCCGCCAGCAGACAGGCCCAAGAAAATATCAGCGCCTTCAATCGCCTGATCTAATGTGCGCAAATCTGTCTCTTGGCAGAACGGCTCTTTTTCAGGATCCATTAATTCTTTACGACCCTTATAGGCAACACCAGCTAAATCAGTTACCCAGATATTTTTTCGTTGGAGGCCAAGATCAACCAATAAATCTAAGCAAGCTAAAGCTGCTGCACCTGCGCCAGAGGTTACAAGCTTCACATCTGCCGCCTTCTTGCCAACCACTTTTAAACCATTGATGATGGCTGCTGCAACCACAATAGCAGTGCCATGCTGATCATCATGAAATACGGGAATCTTCATGCGGGCTTGTAATTTGCGTTCGACGATAAAACAATCGGGCGCCTTAATATCTTCTAAATTAATGCCGCCAAACGTGGGCTCGAGAGAGGCAATAATTTCAACTAATTTCTCAGGATCGGTCTCATTAATTTCGATATCAAAAACATCAATACCAGCAAACTTTTTAAAAAGAACTGCCTTACCTTCCATCACTGGCTTACTTGCTAAAGGTCCAATATTGCCAAGACCTAAAACAGCAGTACCGTTGGTAATCACGCCGACTAGATTTCCACGCGCAGTGTATTTGAAGGCATTGGCAGGATCCTTAACAATCTCTTCACAGGGTGCAGCTACACCTGGGGTATAGGCAAGGGCTAAATCGCGTTGATTTGTAAGCTGTTTGGTGGGGGCAATTTCAATCTTACCCGGTGTCGGAAACTCGTGATATTGGAGGGCAGCCTCTCTGAGGGCTGCTATTTCCTGTTCTTTATTATTTTCTTTGCTCATCAACTCACTCGCTAACTCGTTTTTTCTACATCTTATTAAGATCTCAATTCTAGTCCTCTCAGGCACAGCCTTCACAAGAGCCATAAAATAAGGACATGCAATTCCGTTCTGACCCTCTTGGCGAATTCGACCTGATTGAGCGTTTTTTTAAAACGCCTGCAAATGCTATGGCCTCAAAAAACGATCAAACCATCACTTTAGGTATTGGCGATGATTGTGCAGTTTTTAAACCCAGTGAAGGGGAAGAGATTGCCATTACTAGCGATATGCTAATTGAAGGAAGGCATTTTTTTGCCAATACCGACCCAGAGCGATTAGGCCGCAAAGCCTTAGCAGTCAACCTTTCAGACCTTGCTGCTATGGGAGCTAAACCTCTTGGGTTCACCTTGGCCATCGCCCTACCTCAAGCAGATGCAAGTTGGCTCGAGTCCTTTTCCAAAGGCGTATTTGCAATGGCAAAGCAATTTTCCTGCCCCCTCATTGGCGGTGACACTACTGCGGGACCTTTAACCATTTCTATCGCTGCATTTGGCAGTCTTCCAGAAGGCAAAGCCATTCGTAGATCAGGGGCAAAAGTAGATGACGATATTTGGGTCTCCGGAACAGTGGGTGATGCGAGACTCACGCTTGCTGCACTGCGTCATGAAATCAATTTACCCTTAGAGGACCTAAAGCAAATAGAGCACCGCATGCATGAGCCAACTCCTAGGGTGGAGCTAGGTATCCATCTTAGAGAAATCGCCTGCTCTGCACTAGATGTTTCTGATGGCTTGCTTGGTGATCTCCAGCACATCCTCAAACAATCGCAAGTTGACGCAGAAGTTTCTTTAGACCAAATTCCTAAGTCTGCAATCTTACAAAAACAGAATGTCAATATTCAAAATCAATTTTCTGCCTGCGGTGGTGATGATTATGAAATTTGTTTTACTGCCCCGATCACGCAGAGAAATACCATTAATCAAATCAGTAAATCACTGAATTTGCCTCTCACCAGAATTGGAAGAATCACGGCAAAAAATAGTGGCCTTGCAAACTTGCGCCTTATCGATACCAATGGTGACTTGCTCAGTAATACGCAGACAGCAGAACTTCTCAAATCTTTTGATCATTTTGCAAAATGATTGTCGATAAAGATTCTAATCTTGTGATCCCCAACTTTAGATGGGTAAGACAAACCGCTAGTCGCACAATTGCTTTTGGCTTTGGTAGCGGTCTAAGCCCCGTAGCGCCAGGAACTGTAGGAAGCCTCTGGGCTTGGGCTGTCTTCTTAGTAGGTGAATATTTCCTTTCTACCGAAGATTTTCTCTGGATCATTGGGGGCGGTATTCTATTTGGGTGCTGGGTCTGCGGCCAGGTGAGCGAAGAATTAGGTAAGCAGGATTTTGGTGGAATCGTTTGGGATGAGATCATTGCGTTCTGGCTTGTACTCATTTTCATCATGCCCTGCAGTATTTGGATGCAAGCTCTTGCTTTTGCGCTCTTCCGATTTTTTGATGCTGTCAAACCTGGGCCAATCGGTATGCTTGATCGCTACTTTAAAGACCTTGAGGGCCATGATCATGCTTCCTCCATGCTGAAAATTATCTGGCGTGGATTTGGCATCATGGCAGATGACTTAGTTGCCGCTTTCTTTACGCTACTGGTTATTGCACTGATAGCAAAGATGATTCCACTATGAACTCTATCGATTACGCCAAAAAACTAGCCCAACTTTTAACCGCTAAAGGTTGGAAATTAGCACTCGCTGAATCTTGTACAGGCGGGCTTGTCTGTGCCACTCTGACAGAGCTACCGGGTTCTAGTGATTGGTTTGAACGTGGCTATATTACTTACAGCAACCAAGCCAAAACAGAATGCCTAGGTGTGTCTGAGGAACTGCTGCAAACGTATGGGGCAGTGAGCGAGCCAGTAGCTAAAGCAATGGCCCAGGGGGCTCAGATCAATGCAGGAGTCGACCTTTCCATTTCTATTACTGGGATTGCTGGGCCTTCCGGGGGGTCAAAAGATAAGCCTGTGGGAACGGTTTGTTTTGGATGGGTTATCCGTAATGCGGCCGGCGAAAATATCACTACTTGCCAAACCAAGCTCTTTATTGGGGATAGGCAATCAGTACGGCAACAAGCCACTAAGCATGCATTAGCTGGCCTACTCCAACTAATCAACAACTAATTACTTCATCCAACCTTTGCTGTGGAAGTAACCCAGAGGAATAATCGCAGAAATAATCATTGCGCCAATAGCCATTGGGTAGCCCCAAGCGAGGTCTAACTCAGGCATATGTTTGTAGTTCATACCCCATACACTGGCTAATAAGGTTGGCGGCATTAAGGCAACAGATACCACCGAGAAGATCTTAATAATCTTCGATTGATTCAAGTTAATGAAACCAACTGTAGCGTCCATTAAGAAGTTAATCTTATCGAATAAAAATGCAGTGTGGTTCTCCAAGGAATCAATATCGCGCAAAATTTGACGCGCTTCCTCTTGCTGCTCATCAGATAATAGCTTGCTGCGCATTAAGAAGGATAAGGCTCTACGGGTATCCATTACATTACGACGGATGCGGCCATTGGTGTCTTCTTCCTTAGCAATAGTTTCTAAAACTTCAGCAGCATCAGCGTCGTTAATGTCATCTGATAGAACCCGCTTACCTGCTTGCTCAAGGTTTTCATAAACCTCTTCCAAGGCGTCAGCAGAATACTCAGCATCAGTGGAATACAAATCAAGCAAGACATCTTTTGCATTACTCACAGATCCAGGGCGCAATCGTGCCCGTAACCGTACTAAGCGGAATACTGGCAAATCTTCGTCATGAATTGAGAACAACACTTGCTTGGTAAGAACGAATGCAACTCGTACGTTACGAGAGGTTTCGTCTTCATCCAACAAGAAATCAGTACGAATATGGAGATGGCCGTCGTCGGCCTCAAAATAACGCGCTGAAGCCTCTAAGTCACCCAAGTCATCCAATTCGGGCAAAAGCACCCCAAAAGCCTCTTTAATCCAAATAAGTTCTTCTTCCTCTGGATCAACGACGTCGATCCAGATAGGATTAGCGTATTGCAACAATTCATTGCGATCTTCGACTTGCTCTTGAGAGAGGCGGCCATTTTGCAGGACGAACAAGTTGATCATGGAG
>Ga0114959_10000086_pt1 | contig 82973 bp, 88 predicted proteins | sample C_130625_EF_Meta_FD_87317 | JGI IMG/M metagenome (GOLD analysis project Ga0114959, IMG submission 87317) | Freshwater microbial communities from Lake Croche, Canada to study carbon cycling - C_130625_EF_MetaG | ecosystem: Environmental > Aquatic > Freshwater > Lake | place: Lake Croche, Canada...
TCTTGTTGTATCTGTAGCAAGGCAGTATCTTGGCTATGGAATTCCACATGCTGACTTAATCCAAGAGGGAAATATTGGTCTGATGAAGGCCGTCAAACGCTATGACCCAAACAATGGTGCGCGTCTAGTGTCTTATGCGATCCATTGGATCAAAGCAGAAATTCATGAATACATTCTCAAGAATTGGCGCTTAGTCAAAATGGCAACTACTAAAGCACAACGCAAGCTGTTCTTTAACTTACGTAAGAACAAACCAAGCTTAAGCGCTCTCACTCCAGGTGAGGTAGCTGCTTTAGCTAAAGCGCTTGATGTAAAAGGCTCAGACGTAAAAGAAATGGAAATGCGCCTTGCTGGTGGTGATGTTGCTCTTGAAGGTGACGATGCTGACGAAGATACTACCTATGCACCGATTCAATGGCTTGCCGATAACAGCCAAGAGCCCACAGAGCGTATTGCGAGCAATGAGAGTGATGCTCTCCAAGGTCCCAAGCTTGATCAAGCCTTAATGGCCTTAGATGAGCGTAGCCGCGATATTGTGCAATCTCGCTGGTTAGCAATGGATGCTGAGGGCAATGGTACGAAGACCTTGCATGACCTTGCTTCTGAATATGGCATCTCAGCTGAACGTATTCGTCAAATTGAGACAGCAGCTCTCAAAAAAATGCGTGGCATATTACAAGCTGAAGCAGCTTAAGCAATACCCTACTTTCTTACTTTAACAACTCTTTCAAGTCCTGCGCCAAGGTCTCTGGGCCTTGCGCATGTTTGATATACAGCCGTAAATGCCCCTCTGGATCAAATGCATAGCTGCCCGCAGTGTGATCCATCGTATAAGAACCAGGACTAGTGCCTGGCACCTTTTTGTAATAAATCTTAAAGTCTTTAGTAACTTTACCTAGAGCAGCATCATCTGCTGGACGCAGCCCTAAAAAGCGCGGATCAAATGCAGGAACATACTGCTTCAAAATTGCAGCAGTATCACGCGCTGGATCTATGGTCACAAAGAGCACTTGTACCTTATCTGATTGTGGTCCTAGGATGGTCATCACTTGCTGCATTTCAGTCAAAGTAGTTGGGCAAATATCGGGGCATTGCGTATACCCAAAGAACATGACTACTACTTTGCCCTTAAAGTCAGCCAGCGTTCTCATTTTACCGTCAGGATCTACTAAGCTAAAGTCTTTACCAAAGGCAGTGCTACCGGTGATATCAATATTCTTAAACTCAGGCTTCGGACTACAAGCCGTGAGAACTAGCAATAGACTAGCAATACAGCAGGTACGTAAAAAGGTAGTGTTCATCTTAGAGGAAGTAGTGATCTATGAGTAATGCCGGGAACAGAAGTGACAAATAGGTAATCGAAAAGCGAAATGTTTTCTTAGCTAAAGCGTCACTATAAGAAAAAAACAAAGCGATGGCATAGCCCAAAAAAATGAGCCCAAGAACAATAGCGCAAACTAGATACACGATGCCGCTCATGCCATAAATATAAGGCAGCATGGTTGCTGCAATTAATATCAAGGTATACAGAAGAATATTTAGTAAGGTAAAGCGCTCACCGTGTGTTACTGGCAGCATTGGTAAGCCTGACTGTATATAGTCTTCACGACGATACAAAGCTAGTGCCCAGAAGTGCGGTGGCGTCCATACAAAAATAATTAATACTAGAAGCCAAGCTTCTGCAGACACTGTATTGGTAACTGCTGCCCAACCAAGTGCTGGAGGCATGGCACCAGAAAGACCACCAATCACAATATTCTGTGGAGTAGCTGGCTTTAGTAACCAGGTATAAATTACTGCGTAACCGACAAACGTTGCTAAAGTCAGCCACATGGTTAAGGGGTTACAGAAGTTCCACAAAATAATCATTCCAAGCGAACCGAGAATGATGGAGAACACAATAATTTGGAATGGTGTCACCTCACCGGTTGCTGATGGACGCCAAGACGTGCGTTTCATCTTTGAATCAACCGCCTGCTCAATTAAGCAGTTCACTGCAAACGCAGCACCCGCCAATAACCAAATACCAATAATCCCACCAAATAAAATGGGGTAAGGAACCATTCCGGGGGTAGCTAAGAACATGCCAATCACTGCACAAAAAACAGCAAGCTGAGTAACCCGAGGTTTGGTTAAAACCCAATATTGACGCCAGCGTGGCATTGCTGCTGGCTTAAATGTTGGGGTTGTACTCATTGCTTACTCATCTTCTGGGAAATGGATGGGCTCCAAGAGGCCCAAGAACTCATTCTGACTAAACAGAATACTAGAGCTGCTGAGCCAGCAGTATGCAACAAAGCAGCGATCAAAGGCCACTGAAAAACCACGTTAGATATTCCAGTAATCACTTGAAGGAAAAGTAAGGCTAGCAAAAGCTTAGCAAAACGACCAAGTCCTAGCAAAGCTGAGTTTGTCAGTTGCAAGGCTTTCAAAGCCAAACTTCCCAGCGCTATCAGTACTAAAACCGCAAATAGGCGATGCGCCCAATGAATCGTTTGTAAGGCTATTGGGGAAATGAATTCACCTTGTGCATTGAGCCCTAACTGACGCCATAGAGTAAAGCCTTCGGCCCAATCAGTTTCTGGCCATACGCTACCTAAACACGTTGGAAAATCAGGACAAGCTAGTACAGCGTAATTAGTACTGACCCAAGCGCCTAAGAAGACTTGGATAAATAAAATTGCTGAGCCTATCAATAAAAGCTGGGCTGAAAGTGGGCGAGTACGAATAGCCCGAACCGTGGATGATTGATCATCCCAAGTTTGCTGAGCATAGGCAGTTAAGCAGGCCAATAAAATCAGGGCGAGCATCAAATGCATTGTCACGATGATAGGCTGCAATTTAAGAGTGACGGTCCAAGCACCAAAAGCCCCTTGAATGCATACCAACAAGAGCAAGCCTAAACTGCAAAACAAAGGTGATTTTCCGAAGGACTTCAGTTTGCTGAAAGCCACACCTACTTGCACCAGAATTAAAGCGCCCACTGTCATTGCTAAATAGCGATGGATCATTTCTATCCACGCCTTAATTACGGTGACTGGTCCAGTAGGCATAGCGATTTCAGCTTGCTTAATCTCGCTTAGCGCATGAAAAGGATTGGAGACCCCATAGCATCCGGGCCAATCAGGACAACCCAGTCCTGAATCAGTTAGGCGAGTAAAAGCACCAAACACGATCAGATCAAAAGTCATAAAGACTAGAACCCAATTAAGTTTTTGAAAAAGGCTATACCTAGGTCTTGTCCAAAGATAGATTAATGGCAGACCCGCAAATACGATTGCAATGCTAGCTAACTCTAAGAACAGAATAAAAGAGGGCATTACAAATTTTCACCCTTGTGATTTAACTTCAAGAGTTTTTCCAAATCTTTTTTAATGGAAGCAAATTCTTTTGGAGAATTTGTAACAGGGAAATACATCATCTTTGCCGGGCTAGGATCAAGCAACTGAATTTGTTGTCCAGCGCCCTCTTTATTAAGCCAGTTTTCAAATTCGGTCTTCAGCGCAGGATCGGTTGGTAAGGAAACCACCATGAAACCAGCAACTTTCTCGTCATAAGCCCTAGCAACTTCAGGATCAACGGGCTTACCATCAGTATTAACCCAAAGCAGCTGAACACGCTTACTTTCTCTGCCCATCGCAACCTTTACTTGACGCATCAAAAATAAAGCCTCGATACATTTTTCATCTTTAACTTGGCATTCGCCAGCAGGGCGCGCGATTAATAAGGTCCATTTTCCCTGGAGCGGCACATCGAGCCATGTGGAATTCAATTCTTGAGCGGGGTATACCAAAGTTCCTGAGTTAGTCTTACCACCTTCAGGCTTAACAAAGTAATACGCTATGTAAGAAGCAATCACTGGCACAGCGCAAGCAAGCAATAACAAAAGCATTTGAATGCGCCCACGACGAGTACGTGCATTGATTGCTGCCGAATCGGTTTGTGAAGCTGGTATTAATAACTCTTTATCAATCACTCTTGATCCCCATTCTTACCCTGCTGCCGATATTGCCGCAGGCCAGTAAATAACCAAAACAAGAAGCCACTAAGCGCTAAGGCAAACCACTGGAATGCATAAGCATAATGGCGATCGACTCCGTTTGTCAGGGGGGCCCACTCACGCAGTAATCCATCATCAACGCCCGTATCAATCTCCCTCAAAATAAAGGGGCTTTGAGCCCAGCCACGCTTCTTACCCTCAACTGCCAAATCAAAGTTTTGCTCTATTCGAGGCTTGCTTGTATCTATGACAAATTTGCTTTCGCCTAATGAATAGACCTTACCTGGATGGGCAAACACAATACCCTCAATATTGACCACATTGACAGGCGTTTTTACTGGGGGCAAAGACTCTCGGTTCTCATTATTGCGAGGCGCCCAACCACGGTTTATCCAAATAATCTCGTCCCGCCCCTCCAGACGCAAAGGCATCATGAGATAGAAACCCGACTGAGCAGTATTGCTACCAGCAGGAGGGATAGGTCTTGGCCGGTTATCCAACCAAATAGCTGCCTCCGGAATATATTTGCCACGAGCAATCATGCGGCGCTCACTTGCATCCTCTAAGGCTAAAGGGCCTGAGTTCGCACTTAAAATTGGCATCTGTTGCCGAGCCAATAAATTAGCAGCCAAGGCAATTTTGCTTTGAGCCCTGTTAAGTTGCCAAATACCAGCAGCACAAGCAATTGCAATGACTAGCAAGGTTGATACAGTAGCAACTACGCGCTTAGTAATAAGGGCGGTAAAAAGCGTATTCACGAGATTTCAATATAAGGATTTAAGATGAAGTGGATTATTCCCATTGTCCTACTAATGATTGTTGCTAGCCTAGGATCAGCTCTGTATTACATGATGAAAGACAGGGGCAATAGCTCAAGGATGGTTCACTCACTCATGCTACGCATTGGCCTATCGCTTGCGCTCTTTATCGGAATTTTGCTGGCCCACTACTTTGGCCTAATTGAAGCTACAGGTATTAAGGTAGGTACAAACTAAAACTGCGCATAACAGAATAGAGTCGCTAAAAATCAATCGGGGCTTAACGCCCCAATTTTTATTATTCTTACATCCAATAAACAGCAATATAAAGACCAAGCCAGACAACGTCTACGAAGTGCCAATACCAAGCAGCACCCTCAAAAGCAAAATGATTCTTAGAGGTAAAATCGCCACGAATCATACGTCGCAAGACAATTGCCAACATTGTGCCGCCAAGGAATACATGGAAACCATGGAAGCCTGTCAACATGAAGAAGGTTGAACCGTAGATACCAGAGGTTAACTTTAAGTTAAGCTCATGGTAAGCATGGTAGTACTCGTAAACCTGGAAGCCTAAGAAGATGAAGCCTAAGCCAACAGTTGCAGCCAAGCCAATGATGGCTTTCTTCATGTGATTCTCTACCAAGGCATGATGAGCAATCGTAATCGTTACGCCAGAGCTGAGAAGCAGCAAAGTGTTGATAGTTGGAATTGGCCATGGGCCCATGGTGGTGAATTTCTCGACCAAACCAGCAGGACCATCATTAGGCCAAACAGCCTGGAAATTAGGCCAAATCAATTTACTCTCAACATCTCCCATCCACGGCATTGCAATATTGCGAGCATAAAACAATGCGGAAAAGAAAGCGGCAAAAAACATGATTTCAGAGAAGATGAACCAAGCCATCGACCAGCGATAAGAAATATCGACGTTAAGGCCATTCTTGCCAGCATTTGACTCAGCAATCGTATCGCCAAACCAGTTGTACAACACGAAAATAACCCACGCTACTCCCACTAAACTTAAGGCACCACCCCAAGAGGTGTGATTTACCCAGCCTGACATACCAACACCAAAAGCAATTAAGCCAATCGCTGCCATAGCAGGATGTTTAGATAGTGCTGGCACAAAATAGTATGGGGTGGAATTAGATGACATCTTATTCTCTCTGCTCAATCAAAAAATAATCAATGGGATACAACTGCTTTCACTATCAAGAGCAAGACACCCATAAAAATCAAGGCGCCAACAACACCTGCAATGATAATGTGCACAAAACTTAACGAAGCTACATCTTCCTGCAATCCTGCTTTTTTACGCACCCCCAAAAAGCCCCACATTACGGCCTTCATAGACTGCATAAAACTACTTTTTATCTTCGTCATGACGCTATCTTCGATTTTGGAGCAGGTGGTGTACCACCAAGTCCCAACTCAAAGAAGGTATATGACAAGGTAATGGTTTTGACATCATCAGGTAATCCCGCATCAATCACAAACACTACCGGCATCTTCTTTGTTTCATTTGCTGCTAGCGTCTGTTCCTGAAAACAAAAACACTCTAATTTAGTAAAAAACTCTGTTGAACTCTTGGGTGCATAACTCGGTATTGCTTGAGCCCGTACTACACGGCCAAGATTGTTGGTGACTTCATAAACAATCTCAGTCATCTCACCAGGATGAACTTCTAAAAAGTTTTTCACTGGCTTAAAAGTAAAAGGCCCGCGACTATTTGAATCAAATTCAATAGTCACTGTACGGGCATAATTCACCTGTGTATTGCCAACCCTATTCGGACTAAATGCTCTTACTCCATAATCATTCTTGCTGGTAACCACATTGATTCCAGTGACCTCACACAAGGCCTTATACATTGGAACCAAAGCGTAACCAAAACCAAACATCATCACAGCTGCAATTAAGAGCTTTAACAAAATCTGACGATTTAGAGTTTGAGTAGTAACCATCTCAATCTTGGGAATCAACCCAACCAGCTCCGCTTGATCATAATTCCAATAAAAAATACTAGAACAACACTCAGAAGAGCAAATCCTAATCTACGATTGCTCGCAACCAGGGCTTGTTTATCCGAAGAATTAAATTCCTGCTTCACGCATTTGCTCTGGGCTAGGTGGTGTTTCAAAAGTGTGATGTGGCGCTGGTGAAGGTATCGTCCACTCCAAACCTTTAGCTCCATCCCATGGATTCATCGGTGCTTTAATACCTTGACCACGATAAGCAGGCATTACTACGAAGAGCAAGAAATATACTTGCGCCAAACCAAAGCCCAAGGCGCTAATCGAAGCAATCATGTTGAAGTCAGTAAACTGGGTTGGGTAATCAGCATAGCGACGTGGCATACCTGCTAGGCCCAAGAAATGCATTGGGAAGAAGGTTAAGTTAAAGAAAATCATGGAAGCCCAGAAGTGGATCTTGCCACGCGTTTCGTTAGCCATGTAACCAGTCCACTTAGGACACCAGTAGTAGAAACCAGCAAACATTGCAAATAAGGAGCCAGCCACTAATACATAATGAAAGTGAGCTACTACATAGTAAGTATCTTGAACACCAATATCAATTGGCGCCAGCGCTAAAATCAGGCCAGTAAAGCCGCCCATCGTAAATACGAAAATAAAACCAATGGCCCACAACATTGGAGTTTCAAAGGTCATAGAACCTTTCCACATCGTTGCAACCCAGTTAAAAATCTTCACACCAGTTGGTACTGCAATCAACATCGTTGCGTACATGAAAAACAATTGGCCCGTTACTGGCATACCAGTTGTAAACATGTGGTGAGCCCACACGATGAATGACAAGATCGCAATAGACGAAGTTGCATATACCATTGAGCTATAACCGAACAAGGTTTTTCTGGAGAAGACTGGAACAATCTCACTGACAATTCCAAAAGCTGGAAGGATCATGATGTAAACCTCTGGGTGACCAAAGAACCAGAAAATATGCTGGAACATCACAGGGTCACCGCCTCCTACAGCAGAGAAGAAGGAAGTACCAAAGTGGCGGTCAGTCAACACCATGGTGATTGCACCAGCCAATACAGGCATTACGGCAATCAATAAATAAGCAGTAATTAACCAAGTCCAGCAGAACATTGGCATCTTCATCAAAGTTAAACCAGGAGCGCGCATGTTCAAGATGGTCACGATGATGTTGATCGAACCCATAATGGAGGAAGCGCCCAATAAATGGAGGGCAAAAATTGCCATATCCATTCCAGGACCCATCTGCAAGCTCAATGGGGCGTAGATCGTCCAGCCGCCTGCTGGTGCGCCGCCTGGAACAAGGAATGAACCAAATAACAATATTGCAGCCACTGGCAAAATCCAGAAACTAAAGTTATTCATACGAGCAAATGCCATATCGGATGCGCCGATTTGCAAAGGCACCATCCAGTTAGCAAAACCGACAAAGGCCGGCATGATTGCACCGAACACCATTACCAAACCATGCATGGTGGTTAATTGATTAAAGAATTCTGGGCGGAAGAATTGCAAACCGGGTTGAAATAATTCTAAGCGAATACCCAAGGCCATCGCTCCACCAGCTAACAAGCTAACGAACGAGAAGATCAAATACATCGTACCGATGTCTTTGTGATTAGTTGCGAACAACCAACGGCGCCAACCATGTGGCGTGTGATCATCATGCACGTGATCGTGTAGGTGATCGTGGGTAGTAGAGACTGTGCTCATGGATTACTCCGGTTTCGTTTTAACTGTATTAATAAATGGTTTATTTGCCGTTACGTACGGTAATAATTTCTTGGGTCTGAGTGACTTCGCCCGTCTTATTACCCCATGAGTTACGGGTATAAGTAATCACAGCAGCGATATCGCCATCAGAAATTACACCAGCCCATTTCGGCATTGCATTTTTACCGTTGAGCAAAATGTTGTACTGGCCTTCTTTTGGACCATTCACCACTTTGCTGCCATCTAATGCTGGGAATGCGCCTGCACCCTTACCATTTGGTTGGTGACATGCTGAACAGTTCGCCGCATATACTTTTGCGCCACGCTCTTTTTGTTCATCTAAGGTGTAGATCTTTGAAGGATCATCACCGCCAGCACCCATTTCTTTTTTCTTCTCTGCAACCCACTTGGTGTAGTCCTCTTGTGAGACGACATTCACAACAATTGGCATAAAGGCATGCTGTGCGCCACACAACTCAGAACACTGGCCACGGAACGTACCAATCTTTTCAGCTCTAAACCAAGTGTCGCGAACAAATCCTGGAATTGCATCTTGCTTAACGCCAAAGGCTGGAATAGTCCAAGCATGAATAACGTCATTAGCAGTAGTAATCAAACGAATTTTTTTGCCGACCGGCACAACCATTTCGTTATCTACTTCCATTAAGTAAGTATTTGACTTTGGTGCTAAGTTATTAATTGCGTCACGTGATGTCGACAGGGTAGACAAGAAACTAATACCTTCACCTTCACCTTTGATGTAGTCGTAACCCCATTTCCACTGATAGCCAGTAGTTTTAATGGTGATATCTGAATTGGTCGTATCTTTCATCGCTACAACTGTTTTGGTTGCTGGCAATGCCATGCCGATCACGATGAGAAGCGGAATCACTGTCCAAATAATTTCAACCGTTGTGCTCTCATGGAAAGAAGCTGATTTGTGGCCCAATGATTTGCGGTGCTTCAAGATGGAGTAAAACATCACTCCAAAAACACCAATAAAAATTACAGCACATATCACCAACATCATCCAATGCAACCAGTGGATTTCCTGCATGATTTTTGTTGCAGGTGCAGCAAAATTTAGCTGATTCACTGCTGGGCCGCCTGGCATGTTTTCTGATGCCTGCGCAAAAGCGGTGCCAAAGGCAGCTGTTAAGTAGAGCAAGGCCCTAGTGACTCTTACAAATAAATTCATCTTATTCTCTGTTTATTGTCTTGAGCATAGTGCTTAAAAAAACGCCACAAGATGCTCAAAAAGCGGTCTGAAGCCAATACATCCACCGGTAATTATAGGGTCAATTAGGTTCAAGAACAAACACTAGCAAGCTAGTCTTATTCAATCTTGACAAAGCTTAAAATGATAGTAAACACTTACACTTAAGCAGAATCTGACCTAGTCTTGCGCCCAATTTGCTTTACGTCAATATAGGCAATGCTGTCCTGAGCCTTGGCAAGGTGCTTTCCTAGTGCCCAAGAGTGCCCATAAACCACCTCTAAAGTCATTTTTTTCGGCAAAACCTCTTTTTTAGACGATTGCGCGCTAGGTAATTGAAGTAATTTGAGCGCTTGTGCATCAATCAATAAAAGAGCATCTGAGTCGTAATCAAGGTTTATAAATTCCATATCCATTACTGGATCAGAAAAACGCTCCCCCAGAAGGGCATCGCCTATGTCATGCATATCCCAAGGACTTGTGAGATTTTTCAATTGAATAAGGCCGGGTTCAAGAGCACGCAACTCTTTGCCAGTATCGGGCCCCAGATAGCTGAAGGTAATAAGACCGCCTTCTCGCAAAACACGCCAGCATTCTTGCAAAAAATGTCGTGGATCGGGCAAATCTTGCAGCAAGAGATCACTAAATACTAAATCTACAGAATTGTCAGGGAGATCGAATTTGCCTTTTTCAAGGAAAGTAGTCAACGGTTTTGTTTTCCCCTTAAATAATGAACGCCAATGAGATAGTCCTTTTGATCGCCACATCTCAACTGTAGAAACTCCCTCTTCAGTCAAACTATAAATATTTGCATTGGGATACCGTTTTGCAAAAGATGCTAAATGCTTTCCAGGAAAATCTGGAACGATTAAAACATCTCTTACATCGAGCTTGACGATGTCAAGTTTTTGCAGCATACGGTCTGCAATTTCATCCTGTAACCATCTGATCGGCTGGGTCATTAGCTCAGTATACTCAGCACCCCATGCGATTTCTAGAGAAGATTTTCTACTCCATTAGCACGCACGTTTTACCAAGTGCCTGCATCGTATGCGATCGCTACCAAAAAACTAGCATGTGTGCGGATTGCCTAAAAGCTTTAAGAGTGGATAGTCTGATCAATTTCGAGTGCTGCTACCAGTGTGGCATTACGCTTGAGGCTATAGAGCTAAGCGAGCAGCATTGCATGCAATGTAAAAATGATTTCCCATACTTTGATGAAACTTATTGCCTTGATCGCTATGAGGGAGTATTACAAAATGCAGTGCATCAACTTAAATATCAAAAACGTCTTGCTTATGCCCATGGTCTTGCTAATGCATGGAATGCCATTTTTTCAAAGCAGTTAAATAGCTCTCACGCTGATTATCTTCTTCCAGTGCCTTTAAGTACTCAGAAATTATCTGCTCGTGGCTTCAATCAAAGCTGGGAAATCGCTCGCAGGCTTCATTGCACATCCAGTATTAAGCTAATACCCTTTGCTCTGAAACGTCATCATCATGTATTACAGCAAGCAGGGGGTAAACTTTCCACAAGACGCTTAGCAATCCACGATATGTTTTATATTGATGATAGCTATATTGAGCCTCTTCAAAATCAGCGTGTCATTATTTTTGACGATGTCATGACTACTGGAGCAACCCTTAATGAAATTGCCCGAGTTCTGAAGGACAATGGTGTTTCACATGTCACTAACTGGGTTTTACTAAGAACAACAAAAGCGCCGCATGTTTAATATTGTTTTATTCGAACCAGAAATCCCGCCAAACACGGGTAACATCATTCGCCTCTGCGCTAATACGGGGGCTAAGCTACATTTAATTGAGCCCTTAGGGTTTCCGATGGAAGACTCTAAACTTCGCAGGGCTGGCCTTGACTATCATGAGTTTGCATCAGTAAAGGTACATGGTAATTGGGCACAATTTCTACTAGCTGAGCAACCAGACCCGCAGCATCTTTTTGCCTTAACTACCAAGGGCACGGGAAAGTTTCACGAGGGTAAATATGCTCCTAATGATTACTTTATTTTTGGTTCAGAAACAAAAGGTATTACAGATGAGGTTCGTAATACTATTCCGGAAAATAATCGGATGCGCTTAGCAATGCAAGATAGCAGTCGCAGTTTAAATCTATCCAATACTGTAGCTATCGTAGTGTATGAAGCATGGCGTCAAAACGGACTTGCTGGCGGCAAATAAAAACGATACTAAAAAATTAGGCCTCTATTTTTGGGTCTCGGCCCATTAATTTTTTCACTGCATCATGCGGTGTTAACTTTCCAGAAAGTACTTCTCCCATCATTGCAGTGATGGGCATTTCTACACCTAAGCGCTTTGCCAAATCAGCAACAGCTGCAGCGCACAGAACACCTTCAGCAACGTGTCCTAAGCCAGACAAAATCTCAGCCAATGATTTTCCAGCAGCCAGCTCAAGGCCAACGCGCCTATTGCGCGAGAGATTTCCAGTGGCTGTCAGTATCAGATCGCCCACTCCAGTTAATCCCATACATGTCTCAGATCTACCGCCAGCAGCCTTTACTAAACGCATCATCTCTGCCAAGCCTCTAGTAAGGACTGCTGCCCTTGCATTCAAGCCCAAATCCAAACCATCGCCAATACCTGCGGCAATGGCCAATACATTCTTAACAGCGCCGCCTAACTCAACGCCAACTAAATCATCACTAGAATAAACGCGCATGTTTCCATGATGAAAAGTGCTTTGCACGATTGCACATAAATCACTTGAAGTGCTTGCAATGGTTAAAGCACAAGGCATGCCATTACCGACCTCATCAGCAAAGCTAGGCCCAGATAATGCGCCGTACGAATGCTTTATTCCATGACTATGTAATATGTTTTCACGCTCGACAACCTGATGTGGTAATAAAGCTGTTGCTGGCTCAAGACCCTTGCATAACCAAATGATATTTAAAGGATGATCTGCAACTTTAAGCACTTGAGCAATTGTTTCTGAAAGCCCAGACATCGGTGTAGCAATGACAAGCAGATCATCTGTGGAAAGTCTTTTGATAGCGGTAGAGAAGCTACTCTCTAATCTGAGGTTTTTAGCTAACTTAATACCAGGGAGATAGCTGCGATTCTCGCCACTCTTCTTAATTGCTTCTAATTGATCTGTACTACGAGACCACAAACAAACATCTCCATCTTGAAGGTGATAGGCTGCCTGGGAGGCCATTGCTGTTCCCCAGGCACCTGCACCAAGGAGTGTCACTTTCATAGTTTATGGGCTCGTTTAAGCTATTGAATAGGAGCAGTCTTACTTTCGTCTGCAGCAGCAGCTTTCTGCGCCTGCATGAGACGATGCTCATACATCGCATGGAAATTAATTTCATTCAAATGAATTGGTTGGAAGCCTGCACGACTAATAACATCAGCAACATTAGCGCGCAAATATGGATACAAAATAGTAGGGCATGTAATCCCCAGCATCATATCCATTTGCTCTGGAGGAATATTGTGGAACTCAAAAATTCCGGCCTGTTTTGCCTCAACTAGGAAAAGCACCTTTGCATCTACTTTTGCAGTAACTGTGACTAAAACCATCGTCTCAAAAATTTCGGCACTTAAAGGCTTAACGGCAACATCAATTTCAACTTGGATTTGTGGCTCAGATGCCACCAACAAAATTTCTGGTGAATTTGGTTGTTCTAAGGAGAGGTCTTTAAGGTAAACACGCTGAATACGAAATTCAGGGTCTTTAGAGCTAGAGGCGCCAGCTTGTGGGGTCGAAGATTGTTCAGTCATTACAAACTTTCTTTATATATTTAATTTAATCAAACTAATAATGGGTCGAGCTTACCTGCACGATCCAAAGCAACGAGATCATCGTATCCGCCGACGTGAGTATCCCCAATGTAAATTTGTGGAACAGTGCGACGACCAGTGCGCGTCATCATTGCTTCACGCTGCTGTGGGTCACGATCAATCAAAATCTTTTCTAGATGAGATACACCCTTTTTAAGTAAGAGCTTTTCGGCCATTACACAGTAGGGACAAACTTGCGTGCTGTACATCGTGACTGGGGGCATAACTCTCTCTTATTTAACTAATGGAAGGGCTGCTTCTTTCCATGCCTGGACACCACCCTCTAATGCGCCAACTTCGGCAAAACCTAATTTTTGGACTTCAGTAAGCGCCTTCCTAGATTGAGCGCCAGTTTCGCATACCAAAACTACTGGATTTTTACGATCGAGCCTTAACTTCTCAATGGCAGCACCAATCTCCGACACCTTAATGGATTTAGCCCCAGGTAAGCGGCCTACCTTAAATAACTCCTCAGGTCGCAAATCTAAAACATAGGCCTTGCGGCGGTTTATCCAAATAGTCGCTTCGGTGGGTGATAAGCCTTTTCCGCCAATAAGCGTAGATAATGAAGGCAGGAAAAGCGCAGCGCCCGAAACTAGAAGCAGAGCAATAAGCGCTAAATTATCAATTTGTGTGAGAAAGTTCATCTTCGGATTATAGAATGGCTCTATGAAACAACTTGTCCTTATTCGTCATGGCGAATCCACCTGGAACCTTGAAAACCGCTTCACTGGCTGGGCAGACGTGGACTTAACCCCTAAAGGGGTTGAACAAGCCCTGGCTGCAGGTAAAAACCTCAAAAAAGCTGGCTATGAGTTTGATATCGCATACACCTCTGTTTTAAGGCGTGCTATTCGGACTCTTTGGCACGTTCAAGACACTATGGATTTAATGTGGCTTCCAGTAGTTCATAGCTGGAGATTAAATGAGCGTCATTACGGAGCATTAACCGGACTTAACAAAGCCCAGACTGCAACAAAATATGGTGACGAACAAGTTCACATTTGGCGTCGCTCATATGATGTGCGCCCACCCTTACTAGAACATGAAGATGAACGTAATCCCAAAAATGATTCACGCTATTCAAAATTAAATACTGCGGATATTCCGCTTGGTGAGTGTTTAAAAGATAACGTAGACCGTGTCCTTCCTCTTTGGAATGAATCGATTGCACCAGCACTTAAAGCTGGCAAACGTATACTTTTAGTGGCGCATGGTAATAGCATCCGCTCCTTAATTAAATATTTGGATCAAATGTCAGATGAGGCCATTATGGAAGTGAACGTCCCTAATGGTGTACCACTTGTTTATGAACTTGATGATGATCTCAAACCCATTCAACACTTTTATCTAAATTAGGATCAAAAAGAAACATGCGCCAATTTCTAAAAAACTTTGCTCTTATTGCTATTGGCCTGATAGCAGGCATAGCAGCTACTATCCAACTATCTGCAACTGCTCAACAGGGAACTCAACTGCCGCTCGATGAGTTGCGCACACTCTCGAATGTCTTTGCTCAAATCAAACGTGAGTATGTTGAACCTATTGAAGATAAGCAGCTACTTACAGACGCTGTAAAGGGTATGGTCAGCAGTCTTGATCCACATTCCACATTCCTAGATAAAAAAGATTTTTCTGAAATGCAAGAGGCTACTTCTGGGAAATTTGCTGGCCTTGGAATTGAAATTACCTCTGAAGATGGCGTCGTTAAAGTGCTTAACCCAATTGAAGATAGCCCAGCTGCTCGCGCAGGATTACAAGCAGGCGACTTAATCACTCGATTAGATGACAAGCCAGTCCGTGGTATGTCACTAGATAAAGCTGTTCGCACTATGCGTGGCACGCCTGGCACCAAAATTACATTAACTGTTTATCGCAAAAGTGAGGAACGTAGCTTTCCTGTCACTATTACCCGTGCCGAAATTAAAACGCAATCCGTTAAAGCTAAAATCTTAGATAACGATATTGCTTGGGTTCGAATTACTAGCTTTCAAGAACGTACCGTTCCTGATCTTGCCAAAAAACTCACTGATCTAGCTAATCAGGATCCAAAACTGAAGGGCATTATTCTTGACCTTCGTAATAACGGTGGCGGTCTATTACAAGGTGCGGTTGGTGTCGCTGCTGCCTTCTTACCTGCCGATGCGGTTATCGTATCTACTAAAGGTCAGGCCCCAGACTCTAAGCAAATATTTAATGCGACCCCAGCTATGTACCGACTGAGTGAACCAGGGGATCCTCTGGCAGGCGTGCCTGCGATCTTCAAAAAATTACCGATGGTCGTTTTAGTAAATGCTTATTCAGCTTCTGCATCTGAGATTGTTGCAGGTGCATTGCAAGACTATAAACGTGCGACCATTATTGGTAAGACTACCTTTGGTAAGGGATCAGTTCAAACAGTGCGCCCACTCACCAATGATTCTGCATTAAAAATTACTACTGCCTACTACTACACGCCAAGTGGAAAATCAATTCAGGCATTCGGTGTTAAACCTGATATTCCGGTAGATCAAAACAAAGATGGCGACCCAGATGATGTATTAATAACTCGTGAAATTGATAGTGAGAAACATTTACGCAATAAGCAATCTGCGGAAGATAAATTAATTAAAGATCGTGAGCAACGTCGCCTCGAAGAGCTACAACGCATTGAAGAAAAGAATGCAAAGAAAACTCCTGAGGAAAAAGAGAAAGATAAGAATAAAAAGCCTCCTGAGCTTGGAAGTGCTGATGACTTTATGCTTACCCAAGCGGTGGCATTCATCAACGGCCAGCCGGTGAAGCGCTCTTCATCTAAGCTCGAGTAATTTCAGTATCTCGGCCTGCAAATGAATGATGAGCAGTTACTGCGCTACTCAAGGCATCTTCTGCTTGAGGAAATTGATATTGCAGGTCAAGAAAAGCTACTCAATGCGCATGCTTTAATTATTGGCGTGGGCGGCTTAGGTAGCGCTGCAGCGCCCTACTTAGCTGCCGCTGGTATTGGGCATATCACCTTGGTAGATGATGACCAAGTTGAGCTGACCAATTTGCAGCGTCAAATCATGCACACCGAAAAATCACTTGGTAAAAGCAAGGTTGTGTCTGGAAAAGAGTTTTTACAGCAACTCAATAGTGGCGCACATATTGAAACTATTCAAGCTAAAGCCACTGTTTCACTGCTTGATGAACTACTACCAAGCGTTGATATTGTCCTTGACTGTACAGATAACTTTGCAACACGACAACTGATCAACGCTAGCTGCTTTAAACATCAAACTCCTTTAGTTTCTGGTTCGGCTTTACGTTTTGATGGTCAGATTAGCGTATTTGATCCGCGTAATTCTGCATCGCCTTGTTATGCCTGCATCTTCTCACCCAATGAGGAATTTGAAGAAATGCGTTGCTCTTCTATGGGCATTTATTCTCCGTTGGTTGGAATTATTGGAGCTATGCAAGCAGCACAAGCGCTTCAAGTAGTGATTGGTTTTGGAGAACCTCTAATAGGGCGCATGTTACTTTGGAATGCACGCTCCACTCAAATTGACGAGTTCAAAATCTCTCGCAATCCCGAATGCTCGGTATGCGGAATCACACACTAAGCTAGCAAGCGCTCTATAGCTTTTGCTTGAGCCTCTGGCTCATAGGCTTTCAAAACCCGAGGAATGCGAGCTTTTAACATCCCTACATTTGCTTTTAGGATTTCACGCTTCACCAAAAGCAACTGACTAAAGTGCATAGAAAAGTCTGTTAACCCCATAGCAAGCAAGAGCTTAGTCAGAGAAGGATCACCGGCCATCTCTCCACAAACAGCAATTGGGACATTAGCCCGTTTTGCTTGCTCAATAATATTGGCGATTAAATGCAAAATTGCTGGATGCAAGGGATCATATAAATGGGCGACTGCATGATCAGAGCGATCAATTGCCAAGGTGTACTGAATTAAATCATTTGTGCCGATTGAGAGGAAATCAAAACGATTAATAAATAACGGAAGAACTAAAGCAGCAGCTGGAATCTCAATCATTGCCCCTACTTGAATATTGGGGTTATAAGGCTGGCTGCGCTGGTGTAATTGTTGCTTTGCTTTTTCAATTAAACGGAAAGTCTCATCAATCTCTTTTGCATGAGCAAGCATCGGAATCATAATTCGAGCTTGACCGTAAGCAGAAGCTCGCAAAATAGCCCTGAGTTGAGTTAAAAAGATTTCAGGCTCAGTTAAAGACCAGCGAATTGCTCTTAAACCCAATGGTGATATTCCGGTTTGAGAAACATCACTACTGCTTGCACCCAATGCTTTATCTGCACCAACGTCAATCGTTCTGATATTGATCGGCAAGCCATGCATCAGATCCACCACACGACGGTACTGTTGAAATTGTTGCTCTTCATCTGGCAGGGCTTGATTGCGATCCATAAACAAAAACTCAGTCCGAAAGAGTCCTACGCCCACTGCACCTAATTTCAGAGCCTGTACAGCATCCTCTGGACGCTCTATATTGGCAAAAAGCTCAATATCAACTCGATCTAGAGTTTCTGTTTTGGCATGCTTTAACTGCTTTAACTTACGCGCATCTTTGAGATCTTGATTTTGTAATTTTCGATACTCCTCAAGAAGCTTCTCATCTGGAGCAACAACGACTACACCTCGCTCGCCATCAAGCACCAGCCAGTCGCCATACCGAATCATCTCGCTTGCATGACGCACTCCTACTACAGCAGGAATTTCCATACTGCGTGCGACGATAGCTGTATGCGATGTCTTGCCACCAAGATCCGTTACAAAGCCCGTAAAAGCAGAGTCTTTAAAACGCAACATATCGTGTGGGGCAATATCGTGAGCAACGATAATAGACTCCACCCCTAAATCGCTTGGAGATAAGAAATCGGTGCTATCAAAGGCATCTTTTTTCTGCGCGTTTAAAGCCTTTATAACCCGCTCCGCAACCTGTCGAATATCGTTGGCGCGTTCTTTTAAATAAACGTCTTCAATATCAGCAAATTGCTCCAATAAATCATTTAACTCTGTTGTTAATGCCCATGCGGCATTCATACGTTGCGTACGTATCAGCTGTATTGGCTTTTGTGCCAATGCAGGGTCTGCCAAGATCATGCCATGCACATCTAAGAATGCAGCCATTTCCTGAGGCGCATCTTTAGGTAAACCCTTACGTAGTTGATTAAGCTCTAAACGAACTTGATCAAATGCATCCAATAATTTTTGTGCCTCTACCTCTTCTTTGCCAGGCTCTACCAAATAATGACTAACCTCTAATGCTGCGCGTGAAATCAGTACTGCCTTGCCTATTGCAATGCCTTTGGATACTGGTATTCCGTGCAACGCAAAAGTCATACTTATTCGCCCTCACCGAAGCGGTTGTTGATGAGCTCTGTTAAAGCTTGCATAGCTTCATCTGCCTGATCACCTACCGTCTCAAGCTTCACCCTACTGCCTATCCCAGCTGCCAGCATCATGACGCCCATAATGCTCTTGGCGTTGATTTGACGCCCATTACGTGACAGGAGTATTTCACACGGGAATTGAGCTGCCAATTGGGAAAGTTTCGCTGATGCGCGGGCATGCAGACCCAATTTATTTATGATTTCAATTTCAGCTACTGGCATTACAGCTAACGCTCCTCAATTATTGTTGTTCAACTTTTGTGCCAAGCCGCAAGATTCCTTGCTGACCACCAACAAGCGCTTTTTGAGCCAACTCTTCTAAACCATCTCCGCGATGCGTAATACACCGCATCAACATTGGAAGATTTAACCCCGCAAGCACTATCACTGGCGTATTTAATCCAGACAAGGGGCCAAGAGCTTCTAACTTGGAAGCTACATTCGCTGGTGTTGCACCCATCACATCTGTCAGAATGAGAATGCCGTTACCACTATTGACTGCATAGGCAGCTTTCATGACTCTATCAAAACTGGCCTTAGTGTCCTCATACGGTGCGATATCAACTGCTCTTATGCGTTCAGGTGACGAGCCATAAATATGCTCAGCAAATCCAAGCATTGCGCTAGCAACAGGTGTATGAGCAACAATAACAATCCCAACCATCTTATGACAATGCCTTTTCAAGCGCTTTTAACCAAAACTGTGGAATATCAAATCCACTCTGCTCTGTAATTTCAACAAAACAAGTGGGGCTAGTAACATTAATTTCAGTAAGGTAACCACCGATTAAATCCAGTCCAACCAAGAATAAACCACGCTGATTCAGAATAGGTGCCAGACTTTGTGCAATCTGCTTCTCAGCATTAGTTAAGGGCATAGCCACACCTTTACCCCCGGCGGCTAAATTGCCACGGATTTCCTTGCCTTGAGGAATACGGGCTAGCGCAAATGGCACTACCTCCCCGCCAATAAGTAAAACCCGTTTATCCCCCTGAGCGATTTCTGGCAAAAAGCGTTGCACCATCAAGGTTCTGGAGCCATTTTCACCAAGGGTCTCCACAATGCTTGCCAAATTTAAGCCGTCAGAACCTACTCGAAATACACCCATGCCACCCATACCGTCTAAGGGCTTAATCACAATATCGTGATGGGCTTTATGAAACTCCTCCACTGCACTTAAATCACGAGTTACTAAAGTAGGTGGAATCAGCTCAGGAAACTCAGTGATAGAAAGTTTTTCTGAATGATCGCGTACTGCGGCAGGATTATTAAATACTCTCGCACCCTGTCTTACTGCAGCCGATAACAACCATGTTGTATTGAGATACTCGATATCAAATGGTGGATCGGTACGCATTAATACAGCAGAAAATGATTGTAGCGAACGGGCCTCTATTGCCCCGAGCTCAAACAAAGAAGGAGAACTTGGATTAATGACTAAGGATTGGCAATCAGCAATGGCTACATTGTCTTTCCACGAAATATTACGACTTTGACAGAACCATAAGTGATGCCCAGCCCCCTGAGCAACAAGCATCATTGCTAAAGTCGAATCTTTTTCAATCTTGAAAGATTCGAGAGGATCGGCAATAAATAAAAAATCCATGAATGATGGGCTTATTTAGTCAACTTCTGCATCAGGATCAGTACGCTCAAGCTCTAATGAGGCTGCGAGCAAAGCTAATCTTGCAACTACCCCATATAAATAAAAACGGTTTGGAGCTGCACTACCAGGTTTGGCATTCATGTCTGGCATCGAATTTTGTTCAAACGCCAAGGGTACAAAATGCATACCAGGGGCATTCAGATTTTCATTTGGTCCGCGATCGGTATGAACGCGATAAAAGCCCCCAATAACGTAGCGATCAATCATATACACCACTGGCTCTGCCACTGCCTCATTTACCTTTTCAAAGGTATAAACACCCTCTTGAATAAGGACATCACTCACCTCTAAACCTTCTTTCACTACGCTCATCTTATTGCGGTCTTTGCGATTGAGATCCTTAAGCTGAGAAGGATCATTCACCACCATAATTCCCATGCCATAAGTGCCTGCATCTGCTTTTACAACAACATAAGGCTTATCTTTAATACCGTATTCACGATATTTTTTGGCTGTCTTCTTCAAAACTTGCTCTACTGCTGTCTGTAACTCTTCTTCACCCTTGCGTTCATGGAAATTGATATTCGAGCAACTTGCAAAATAAGGATTAATCATCCATGGATCGATATCAACTACTTTGGCAAACTTCTTTGCCACCTCTTCGTAAGCAGCAAAGTGCTTAGATTTACGGCGTATATGCCAGCCAGCATGAAGCCCTGGTAAAAGGTATTGCTCATGCAGATTTTCAAGTATTGGAGGAATGCCTGCGGACAAATCGTTATTCAAAAGGATGGAGCAAGGATCAAAGTCCTTTAATCCCAAGCGCTGCTTTTTTAATCCCAAACGAGATAGGGGCTCCATCAATAAACGATTACCTTCTGGAAGTTCAATCCAGGTAGGCTTTTTAATCTCTTCTGAAAATGTACCCAAACGAACGTTCAAGCCTGCCTGACGCAAGATTGAAGAGAGTCGCGCAATATTTTGCAAATAAAAAGTATTTCGAGTATGGCGCTCGGGAATCAGTAACAAGTTTTTTGCTTCTGGGCAAATCTTTTCAATAGCAGCCATTGCGGCCTGGACTGCCAAAGGCAGCATTTGTGGCGAAAGATTGTTAAACCCGCCAGGAAAGAGATTGGTATCAACTGGGGCCAGCTTAAAGCCAGAATTGCGCAAATCTACAGAGCAATAGAAAGGCGGGGTATGTTCTTGCCATTCCAACCTAAACCAACGCTCAATGGTCGGGGTTGCTTCTAGAACCTTTGACTCTAATTCGAGCAAAGGACCGCTTAAGGCTGTGATGAGATGTGGAACCATTCCACCATTGTAAGATTATTAAAAGAAAGACGCGGGATCCTAGGATCCCGCGCTTAAAACTAGGCAGCCGACCAGGGCCACCCAGTGAGGGGTAAATCTACTAATTAAGACTCGTAGGCAGCCTCACCATGTGAGCTGATATCTAAGCCTTCGCGCTCTTCTTCTTCCTTCACGCGTAAACCAATCACCATATCGATCAATTTGAATGCAATGTAAGAAACTACGCCAGACCAGATCAAGGTAGTAATAACGCCCTGAGCCTGAATCCACAATTGGCTAGCAATAGAGTAATCAGGGGCAACAGCATTCGCTACATAGTCCCAAATACCAGAACCGCCTAATGCTGGATCAGCGAATACACCAGTCAATAAAGCACCAGAAATACCGCCAACTCCGTGAATGCCGAATACATCTAAACTGTCATCAGAGCCCAAAATTTTCTTAAGACCTGTGACACCCCAGAGGCAAGCTACGCCAGCAAATAAACCAATTGCGATCGAACCCATTGGGCCAGCAAAACCAGCTGCTGGAGTAATGGCAACTAAACCAGCTACGCAACCAGAAGCAGCGCCCAACATAGATGGCTTACCTTTGATGATCCACTCAGCAATAGACCAGCTCAATACAGCAGCAGCAGTTGCTAAATAGGTATTCACGAAAGCCAATGCTGCGCTACCGTTTGCTTCGAGTGCTGAACCAGCATTGAAACCAAACCAACCAAACCACAAGAGTGCAGCACCTGCCATTACATAAACTAGGTTATGAGGTTTCATTGCTTCTTTACCGTAGCCAACACGCTTACCGATAACGTATGAACCTACCAAGCCAGCGATAGCAGCATTGATGTGAACAACGGTACCGCCAGCAAAGTCGAGAACACCTTTTTGCCACAACCAACCAGCGCGAGCTGTAATAGCCTCGAGGGATGCAGCATCTTTGATGTCATCAGGACCAGGCCAAAACCAAACCATGTGAGCGATTGGTAAATAACTAAATGTGAACCAAAGAACCATAAATACTAAGATTGCAGAGAACTTAGCACGCTCAGCAAAGGAGCCAATGATCAAGCAACAAGTAATTGTTGCGAACACTGCTTGGAAAGCCATGAACACAAATTCAGGGATCACAACACCTTTACTAAAGGTAGCTGCTACTGAGTCTGGAGTCATACCACCCAAGAACAAGCGATCAAGCCCACCAATAAATGGTCCACCCTCTGTGAAAGCAAAGCTGTAGCCATAAATAGCCCACAGCACAGTGATCAAGGAGAAGACCATGAAGCACTGCATACAGATCGACAAAATATTTTTACTACGCGTTAGACCACCATAGAACAAAGCTAAACCAGGAAGTGTCATCAACAGCACTAATGCTGTACAAACCATCATCCAAACAGTATCGGCTTTATTGCACTTTTCGGAACAAAGAACAGGTGCAGGTTCTGCAACAGCGGGTGCTGCTGCAGGGGCTACAGCTGGAGCAGTCACTGCAGGCTTTTTAGCTTCATCGGCATAGGCCGGTAAAGTAGCAATCATACCGGTAGCGCCAATAGCCAAGGCCATAGCTCCACCAGCAACGAGTCGTTTCATCCAAGTTAACATTTTGAACCTCTCTTTAAAGTGCTGACGCGCCGGTTTCACCGGTGCGAATACGAATGACGTGCTCAACTGAAGAGACAAAAATCTTGCCATCACCAATCTTGCCAGTACGTGCTGATTTTTCAATTGCTTCAATTGCACGCTCCAAGATGCCATCTTCAACAGCAGCTTCAATTTTTACCTTAGGTAAAAAGTCGACAACATACTCAGCGCCGCGATACAACTCAGTGTGGCCCTTTTGACGACCAAAGCCTTTAACTTCAGTGACGGTAATGCCCGAAACTCCCACTTCCGAGAGAGCCTCGCGCACTTCGTCAAGCTTGAAGGGCTTGATGATTGCGGTAATTAATTTCATATGATTCTCCGTTCAGAGTGGAAATTAGAAAGTTTTAGTTAAGGAAATCAAGCCTGTTGATCTGCCCAAGTTATTACCTGATGGACTAGAGTAGGAATAAGCGCCTCGATATGTCGCAGCATTAGTTCCGACATAAGCAAGGGCTCCAGATAAGCCGCCGCCAAAATCTTTAGTGACACCCAATTTCCAGTCGGTGTAAGAATACAAAGTACTGTTGGTTATACCTGATACTGAATTACCAACATAGTTAGTTACGTTAGATCCAGTTGGGGCATTGCCTGCAACATACTGATAACCAACGTGACCATTCAAAGCTAAGCCCCAAATGCCAGTGTCATAGTTCACTGTCAAATCTGGGTAGTAAGAACCAGAAGAATTCACTGTTCCGAACAATGTAGAAACTGCATAAGAAACTTTTGCAAAGCCAGTTACTGGGCCAAATGTGAAATTTTGAGCAACGTAAAACTCGCTTGTATTTGGATTAGCAGTTAAGCCGCCGGTATTTGGGATACCAGAAGTTGGGTAGTAATACTGCAAGAAGCCGACGTCAGTAGCAAAACCTTCAGCGATCAATTCTTTCTTAAAACCAGCATAGAAATCCATCTCGATTGGAGCACTGACGTTGCCATAGGTACTTCCTTTTCCGGAAAATCCACCGTTTTGACCATAGCCATCATTGATCCAGCTAATTGAGCTATTCCAGTTACCAATGTATAAGCCGCTTTCGTGCGCGTAATCAAAACCACCTTGAATAGCTGGTTTAAAGTTAGATTGGCTGATACCGCGATAGCGGTAGTCATTAACTACAGTTACGTTTGCTGTCACTGGGCTGGCTTCAGGAGCCTCTGCTGCAGGAGCAGTTTGAGCAAAAGCCGAGGTCGCTAATAGGCTTGACGCTGCCAATGCAATAGCAGATTTACGTATAGTTTTCATGTGTTACTCCTTGCTAATTGAAATAAAAAAAGGGGGTTAAATGCTTAATGCATGGGGCGATCATGAGGGTTGACCCAAAAGAAGAATTGGAGAAATTCCCCTTATTAATGCATCTGCACTTTTTTGGTGCCCAATACTGCACTCTACGGGTGAATATTGAGCTTTTTTAGGTCTTTATAGCCTTTTTACCTAAATTTTAGTGCCCAACATAAAATGTCAATATGTATCTTTTATGCAACTACCTATAGGACTGCGAAACCCAAATATGCAAAAACCAGGCGAAATCCTCGAACAAATTCAACGCATTGCAAGTGATATGCAAAACAAGGTGGGTGATGCCATCCGTAATTCGCCAGCACAAGAAATCGAAAAGAATGTGCGCGCGATGATGAACCAAGGTTTTCAAAAAATGGATTTGGTGACACGCGAAGAGTTCGAATTGCAATCCAAAGTTCTTACAAAGACTAGGGAAAAATTAGAGGCACTTGAAGCTAAGGTTGCTGCATTAGAAAAATCGCAATAATTTTTCTTTGTATTATTTTGTACTTTAGTTTTACTCTGGGTAAAACTCATTAAAAAAGTTTGCGTACTCTTCTTTAGATAAAAGCGCTCGAGCGTCTTCATTGCTTGCGTTGCCATGTAAGACTGAAACTTGATAAATAAATGAATCTCCATTAGCTATTTGACGAGTAACCCATCGAACTCGCATCTGTTGCTGTATTTTGTTATTTGCTTTTATCGTAACGAAGTAGTCCTGAGTTACCAAACGCTGACGGCTACTCGTTTGATATGTTGAGCTTTCCTCCTCTACTGAACCTCCTGACGCTTTAGCCCTCTCTAGCAAATTGGACTTTAACTGGGTAATGATTTTTTCTATAGCTGCAGATTGACTCACGGGGACTTTAATCGAGCTAATCGAATAAATATCATCGTCAATTTTGACTGCCTCAAGAGTTTGCCGTAACTCTTGCTCTTGATAGGGAGTGAGTCGTTCTACCTTATCTGGCTTGCCTGGAAATAATGCAGAATATCCCTCCTGAGGAGATTGAACGATACGCCAATCCAGCTTCGGGCTGCAGGCTACTAGAATAATGATGGTTGCTAGCAATGTGCCAGCCTTAATAACGCCTTTAAACAACCCCGGCTCCATGAGCTTGCTCATCTGCGTGATAACTAGAACGCACCATCGCACCAACTGCGGCATGGGAGAAGCCCATTGCATAAGCCTCTTCTTCGAACATCTTAAAAATATCTGGATGAACATAACGACGAACTGGAAGGTGGTGTCCAGATGGCGCAAGATACTGGCCGATCGTGAGCATATCGATATTGTGCTTACGCATATCGCGCATTACCTCTAAAATTTCTTCATTAGTCTCACCAAGCCCTACCATTAAGCCGCTCTTAGTAGGAATCCCTGGGAAGCGCTCCTTAAAGTCCTTCAATAACTTTAAAGAGTGAAGATAGTCAGAGCCTGGTCTAGCCTCTTTGTAAAGACGAGGAACTGTCTCTAAGTTATGGTTCATCACATCTGGCAAACCATTTGGTGCATGCTCAGAAAAAATATCTAATGCTTTATCAAGGCGTCCACGAAAATCAGGTACCAATACCTCAATTCGCGTACTGGGAGAAAGAATGCGTGATTGAGAAATGCAATCAACAAAATGCATAGCACCACCATCACGCAAATCGTCACGATCAACACTCGTTATCACTACATAATTTAATTTAAGTGCAGAAATTGTGCGTGCTAAGTTAGCGGGTTCCTTTTGATCGAGTGGATCCGGTCTACCATGGCCAACATCACAAAATGGACAACGACGTGTGCACTTATCACCCATAATCATAAAGGTGGCAGTGCCCTTACCAAAGCACTCGCCGATGTTTGGACAGCTTGCCTCTTCGCAAACGGTGACTAATTCATTCTCGCGAAGAATCTTTTTAATCTCATTAAAGCGCGAGTTTCCAGAAGCGGCCTTTACTCGAATCCAATCTGGTTTTTTTAATACTTCTTGCAATGGAATAATCTTGATTGGAATGCGCGCAGTTTTTTCACTCGATTTTTGTTTCCGAGTTGCATCGTAATTAAGATCTTGACGTACTTCGAAAGTCGTCTTGCTATCGTTTTTATTTATGGTCATGTGACATTAGTTGCTTTTGTAAATGCTCCAAAAGCCTTTGGCTAATTATGTCCATATTGTCCTTGATCCCAAGGGTTTGCATATTAACTGTCTTTAAGCCCTCATAACCACAGGGGTGGATGCGTCCAAAAGCCTCCAAATCAGTAGCTACATTGAGAGCCAGGCCATGATAGGAACAGCTTTTAGAAACTTTAAGGCCTAATGCTGCCACCTTAGCCCCAATCCACTCGGTGGACACTCCAGATTGAGTTGAAATGTAAATCCCGGGGGCTCCAGGATGCCTTTCTGCCTGGATTCCAAAATCTGCCAAGGTGTCAATCACTGCCTGCTCAATACTAGAAACCAATTCTTTTACGAAAATGCCTAAGCGTTTGAGATCAAGCAATAGATAAACTACGATTTGTCCAGGTCCGTGATAGGTGATCTCACCACCACGATCAACTTCGACCAATGGAATTAGATTGCTTGGTGAATGTAAATTACTGGCATCTCCAGCCAGTCCAAGAGTGAAAACTGGTAGGTGCTCTAAAACCCAAATCTCATCTGGGGTTGTATTGTTACGATCTTTAGTAAATGCCCGCATCGCCTCATAAGTAGATATGTAATCTGCTAGACCAAGATGTTTTACTATTGCAGGCATTCAAGTAGTTACAGAACAATACTTACTAATGGATGCGTAGAGAGAGTCCGATACAACTCATCTAATTGCTCACGACTAGTCGCTGTAATTGGCAAAGTAATACCCAAATAATTTCCATCCTTAGAAGGTCTTTGCTCTACCTTACTTTCGTCGAAGGTCGGATCAAATTTTTTTGCAATATGCATAATTGCTGGTAAATATTCTGGATTGGATTTACCCATTACCTTAATTGGAAATAGGGAAGGATATTCAATAAGTGATTTTTCTTCGGCCATAATTTTCTCTCTCTTCTCTTATTACTTACGTAGGTCTGGCATACCTAACCACGCACTAGTAATGATGTTACGAATGCAATGCAACCTGCGGTGAAAAAAATGGTCTGCGCCAGGCACAACTTGAACAGTAAGTTCTTGCGGGCGAGCCCAATCAAAGACATCAATTAAAGGGATTGTTTCGTCTAACTCTCCATGGATCAGAATCGTATCACCAGGAACCTCAGCTAAGGTCCACTTACCAGCAGCGCTACCCACCATCACTAAGCGCTCGGCGGGACGGCCAAGATCTGCAAGCCTTTGAGCTAAATGACTACCGACAAAGCTGCCGAATGAAAATCCAGAAACAACTAAAGGAAAAGTATGCACATTTGAAACCCAAGCCTGATTTGCAGTGACTTCAAATGACGCCCAGCTTGATGGTGTACACATCCACTCTGTTACGTGTAATAAATCTTCTAACTCACCAACCCCATTATCATGAATACCTGCAGTGCCCCCAACTCCGCGAAAGTTTGGACGCACACTCACGTAACCTAATTGATTGAAAGCGCGCGCCATTGTCTGCGCAACTTTATTATCCATCGTGCCACCCATGAGTGGATGGGGGTGAGCAACTAATGCTAGACCTCGAATAGCAAATGCAGGATCGTTTTTTAATTCATCCGGCAGATCAATTGACATCTCAATTGCCCCCACAATGCCTTTAATATGAATTACTTTAGTACGGCTGTTCATGAAAAACTTTCAACAAAAAGGCTTATGTCAACTGCAGACGTTTGACAGGGCTACCTGCAACTAAATGAGATTGGATGATCTCCTCGACGTCCTCTTGATCGACTAAGGTATACCAAATACCCTCTGGATAAACCACCAAAACAGGGCCATCAGCACAATTATCTAAACATCCTGCCTTATTCACCCGAATCTTTCCAGACCCTGCTAGTCCAAGTTCTTTTACTCTCTTTTTTGCATATTCAAATAATGAAAATGCATTGTGACGGTCGCAACAGTCTTCACCATTGGCGCGTTGATTCAAACAAAAAAATAAGTGATGTGTAAAGCTCATAAAAAATTATATTCGTTCATGTTTTGATTTAAGTTCTGCTACGTTATAGATCATCCAAATGAAGGCAATAGGTAACCATACCACTGAAACCCACTGCATCAGTTCATTAAAATGGAGTAAGCGGCCTTGATGCCAATGCCTGAGGTTCAAGATGAAATATGGATTATCAGGCAATATATTGATGGCAATCGTTGCGATGAGTAAACATAGCAAGGCTAGCCAAAATTTGTGTTTCAAGCTTAAATGTAAAGCCCATCTCAACAAAATACTTGCTAGTAGCATCCCCCATAGCGCACCGGCAGTAAGCCATATCAAACTGAACTCTCCACCAAACTGAAGTGCAGTAAATAAAGTCTTGATGACTACTGTGAAACAAAGTAGCCCATTGAGGATTCTCCACTGTGGCGCATTGGGACGTAATCCCAAGGATAGAAGCAATGCAACACCAAGCCAGCAAAGAGCGGTTATTAAGGTTTCTTGCACTACATGATTAATTACAAGCGTTCCCCAGTCTATTGAACCAAATATGGCATGCCCCCACACACCGGTACCTAGCCATGAACTTTGGGGGTAAATTTGTGACCAGGGAAAAAGTAAGAACAGTGTGCATGCGCCCCAATTAAGACCAAACCATTGATCAAAGCGGCGGTGAATGGCGCTACCGGATAACCACTTAGGCCCTAAGGGGATGGCCAACAATCCACCTAATAATCCTCCTAACACGTTTGCCCACCAATCCATCAGACTAGGTATTCGGGTGGGTAGCCACGATTGCAAAGTTTCTACACTCAATGCCAAAAAAGCACTGAGACCTAGAGCAATCGCTAAAGCCACAAAATTGCGCCAACGAGGATAGGTAGCAAAAACTAGCAAGAACCCAAATGGGATATAAGCTAGGATATTGACTGAAACATCAAATAAAGTAATAAAACGCGGTAATGGGGCATTAACCCAGTCCCTAGCGCTAATCCCATTTTGGAAGTCAAAATCGAAGGGATTTAGGCTTACATAGATGATCAGTAAGGCATAACTAAGGCTCATAGCTCTAGCAAGCGGCATTGCCTGGAGAGGCCAAGCAAATTTATAGGGGCGCTGATCTTTTTGATCCATCCCACAATTCTAGGTCAGACCTTTCTACAATGGAGAAATGACTGCTAATTGCATCCTTGAACGCGTCTCTGAGACTACATCCACTAACGATGATCTACTGGAACGCTGGCGCGCTGGCGAACTCATTGACCCCGTAGCGCGTATTACACAAAAACAAACAGCAGGCAAAGGTCGGGCAGGCAGAACTTGGATTGCCAATCCAAAAGACTCGATCTGCTTTTCACTGGCTTATCCATTTAAGAGGCAGCCAGCCGAACTTACCGGACTTAGCCTATTGGTTGGACTAGCAGTAATCTCTGGAATTGCTGAGGCATTTGAGCTTGAAGAATCGATGCTGTATCAAGCAGGTCTTCGCCTTAAATGGCCCAATGATGTATTGCTAAATAATACAAAACTTGGTGGCATTCTCATTGAGGGTGGCCAAACTAAAGCGGGCGATACGACATGGATGATTATTGGTATTGGCATCAATATACGTAATGCCAATCAAATTGAATCTAGCCTAAGTAATCAACATAGATTAAAGATAGGGGCATTAGATCAGTTGCCTGCAGTAGCCTCAAAACTTCCTGATTCCGAATTTCTCTGGTTAAAGTTGATTGCATCTCTAGAACACCATCTCAGTAAATTTGATCAACATGGTTTTGGTATTTATCAAGCACAATGGAAAAAGTGGGATGCCTATCTAGGCCAGCCAGTATGTATCTCAGGTGCAGGTAAAGAGCCAATTTATGGCGTTGCCCAAGGCATAGATCAAACCGGCGCATTAGTATTGCAGCAAGACAACAATTCCATTGCCATTCATTCTGGTGATCTTTCCTTAAGAGTGCAATCATGAGTCTTTACCTCCTTTTCGATGTCGGCAATACACGCCTTAAATGGGCTGCTGTTGACTCATCACAACAGCCAGGAGATAGGCAAAAAAAGTTATGGGCTTACTCTGGATCTATCAGTAGTAAAGCTTTAGCATCACCTGAACATAGAGCAGAGCTAGCGGATTACATTGCAAAAACTTTACCCAAGCCCGATGCTATTGGGTTTACTTCCGTTGCTGGTAAGGATGCAATAGAAAACCTCCAATCATTATTTCCACAATGGCAGGATATCCCTTGGAAACAACTGACTGGTAGGAGTGAATATCAAGGTATACGCACTCTGTATCAAGATCCTAGCAAGCTTGGGGCTGACCGTTGGGCCGCCATCCTTGGGGCTCGCGCACTATCTAATATGAATACGCTCATTATTAATGCTGGCACAGCTACAACGATTGATCTTCTTGGAGGCAATGGTGTCCACTATGGGGGGTGGATATTGCCAGGACTTGAACTCATGCAAAAAAGTTTGGCAGATAACACCGCACAACTACCTCTTGTAGCTTGTGAGGAGACTAAGCTTGGTTTTGGTTTATCAACGAATAGCGCAATTATAGGTGGCTGTGATGCTGCACAGATAGGCGCAATTCAATATGCAGTTTTGCTAGCAAAAGAGATAAATCATCCCGTTGAAAAAATATGGCTTGATGGTGGCAATGCCAAAATTTTGAGTAGTGAAATACTCAAGTCACATAAAATACATTCACTCACGGTAGAAGTTACTGAAGGCCTAGTATTGCGTGGAATATGGGCTTGGTTATTGCAAAATCTCTAAGATCGAATCTTACTCAATAAACTAGATGTGGAGCGCTCATACAAAAAAGGAATGGCTATCGCCTTTCCACCCCAAGTCTTCACCATATGCGTTTCTGCAAGAGTATCAATTTCGTAATCGCCACCCTTAACATAAATGTCTGGACGAATTTTCTCTATCAAGCTCACAGGCGTTTGTTCAGTAAAGAGCACAGTCATATCCACACTTTCAAGAGCGGCTAACAAAGCTTGACGATCGATTTCAGGGTTAATTGGTCTGTCATCACCTTTACCCAGCATCTTGACAGAGGCATCTGAATTAACACCAACTACTAAGCTGGCCCCTAAAGCACGTGCTTGGGCTAAGTAGCTAGCATGCCCACGATGCAGAATGTCAAACACGCCATTAGTAAAGACTAGCGGCCTAGGAAGTTTTGCAATGCAAGCAGCTAGCTGATCTAAAGGACAGACCTTAGACTCAAAAGAAGGTGGGGACAAAGAATTCATAACTCAATATTAAAGGCTTTGGACAAGATCGAGCGATATTACCCAGAATGTCTTAGACTTGAGGACTAATAATCCACTAAAAGAAGTTATTAAATGCCCCCCGAGACATACCGCCTAGTTTTTGCCTGGGTTTTTACCCTGCTTGCCTTTTTATTAGGCGCCCAAGTTGCACATGCTACCCCCAGTTGTAGCCCTCTTTTATCCCAGACCTTCCCACGCCTGCAGGACGATGCACCTCAAAATCTTTGCCAATATCAGGGCAAAGTCATTTTGGTTGTCAATACCGCAAGCTTTTGCGGATTTACTAGTCAATATGAAGGGCTAGAAAAAGTGTACGCCAAATACAAGGATCAAGGACTCGTCGTTTTAGGCTTTCCATCTAATGACTTTGGTCAACAAGAACCGGGAAGTAATAAAGAAATTGCTGAATTTTGTAAAAATACTTATGACGTGAAATTTCCGATGTTTGCAAAAAGCTCAGTTTCAGGGAGCAATCCGAACCCTCTCTTCAAAATGTTGATTGCTAAAACTGGCACAACACCAAAATGGAATTTCTATAAATATTTAATTGATCGAAATGGGAATGTCGTTGACTCTTATGGCAGCATGACTAAACCGACAAGCAACTCTATCACTGCAGAGATTCAAAAGCTCTTAGGAGAAAAAACTCAGTGATCAAAAAAAGAATTGCTATTGTTGGTGCAGGCATCTCCGGCCTTGGGTGTGCTTATGCCTTAAGGCAACATCCTGAATTTGATCTGACCTTATATGAGGCTGGTGATCATATCGGGGGGCATAGCAACACAGTCGACTTCAAATGCAACATTGCTGGCCAAGAAATCAGCTATGGTGTTGATACTGGGTTCTTAGTATTCAACCGTAAAACCTATCCACGCTTAGTGCGTCTGTTTGAAGAAATTCAAGCACCAGTAGCGCCTTCTGAAATGTCTTTTTCTGTATCAATTGATACATCCGATAAAAAACATGCCCATCAAAATATTGAATGGGCAGGTAATGACCTGAATTCTTTCTTTGGGCAAAGATCAAATCTTTTGTCTTTTGCATTTTGGAGAATGGCTTATGATATCTTGCGCTTTAATCGCCTAGCTACAAGACTAGCTAATCAACAAATTGAAGCGGGTCATCTTTATAAGGAGTCTGATGAATCGATTGCCAATTTTTTAGACCGAAATCGATTTAGCCAAAGCTTCAGAGAAAATTATTTTCTACCAATGATTGGTGCTATCTGGTCATGCTCTGTAGGGCAGATGCTGGAGTTTCCGATCCAAACAATGGTGCGCTTTTGTCATAACCATGGCTTACTACAAATTCAAAATCGGCCACAGTGGTTAACTATTAAAGGCGGTTCTAGGGAGTATGTGAAGCGGATTATTACTGCTCTAGAAGAGTCCAAGGTAAAGATTGTTCGTGAAGGGGTTATACGCGTTAATACTAATCAAGATGATGCATCTCAAGTTGAAGTAGTCACTCAGTCTGGGTCTATGTTTTTTGATGAAGTAGTGATGGCCTGTCACAGTGACCAATCTCTTGATCTGGTGCATGGCATACATCAGCAAGCTAGAAATATATTAGCAGCGATTCCATACCAAAAAAATCGTGCCATCCTCCATACAGACATACGCTTTCTTCCTCAGACCAAACGTTGTTGGGCTGCCTGGAACTACACCGCTAAATCTGGCATAAAGATCTCATCAAAACAGCATGTGAGCGTCAATTACCTTATTAATCGCTTACAACCGCTACCTGCACAATTGAAAGATACTCAAATCATCGTCAGTCTAAACCCTGCACTGGAACCAGATCCAAAACTAGTGCATCAAGAAATTCATTATTCGCATCCAGTGTTTGATATGAGCGCTATCCAAGCTCAAAAAGAATTGCCACTGATTCAGGGTGTAGCATCTGTTTGGTATTGTGGTGCCTGGACTGGTTTTGGCTTTCATGAAGATGGTTTACGCTCTGGTGAATTAGTCGCGGAAGCTCTAATAGAAAGCATTCATTCGCCACTTATTACCCAACCTAAGCAAGACGCACAATAAATGAATGAACCAAAGATTAACTTTGGAGTTGTAAAACATCAACGGCTTAGGCCGGCTAAAAATGCTTTTGGCTATGGTGTTTTCACATTATCGATTCCTATGCGAGCCAGAAAGCATAAACCTGAGATCCTAAGTCAATATGGGCTTAATGACAATCGGCTGGGGTTATTCTCATTCTTTGATAAAGACCATGGCTTAGGTCAAGCAGATAGTCTGCAGTGGATTGAAAATATTTTGGAAGAAAACGAAATATCCAATGTCGATGGAGAAATTTGGTTACATACATTTCCAAGAGTCTTGGGTTATGTATTTAATCCAGTAAGTTTTTGGGTATGCGCACGTGCAAACGGCCAAGTACAAGCTGTATTGGCTGAGGTGAATAATACTTTTGGCGAGCGCCACTGCTATTTATTACATAAAAATTCTGACAAAGTATTGCGTTCTGGCGAAACCCTCAGCAGCCAAAAAGTATTCCACGTCTCACCATTTTGTGCTGTAAGTGGCGACTATCATTTTCGCTTCTTATTCCCCCAAGATAGCAATAGTGGCAAGAACTCTGTGTATCGAATTGAGCTTCACGAAGCTGGTCTACCCCTCATTAATACCAGCATTAGTGGCAGTAGTCGCCCCTTGAGTCGATCAAATCTTTGGCTGGCTTTTTTGCGCTACCCACTAATGAGTATTGGGGTAATCTTCCGAATTCATTGGCAAGCATTAAAATTATGGGTTAAAGGTGTACCCTTTCATTCAAAACCCAATCCACCAGAATTTGAAGTTAGCAAATGAATCGTCCAGGACAGTCCTTACTCTCGCGCCTTAGTTTTTCAAGGCCGCAAAAACGCGCAAAAGCGAGCCGTTCTCGCTTAGGCACTGAGACACTATTAAGCCTCTTATCCCAGCTGAGTAGCGGCCACCTAAAAATGACTCTGCCTGATGGCAATATCAGGGAATTCGGTAATAAATCAGATTCATTGCATGCGGAAATTCAAATTCTGGATTGGTCCGTCTTCAAGCAGGTGCTATCTCATGGAGATATTGGCTTTGCTGAAAGCTATATCCGTGGAGAGTGGAATACTCCAGATCTCAAAGCCATTTTGGAGTTGGCAATCCGCAATCGCACGATTCTAGAAAAAGTAATTTATGGCAGTTGGTATGGCTCTATCCTTTATCGCATCAGACACTGGTTACGTGATAACAGTAAGACCGGTAGCCGCAAGAATATTCATGCGCACTACGACTTGGGTAATGCCTTTTATAACCTATGGCTAGACCCCACGATGAGTTACTCCAGCGCCTGGTTTTCAGAGGGCGAAAAACAATCTCTTGCTGATGCACAACGTGCAAAAATCAGACGGATTCTAGAATCTCTCGATACTAAACCCGGTGCTCATATTTTAGAAATTGGTTGCGGTTGGGGTGGCGTTATGGAAGAAGCCCTGCAAAACAATATTGCAATTACTGGCCTGACTCTTTCAACTGAACAGAAGGTATTTGCTGAAGATAGGCTACAAAAAGTTCAATCGCAAAGTGAAAATCCAAGGCCTTTTGAAGTTCGACTCCAAGACTATCGTGATTGCCAAGAACAATTTGAGGGAATTGCCTCAGTAGAAATGTTTGAGGCAGTTGGCGAGAAGCATTGGCCCGAATACTTTCAAACGATTGCCAAATGCTTAAAGTCTGGTAGTAAAGCTTGTGTACAAACAATTGTTATTGCTGAAGAGTTCTTCGAGCGCTACCGCCACAGTACCGACTTCATTCAGCAATATGTTTTTCCCGGTGGCATGTTACCTTCGCGTACTAGTTTTAAAGAAAGCGCTGCCAAGGCAGGCCTTCAGATTGAGGGAGAGTTTGCTTTTGGAGCTGACTATGCTAAAACGCTTTGTCTATGGCGCGACAATTTCAATCAGAAGCTTCAAGAAGTTCATCGCCTAGGTTTTGATGAAGCCTTTGTGCGGCTCTGGAATTTTTACCTCATGTATTGCGCTGCAGGATTTGCGGAGCGTAATATTGACGTAGTGCAATTTACTCTCAGCCATCAATCCACGCAGTCATCGCCCTGTGTACTTAGCATATGAAACAAAAAGGTATTTCCAATTTCTCAGGAAAACGTGTCTGGATCATTGGTGCCTCTAGTGGAATTGGTGAAGCTTGTGCTAAAGCGCTTTTGGCAGCAGGATCTAAGGTAGCGCTTTCTAGTCGAAGAGTTGAGCGTTTGAACGATATTGCACTATCTGGAAAACCAGATCAATCACTTGTAGCCCCACTTGATGTTACTGATAATGCACAACTAAAAAATGCTTATAAAGCTATCTTAAGCTCATGGGGTGGGATTGATTTATTGCTTTTTGTATCCGGTGTTTATGTACCCCTGCGGGCAGATAACTTTGACATTGATGTCGCAGAAAAAACCATTGATGCAAACCTACTGGGCCCAATGAGAGCTGTTGCACTCGTCCTCCCTAAAATGCTAAAGAACCAATCTGGCAACATTGCCATTGTCGGCAGTGTGGCAGGCTATAGCGGACTACCCAAAGCCTTAGCATATGGCCCAAGCAAGGCAGCCATCATTAATTTCTGTGAAACGCTTTATTACGATCTACTTCCTCAAGGAATCAGCACTCATATGATTTCACCGGGATTCGTAGCCACAGAAGCAACTGCACAAAATGATTTTGAAATGCCTGCCTTGATCAGTGCGCAAGAAGCTGCCGGTGAAATCTTACTTGGGATTCAGAATGGAGAGTTTGATATTCACTTCCCTAAGCGATTTTCAAGGTTCTTAAAATTCCTTAGAATTTTGCCTTATCCAATCTATTTTTGGATTGTTCGCCGCTTCGTCAAAATCTGACCTTCCCCATTACTGCTTATATTTATCTTTACGGATTTTTTCTTCTAAGTAGTCCATTACTACAATTGCCTTTGCCTTACTACCAGCTATTGAAGGAGAGGTGACATACTTACCCTGCATCACAATAGTTGGAACACCGTCAATTCGGTAAGCCTCAGCCAATTGTCTTGCAGTACGCGCTTTAGATACGACCGCAAAGGAGCGATAAGTTGCTAAAAAAGTATTGCGATCAACTCCCTGGGATGCAACCCAATCTGCGATCTCTGGCTCAGTCATTAAGCGCTTATTTTCTTTATGCATGGCATACATGACTTTTTCATTTAAAGCATCACCTTTACCCATCGACTCAAGCGCATAAAATAATTGGCTGTGTGGCAGCATTTCATCTCTGAACGCCACTGGAACTCTTCGAAAAGCAACATCCTTTGGCTGACGCTTTACCCAACTACTGAGTTCTGGCTCAAAGTCATAGCAATGTGGACAGCCATACCAAAAAAACTCGATCACCTCGACCTTGCCTTTAGTCTCAACCGGCTGAGGAATAGGCAGAATGCGGTAATCAAAACCTTCTTCAATCTTTTGGGCTTGGGCGCAAACCATTGCACTTAAACACAGGAGTGTCGATGTGATACATACTGTAAATACTCTTTTGCTAAATGAGATCATGATTTGCTAGCTTTAATTAAGGTTGGTTTAACGCCCATGCTGTTTAGCTTATCACGCACAGGATTGCTCTCTTCAGGACTACTGTAAGGGCCTACACGTACACGCCATAGGGTGTTTCCATCGGCGCTCACTTCACTCAATTGCGCCTGAATTCCTTGGATTGCTAAATTTGCTTTTTGAGCATCTGCATCAGCACGTTTTACAAAAGCACCCACTTGTAAGAAATAAGTTGCATCACCTTTTGGGGCAGGGGGTGGCTCAACCGATTTCTTACCACTTACTAAATCTCCAATCGGATCAGTCGATGCTGGTGCTGGTGACCTACCTTGCAAAGGCTTATTCAAATCCAATTGCTCAATGGGAGCCTCAGGCTCACCCTCAACGGGGGCGGGAGAAGGCTTAATCGTTAGGGGTAAATTTGGGGCTCTGATGCCAGGCCTTTCTTGAGGTGTATTTTTAGATAGGTAAAAGGCAATCGCAAAGGCAATCCCTAGGCCTGCACCTAAGCCCAATACAAAACCTAAGATAGTGCCTCCGTATTGAGCAATATCCTTATCGATTTTCATGAAGCCATTTTGTGGATTCGGTTTTTTCATTATTCCCTCATCTTACATTTTCACTTCACATACCGCTACTACATCTTAGCTGGGGCAGATACCCCTAGCACTTTTAGACCATTTTGCAATACTTGGCGGGTAGCCAATAGAAGTGCTAAGCGGGATGCCTTGAGGTTCTGATCATCCACCAGTACTCGGTCTGCGTTATAGAAAGCATGAAAGTCCCCTGCCAAGTCTCGTAAGTAGAAAGCGAGGGCATGGGGAGCTAATTCTACTGCTGCATCTGTGAGCACTTCGGGATACTCAGCTAAGCGACGCAATAAATAGTCTGAAGCTTTACTTTGTAGCAAGGATAAATCTGCAGAAGCTAAATCAGAAATTTCTCCGCCCCACTGCTGCAATATGGAGTTAATGCGGGCATGGGCATATTGAACATAAAATACTGGGTTTTCATCATTTTGCTGTAAAGCTAAATCGATATCAAAAACAAATTCAGTATCTGCTTTACGTGAGATCAAGAAAAAGCGTACTGCATCTCTACCACGTTGCAATGCTAATTCTCTTTCTGCTGAACTCATCTCAGAAGTAACTCCACCAGACCACTCAACTAAATCTCGCAAAGTGACGTATGAGCCTGCACGTTTAGAAATCTTGACCTCTTCACCATTACGCATTACGGTCACCATCTTATGCAAAACATAATCAGGATAAGTCTTTGGAATATCCCAGCCACGCTTTTGTGCCACTCCCTGGAGACCAGAACGTACACGGGCTATCGTGCCATGGTGATCACTACCCTGCACATTGATTACTTTCTGGAAACCACGATTCCATTTGCTGGCGTGATACGCAACATCTGGGACAAAGTAGGTAAAGCTTCCATCTGACTTGCGCATCACACGATCTTTATCGTCACCATCATCAGTCGTTTTTAGCCACAATGCGCCTTCAGATTCATAAGTCTTATCAATACTTTGTAAATCACTCACAATTTGCGCAACGCTACCATCGGTATATAAAGATGACTCAAGGTAATAGCAGTCAAATTGAACGCCAAAAGTTTTTAAATCAATATCTTGTTCATTTCGCAAGTAGGCAACAGCAAATTGACGAATCGCCTCAATATCATCTTTATATTCTGGGGATACTTTAAAAGCAGCCGCAATCTCAGCAATATATTCACCGTTATATGCCTGTTCAGGCCAGGCAATATCTCCAGGCTTTAAACCATGTAAGCGGGATTGGACCGATAAAGCCAAGTTAGCAATTTGTACACCAGCATCGTTGTAATAAAACTCACGATGCACCTTGATTCCTTGGGTGGCCAATAAATTTGCCAGAGCATCGCCGAGAGCAGCCTGTCTACCATGGCCAACGTGAAGTGGGCCAGTAGGATTTGCTGAAACAAACTCAATCATGGCGCTTCCTACTGCAGCTTTATCTTTTGCAAGCTCTCCATAATGAGCACCCTGTGTGAGGATCTCATTGATAACCGATGTTTTAGCAGCATTACTTAAGCGGAAATTAATAAATCCAGGACCAGCTATTTCACAAGAAGATATGAGTTGGTCAAAGCCTGGCTCTTTCTGCAAACGCTCAACCAAGGCCTGCGCCAACTCCCTAGGATTAAGCTTCCAAGCCTTAGATAGCTGTAAGGCAATATTGCAGGCGACATCGCCGTGATCTACAGCTTTGGGGCGCTCTAAACGTGGCGCAGCAGGCTTTTCCAAGCCATACTCCTGCGCTAAGTCTGCAAGCGCAATGTCAAGCATCCCAATAAGACGATTTTTATTGATTAACAACATAGAAGAGTGAGTTTATCAGGTGGTAAGCTATTGAAATGATCTATCAATTTCGCTCAAAAGCTGGTCCAGACGTCATTATGCTAGCCGATCTAACAAAGCGGATCTTTGATATTCTAGGTCGTCCTTTAGAGTCTCGAGGAATTTTGACAGTTGAGCATCTTCCTAATCTCATTACTACTCTAGAGACTGCCATTCTGAAAGATCTCGAGGAGCGCTCCAAAGTTCAAGAGGCAGGAAAAGATAGCAGTGAAAAAATGAAGCTTGCCGATCGTCTAGGACAAAGAGCCTACCCATTCCTTGAGCTAATGAAACAAGCAAATGCTAAAGATGAACCCGTCATGTGGGGTGTTTAGTCTATTAAACTTGCCAATTGACGGCGCACATCATCAATAGACTCACTACGTCGTTTAGCCAAGTCTTCAAGCTGATCGGCCGAAATTTTTCCAACATTAAAATAACGAGCTTCTGGATGAGCAAGATAGAAACCGCTCACACTAGAAGCTGGATTCATGGCCATCGACTCAGTCAATGTCATACCAATATCTTCAGAGCCAATCACTCTCAGTAGATCCTTTTTGACTTCATGAGCTGGGCATGCAGGATATCCCGGCGCAGGACGAATGCCGCGATACTCTTCATTAATCATTTGATCATTCGTCAAAATCTCATCTGTCGCATAGCCCCACAAATCAGTACGTACTCGGTGGTGCATAAGCTCAGCAAATGCTTCTGCTAATCGATCAGCTAACGCCTTTAACATAATTGCGCTGTAGTCATCATGCTTTGCCTGAAACTCAGCAACTTTCTTTTCCACTCCATGACCAGTTGTGACTGCAAAACAACCAAGGTAGTCAGCCACTCCAGAATCTTTTGGGGCAACATAATCTGCTAAGCAACGATTAGGTCTACGTACACCATCAATCAATGGTCGTTCCGCCTGTTGGCGCAGGTTATGCCACACAAAAAGGGGATGTTCGCGTGCTTCATCGCTATATAAAACAATATCATCACCAATCGTATTGGCAGGATAAAAGGCCACTACTGCATCAGCCTGAATCCACTGACCCTTAATTAGCTTATCTAGCAATACCTTAGCGTCCTCAAATACCTTACACGCCTCAATACCTACAACCTCATCATCTAAGATGGCCGGGAACTTACCCGCTAGATCCCAGGTCTGAAAAAATGGCGTCCAGTCAATGTACTTGGCAATATCACTTAATGCAAAGTTCTTGAAAATACGTCGGCCAATAAATTTTGGCTTTTCTGGGACATAAGAGGCCCACTGAATCAGCTCGTGATTTTTGCGAGCCGCTTCTAGGGAAATGGTTGGTGCTGCTTTTTTATTAGCGTGCTGCTCCCGAATACGGACATAGTCATCACGTAAGTCTTGGATAAATTTCTTAGCGCTTTCATCAGAAAGCAAACTTGATGCAACAGAAACAGAGCGTGATGCATCGGGCACATAAACCACTGGGCCATCGTAATGTGGAGCAATCTTTACAGCTGTGTGAACTCGTGAAGTTGTAGCGCCACCAATCATTAGTGGAATCTGACGCTCTCGGAAATAATCATCACGCTGCATCTCTTGGGCTACATAAGTCATTTCCTCAAGCGATGGAGTAATCAAACCTGAAAGACCTACGATATCGGCATTCTCTTCTTTGGCACGTTTCAGAATCTCGGCACAAGGTACCATCACACCCATATTGGCGACTTCAAAGTTATTACATTGTAAGACGACCGTCACAATATTTTTACCAATATCGTGAACGTCGCCTTTTACGGTAGCCATAACAATCTTACCTTTGGCTTTAGCTTCACCGCCAGCAGCAATATGCTGACGCTTCTCTTCCTCAATGTACGGAATTAGAATAGCAACCGCTTGTTTCATTACGCGAGCACTTTTTACCACTTGCGGCAAGAACATCTTGCCCTCACCAAACAAATCACCTACGACATTCATGCCGTCCATGAGTGGGCCTTCAATCACTTCGATTGGCCTGCCGCCTCCACCCATAATTTCAGAACGTAATTCTTCAGTATCTTCTTCGATGAAAGTGGTAATACCGTGCACTAATGCATGCGTTAAGCGTTCTCTTACCAAAGACTCGCGCCATACTAAGTTTTCTACCTGCTTGGCACCACCACCTTTAAATTGGTCGGCAATATCAAGCAAGCGCTCAGTCGGAGTTTTGCCATCTTTCTCTGTAAAGCGGTTTAGAACTACATCTTCAACGCGCTCACGTAGTTCTGAATCCAAATCAGCATATACGCCTAACTGACCGGCATTCACAATACCCATATCCATACCGGCTTGGATTGCGTGATATAAAAAGACAGTGTGAATCGCTTCACGTACTCGATCGTTGCCGCGGAAAGAAAAGCTCACATTAGAAACGCCACCACTGACTTTAGCGCCAGGGAGGTTTTCTTTTATCCAACGAGTGGCATTAATAAAATCTACCGCATAGTTATCATGCTCTTCAATACCAGTCGCAATCGCAAAAATATTGGGGTCAAAAATAATGTCTTCTGCAGGAAAACCAATTTCATTTACTAAGATTTCATAGCAACGCTGGCAGATTTCTGTTTTACGTTTGAATGTATCTGCTTGACCTGCTTCGTCAAAAGCCATCACTACAGAAGCAGCGCCATAACGTCGGATTAAACGCGCCTGCTTTTTAAAGGGCTCTTCGCCCTCTTTTAGAGAGATGGAGTTAACAATGGGCTTACCCTGAATACATTTTAATCCCGCCTCAATCACGCTCCATTTAGATGAATCGATCATGATTGGAACACGCGCAATATCAGGCTCAGAAGCGATCAGATTTAAGAAGCGCGTCATCGCTGCCTCAGAATCTAGCATTGCCTCATCCATATTGATGTCAATGATTTGTGCGCCATTCTCAACCTGCTGACGTGCAACTACTAGCGCCTCATCAAATTGATTATTGAGGATCATGCGAGAAAACGCTTTTGATCCAGTGACATTAGTCCGCTCACCAATGTTCACAAAACGAAGATCTGCAGTGACATTAAATGACTCTAGTCCTGAAAGCTTCATTGGCGGAATGCCTTTTTGATCTAGCTTACTCATGCTGATGCCTCAGCACTTTCTTTGTAAAAGGCACGCGGCTTGCGCTTGGCAACTGCATTGGCAATGGCACGAATGTGATCAGGTGTGGTGCCACAGCAACCACCTACTAGATTCACTAAACCATCTTTAGCAAAACCATCCACTAGGCTAGAAGTAATGTCTGGGGTCTCATCAAAGCCGGTATCACTCATCGGATTAGGCAGCCCAGCATTGGGATAACAAGAAACTGCTACATCACAAATACGCGCGAGCTCTGCGATATATGGACGCATCAAGGCAGCGCCTAAGGCACAGTTGAGGCCAAAAGTTAATGGCTTGATATGACGCAAGCTATTCCAAAATGCCTCAACGGTTTGACCGGATAAGATTCGTCCGGAAGCATCTGTTACCGTTCCCGAAATCATTACCGGCAAGCGCTCGCCAGTTTCTTCAAAGAATTCATCTAAGGCAAACAATACAGCTTTGGCATTGAGTGTGTCAAAAATGGTTTCAACTAAAAATAAATCAACGCCGCCAGCAAATAAGCCTTCAATTTGCTCCCGATACGAAGCACGAAGAGTATCGAAGGAGACATTGCGCGCCCCTGGATCATTGACATCTGGAGAAATACTCGCGGTCTTTGGTGTTGGGCCAATTGCTCCGGCAGCAAAACGAGGTTTATCGGCTGTACTATATTTTTCACAAGCTGCGCGCGCAAGCTTAGCGGAGATTTCATTCATCTCGCGTGCTAATCCAGCCATTTTGTAATCTTCTTGGGCAACTGACGTTGCACCAAAAGTGTTTGTTTCAATGATGTCAGCGCCAGCATCTAAATACTGCTCATGAATCTTGCTTATGATTTGCGGCTGAGTCAACACCAGGAGTTCGTTATTGCCCTTGATATCTCCAGGATGATCTGCAAAGCGATTGTTGGCAGGAAGCCCTCGGTAATCTGCCTCAGTCAACTTGTATTGCTGAATCATCGTACCCATCGCGCCATCCAAAATCAGAATGCGCTGCTTCAGTAGCTCAGGAAGTACCTGACCGCGGGTATAAGGCTGGGACAAACCATTAGATTGCATTTTTAACCGGATAAATCTCTAGAATCCCTTATTCTATTGGAAAAGCCACTTTTTATTTAACCCGGAGCAGGTATGTTTGGAACAATTCCAGAATTCAATCAAAGCCTTGAAATGTTTAAAACCATGTGGGGGCAGGGTGCAACTGGCCAAGCTGGGCAATTTCCCTTTGCTACAGATGCCTCTAAGGCTGCTGGCGGCTTTGGCGCAGCCTTTCCAGGCCTAGATATAGAAGAGCTTGAAAAACGCATTAAAGACCTCAAAAGCGTTGAGAGCTGGCTCAATCTAAACCTTAACCTCCTTAAATCCACTATTCAAGGCCTTGAAGTGCAACACGCTACGATGATGGCGCTAAAGTCATTTGGCGATGCAGTATCCGCAGCAAGCGCCGCAGGTACTACGCCAAAAGAAGAGGCAAGCACTAAAGCAAGTAGTTTTAAAGCTAAACCACGGAAAACCGCAACACGCCGTCCTCGCAAAGCTGGCGATGCAACTTTCCTCGACGAAGTAGGTAATTCAGATGAGCAATAGCCTCACCCATTGCAAAAGTAAGCTGGTGAATATCTAATTCCCTCTTAAATAAAACTGGCACTATCTCCCTAGCATGTGCCGGTTTTATACACGCACCTAGCGTGTCAGCTAAACGATCATCATGGTGCGCTTTTAATTGTGCAATACGTGGCTTCATCCCTTTAAAGGGCTTACCATGCGAGGGCAGCACAAGGGTGTCTTCAGGCAAGGGCAAGTATCGATCTAATGACTCCAAATACAAACCAAGAGGATCTGCATCAGGATCAACATCAAATACGCTCACATTCGTTGAAATACGCGGCAAGAGCATATCTCCAGAAATTAAAATGCCTAACTCTTTACAAAATAAAGAGGCATGCTCAGGCGCATGACCATAGCCCATGATGACTTGCCATTGACGACCACCGATCAAAATATTTTCGTCATCCATAATCCGGCGATATTGACGAGGCATGCCAGGCACCATATTGCTGTAGTAATTAGATCGTGCCCGAATTTTTTCTAAATCTTCTTCTGCAATCAAACCATGCCTTTTGAAATGATCAGCCGATCCACCACCGCCAGCACGTGCACCAATTGCAGCGCCACCCTCCTTGCAGCTAAGCCATTGAGCAGTCAGAAAATCTGTCATTGAAATCCACAAAGGCGCCTGCCATTTTTCACATAACCATTGTGCTAAACCGACATGATCAGGATGCATGTGAGTCGCCAGCACCCGAAGAACTGGCAAACCTTCTAGCTGGGTAGCAAATATTTTTTCCCACGCAGCTTTTGTCTCTTCATTCGCAATCCCACAATCGATAATAGTCCAGCCCGAAATGCCATCAATTTCATCACGTAAAAGCCAAAGATTGATATGGTCTAAAGCGAATGGCAGCTTCATTCTCAGCCAACGAACACCCGGTGCAAGCTCAATCGTGGCGCCAAGATCAGGAAGCGCCTCTCCTAATGGATAATGAAGAGCACTTTCAGCTTTTGTCTGAGGTTTTGTGGTCATAATTGAGTTTTATTCCGTTTATTTTCTTTTGAATCACTATAGTTTTAGGTTTATTTTGACAACAGTTCCATCACCCTGCATTAATTGGTGCGATATTAATCCTGAGAGCGGACTTTGCCGTGGATGCTACCGCACGCTTGCAGAAATTGCCGCTTGGTCAGAACTCTCAAGTCCTGAAAAGCTTGAGGTTTGGTCAAATCTAAAAGCGCGCAAACCTCAAACTGAACAGTAAGTCTTCTTACTTATTTACATCTACAATTAAACGGCCGCGCACATTACCAGCCATGAGCTCTTGTGCATACTTGAGAGATTCCTCCAGCGTAATTTCATGAGAGATTTCATCCAAAGTTTTCAGATCTACTAACTTTGCTAATTGTTCATATGCTGCAATTCTTTTTGCGCGAGGTACAGTGACACTATTAACACCATAAAGAGTTACGCCACGTAAAATAAATGGTGCCACTGATGCTGGAAAATCCATCCCTTGCGCTAGACCACAGGCAGCTACAGCGCCATTACTTTTGGTTTGTGCGCAAGCATTGGCTAAGGTATAACTGCCAACGCTGTCTAATACTGCAGCCCAGCGCTCTTTTGCCAAAGGTTTTCCTGGGGCAGATAAAGTTGCACGATCAATTACCTCGGCAGCACCCAATTTCTTTAAATAGTCTGCTTCAGACATGCGCCCTGTACTAGCAACCACAGTAAAGCCTAGTTTGCTAAGGAGGGCGATAGCAAAACTTCCAACACCCCCAGCCGCACCCGTTACCAAAACCTCGCCATCACTTGGCTTTAGATCATGCTTTTGTAATGCTATTACGCAAAGCATTGCGGTATAGCCTGCCGTACCAATTGCTAAGGCTTGCTTAGCGGTAAACCCTTTAGGCAATGGAATTAGCCAATCTGCCTTCACCCGAGCTTGTTGCGCCAATCCACCCCAATGTCCCTCACCTACCCCCCAACCATTTAAAAGCACCATATCGCCAGCCTTAAAGTCAGGGCTACTGCTTTCTATGACTTCACCAGAAAAATCGATTCCCGGCACCATAGGAAAGCTCCTAACTACTGGGCTTTTGCCAGTTATTGCCAAGCCGTCTTTGTAATTCAGGGTGGAATAAAGGACCTTAACCCTTACGTCACCTTCAGGCAGGCTAGCCTCATCAGCCTGGCCAAGCTCTGCACGGTATCCTTGATCATCCTTATTTATCAATATTGCTTTAAACATGTTTCTTCCTTTTCAAGCGAGGTGATTTCTCGCAACAATTATGTAATAGGTTTATCCTAACGAGCATTGCTAATTATGGAGGCTTCCATGAAAAAAATTCTACTATTAACCGTAATCACCAGCTCATTGCTTTCTGGGTGTTATTCGACCCAAATTAATATGTCTATGGGCAATATGCGACTCATCACCTCTAGCGCCAACCCACAAGATGTCATGGATTTTGCTACCCAGACTTGTAGGGATGACTTTTATCAAGGTGCAAGCTTTCTTTCTAAAGCAGGTAGGGAGTATCGCTTCAAATGCGTTAAAGCTGAAGAAAATGAAATCTTGATCCCTATTCCAGGTACCACTATCGCAGCTCCCAGTAAAGCAGAAGCAAAGTAACTAGAATTGTTAACCCCGTTTACCTCACAAGAGCTACGCAAAGGATTTGCATCATTTGCCACTGGGGTCACTGTCATTACATGCCTTGATGAAAATCAAGGTCATCACGGTATTACCATCAGCTCATTCAATTCAGTTTCTTTAGAGCCTCCATTAATCCTTTGGAGCCTAAAGAGACAGTCACGCCTCATGCCTTGGGTAGAGACTGGCAAAAAACATTTAATACACGTACTTGACCGCTCACAAGAAAACTTAGCTATGCACTTTGCTACAGTAAAACTAGACCAATTTTCTGGTATTGACCATAAGCTAGCTGAAAGTGGCTTAACCCAAATTGATCATTGCGTTGCTTACTATGAATGTGAAACCGTTTCTGTACATATTGGCGGCGACCATAACATTATTGTTGCTAAAGTGATCAATCTGAAGAATCACCCAGAAAAAGAACCCCTCATTTTTGCTCGCAGCAAGTTTGTTGGCCTAGATTTTGCAGAAGCAAAGTCTAGTTAAATCATCTTTCTAGGAAATGACATGATGCGTTTATGGGGTCGCAAAAGTTCTATCAATGTTCAAAAAGTATTGTGGTGTCTTGCTGAGCTTGGACTTAAAGAAGGGCAGGACTTTGAGCGTATTGATGCCGGTCTTCACTTTGGAGTAAACCAGACGCCCGAGTTTCTAAAAATGAACCCCAATGGCCTTGTACCTACCTTAGAGGTAGGTAATATGACTCTTTGGGAATCCAATACCATCATGCGCTACCTGGTCAAAGAGCAGGATAAGAATAAGCGTTTTCCTATCGATATTAGTTCTCAATATGGCTCTGAAAAATGGTTAGATTGGCAAGTGGGGACACTTTGGCCAGTATTGCGACCTGCCTTTTTGGGTTTAACTAGGACACCCGAGGCAGAGCGTAATCACAGTGCAATTGAAAAGTCATTCCAAGCTACCAATCAATTATTTAGAGTGCTTGATCAAATCTTAAGCAAGCAACCCTATTGCTCTGGTGATCAATTTCACATTGGCGATATTGCCCTTGCCCTTTGTGCGAGTCGCTGGATCTTGTTAAATAAAACCTTCCCAGATAAAACTGGACCACGTGCAGAACTCAAAAATATTGATGCATGGCTAAAACGTTTAGAGCAAGAAACTTGCTATAACTTAGTGGCAGAAAAAGAACTCAATATTGTCAAATAGTTTTCAGCTATTTGAAATTTCAGAATTTACTGCTGATTAAATTTCTTCGCATGGTGGTCAGCACCAATAAAGAGATACATCGCAGGCACTACAAATAAGGTAAAAAGTGTGCCAATAGAAAGCCCAGTAAAAATCACGATACCCATCGATTGACGACCTGCTGCGCCCGCACCCGATGCTATTACCAAAGGCAAGACCCCTAATACCATTGCCGCCGTGGTCATCAGGATTGGCCTTAAACGAACACTACTTGCTTCAATAATTGCCTCAAGCTTACTGCGACCTGCTGCTTGTAACTCATTAGCAAATTGCACAATCAAAATACCGTGCTTACTAATCAAGCCCATCAAGGTTACTAAGCCAACCTGGGTATAGACATTCAAGGTCGTAAATCCTAAATTAATAAAGATCAGCGCACCAAATAAGGCAAGAGGCACCGATACCAAAATGACAATGGGGTCTCGGAAGCTTTCAAACTGTGCCGCAAGCACGAGAAAGACAATCAAAATCGCAAAGAACATGGTTACCAAGAAACCACCTGACTCGGCCATGAACTGACGAGATGGGCCTGCATAGTCCATGCTGTAACCATTTGGTGCAACTTCTTTTAGGGCTTGACGCATAAACTCTAATACCTCGGCCTGTGAAACAAATGGGGTACTTACCCCAGAAATCGTGGCAGAGTTCAATTGCTGAAAGTGATTGATCGATTGCGGTACTACGCGTTGCTTAATACTAGCAATTGTCCGAGCCTGAATCATTGCGCCACTTGGTGTCCGAATATAGTAGTCCAAAATTTGATCAGGATTTAAACGGTCTATCTGCTTTACTTGTGGAATGACCCGATATGATCTTCCTGCAACTGAAAAATAATTCACATATCCACCGCCTAATGCGGCAGATAAAGCAGAGCCGACTTGCTGTTGCGTCATGCCTAATGCCGCAACTTTTTCACGGTCGATAACTAATACATCTTGTGGTTTATCAATCTTGAGATCTGAATCTACGAAGAAGAAATTTCCAGAACGACGCGCCTTATCCAAAACTGCCTGAGAAATCTCATTCAATTGCTCATATGATTCGGTGGTATTAATCACCACCTGAACAGGTAAGCCCTGGGCTCCAGGTAATGCGGGGAACTGAAAAGCTGCCACACGAGCACCAGCAATCGAATTCCACTTCTGCTGCATGTCTTGTTGGAACTTAGTGGCATTACGACTACGCTCGCTCCAATCTTTTAATAAGATACCGCCAAAGCTTGAGGTTGGACTAGTGATCTGAAAAGCTTGTTCATACTCTGGCTCAGCACTAGCAATCGCATAAATCTGATCTGCATAAGTCTGCATTTGATTAACTGTGCTGTTAGGTGGGCCAGATGCCTGCATCAATACAATTCCTTGGTCTTCAGTAGGCGCCAGTTCAGAGCGGGACGTTGCATAAAGATAAGCAACTCCTCCTAGAAGGATTGCGCCCATGACAATAATTACTTGCCAAGTACTTAATAACTCTCGTAAGGTAGATTGATAACTATGGTGTACCTTATCAAAGATTCGATCAATTTTTTGCACAAAAGAAGAAGCTTCTTGCTCTTCTGTAAAAATACGTGAGCACATCATGGGTGATAGGGTTAGTGCGATCAGTCCGGAGACGGCAACTGCACTAGCAAGGGTAAAAGCAAACTCCGTAAAGAGCGCACCAGTAAGGCCTCCCTGAAACCCGATTGGGATGTATACAGCAATCAAAACTACTGTCATAGCCAAAATAGGACTGCCTAACTCACGCGCAGCAATCAATGAAGCCTCTAATGGAGACTTGCCTTCCTTCATATGACGATCAACGTTTTCAACGACGATGATTGCATCGTCTACCACCAAACCAATCGCTAAAACCAAGGCCAAGAGAGTCAATAAATTAATGGAGTAGCCTAGTATCTGCATTAAAAAGAATGTCCCAATTAAAGAAAGGGGCATGGCAATCACTGGAACCGCAACTGCACGTAAGCTTCCCAAGAAGAGATAAATCACGGCCGTAACTATGACTAAGGCCTCAATTAAGGTGATCACTACCTCATCAATAGAGCTAGTAATAAATTCTGTCGAGTCGTAAACAATTTTCCCAGTCATGCCGATTGGCAACTGCTTTTGAATATTTGGTAGCGCATCTCTTACGCGCTGAGCAACGTCCAACAGGTTAGCTTGTGGTGCAACTTTGATGCCAATAAATACAGACCTCTTGCCGCTAAATGCTACATTGGTGTTGTAATCTTCAGATCCCAAAGAGACTGTTGCCACTTGATCCAAGTAGACAATATTGACACCATCTTTCTTGACAACTAACTTACGAAATTCCTCTAAGGTATGTAGGTCTGTTCCAGCTACCAGATCAACGGCAACCATATCGCCTTTAGTACTTCCAACGGCTGACAAATAGTTATTAGCAGATAGAGCCGAATAAACATCATCAGCCCCTAATCCAAGGCCAGCCATCTTCTCGCGGTCTAACCATGCACGTAATGCAAATTTTCTACCGCCAATAATTTCAGCATTTTGGACGCCCTGAACTGAATCCAGCTTTGGCTTTACAACTCGTAATAAATAATCGGTAATCGCATTGTTAGGAAGCTCGTCACTATAGAAACCCATATACATTGCAGCTGTAGACTGTCCAACCTGAACCGTTAATACAGGCTGCTGAGCCTGTGGTGGAAGCTGATTCTTTACTGCACTAATTTGCGTCTGAATCTGGGTTAATGCTGAATTTGAGTCGTAGTTTAGCTTTAGCGTAGCTACGATTGTTGACACACCACTCACACTCGTAGAGGATAAGTAATCAATACCTTGTGCTTGTGCAATCGATGCTTCGAGTGGCTGAGTAATGAAGCCTGCAATTGTTTCCGGATCAGCACCGTAGTAGGCTGTGCTGATCGTCACAATTGCATTTTGAGTTTGGGGATATTGATTCACCGGCAAAGAGCCAATGGCTTTCAGACCGAACACTAATACAAGCGCACTCACAACCAGTGATAGCACTGGTTTTCGTATAAATATATCAGTCCAATTCATGGGCTAACTATTCCTGCGGCTTAGGATCAGGTGAGTTTGCAGGCAGCACCTTATTATTAATGATGAGCGGCGTACCATTCTTAAGCTTTAACTGCCCACTCGTAACTACAGTGGCGCCTTCTTCAACCCCCTTAAGAATTGCTACTTGATCACCACGCGTGGTTCCAGTAGTGACGAATACCTGCTGAGCCTCTAAGGCTGGATTACCTTGCTTATCTTTCTTGCCAGTAGGTTTTGCAATGAATACTGTCGAGCCATAAGGGTTATAAGTAACCGCAGTCTGTGGCAGCGTAAGCAATTTCACCTGATCGCCCAACTTGATATTTACATTTGCAAACATACCCGGAAGGATTTTCTTATCGGGATTTGCGATCTGCGCTTCGACTTGAATATTGCGGGTATTAGAATCTACTTTTGGGCTAACCGCAGTGATCTTGCCAGTAAAACTTGCGTCCTTAAATGCATCAGTAGTAACAACAATATCTTGACCTACCTGAATTTGCTCTGCATTACTTTGGGGCAAATTAAAATCAACGAATATGGGATCTAAGGTTTGTAATGTTAAGAGCTTATCGCCAGGATTCACATACTGGCCAGGATTAATCATGACTATCCCTACCCGCCCACTAAATGGTGCTTTGAGATTTTTCTTCGCTACTAACGCGATCTGTGCCTCAACCTGTGCTTGCTTAGATTTTGCATCTGCAGCACTTGTATCAAATACGTTTTTACTAATCGCCTGAATAGCTAACTGCTGCCTATCGCGCTCATTGATTACCTTAGCAAGATCAGCCATTGCTTTCAATGAATTGAGTTGTGCGACATCTGAAGCATCGTTTAACTTAATTAATAAGTCATTCTCTTTCACATCCTGACCAGATTTAATTGGCACTGTTAGAACTAATCCACCAATCTCAGTACTTAACTCAACTCCTCTAAAAGCACGAACATTACCGACGCTGGTTAACTTTGGCTGCCATTCAGAAGTAGCAATCACCATCGTTGAAACGGTTGCTGGAGGCAATCCCATGCCTGAGATGAAATACTTAAACATGAAAGTCTTAATTTGATTAAAGGCAAAAATTAAGCCTAGCAATAAAAAAACACCGCATAACATAATAGTCATGCGACGTTGCAAAGGCTCCATTGCTATCAACTTCGCATGTACTTTTGTACCCCGCCACTTTTGATTAATGCGAGCCCAAAATGCTTTTACTTTTTCCCAAAGAGAAATCACCCTCTCGTGGAGTTTCCAATCCAAAGCTTTGCGCTGTATCCATGCCCATAAGGCAAGAACAAGAACAATAAGCTTATTCTTAATTTTTTCCAGAAGTTTCATCTTGATCTTTTTTCGCTATGTCTTTTGGTTTAAAGGCGGGACCTTCACGATTCCACCAGCCGCCACCAAGTGCTGTAAATAATGCTGCTGTGTCAGAAAAACGCGTTGCTTGCGCTGATACGGATTTCACTTTTGCTTGTTGATACTGATTTTGATAATATAAAACTGCTAGATAGCTTGCTGTGCCCAATTTATATTGCTGCTGAACGAGGTCTAAGGTCTCATAGGCGTAACGCTCTGCATCTGATGCCGCCTTTAACCCAAGTGCCCCAGTCTCTAAGGCACGTAGCGCATTAGCCACTTCTTGAAAAGCACTCAGGACAGTTGCCTGATATTGAAAGGCTGCCTTCTCGTAATTGGCAATTGCACCACGGCGCTGCGCTAATAATTGGCCTCCCTGAAATAAAGGCTGCAAAATTCCGCCGCCGAGAGACCACAAAGATGAATTAGGGCCGAATAAATTATTGGAGGTAAGAGAAGCCGCTCCAATTGATCCCGTGATATTAAATTGCGGCAACAAGTTAGCAGTAGCAACACCTACAAATGCATTCTGCGCTTTGAGCTGGGCTTCTGCCGCCCTTATATCGGGTCTTTGTCGAACTAGAGTTGATGGTACTGATAGAGGTAATTTTTCGGGTAAGTGTAAATTCGAAAGGTCGAACTCTGTAATATTGGCATTACTTGGTATCTCGCCAACAAGAACTGCAAGCTGATTTCGGGCGAATGCTAAATTTCTTTCGTAATTAAATAAATCTGCTTGCGAACTTGCCACTAAAGTTTGTTGAGAAGTCAGATCAACTTTATTTACTGTTCCAATTTTTAATTGTTTCTCAGTGACTTCTGCCAAATTAGTTTGAGCTTTTAGAATCTCTTCTGTCGCCTGCATCTGCGCGCGCAAAGCCGCTTCTTTAATCGCTGCTGTAACCACATTGCCAGTTAAAGAAAGATAAGCGCCTTCTAATTGAAACTGCGCTACTTCTGCCTGCGCTCTAGCACCCTCTACAGCACGACGTGCGCCACCAAAAACGTCCAACTTATAAGTCACATTCACTGAGGTGTTGTAAAGATTATATGTATCACTACCATAATTAAGTCCATAGACTGCTGATGGTTGTTTTTGCCGAAGAGCGCTGGCACCTAAGCCAACCTGCGGAAAATACTGCCCACCAATTTGTGCGTTGACATTTTCTTGCGCTGCTCGAAGTGATGCATCAGCAGCCCCTAAGGTGGGATTTTGCTCGAGTGCTTTTTTAATGAGGGCATCAAGCTCTGGCGATTTATAAAGCTCCCACCACTGTGCTTCTATATCTGCTCCCTCATTAAATTCTTGTGAGGTTCCGCCTGGCACACCAGCTGCAGTAGTTAATTTTTGTGAAAGGGGGCCTTCGGTATAGCTTGAAGTTTTTGGAGGATCGGGTTGCTTAAAGTCTGGACCAACCGCGCAGGCAGATAAAGCCGCTGCGCATATCAACAGAAGTAAATTTAAACGTGAGAGTGGGAGCACTTTCGAAAGAAACATGAATAACTACAAATATCCTCTTTTACAAGACTTATTTGAACACAGAAACCCTAATAGAGCCTTGTAAAGCCCTGATTTTGCTGCTTAAGATTATTTGTGTCGCCAAAAAAAATATCAAATGTAGAAATTATTCGACTGTCACACTCTTAGCTAGGTTTCTTGGCTTATCAACGTCAGTTCCGCGGGCACATGCTGTATGGTAAGCAAGCAACTGCAGTGGCACTACATGCAAGATAGGCGAAAGGTTTCCATAATGCTCAGGTAAGCGGATGACATTGATACCCTCGCTAGTGGTTATTTCTGTATCGTGATCGGCAAAAACGTATAGCTTGCCACCTCGCGCTTTTACCTCTTGCATATTAGATTTGAGCTTTTCCAACAGTAAATCATTTGGTGCTACTGTGACAACAGGCATCTTATCAGTTACCAATGCTAATGGACCATGCTTTAATTCACCAGCTGGATAGGCTTCAGCATGAATGTATGAAATCTCCTTTAGCTTCAAAGCTCCCTCTAGAGCGATTGGATAATGTAATCCTCGACCTAAGAACAGCGCGTTCTCGCATTTAGAAAAAGCTTCACTCCAAGCAATAATTTGTGGCTCTAACGCTAATACTGCATGTAAGGCTTTTGGCAGATGACGTAACTCACGAAGTAATTCTTTTTCTCTTAAAGAAGAGATCTTGCCAGCACGCTTAGCTAGAGTCACCGCTAATAAATATAAAGCCACTAATTGTGTTGTAAATGCCTTTGTTGAAGCTACCCCAATTTCAACGCCAGCCTTAGTGATGAAATGCCAATTCGTTTCACGAACCATTGCGCTACTAGCGACATTACAAATTGCGAGTGTATATGAATGTCCCAAGCTCTTAGCATGACGAAGTGCAGCCAAAGTATCAGCAGTCTCACCTGATTGAGAAACTACTACGATGAGTGTTTTAGGATTTGGTACTGAAGTGCGATAGCGATACTCACTAGCAATTTCAACTTGGGTTGGAATCCCAGCAATGTCCTCTAACCAATACTTAGCAACGCACGCAGAGTAATAGCTTGTTCCGCAAGCAAGGATCAGGATTTGATCAAATGCTAGCCAATCTTGTGTATTGGCACCAAATAACTCCGGTCCAAAAGAGGCGATATTAGTCAATGTATCGCCAATTGCACGAGGTTGCTCGAAAATTTCTTTTTGCATGTAATGCTGATAAGGTCCAAGATCCACAGAGTCTGCCTGTGCAGGCATCGGCTTATGCTCTCTTGAAACAGACTTTCCAGACTGATCAATGACTTGGATGCTATCCGCCTTCAAAATAGCGATATCGCCCTCTTCCAAATACATCATCGTGCTAGCGCGACCAGCTAAGGCAAGGGCATCAGAGGCTAAAAAGTTTTCATGCTCACCTAGAGCTATGACCAAAGGCGATCCTGCGCGTGCCCCAACTAACGTAACGGGATTATCTTGTGCAATCACACCAATGGCGTATGCCCCATGTAATTTAGGTAAAACTACTCTGACTGCTTGAGCAATATCTTGTTTGCCATCAGCAATATATTGCTGATGAACCAAATGGGCAATCACTTCAGTATCTGTTTCAGAAGTGAATACATAGCCAGCAGCTTTTAATTCTGAGCGCAGTGTTTCGTAGTTCTCAATAATGCCGTTATGCACGACCGCAACCAGATTATTGGAAATATGAGGATGTGCATTTTGAGTATCTGGCTTGCCATGCGTAGCCCAGCGTGTATGAGCAATTCCTACAGTACCAGTAAATTCTTTACCCTGCTCAGCCAACTCTGAAACGCGTGCCGTAGTACGAGCTCTTTCAATGGGATGCTTTGCATCGTTACCATTGATTACCGCAAAACCACAGGAGTCATAACCGCGATATTCAAGGCGACGCAAACCTTCAACCAAAACATCAACAATGTTTTTATGAGATGCTGCGCCAACAATACCGCACATTATTTTTTACCCTTTATTAATTTCTTGGTGGGCTTTCTCTTTTTAGTAACTACTTTTTCTTTTTTGATAGGACGTTTCCACTGTAAAGAAATTTGCTTGGCTCGGGATATCGTCAATTGATTTGGGGGCGCATCTTTGGTGAGGGTTGTACCTGCACCCAATGTTGCACCACGTCCAACACGCACTGGGGCGACTAACTGGGTATCAGAGCCAATAAACACGTCATCTTCAATAATAGTCTGATGTTTATTAACACCATCGTAATTACAAGTAATCGTACCTGCGCCAATATTGACTCTAGATCCCACGATGGAATCGCCTACGTAGGCTAAATGATTTGCTTTGCTATTGGCGGCAATCTTACTGTTTTTGACTTCAACAAAGTTGCCAATATGCACATCGTTAGATAGATCAGCACCTGGACGGAGTCGTGCATATGGGCCAATCAAGGATTGATTGCCAACTTTGGCACCATCAATATGGCTGTATGCATGTACCACTACTGCTTTACCAATCACACTATTTCGAATCACACAATAAGGCCCAATTTTTGTTCCAGCTGCTAAAGTAACGCAGCCCTCAAAAATACAGCCAACATCAATGAAAACATCTGTACCGCACTCAAGGGTGCCACGTACATCGATGCGCGCAGGGTCTGCTAATGACACACCGTCATCCATCAGTTGATTGGCGATATTGAGTTGATGAACTCGCTCTAAGGAGGCTAACTGATCACGGCTATTAACACCAACCGTTTCAAACTCGTCATCAGCTTGGGTTGTACGAATGGGCACACCATCTTTAACCGCCATCGCAATCACATCGGTTAAATAGTATTCGCCTTGAGCGTTACTAGCGCGCAAGGATTTGAGCCATGCCTTCAAGGCATTGGTTGGTAAGACCATAATGCCGGTATTAATTTCATGAATGGCTTTTTGTGAGGATGTTGCATCTTTTTCTTCAATAATTGCCTTTACTGAACTATCGGTGTCACGCACAATTCGGCCATAGCCTGTTGGGTTAGCAAGATTTTGAGTCAGTAATGCCAAAGCACAATCTTGACCACGCACACCATCAGCCAATTTAGCTAGCTTGCTTAAAGTCTTTTTACTAGTTAGGGGTACATCGCCATACAAGACCAATGTAGGTTCTTGTACATCAAGTTTTGGAAGCGCCTGTAACAAGGCATGTCCTGTGCCTTTTTGTTCAGCCTGAAGAACTGTGCTGATCTTACTAAAGCTAGGATCTTCTTTGCTGACGTTAGCTAAAAATTCTTTTACGGCAGCTGCTCCATGTCCAACCACCACAATCGGACCAGTCTTAGTTTGTTTATTTTGTAGTGATAAGGCAGTAACAAGTACGTGCTGAAGTAGTGGTTTCCCTGCCAATGTTTGCAGGACCTTGGGCAATACGGATTTCATCCGCTTTCCTTGCCCAGCAGCCAATATGACGATATTCATAAAATGGGATTATAAGACCCCTGAATAAGGGTTCCGCATGCCAATTCGTCTAATTGGGCCTCATCAATCGCTTTATCGCCAGAGGATCTCGCGGCGATGCCAGATAGTTCGGTAGAAATCTCCAGGTTTTGGAAATCAAAGGCCTCGCTATCCATTAAATGGGATGGAACGATATGATGCATTGAGCGAAAGAGATTCTCAACTCGGCCAGGATACTTTTTCTCCCAATCATGCAACATTTCTTTCATGACTTGACGCTGCAGATTAGGCTGACTTCCACAAAGATCGCACGGAATGATTGGAAAATTCATATCCCCTGCATAACGTTCAAGTAATTTCTCAGGAACATAAGCTAAGGGGCGTATGACAATATGCTTGCCATCATCAGATCGTAGCTTAGGTGGCATACCTTTTAACTTGCCCGCATAAAACATATTGAGCATCAGGGTTTCTAAAATGTCATCGCGATGGTGGCCTAATGCAATTTTAGTAGCGCCTAACTCATCTGCCACGCGATACAAAATCCCCCGACGTAAACGTGAGCACAAACCACAAGTTGTTTTTCCTTCCGGAATAACACGCTTCACAATACTGTAAGTATCTTGCTCTTCAATATGAAACTGAATACCCAAACCCTTCAAATAGTTAGGCAGTATCTCTGCTGGAAAGTTTGGTTGTTTTTGATCTAAATTAACCGCAATAATCTCAAAGTTAATTGGTGCTCGCTCGCGTAACTTCATCAAAATATCGAGCATGGCATAGCTATCTTTGCCGCCAGAGACGCATACCATCACCTTGTCACCTTCTTCAATCATGCCAAAGTCGCCAATAGCTTGACCAACTAGGCGACAGAGTTTTTTCTCTAGCTTATTTTCTTCGAAGATTACTTTACGAATATCACCCATGACAACTCACCTATGCTTGCTTGATCCGAAATACTTCAACACCAACAGAGTAGCAATCTGGATAGACATCAGGTTTTGCAGTGCTAACGCGTGCTGCCAATACTTTAGGGTGAGCTAACATCGCAGCCAAAATATCATCGCAAAATGTTTCTTGCAATTGGATATGACCTTTAGAGGCAAGTGCCTTAATGGTTTCACGCATAAAGTCGTAATCAACTACTTCATCTAATTGATCTTTTGTAGGCATATTCATAGCCAATGGAATGTACAGTTCTACATTCAGAATGACCCGCTGTTCTGCTTTCTTCTCAAAATCATGAACTCCGATGTTGACATTAATCTCATAGTCTTGCAAAAATAAACGCCTGCAATCAACAAGGGCGGGATGGGAAAGAATAGCATTCATAAATAGTCTACTTAATTTGTTTTAAACATCACATCACGTGATGAGGGTAGTAAATGTTGGCCACCATCAACATATAAAGTAGTTCCAGTAATAGCGTTTGCCTGCGCCAAAAATACTGCCGCTTTGGCAATATCATCAGCGGTTGAAGATTTTCCTAATGGAGTCTTCTGATGTGCTTTCGCAAATTCCTCGTCCGTTTGATTCCCAGAAGGTAAAGAAATTCCAGGTGCCAAACCAACTACTCGGAGGTGGGGTGCAAAATCTAGCGCTAATATTTCAACTGAAGTGGCAAGCGCAACCTTTGACAAGGTGTACGACAAATAATCTGGATTGAGATTAATTAACTTTTGATCAAGCAATTGAATGACAGAAGGCAAATACTCTCCCTTTGTTTTATTTTCTTTATTTTTGTGATATTCAAACATTAATTGCGAAAGCAGAATCGGCCCTGCTAAATTAACCTGCATATGGTTTTGTAAGCTTTTAGCACTAAGTGGTGAACTTGAATTAGCGCGATCGTATTCAAAAATAGATGCGCTATTGACCAAGCAATGTAAGTTTGTAAATTGTTGACTTACAGCGGCAAATAGCTCTTTGATTGCGGTCTCGTCTGACAAATCTGCTCTAAAGGCATGAGATTTGACCCCCAATTCCTGAATCTGCTGCACTGTTTGAGCGGCCTCTTGCTCGGATCGCCCATAATGAACTGCTACATCCCATCCCTGGCGCGCAAACTGCAAAGCAATTTCCCGACCTAGGCGCTTGGCGGCGCCAGTCACTAAAACTGCTTTCTGTTGTTGGGATACGGATGAGTTCAATTAAATTCTCTTAGACTAGCGAGCTATGGATATTACCTTGACCAGCCCTGAAAAGGAGCACAGCGAGCTCCTCAAGAGCAAAATTGCCTCTGAGATAGCTTCCCAGGGCGGCTGGCTACCTTTTTCTAGATATATGGAAATGGCCTTATATGAGCCTGGAATGGGCTATTACAGCGCTGGGGCTCACAAATTAGGTGCTGGTGGAGATTTCACTACAGCCCCTGAATTAAGCCCACTCTTCGGGGCTGCAATTTGCTCTACCCTGTTACCAGTTCTTAAAGCCCTGAAAGAAAAAGGTCTCCCTACTCAAATCCTGGAATTTGGTGCTGGAACAGGAAAGCTTGCTAGCTCTATTCTGAGTCGCTTAAATGATCTCGGATTTAGATTGGACCACTACGACATCATTGAGATCTCCCCTGACTTGGCTCAGCGTCAGCAACAACACCTTAATAACATCATCAAGAGATTGAAGCTCTCTACCAAATGCAATTGGTTGGAAGCATTACCAAGAGATTTCAAAGGTGTCATTCTGGCCAATGAAGTAATTGATGCTATTCCTTGTGATGTCATCATTTATCAAAATGGATTTTGGCATTGGTATGGAGTTAGCTTTACGGATGACAAGCTAATTTGGAGGGTAGGCTTGCCAGTAGAGCATGATTTACTTTCTGAAAACCTACTAAACGACAACTTCTCTGAAGGCTACGTTACTGAATTGCATACTCCTGCCAATGCATGGATGCGCGAAGTTGCAACCCAATTAGATATGGGTCTATTTTTAGCTTTCGACTATGGCTTTCCGGAAAGTGAGTACTACCATCCCCAAAGAGTCGAAGGCACATTGATGGCACACCATCGCCATCTTGCAATTCAAGATCCATTTTATTTGCCTGGTCTATGCGACTTAACAACACACGTTGAATGGTCGCAAATTGCTCGTAGTGCACTCGTAGAAAAGGTAGATGATGTATTTCTGACTAATCAAGCGGCTTATTTATTGGATGCTGGCATTGGCGATATTGCATTAGAGATTGGCGATCCAAGTGATCCTGCAACCTTTCTGCTGATTTCAAACTCATTACAAAAACTACTCTCTGAAGCAGAGATGGGGGAGCTCTTTAAGACCTTTGCCTTCTCGAAGAATTTAGATGCTTTGCTGCCCGGATATTCTCTAGGAGATCTACCTGGACTTCGTGGCAGAAACAGACTTTAAAGTCTAAGACTGGAGTGCGGCAGTAATTGCAGCAAGCCTTGCAGATTCAAAAGCACTGCCGATACGCTCACCATTGGATCGGTCTTGCGCTTCTACACTAGCAATAATCTCTGCTGTATTTAATGCTTGAGCACTACGCATTGCCGCTATCAATACCAAAACTTTGAGTCCGATTTTATCGGCAAGGTTTAGTAATGCTTGGCTGCGATCTGGTTTGCGCCAAACATCGGCACGATTAAACCAAGCCAATACATCAACAGCTTGGTAAGGCGTATTTGCATACTTATTGGCTAATACGCTTAGCTCACTAAAGATCTCACTAAAGTCACGTACCTCAATAGGCATACGCACAGATTCAGCCCATGAGCGGATCTCACTTGCAGGCAAATCTATTAAGCAAATGGCACAACGCTCCTCTAAGTTATTGCTAATGAGATTTAAATGGGCAGTCAGTTTTTCACGAAATGCTTCTTCTGCGAGTTTTTTGGTGAGCGTGCTTGGCAGTAAAGTATTGGCTGCCCCAGTATTTTGCAAGACCTGGAACATATGTATAGGCCGGATAGCAACCAAGCCCCTGGCGAGCTCTTGCCAGATTCGCTCTGCTGAAAGTGCATTTAATTCGCCTGACTGCACAATTGCTTTTAACGCAGACATCGTTTCATCAGCAATACTAAATTCAGGAAAGCGCGCAGAAAATCGTGCAATCCGTAACAAACGCAATGGATCTTCAGCAAAAGCATCCGATACGTGCCGAAATACTTTGGCAGCTAAATCTTCTTGGCCGTTATAGGGATCAATAATCGAGCCAAATTGTTTTCCATCAGCCCCCACTTCTTGTGCCATAGCATTAATTGTTAAATCGCGCCGGCATAGATCTTGCTCCAAAGTTACCGAAGGATCAGCGTAAAAATGGAAACCCTTATAACCTTGGCCTGTTTTACGTTCAGTACGGGCTAGCGCATACTCCGCTTGAGTTTCTGGATGAATAAAGACCGGGAAATCCTTACCTACAGGGCGAAAACCTTTAGCAATCATTTCATCAACGCTAGAGCCAACAACCACATAGTCGATGTCGTGCACAGGCAAACCCATTAGAGTATCCCGTATTGCACCGCCGACTGCGTAGATCTTCATTACTTCATACCTTCTAGGCTTCGTCGACTCATTTTGAAAACTTCACTTAATGCATCTTGACCATTGACAGGCAGTACATTGGGCAATCGCATTGAGGCAATGTTGTCACGAGACATGAGAGTTGGAACTGGCAAAAATTCAAATGCTAAGGCCTGCAAATATCCAACAAAATCAGGTACAGGAATAACGGCGCAAGACGTTTTGGCCTTACGCGCAGCGAACTCCACAATCTTTTTCATAGTGTAGATCGTAGGGCCTACTAAATCATAGGATTGATGAATGGTTTGAGGCATTTTTAATGCCATTTCAAAAGCTGTTGCTACATCATCTACGCTCACTGGCTGAAACTTGGCCTGATGGTTTGCTAAAGGCATCGCTGGAAATAGTTTTGCGAGCTTAGCAAATAAATTAATAAATTGATCTTGGGCCCCAAAGATCACCGATGGTCTAAAAATAGTCCAATCTAATTCACTAGCCTTTACTGCAGATTCACCGTCGCCTTTACTTCGCTGATACATTGACGGCCCATGAGAATCTGCGCCTAGTGCACTCATATGTAGGTAACGCTTAAGGCCATGCAGTTGCATCGCAGTAATAATATTTTTTGGCAAATCCACATGTGCCGCCTTAAATACTTTGCCATAAGGCATGGCTGGCTTATCGTGCAATACGCCAACCAAATTAATCACGGCACCAGAAGGCTCAATACGTGCACACAAAGATTGCAATTCATCAAAGTCATGAACATCAGCATCTGTTAAATGTACTTTTGGCAACATTCGCAACTCACGACCAGCGGCTAGGTGACTTGTGGGTAAAAGGACGGAATAGCCCTTAGCTTGCAATTGCGCAGCCAATACTCGCCCAACAAAGCCATTGCCACCAATCAAAAGGATGTCATATTTCATAGGTTCTCGTATTAAAGAATGCTCATTAAGGTAATTCGGATTGAGTAGCCGCTTTAGGCGAAATAACACCTAAACGCTGCTTTAAGGATTGTGTTTGACTATTCATCACCGATGAATAGTAATTAGCATTTGACAGCACATTCTTTACATAAGTGCGCGTCTCATTAAAGGGAATGGTCTCTGCAAAGATTGCACCTTCGGTAGGGCCTGTTAATTTTTCGCGCCATGCTTTTGAACGAGAAGGACCAGCGTTATATGCTGCAGATGCTAGCACCCAAGAGCCATCTAGATCAATTAAGACCATATTTAGGTAATTACTACCCAAAGTCAAATTAGTATTAGTGTCACTCAACTTATCGTTGGTGTAATTGACCATCCCAATTTTCTTTGCAACATACTTCGCTGTATTCGGCATCACTTGCATTAGGCCGGAAGCTCCAACTGAAGAAGATGCATTCATGATGAAGCGTGACTCCTGACGAATTAATCCGTAAGCCCAGGCGAGATTCAAATCGATTTGTCTAGCAATCGGTGAAAGCTCGTCTCTAAATGGCGTTGGGTAACGTAAACTAAAGTCATGCTCTTGCTTTGTACGATCAGCAGTATTCACTACACGGTCATACAAATTAATACGCTTAGCGTATTCAGAAGCAGCTAGTAACTGTTTGTCAGTCATATTACGCAGCTCCCAATTCCACTCGCGATTGCCTTCAAAGCGCAGATTCATGGCGTATAAACGCTCACTTCTGATGAAACCTTTGCGACTGGCCATTGCATCAATCTCTTGCTCGGTTACCTTGGTTCGTGAGGGGGCATGATTTGACTTGCCCAATTCTTCACGAGCAAGCTGTCCATAAAAATTGTATTGTTCGTCAATGAGTTCAAAGTTCTCTTTAGCCTTAGCATCTTGCCCTTCAGCTTTCAAAGCACGTCCATACCAATAAGTCCAAGCTGGATCTTTACTACGCACAGCGGGGTTCATGCCTTCGACTGCACTTTTGACTAAGGCCCAATCTTTGGCGCGTAATCCTGCGCGCACTTTCCACTCTTGCGACTCAACCGAGAGTAGCTCGTTATAGCCAAGCTCTTGCTGCAAACGATAGGCATCATCAGCATTAGGATCTAATTTCTTTGCTAGAAATTGTCCGATCACACCCCAGGCGACTGCCTGATTCTCTTTACTATAGCGCGAGGAGCTTTGTAAAAAATCGCGATATGCTTTTGATGGATCTGCTTTGGCAGCCTTGACAATTTCTGCGATGGGATCCTCGCCACCCAAGCGACGTGCCATAGTATCAAAACCTCTTTCATTAGCCGCACGACCAATAGCCTTTGCTTCGCTAGGTGTCATGCCACCAGCAGCCACTAAAGAAGGAACTAATTCTTGGCACGCTTGTCCAAAATAGCTTGGATCTAACAATACTGAACGCGAATCGATGGCCAATTTAGTTGGGTTCTCACCTTGCGATAATTTAGACAATAAGGAATAGCACTTCACCTGAGTATCGTCATCTAAAACAAACTTCGCATACTCTGCATCAAAGCGTGCCCAGTCTTTTCGCTTACCTAATACCAATAACCAATCATTACGCATCCGATCAGCTAAAGCGGTTCCTTGATATTGATTTAAGAATGTAACAACCTGAGCGTCCGCACTGTAATCGCCGCGCGGCCCACCCCCACCGTCAAATAATTGCGGCTTAATTCGAAAGTACGCCACATAATCATCAAATGGATAAGTTGCTAAGTTAGAGGAAAGTTGTTGTGTTCGAAAAACGTCATTCTTTCTAGCGGCTTCACGCAATTCAATAAACATACGATCCGTATCAGTAATCTCAGCAGGGGCAACTTTACTTTCATAGGACTTTGGCAAGCTTGGTTTTTTGGTTTTTTCAGCAAAAGCAGTAGGCATTGCTAAGGCAAGTCCAAGGATCAAAATATTGGTCCAACGAAACTGATTACTTTTGAGAATTTTCAACATCTTTTTCACTATCTAGCCCTGTACTGAGTTGCCAGTATTCATCTGGCTTTAATTTGTTTACTATATTTCCTAATTTTCGCCTGATAATGGACTATATGCACGGTAATTCGCCAAAAACTCTTCGTCAAGATTTGTTAAAGCAACGCAAAGAATTTGCTACTAAGCAAAATTATGCCCAGACCAAAGATCGGCTCATTACGGGTCTAAATCATTTTTTAGCGAAAGAGGGTGATGCGCTGCTGGTTACAGCACTTTATTGGCCCATCCAAGATGAGCTTGATTTGCGCATAGCACTAACTTCATGGGCAAACCAAAGCCCTGAACGTCATCTAGCACTTCCATATGCAAGGCCTGATAAGTGCCTTGACTTCTATGAATGGCAGGATGGCGATGTGTTAATCCCAAGCAAGCACGGCATACCTGAGCCAAGCCCAAATAACCCACAAAGACCAGCAATCCACCCTGACTGCATCTTCATCCCCTGCGTAGGTTGGTCAAGCTCAGTTGAGAATGGCAAAACCCATTATTGGCGCTTAGGTTATGGCGGAGGTTACTTTGATCGCACTCTGGCTAAGCTTAGAAAAAACAATCCTAAACTCATTTGTATCGGGATAGGATTTGATTGGCAAAAACTCAATGATATCCAATGGGTAGCTCAAACACATGATGAGCCCTTAGATATGCTGCTTACTGAGTCTGGCCTACTTACTTAACTTGCTTCGAGAGATCTAAATTATCAGCAATCGCTAAAACAGCGTCTGCCTGATTTAAAGAATAAAAATGCAGGCCTGGTGCACCCGCAGTCAATAACTGATCGCATAAATCTGTCACCACCTCTTCACCAAATGCACGAATAGAGGCAACATCATCGCCGTAAGATTGAAGACGTTGGCGAATCCAACGAGGGATCTCAGCACCACAGGCATCCGAGAAGCGCAATAACTGACTACTATTAGTAATAGGCATAATTCCAGCAATGACGGGCTGAGTGACGCCTAAGTTATAGGCCTCATCCACAAAACGAAAGTAAGCATCAGTATTATAAAAATACTGAGTAACCGCAGAGTTAGCGCCTGCTTTCATTTTCTGCACAAAGAAATTGACATCACTGGCAGGAGACTTTGCTTGAGGATGACACTCAGGATAAGCAGCTACATCAATATGAAACCAATCACCTGTTTCTGTGCGAATAAATTCCACTAACTCATTGGCATGATGAAATTCACCATACTGACCCATACCCGAAGGTAAGTCACCGCGTAAAGCCACCATCCGCTTCACGCCTAATGCTTGATACTGCTTTAACATCGCACGCACACTTTCACGCGAGCTGCCAACACAAGATAAGTGAGGGGCAACTACTGCACCTGCAGCGTGCATATCACTCACCACTTTTAATGTGCCTGACTGCGTAGAGCCACCGGCACCAAAGGTCACAGAATAAAACGCAGGCTTGAGTGTTTGGCTAAAACGCTCGCGCACCAGATGCAACTTCTTCTCACCTTCAGGTGATTTTGGAGGAAAGAATTCGACACTTAATTCCATGATTTTGGGCCTAGGGATTCTATTAAATAATTGGATTAATAACGATAGTGGTCAGTCTTATATGGACCTTCCTTCGTTACGCCAATGTAAGAAGCTTGCTGATCACTTAATACAGTTAACTGAGCATTCAATGTCTTGAGCTGCAAGCGTGCAACCTTCTCATCCAAATGCTTTGGCAATGTGTAAACGCCGACGGGGTACTTGTCTGTACCAACCGCATTCCACAATTCAATTTGAGCAATCACTTGGTTTGCAAATGAAGAGCTCATAACGTAGGAAGGGTGTCCTGTACCACAACCAAGATTCACCAAACGACCTTTTGCCAAAATGATGATGCGCTTTTCAGGTTGACCATTTGCTGCTGGGAAAATCACATGGTCCACTTGTGGCTTGATCTCTTCCCACTTGTATTTTTCAATACCAGCAACATCGATCTCATTATCAAAGTGGCCGATGTTACAAACGATAGCTTGATTCTTCATCTTAGCCATGTGGTCATGTGTAATAACATGGTAGTTGCCTGTTGCAGAAACAAAAATATCTGCTTTATCGGCTGCGTAATCCATTGTGACAACACGGTAACCTTCCATCGCTGCCTGTAATGCACAAATTGGATCTACTTCAGTAACCCATACTTGAGCAGACAATGCCCGTAATGCTTGAGCTGAGCCTTTGCCCACATCACCATAACCACAAACCACTGCAACCTTACCAGCCACCATGACATCGGTAGCACGCTTAATCGCATCTACTAAAGACTCGCGGCAACCATAGAGGTTGTCGAACTTGCTCTTAGTAACAGAGTCATTAACGTTAATTGCCGGAAACTTCAATTCGCCTTTAGCAAACATTTGATACAGACGATGAACACCAGTAGTGGTTTCTTCTGTAACGCCTTTGACTTTTTCTAAACGTATGGAATACCAAGTTGGATCTTGCGCTAATTTTTTCTTAATAGCAGCAAACAAAATGGTTTCTTCTTCGCTAGTTGGATTGTTCAAGCAAGCTTGATCTTTTTCCGCGCGGGCGCCAAGATGTAACAATAAAGTGGCATCGCCGCCGTCATCCAAAATCATATTAGTAAAGCCACCATCAGCCCACTCAAAAATACGATGAGTAAAATCCCAATATTGCTCAAGAGTCTCGCCCTTAATTGCAAATACTGGCGTGCCATTAGCAGCGATGGCTGCAGCAGCATGATCTTGAGTTGAGAAAATATTACAGGAAGCCCACTGCACTTCTGCGCCGAGTGCTTCAAGAGTTTCAATCAAGACTGCAGTTTGGATAGTCATGTGCAATGAACCAGTAATACGGGCACCACGTAAAGGCTGTTGCGCCGCAAATTCATCACGGATGGCAATCAGGCCAGGCATCTCAGTTTCAGCAATGGCGATTTCTTTACGACCAAAGTCAGCCAAAGAAATATCAGCAATTGCGCAACGAGTTGCAACAAAATTATTTAAATCAGTAACGGTATTCATTAATGCTCCAGCTAAATACGAACCAACGCTGGAGTAGAAACTCGCTAGCCATTAGTTCATGGGTTAGCGAGCGCGGTTGCAATTAGCAAACTCTGTTTAGGAGTTCACTCCCTTCAAGCCTGGGGAAGTACTGGATCTCAGCACACCTTGCAACGCTCCTTGAAGGTATGAAGAAATTGTAATCAATTTCTTCATATTTCGCCTCAATACAACTACAAACTGCTTCTTAGTGCCGTTTAAATACCTTTAGATGCTTATAGACCAGCTGCGGCACGCAATATTGCAGCTTTATCTGTCTGCTCCCAAGTAAATTCTGGCTCCTCACGGCCAAAGTGGCCATAAGCAGCAGTCTTACGATAAATGGGGCGCAACAGATTGAGCATCTTCACAATTCCCTTTGGACGTAAGTCAAAGTGCTCAGATACCAATTGCGCAATCTTCTCATCGGAAATCTTGCCCGTACCGTATGTGCTCACCATTACTGAAGTAGGTTTAGCAACCCCAATCGCATAAGAAATCTGGATTAAGCACTTGGTCGCCAAACCTGCAGCAACAATGTTCTTTGCTACGTAGCGGCCAGCATAGGCAGCAGAGCGATCAACTTTAGAAGGGTCTTTACCTGAGAAAGCCCCACCGCCATGAGGAGCTGCACCACCATAGGTATCAACAATAATTTTGCGACCAGTTAAACCACAGTCACCCTGTGGGCCGCCAATAACAAAACGGCCTGTTGGGTTTACCAAAAAGTTAATTGCACCTTTGATCAAATGCTTTGGCAATACCGGTTTGATGATTTCTTCGATAACTGCTTCACGCAATTTTTCAAGAGAAATCTCTTCATCGTGCTGAGTAGAGAGAACAACTGTATCAATTGAATCGGGCTTGCCATCAACATAACGCAAGGTTACTTGTGACTTTGCATCTGGGCGAAGCCATGCTAAACGACCATCACGACGCAATTGCGATTGACGCTCTACCAAACGATGTGATAAATGAATTGGCAATGGCATGAGCTCGGCAGTTTCATCGCAAGCGTAACCAAACATCAGGCCTTGATCACCAGCACCTTGGTCTAAACCATCGTCATGTGCCTTATCAACGCCTTGCGCAATATCTGGACTTTGCTTGTCATAAGCGACTAGAACTGCGCAGCCTTTGTAATCGATACCGTAAGCGGTGTTGTCATAACCAATTTCACGCAAAGTATTGCGGGCAACTTGAATGTAGTCAACGTTTGCATTGGTTGTAATTTCACCAGCAAGAACAACCAAGCCGGTGTTACATAAAGTTTCTGCTGCAACACGTGCAGTAGGATCCTGGACCAAGATGGCGTCCAAGATGGCATCAGAAATTTGGTCTGAGACTTTATCGGGGTGACCTTCAGAGACTGACTCTGAGGTAAAGAAGTAATCATTTGCCATTGCATATTCCTTTAAAAAATTAACACGTTCTTTGGGACAACTCGACGTGCCAGGAACCACAACGGCGACGCTTTAGCAGAATTTATGAATCGCCCTGCAAGTTGTCTTAACTCAGCGATGGGGTCAATTCTATCCGAAAAGGGCTTAATTCATCAAGGCAAACTTAAATTTGGCCCTCCTAGCTGCATTGAATATCATTAGGGGGTGCGAAAACTCATTCTTAAACTTAGCCTCAACACTATTGCTGCGCTGCCCCTTGCAGTGGTTCAAGTGATTGGAGCATCTATGGGCATCCTGGCGTATGTAGGCTCAAAGCAATATCGCTCACTCTTTCGTCCCCAGTATCAGGCTGTAGTTAGTGCTCACAAACTACCATTCAAACTCTGGGATGCAGTGAGAGCTTCTGGAATGTTGTTTTCAGATAGCTTATGGATTTGGCGTAATCCTCAAAAGGCTCTCAAGAAAGCAGATGTACCGGACTGGGATGTTATTCAAACTGCAATGTCTGAAGGTAAGGGCATGATTATGTTGTGTCCACACCTCGGAGGATTTGAAATCATTCCCCGCTTTTTGGCACAACATTTCCCCGCAACCATCATGTATCGCCCATCCCGACAAGAATGGTTGAATGAAGTGGTGGAAGAGGGGCGGGCTTATCCAAATATGCATTTTGTACCAACCAATCTTCATGGCGTTCGCCATATGACACGAGCGCTTGCGAAAGGTGAAGCCATTGCCATTCTTCCCGATCAAGTCCCCAGTGGCGGTGATGGTGTTTGGTGTAATTTTTTTGGTCGGCCAGCCTACACTACCACTCTTCCAATACGGCTTGCCAATCGACACAACACTCCTACGGTAATGTTGACCGCAAAGCGGAAGGCCTTAGGCTATGGCTGGATAGTAAATGCTAAACGTTTGAAATCGTTTTCAGATGATCCAACCATTGCAGCAACAGAATTAAATACTGCAATTGAGGCCGCAGTCCTAGTTGCCCCAGAACAATTCATTTGGTCTTACAACCGCTATAAGCATCCAGCTGGTGCAGAATTGCCACCAAGCAATTAATCATAAAATTTCGAAATGACCTGGTTACACAACCTCTTCAATTTCTTGGCGCTCAATCTTCTGCGCCTCTTTGCTTTCCTGCCATATACGATCACAGTTCACGTAGGTTATGGCCTTGGCTGGCTTGCGGCACACATACCTAACAGTCGTACGCATGTAGTGAAAACCAATCTTCGCTTATGTTTTCCCAATCTAAGTGAAAAAGAAATTGATGCGCTAGCACTGGAGCACTGGAAATTATTTGGCCGTAGTGTTTTAGAGCGAAGTCGTATTTGGTTTGGTAGTGGTAAACAAATCACCGATATTGTGACTATCGACTCAGCCATCACCTTAGGTGACCGTAAGCCTCGTTTGCTGATTAATCCGCATTTTGTTGGGCTTGAGGGTGGCTTTATGGCTCTATCTGTTTTAGCTAGCAAGTATGACTGGCCTCGTGGTGCAGGCCTTTATCAAAATATGAAGAATCCTTTCTTCAACCAAAAGATGATTGAGTGGAGAAATCGTTTTGGTGGTAAATCCATTGAGAGGCAAAGTCGTTTACGCGACCTCATTCGTGAAATTCAAACAGGTAACTTTATTTTTATCGCTCCTGATATCGATTTGGGTCCACGTGACTCTGTTTTTGTTCCATTCTTTGGGATTCAGACAAATACCATCACCTCTGTCTCTCGGCTAGCTAGACTAAGTGGTGCTGAAGTGTGCTTAATGACCACCACATTGAATAAAGATCGCAAGGGCTATACCTGCCATATCAGTGATCCCTTACCAGACTTTCCGAGCGATGATGTTGAGAAAGACACTGCCCGTTTAAATCAATACATTGAAGACCTTGTTCGCGAAAGACCAGCAGAGTACTATTGGGTACATAAGCGTTTTAAACACAGACCTCCTGGCCAAGCCAGTCTTTATGATTAAGCGAACCTATTTTGAGCACTAATTCATCACGACGCAAATTGCGCTTCACCAAGATGCATGGTGCTGGTAATGATTTCATTGTGCTGAATGGCATTGATCAAGACCTCAGCTCGATTACACGTGATCAATGGCAAGCATTGGCTAATCGTCAATTTGGTATCGGGGCAGATCAAATTCTCATCGTTGAAAAAGCTACTCGTCCTGATGCTGATTTCCGTTACCGAATTTTCAATGCTGATGGCGGCGAAGTAGAGCAATGCGGCAATGGCTCACGCTGCTTTGTACGCTTTATATTAGACCAAGGTCTTTCTACCAAAAACCCACTGCGCGTTGAAGTTGCTCATGCCGTTCTAACCCTCAAGTCTCACCCTGATGGCCAGGTGGAAGTGGACATGGGTCCGCCTATTTTCGAGCACAACCAAATCCCATTTGATGCAAGTGGCTTGGGCAGCATGCAAGAGTTTCAGGAAATGCTCTACGCACTCCCTTTAGAGTACCCTGCCTCACACGATAGTTTTGTTGGTGTACTTTCGATGGGTAACCCTCACGCTGTTCAAGTAGTAGTTGATGTTGAAAGCGCGCCCGTTCTTCAAGAAGGTCCTGAAATTGAAAAGTACCGTGCGTTTCCGAAAAGAGTGAATGCCGGCTATATGCAGGTAATCAATCGCAATGAAATTAAGTTGCGCGTCTACGAACGGGGTGCAGGAGAAACTCTGGCTTGTGGTACTGGTGCCTGTGCAGCTGTAGTTTCGGGTATTCGTCGAGGCCTACTTGAATCACCAGTCAAAGTGCATACCCGTGGCGGCGATCTTCTAATTGCTTGGGGTGGCGTCGTTAATAATCTTGCTCAGCCAGTCATCATGACCGGACCTGCAGTGACTGTATTCGAAGGTGAAACCGAAATCTAAGTTGAGGTTCTCTTAGATGCCGTATTTATCGCGATATGCTTTTACTGCTGGTAGGTAGTGGGTAAGCTCAGTATCACTAGAAGCCGTTAAGAAAGACATTAAGTGAGCTAGGTTCGCAATGGCAATCACTGGTAAGCCAAACTCTTGCTCTACATCTTGTACAGCAGACTTGTCGCCAAGCTCAACTGCATTTCCAGAGCGCTCCATACGATCTAAAGCGATCAATACTGCGACTGGCTCTGCACCAGCACCGCGAATCAGATCTACTGATTCTCGAACTGAAGTCCCAGCAGAAATGACGTCGTCAATAATGACCACTTTCCCTTTAACGGGTGCGCCAACTAATGATCCTCCTTCGCCATGGTCTTTGGCCTCTTTACGGTTATAGGCATAAGGAACATTTAATCCGGAATCTGCCAGCGCAATAGCAGTTGCAGCAGCTAAAGTGATGCCCTTATATGCAGGGCCATAAAGCATGTCAAAAGAAATCTTGGACTCTTGCAATGCTTTTGCATAGTAGCGACCCAATGCACTCAAGCGTGTGCCATCGTTAAATCCACCAGCATTAAAGAAATAAGGCGAGAGTCTTCCCGCTTTAGTTTTAAACTCTCCGAAGGACAAAACCTTTGCCTCTAAGGCAAAACGAATAAAGTTATCTTGATTTGAATTATTTGAGCTCATAGGTCTATATGTTACGCATCATTTCCGCGAACCTCAACGGTATCCGTTCTGCTATCAAAAAAGGCTTTTTGCCCTGGGCTATCAAGCAAAAGGCTGACTTTATTTGCATGCAAGAGCTCAAGGCGCAACGCGACGACTTAGAGGACGCTATTCTCAACCCCGATGGTTTACATGGCTTTTTTCACCACGCGCAGAAAAAAGGCTACAGCGGCTGTGGCATTTATACCCCCCATAAGCCAGATGAGGTCCTCTACGGTTATGGCAATGAAGAGTTTGATGCTGAAGGACGATATGTTGAGACACGATTCAAAGGCCTTTCGGTCATTTCCGTTTATATGCCCTCAGGCTCAAGTTCACCTGAGCGCCAAGAGGCGAAATACCGCTATCTCGATAGTTTCTTGCCATATCTCATTAAGCTGAAAAAATCCGGTAGAGAAATCGTGCTTTGTGGTGACGTCAATATCGCCCATCACGAAATCGATCTTAAGAACTGGAAGGGCAATCTTAAAAACTCTGGGTTCTTGCCAGAAGAGCGAGCTTGGCTTACTAACTTATTCGACAAAGTAGGTTACGTAGACGTCTATCGAAAATTAGAGCCAAAAGCTGGAGAGTCTTGTTATACCTGGTGGAGCAACCGCGGGCAAGCCTATGCCAAGAATGTTGGGTGGCGCATTGACTATCACATCAGCACCCCGGGCATTGCCAATAGCGCTCAAAAAACCTCTGTATATAAAGATGAGCGCTTCTCAGATCATGCGCCACTTACCGTAGACTATGACTGGAAGTTATAATTAAACTCTCTCATCTTTGTTGATTTGAACGACCTTGAAATGGATCGTTGCCCAAATTAAAAGCAAGACTGGAGCGCCAATAATAGCGGTGCCGAAGAAGAATGTTTGATAACCGAAGTGATCGACAAACACTCCTGAAAAACCCGCTAACCATTTGGGTAACAGCAACATCATCGAGCTAAAGAGAGCGTACTGGGTCGCTGAATAACGAATATTCGTTAAGGCAGACAAGAAAGCAATAAAAGCTGCGCTAGCAATACCTGAGCTCAAATTATCAGCAGAGATTACCCAAATCAAACCATGTAAATCATGGCCTTGGGTTGCTAACCAAGCAAACAATAAATTACTAGCCGCTGATAAGATTGCACCCAAAAATAAAATACGCAGAACGCCGAATCGTAATGTGAGCACGCCGCCTATAAAAGCGCCTACCAAAGTCATCACAACGCCAAATACTTTACTAACCGCAGCTACTTCATCTTTGGTGTAACCCATGTCTACATAAAAAGGGTTGGCCATAATACCCATCACCACGTCACTAATACGATAAACAGCAATCAGGGACAAAATTAATACTGCATGCCAGCGGTAACGAGTAAGAAACTCAGCAAATGGCTCTATTAATGTTTGGTGTAGCCAGGCTTTGATATTACGAGCTTTGGGCAAATCAATTTTCACCGGCTCTTTACTTAATAAGGTGGTGATCACACCCACACTAATGGATGCCGCCATACACAAATAAGCAAACTGCCAGGCAGAAGCATCATAAGTAGTGCCTGTCTCAGCCCTTGCAGCAAGCCACAGAACGCCTGCGCCTGACCAAATCAAGGCCAGTCGATAACCTGTTTGATAAGTAGCAGCTAGGGCTGCTTGATGATCGCTATTGGCTGATTCAATCCGAAACGCATCTAAGGCAATATCTTGCGTGGCTGAGCCAAATGCCACTAATAGGGCACACCAAACCACAGAATTCAATGCAATTTTAGGGTCAAGAGTAGACATTCCTACAAGCCCCAAAATGATAAGCGCTTGAGCAAACAATAACCAGCTCCGGCGCCGTCCCAATAACTTTGTTAAAAGTGGGATTTGAAGACGATCAACTAGCGGAGCCCACATCCACTTAAAGGCATAGATTAATCCTACCCAGGTTAAGTAGCCAATAGTGCTGCGGTCTATCTCGGCCTCACGCAACCAAAAGCTTAAGGTTCCGAGAATCAGTAGAAGGGGAAGGCCTGCAGAAAAACCAAGAAATAACATCCGAAGACACGGCCATTCGAGATAGACCCGAAAATCAGCAAGCCATGACTGAACTGCTTTGAACACAGTTCTATGCGCTGCGGACGCGGAATAGCGCCAAACTACCAAAGAAATTAGGCATCAAGGTCACTTGTCGACCATCATGCAAGATGCATTGGTCGACCACCCTCAAGCCAAGACTAGAAGCCAACTTCTCAAAATCTTCTACGGTAAGCACTCGCACATTCGGCGTGTTGTACCACTGAAAAGGCAAACTCTTTGATACCGGCATACGGCCAAGCCCAACCGCTAAGCGATGTGACCAGTGCCCAAAATTAGGAAAAGACACGATTGATTCTTTACCAACACGCACTACTTCACGCAAGATTTTTTCAGTCTGATGGATAGTTTGTAATGTTTGCGATAGCACTACGGTATCAAAACTGTTGTCTTCAAACAAGGCTAAGCCGCCCTCCAAGTTTTGCTGGATAACATTAAGCCCTTTTTGTACGCATGAGAGAACTCGAGCGTCATCAATCTCTACTCCATAAGCATGTACTGGTTTTTGTTTTTGTAAAAACTCCAAGAAACTACCATCACCACAACCTAAATCAAGCACCTGGCTACTCGGGGAAATCCATTTAGCAATTGCTGCGAAGTCTGCACGCGTATTCATGTTACTCATGATTGAGCCTCCAGCATTTGCGCAAAATAAGCTCTGACTAAATTGTGATAACGCTCATCATCCAACAAGAAAGCATCGTGACCATGAGGGGCATCAATTTCTGCATAGGTTACTTCACTCTTGTTACTAAGGAGGGCTTGCACGATCTCCCGACTTCGATTGGGTGGGAAGCGCCAGTCTGTTGAAAAGCTTACTACCAAGAATTTGGCCTGTACTTCAGCTAAAGCACGGTTGAGACTGCCGTCATAGCGACGCGATGGATCAAAATAGTCTAAGGCACGAGTGATCAGGAGATAAGTGTTTGCATCAAAGTAAGTGGAGAACTTATCTCCTTGATGACGCAGGTAGCTCTCTACTTCAAACTCCACATCAAAGCTAAAGCGATAGTCATTTGATTCGCCGTTAGGACGCTGTAACTCGCGCCCAAATTTTTCAGCCATATCATCATCAGATAAATAAGTAATGTGACCAACCATGCGAGCTAAACGTAGACCGCGCTTAGGCACTACACCATGAGCGTAATAATTTCCCCCATAAAAATCGGGGTCCGACAAAATAGCGTTACGTGCGACTTCATTAAATGCAATATTTTGTGCACTTAACTTTGGAGTAGAGGCAATTACTACACAGTGATCTATCCGCTTAGGAAACTGGATTGCCCAAGCCATCGCCTGCATACCCCCCAAGCTACCGCCCATAACCGCAGCAAACTTTCGGATACCCAGCTTATCAGCAAGACGAGCCTGCGTATTAACCCAATCTTCAACAGTCACTACTGGGAAGTCAGCACCATAAGACTTGCCAGTTTCTGGATGAATACTCATGGGCCCGGTAGAGCCAAAGCAAGAGCCTAAATTATTCACGCCAATAACAAAAAAATGATTGGTATCTACAGGCTTACCTGGCCCAATCATGTTGTCCCACCAGCCGATATCTTCTGGATCATCAGGACACGGACCAGCTACATGATGCGATGCATTAAGAGCATGACAAATTAATACTGCATTGCTTTTATCTGCGTTGAGCTTGCCGTAGGTTTCAATCACCAAATCATAGGCAGATAGAATGGCGCCACTCTGCAAAGGCAGGGGCTCGGCAAAATGGATAGTGTTTCTAGAGAGGTGTAGCTCGCTCATTCTGAAAGGAGGATGCGCAAACTAATATCAGAGGCCTCGGTTGGCAATTTCTTAAAGCCACTGCGGGCAAATCGATGCCAACGACCCAAAATAAAACTCATCAACATGGCCGCACGAATACTCACCTCTTCTTGGCCAACCTGTGACCAAGCGCCACCCTGGGTTTGGGCAATTCGTAATGCTTGCTTTAAGGAAGCCTCAACTCGATCTAAAACTTGAGTAATACGTTCTTGCAAACGATCGTCCTCTTGTAACAAAGCATCACCCAATAAAACGCGTGTCATACCGGGGTTCTTTTCGGCAAAAAATAAAAGCATTTGTAAAATTCCACGTGCCTGAGCAAGCCCAGATTCTTCTTTTTGATTGATCTGATTGATTAAGCCAAAAACAGTTTGTTCAATAAAAGAAATGAGGCCCTCAAACATCTGGGCTTTACTAGCAAAATGACGATAGAGCGCAGCTTCAGAAACTTGGATTTTGGCCGCTAAAGCCGCCGTTGTTACGCGCTCACCCTTAGGGTTTTGCAACATCTCTGCGAGCACTTGCAAAATCTGCAGCCGCCGCTCACCAGGACGCGGACGCTTGCGGGTTTTGCCAGCGTCAGCATTAGCATCTTTAATATCCGCGGAGCCTACAGATTGACGCATGTATTTTTACCTTGAGCGAATCATCGTACCGAATGCTTGCTCGGTCAAAATTTCCAGCAATAAGGAGTGTTCAATACGGCCATCAATAATGTGTACTGAATTTACTCCACTCTTCGCTGCATCTAATGCAGAAGAAATCTTAGGCAACATACCCCCAGAAATCGTACCGTCAGCAAATAAGGCATCAATTTCTCTTGGGGTTAAGTCGGTCAATAACTTTCCGTCTTTATCCATGACCCCAGGAATATTAGTCATCATGACCAATTTCTCAGCATGCAAGATTTCAGCCATCTTGCCCGCAACTAGGTCGGCATTAATGTTGTAAGCCTGACCCTCTGCGCTAAAGCCTATGGGAGAGATCACCGGAATGAATGCATCGTCTTGCAAGGCTTTCACAACCGCAGGATTAATTGCCTCAATTTCTCCCACAAAACCTAAATCAATTTTTTTACCAGGCTCTTTATCACTGGGCACAAACATTTTCTTAGCATGAATTAGGCCACCATCTTTACCAGTCAAGCCAACTGCCTGACCACCAAAGTGATTAATCAACATGACGATATCTTGCTGTACTTCGCCACCAAGAACCCATTCCACTACCTCCATGGTTTCTTCATCGGTAACGCGCATACCTTGAATAAAAGTCCCAGTCTTGCCGATCTTTTTTAAAGCCTCATCAATCTGTGGACCACCACCGTGAACAACAACAGGGTTCATACCAACCAATTTGAGTAAGATCACATCGCGCGCAAAACTTTCTTTAAGGCGGTCTTCAACCATGGCATTTCCACCATACTTAATCACGATAGTCTTACCATGGTATGCGCGGATATAAGGCAAAGCTTCAGCAAGAATCTCTGCCTTTAATAAAGGTGAGATATCGCTGAGGGTAGGTAAATGCTTGGTCATTACAAGTGAGATTTATTCGCCAAATAATTTTTGACGAAGTTCGCGCCGCTCTTGTGCTTCAAGAGATAAATTGGCTGTAGGCCTTGCAATTAAACGGTTCAGCCCGATTGGCTCACCAGTTTCTTCGCACCATCCATAGTCACTAGTTTCAATGCGAGCTAAAGCTTGCTCAACCTTTTTAAGTAGCTTGCGCTCACGATCACGGGTGCGTAATTCCAAAGCATGTTCCTCTTCAATCGTTGCACGATCAGCCGGATCTGGAACCAAAATATTTTCACGAAGGTGTTCGGTAGTCTCCGAAGCATTCTTCAAAATATCTTCTTTAAGAGTCTGTAATTTTTGACGGAAAAAATCTAACTGGGCAGCATTCATGTAGTCCTTGTCGGCCATCTTGAGTAATTCTGCTTCAGTTAATGGCGCACCTTTTACCGTCTTGGTAGTCGCAGCCTTGCTGGCAGCTTTTGCAGCAGTTGCTGGTTTTGTTGCTGTTTTTACCGTCATCTCATTCTTTCCTAGATTTGAAGCATTATTGCCTCATTCTGCCAAACTTTTACCTTGCCTTAATCAATATTTTTTAATATTGACCGTGGCGGCGGATTGTACCCGAAACTTCTTATGCCAAACAGCCCTCAAGCCCTGCCAGCAGGGTGTCCTTAGGTAAATCAATGCCTATAAAGACCATCCGGGTTTGCTTGGGTTCATTAGCCCATGGACCAGCCATATCGCTACCCATCATTTGATGAACCCCCTGAAACACGACTTTCCGGTTACTTCCTTTCACATAGAGCACACCTTTATAGCGCAACATCTTTTCACCAAAGACCTCCAAAATGCCTCCCAGGAAGTCTTCCAACTTTTTGTGATCAAAGGGTTTATCACTACGAAAAACAAAGGACTGAATGCGGTCTGTGTGCCCAGCATGGCCATGATGATGGTGATCGTGACCGTGGTCATGCCCGCAGGTGCTATGGTCATGGTCATGGCTATGGTCATGATCCTCTTGTTCCAAGAAATGGGGATCAATGTCTAACTTAGCATTGAGATTAAATCCCTTGAGATCTAAGACTGCATCAAGAGGCACAATCCCTTTAGAAATCCCAGTAATCGGTGCTCTAGGATTCATACGCATTAAACGATTACGCAGGGCCTCAACCTCAGCTGGAGTCACTAGATCGGTCTTGGTAATAAAGATCTGATCAGCAAAGCCCACCTGGCGCTGCGCCTCTTCGTGCTCATTTAACTGGTGTGGGCCGTGCTTTGCATCTACAAGAGTCACCACTGCATCTAATACGTAATGATCAGCAACATCGTCATCCATAAAGAAGGTCTGGGCGACTGGGCCAGGGTTAGCTACACCGGTTGTTTCAATCACAACGCGATCAAAACTAATTTTTTTATTTTTACGCTGCTCCCAAAGCTCATTGAGCGCCTCAACTAAGTCACCACGAATCGTGCAACAAATACAACCATTACTCATCTGCACAATATTTTCTTGGTTGTCTTGAACCAATATATCGTTGTCGATATTCTCTTCACCAAACTCGTTTTCAATCACAGCAATTTTCTTACCGTGTTGCTCAGTCAAAATATGTTTCAGTAAAGTGGTTTTGCCGCTTCCTAAAAAGCCGGTCAAAATGGTTACTGGGATTAATGCCATGAGTGATCCAATCAAAATCTAGAGGGTAAGGCAAGCCCAAAGCGGGAAACCCACTATCTTACCGAGTTCCTCAGCCTTTACCAGCCTTTGCGCGGGGATGCGCTTTATCATATGCCTGGGCGAGGTGCTGAAAATCTAAGGAAGTATAAATCTGGGTACTGGCAATACTGGCATGCCCCAGCATCTCTTGTACCGCCCGCAAATCTTGGGAGGATTGCAGGACATGACTAGCAAAGCTGTGGCGCATCATGTGAGGATGTACATGGGTAGGCAAACCAGCGCGCATGGCTAAAGTCCTTAGCCGTGCTTGAACCGTACGTGGCGATAAACGTTTTCCAGTGGCCGACAAAAAAAGCGCATTCGATTGCTCAGCATAGTTAACAGCATTACGCTGCTCACGCCAAGCATTGAGTGATTGCATAGCTGGCTCACCAACTGGTACCGAGCGCCTCTTGCCTCCCTTACCCATAACAGTAACTTCAGCAGAATCCCAATCTAGCCAACCAGCAGATTCATGTTGGCGATCCTTACTTTGCATCACATCAATTCCCAATAGCTCTGAAAGACGCAAACCTGAGGAGTAGAGTAGATCAATAATCGCAGCATCGCGAATTGATTCCAAATCTTTTTTCTCTTGAGCCTCTTTAATAGCTTGATTCACCAATGCAAGCGCCTGCTCGACCGACAAAGCCTTAGGCAAAGACTTTAGGCGTTTAGGGGCTTTAACATCATCAACCGGATTGGCGACCAGATTGCCGCTTACTTTGCCAGCACGCGCATCACGTCGTGCATCTTTCTCTGTTAGCCAGTCGTACCAACCCCGCCATGCAGAAAGCGCTCTAGCTATGCTTCTTGAAGACTTACCCTTGGAATGAAGGCGACCAGCCCAACGTCGTACATGGCCATTGCTAACCTTTAATAAATCAATGGAATCTTCTAGAGCAAAGTTTTGGAGTTCACTAAGATCCATCCCATAAGCTTTGAGCGTATGCGGCGATAGTTGGCGCAACACATGTAGTTCGTGCAAATACTCTTGCACGAGCGGATGAAGATCAGTCGCTGTTAATTTCATAAGCCTGGGTACGATCCAAAGCTGCTGCAGTGAGTTCCGCAATCTGGCGCAAATAGAAAGCCCCCATATCTGCAGTAAAGCGAGTTTCGTCTTTGCTAGCGAGCAACAAAACTGCCGGCGACTGCATGGCGCCTATGCTTTTACCCATTGGTAAACCAATAGCAACCATGCTTTGCCACTCTGGATAAATCTTGGTTTGACTCTCCAATAAATCAACGCTCGCCGTAGCCATCTCCTTAGTCGAGCCGCACAGGGGGGTGTCCACCCAAGGACCAAATGCAGAATTTGGAGACAGTAATTGTGCAGACTCCACTTCAAATACCTCAGCTAAACCAGAGGTAATTGCACCCTCAACGTCTGCTTTGTTGTTCGCCTTCATTAGACGCAACAACCAAGCTACTAAGCTTTGTTGAGTTTTATCGTTACGACTACCAAAATGAAGCATCTCACTTAAACGACGATTGAGCTCTTGATTTTGAGTGCGCAGCACCGTCATTTGACGCTCTTGCAATGAGATGGCACGATCCTCATGGGGGTGCTTAAGACGAATCTCATTAAAGAGATCAGCATAACGATCAAAGAAGCCTGGGGTTGCTTTTAACCACTCTGCAACCAACTCTTCTTGTTCAGCCTGCTTTGGATCTATTGCACTCATCTATTTCTTTCTTAGCTTAGTTTTTTACGCAGGAGTTCATTTACTTGACTAGGATTTGCTTTGCCTTGGGAAGCTTTCATAATCTGACCTATGAGGGCATTGAATGCTTTCTCTTTGCCAGAACGGAATTCTTCCACTGACTTTTGGTTTGTGGCGAGCACTTGATCAATGATGGCCTCAATAGCACCACTATCGCTAATTTGTTTCAGGCCTTTGGCATCAATCACTTGATCAACCGTGCTTATTGTCTTACCAGCAATCGCCTCTTCCCATAAAACTGCAAAGATGTCTTTAGCAATCTTATTAGAAATAGTACCGTCAGCCATACGCGTCAGCAAAGGTGCTAAGTGCACAGCTTTCAGTGGCGCGTTTGCGGTGGCAATTCCCGCACGGTTTAAAGAAGAAGCAAATTCGCCTGCGATGAGATTTGCAGCGGCTTTAGCAAAAGGCTTGCCCACAATTGCTAATAGCTCTTCAAACACTTTTGCAGTATCACGATCTTGAGTCAACAACTGTGCGTCGTAAGGACTTAAGCCATAGTCTGCTTGCCACTGAGTGCGGAGTTGCGCAGGAAGTGCAGGCATCTTGTTCCGAACCTCTGCAATCCACGCATCATCAATTACGACTGGCAATAAATCTGGGTCAGGGAAGTAGCGATAGTCGTTTGCATCTTCTTTGCTACGCATACTGCGTGTTTCACCACGATCGGGGTCGTATAAACGGGTCTCTTGAACAACAGTGCCGCCATCTTCGATTAATTCGATTTGCCGACGCACTTCGTATTGAATGGCTTCTTCTAGGAAGCGGAAAGAATTCAAATTCTTAATCTCGCAACGAGTACCAAATTCTTTCTGCCCCATGGGGCGAACGGATACATTAGCATCGCAACGGAAAGAGCCCTCCTGCATATTACCGTCACATACCCCTAACCACACGACCAGGGTATGTAGAGCCTTGGCATATGCCACAGCCTCA
>Ga0114959_10000088_pt1 | contig 82480 bp, 77 predicted proteins | sample C_130625_EF_Meta_FD_87317 | JGI IMG/M metagenome (GOLD analysis project Ga0114959, IMG submission 87317) | Freshwater microbial communities from Lake Croche, Canada to study carbon cycling - C_130625_EF_MetaG | ecosystem: Environmental > Aquatic > Freshwater > Lake | place: Lake Croche, Canada...
CTTAGAACAAATCCAGTTAATACTGATTGTAGTGAAAGTGTTATAGTTACAGGTGTAGCAAAGACTTCTGTATAAACTAGTTTATGTATTTGAACTGCCCGTTTGAAATGCCCGTTGGTCTAATATTACAATGTGTTATATTGTAATACTAAATGATGAGGTTTTCTAATATTCGTGGCGATCCTTCTCTGACCACCCATTTGCTCTATCCGTCTGTACATCATCGGCTGAGAGCGGATAATCAAACATTCTAAACCATCCAACACCCACATCCTTATCAAACTGCTCTACGCTAGTGAAAATATACATGTTTTTGTAGATTTTATTGATGAGTGTTCTAAATGTCTGGTCTTGATATCTGGCGACTCTTGCGCCATCAATATAAATAGACATGCCCATAAGGTCGTCGTCCAAAACCCACGCAATATGATACCATTTTCCAACCGTTATGGTATTTGCGCCCGTCCATAGTTCAGGTCCAGCGCAGCCCTGTTTCGCATAGAAGCCGATTCCCTTGCTGTTATTGGGGCTCATACATCCAAATACTGCATCGTCACACCAGCTGCCCGCAAATCCATTATTGTTAAATTCCCACGGGCGCGGCCACGGTCCAACCAATTTATTAATAAATATTGTCATGGTTATGCTGCGGAAAGCGGTAGTCTTGATACCATTGGTAATTTTAATGTGGTCACGACCAGTGAAGCGACAGCACTTCTTACCATCGATAGTCTCAACTGTAACTGCTCCAACAACTTCGGAATCAAGAATATGACATAATTCTGTTGAACGACCCGTATAGAAATCCCAACGCGCAAACGGAAACCCTGTGGGCTGCGTCTGGTACACCATACTTGCTGGTATCGGTTGATATTTACCCTCCATAAATAAACGGAACATAGCAACATATCCACCATAATTATTATACCAATCAAACACAAACCCGCTATTAGTGTTTTCTTGAAGCATTGTGGGGTTAGATTCATACGATGTGGGTCCCTGGTCGTATAATTTTGAGAGTAATGTTCTACCACCATAGTCGCTTATCGTAATACCGTCGTCTGTCATAACCCAGAAACGTGTCTTTAGCGAGGTGACTGGCTTTAGAAGAGTTTTAATACGCATATGAATGCGGTCCGTGCCGATATTAAATGGTGTAAATGAACCATTATTATTTATTTCAGGAAACGTTGGCGATGATATACGCCCATAATAAATAGATTTGGGTGCCTGTCCTGGTCCTAACCGCCAGTCGTAATTCCATTGATACATATACATAGAGAGTCCGTTTCTATCGCCACAATCTGCTTCAGGTGGTGTTATCGATATTCCAAGCGATTTCTTCACCGCTGGCGCCTGCACCTTGAAATCGTCGGATTTCGTATTTTGTACTGTATCTCTAAAGTATTGTAGAACCTTCCCCCAAGTCATATTGTCATATATATCTTTTGTCTCCTTTGTTGGAAATTCGGAACCCGCCGGTTGCCACCCCTGCTCACGCGCTTCGCGTTCAAGACAATGTAATGGGTATGGACCCATGTCATCTGGCTTTTGCTCACACTCATTAAATATTGTCGCATCGTATACCAGAAATCGTGCGGCAGCTTCCGAACGTCTATCTTCAGCAGTATTCGGTACTCGCATTATAATCTTTATGACACGAGTGTAGTAATTCAATGCCTCGGAACGAGTACAAACCCCCTTGCCGTACGGCGTTAGGTCTATCGCTAAGGAATTGTTTGTACGAAGCACCTCTGTTGCTATTGCAAACTTTTGTGAATTGGCACCGCTCTTCTTCAAATAACCGGCTGAATCGCCTTTTAAGATAATTATAATAGCGCCTTCTGGTTGACAGCCGGCTGCCGATGCTAGACTCATTAAACATTCAGTAGAGAGCTGTCCTGTTGCTGGATTTGGATCGCATATCAGCCGTGCGCCTGAACTTGATTCTGACGAGGGATTTGACATTTGCCCGTCAGAGTCAATTTCAGGCTTTGGGCGGGGACAATTGCTTGGACTTGTAATCGCCCAAGTACCACAATTCAATTCGGGATCGTCTTGATAAATACTAACTCCTTGAAAGTTATTAACAGGGACTCCGCGATTTAGTCCAGGACAAAACCCGCATTTTCCTGGAACCAGGTCTGCGACATCACACGATTTAACTTTACGGCACCGCTTAACGTCCTCCTTTTTCTGAGCCTCCCTGATATCCCATATCCAGACACCGCCCTTATGTTTTTCATCTAGTGTGGTGGAATTTAGAGGACCCTTTTCTGTTCCGAGTGCCCCTATAGAAACTGAATCGTCGGCGTCTACGTACCACCATCCACATCCCTTAACTGCATTCTTTTCATGTGGGGGCATAAATTGAGGTTCTAGAACATTTGCGCACTGCTTATTCTCTTTATCTAAGCCGGGGAACGGGTCATCTTCAAATAAAACCGATAAATCAAGTGCAGCGTTCCGTGTGTTTCCAAAAGTATCTGTTGTTGCTAAGGCTGCTGTGGCGTTATCGGTAATATCTTTTTGTAATTCTGAATTTGTAAATAGCGATTTATTAAATCCTTGATTGAATAGTTCTTTCTGTCCAGCCAGAAAATCATCTCTTGTGCTAGCGCCGGCGCCAGTGCTTCTATATCCATTAGCTCTTGCTTGAGCCATAGTGGCTCTGTAGTTCTTCAATTGACCGACGCTAAGATTATTTGCTAGAACATCGTCTGTAGCAAAGCCCTCAACACGTTTATTAAAATATATAAAACCTGCTATAAGCAGTAAAAATAGCAATACTCCTATAAGTATTGTGCCGACCTTGGGCATTCTCTTTACTACGGTGAAATTTTAGAGCAGAAATTTACAATTTCTATTCTAAGTATACTTTGCGAACTTACTTCGCAAAACGATTCTTCCAACCCGAGCTGGAATCCTCAGGGTAGACCTTTACATCCGTGAAGCCAAGACCCATATCCATCTTAACATCATCCGCCGACAAGGTGTAGTCAAACATGTGCATCCACGCAACGCCTACATCTTTATCGAAGCGCTCGACAGAGTTCAGGATGTAGAAATTATTATAGATCTTATTCCGTAAAATATCCGACCTCTCATCACGTGCGCGAGCCATTTTCGTGCCATCCATGTATATCGTGTATCCCTTGAGATCTTCGTCGAGTATCCAAGAGACGTGTGTCCAGCGCCCGTTGCTTGATGTACCGCCACCAGTCCATATAGAGGGACCGTTGCATCCGCGTTGGGCGTAGAAACCGATACCCTGGGTATTGTTCGGGCTCATACAACCAAAGAGCGAGTCCTGGCACCAGGCACCATTAAAGCCGTTGGTATTCATCTCCCATAGACGAGGATACTCGCCGTGAGGGGATGGAAAGTTGCGGATAAACAACATCATGGTGATTGACCTGAAGGCAGTTGTGCTTATGGGATTTACCACCTGAAGGTAATTATTAGCTCCCTTGAATAGGGCGCATTTCTTGCCATCAATCATACCGATAGAGACGTTACCGACCGTATTTGTTGTTAATACGTTATTTCTGTCAGTTAAAGACCCCATATAGAAGTCCCAACGCGCGATTGGGAAGCCGCTGGGAACACGCATCGTGAGCATCTTTTCTGGCACGACATTGTAGCCGCCGCCGCCAATCTGCATTCTAGGTATGAAAGTCGCGCCACCATAGTTCTCATAGAAATACATATCGATATCAGTCGGCTTATTTTCAATAAGTTGGAAGCTGCGCGTAGTGTAGGCTGTGGGACCCTGGTCCCAGAAGCTGCGCAGAACCATCGCACCGTTCGCCTTTACCGCTACACCGTCGTCAGTCATGACCCACATACTCGCAGTCTGCGACGTAGGATTTGTAACGCGGGTTCTGATGTGCATAGCCATTACGTCAGCGCGTCCGTACGGGTTGAAATCGGCTCCACCTGTATTGAAATTGGGCAGAGTCGGCAGAATCTGGCGACCATAGAACGTGGCTCTGCTGGAAGTTTTTTCAGGGAGGTCCCATTCGTACGCCCACGCGTACCACAATACCTCACAGCCGTTCAAGTCGCCGCAATCGGCTGGCGGCTGTGTTATTGTCACGCCAAGGCATTTCTGCGTAGAATCCGCCTGGATAGTCTTATCACCGGACGCCATTTGCGAGTAAAGATCGGTGAAATATTGGTTAAATTTCGACCAGGTCATATTGTCATATACGGACTTGTTCGCTTCCGTGGGATATGATGAACCTGCTGGCTGGCACCCCTTCTCGCGCGCTACGCGTTCCTTACAATAGAGATCGAATGGACCATTCTGCTGCTGGTCATAATCGCAGGGGTCAAAATCCGAGCCCACGACTAAGAATCCAGCCGCTTCGCGAGCGCGTGTTGTCGGACCTGTCCGCTGTGCCGCCACCATATTTGTATAATAGGATAGCGCGTCGGTTCTTTCGCATACACCATCTCCGAAGTACGCACCGCCGCTATTTAGCTTTGCGTCATTCTTAATAAGTTCTAATGCCTTCTTAAATTTGAAGTTAGCTGAGCTTCTACCACGATAATACGTCATAGAATCTCCACGCAAGATATTCAATATAGCACCCTCCTCTTTACAGCCAGCACCCAATGCCAATGATATTAGGCACCCTAATGTTAGTTTTCCTTGAACCGGATCACATAACTGTGGCTGTGGCAAAGGCTGTGTAACCGAACCATCTGGATTTATTACAACCGCTGGCGGTGCTGGGGGAGGGCAGCTTCCTGGCTTTGTAATAGGAGCATCCGTGCAGCCTATCATCGGATCACTCACGTATTTAGAGCGCCCATATGCATCGACCGGAACACCTGTGCTTGTCGCTAGACAGAATCCGCATTTGCCAGGAACCATATCGGCAAGCGCGCAGCTCTTAATTTTGCGACAGCGCTTTGTGTCCTCTCTCTTCTGCGCCAGCCCAAGATCCCATATCCACTCGCCTCCTGGTGCCTTTGCGTCTATTTGTGAATCCAGTGGACCTAATTCAGTACCACGAACACCCTGTGATACCTTATTATCATCATCTTGGTACCACCAGCCACATCCTATACCAGTCTTAGGGTGTACAGGCAATAAGCCAGGGTCTTGAACATTACACTGCTGTTCAGCAGCGCGAATACCGGGGATAGGGTCTTTTTGGAAATACTTATCGACGTTGTTTGTCTGGACAATATTAATACCTGAATCAACATTCTTGATAGCATCCTTGAACCGGGACATATCATTTTCCAGGTCACTGTTGTAAGGAACCTCTTTATTCATTTTATCCATGAAGAGCGCTCTCTGCGACAGAGTAAAACTGTTTTCACTATCGTACATAGCTCCAAAGCCTTCGTGTTTCGAGGCGAAGAAACTTCTATATACAATTACCACGACCGCGACAACAAGCACCGAAAGTATCAGTATCTGTACCGGAGAGTCAAATGGTAGAATCTTAGAAACAAGTTTCGGTAACTTGAGGTTCATCTCTACTATCTTCCAGTATGTTTTTTTGCAGGTTTGTGTTATAAATGTTTAATTAACAACACAAAATGTATAAGTAGGCTTAGATTGTTGAGGGAACAAGACGCCAAGAGCACAACTTCTGCTGAGCAGAACCGTTGGCAGGTGAAACATAGACACCCATATTCTCAGATACAGCCAAATAGGCTCCTGGGCTAGACACCGACTCATATGACAGTTCACCTGGTAGATTCGCAACCGAGTCTACTATCTTGAATGAAGTCTCATTTTTGAATGCAACAGTTCCATCGTCGGGTGCTACACGCACGCGGAAACCCTGTACGCGAACATATCCGTTACCGAACTTGTGCTTAAAACTGAAGGTGCCCGCAAGTCCGGCGTTACCAGCCATAGCAACAAAGGCTGCCGATTGTTTGAATGCATTGGTATTCACCTTTGTCTTAATTAGCGCCTCGCCGCCTGCCACAACGGATAATGCTGCGCCGCTGTACTTTCCAGGAACTAACTGTAGTTCGGTGCCCTGTCTAAGTAGAGCTGACGGCTTAGCATTTGAGAACATCAGTGTCTCCATCATAGCGCCGCTTAGCTTCTTTTCCTTGAGCACAACCTCATTTTCGTCGAGCAGCTGTACGCGCATACCACGCGCTCTGAACTGACAGCAGTCAGCGCGGTTGAAATAGACAACATATGCGATTTCAGTGGACCGTTGTAAGTCAACCTGCCAATATGTCGAGTTTATATCGGTGGAACCCGCGTGATAGATAGCCGGGTAGGGACGGGACTTTGTATTTCCATCGACCGCCTTATCCGACGTCGCTCCATCCGCGCCGTTGTTCCAAGTTGACGAGGATTTGGTCGGCTTCTTGTATGATACGTTGTTATCATATATATCGAAAACCTGGAGCTGCGAGATTTGGATCCAGTTGTCACCGAACTCAAGTGTAGGACGCACACGAACATAGCGCGCCGTCGAGCCCTTGCACACTGGCGCCTTAGACATAACACCGACACCGTAGCACTGATTGAGCGCAATCTTCTGCGTTGTGATTTCGCTATTGTAGTTCGCGTCGGCGTGGATTTGTCTATAGAAGTCGCGTACAGCCTGGACGCCACCATAGGAGTTCGCTGTAGAAACCGCATCATAGTTCGTCTTTCCATCCACACCAACAGGGGACATTGTACCCGCACGTTGGCAGTACATAAGAGGTGTCTTATCCGTGCGGTCCGTGCCGCTGCTTCTGTTATATTGTCCTGGATAGGTCTGTCCGATGGAGTTGTTATCCTTGCCCGCGTTACGGAATAGGTAGTCCAGGCAGGCGGGTGTGTGGGGACCCGTCGCCGCAAACGCTGTGTCGCAAGGATTGGTTACGAACTTACCGAAGCAATCAAGATTTGCCGCAACATATGAATCTTGCTCCATACGAGCACCATCAGAGTTACTGCCTGTTGTTGCGATTGTGTAGCGCTCATTCATACTCTGGTTGATGGTGTCGATATCAAGTTGCGCTTTAGAGATAGAATCAACTGTCGCAGCCTTGTACTTATCGGCATTATTCGGGTAGGCTTTGCCATCGGCTGTGCATCCTGATGCCAAATAGAGCGACTTGATACAATCTACTGTGTACGTGCCTGGTTCCTGTGGTTTACCGTTAATCAACTTCTCGCACGCACCCGCCTGGAGACGTGTTGCCGCCTCGGGCGTGCTGATGAGCGGACCTGTCGGGCACAACGAGTTATCATCTGGGACGGTTGTGTCGCGGAATGTAGCCGGTACAACGACCGTAAAATCGCACGCATTCAACTTTGGGTCGCGCGCCCAGAACCAGAAAAGATAGTCTGGTATGCCAAACGCCTTTGATGCGGGTACTAATCCCGCAAAATACTTGCTGTTTCTCAGAGTTCCTAACTTGGGCACACCGGCTTCACCGACGTTGAAGCCGTTTATCTGTAGAACAGAGAGGTCAAGTGGTACTGTACGTGGAGCGGAGCCTACCGATTCCCATATGCCGACGATACCGCGGTATTTCTTGGGAGCCTCCTTCACGCAGCGCGCCGAAGCCGCCGCACCAGGATAATTTCTGTTATTACCGGCGGTGTATGTCCTTCCAGTTGCTGTCTGGTCATCTGATATTTCGCATACAGCCTTTTCTGCGTCAGGTTTAGGTGTTGTTGGAGGACAGAGTGTGGGGAAACTTGCTGTATTTACACCCTGCGTCAGGGAGCCCTCATTGCCCACTGCATAGGCGAAATCAGTACCGTCGTTGCTATAGACTAACCGCGCTTGCTTCACTATGCCTGGTGTAGGATCGCCACCCATACCGTCATTTGTTACAGAAACTGTTGTCTTCGAGCAGTCGACAATCTTGAACTTGTCCCTGATGTACTGAGTGACATCCGCCGCACGGGGATCATCCTTCGTTGGGTCACCCGTTTGGGGACCGTACATCGCGCGAGTTAGTGGGGCGCGCTTAGGATTTACCAGAGCAGCGATACGTTTATTATCATCTTCCGTAAAGTCGACGCCCTGGTATTCGGGGTATGTAATATTTATCGTGTATTTATCATTCTCTTTGGCGTTTAACAAGTCTACAATATATACATTTGTATTCGGGATGTAGGCACCAGCCATAACTTTCTGGTCAGTGTTACGAGTTACCGTAATCGTGGCTTCACTGGGGTGAGTCACCGCGAAACGGAGGCGCGCCGTGAAAGCAACAGGCTTCTTGGTTAACGCGTAGTTTGTATCACGTTGTCCACGGTTGCCGATATACACGAATGTGTTAGTTGTACTATTAACGCACAGGGCGCCCTTCTCAACCGCTGCAGAACTATTAAAGTTTTGCGCTTGTGTGATTTCAAATCTATCCTTCTGAATGTCACAACGAGGTCTTGTGGTGATAAACTCACCTCTGCAGATTCCAGCCGTTGGACTATACACTGGCGCCGTTCCACTGCTGACTCCGTCACTTTCAGCACGACTCTTCATCTGGGGGTCAATGTAAAGACCTCCAAGGTGTGGCTTACCCAAGTGGTCTTGTCCCTGTGCCGTACATAAACCACAGTATTTAGCAAACTCTGGGTTCTCTAGTGCGGTACAGTCCCAATTCTTGATTGATTCGCACATTCTGATTCGCGCCAGCAGAATGCTATTCTCGGGAGGGGATTTGTATGGAAGTTGGTCATCATAGTTCGGTGCGCTCAAATTACGGGCATCTTTGGATGGCGCATAACTCGGGGTCCCTAATAATCCCTGAAGAACGGGATCACCTGCGTCGCCGGCTGGTATGATAGGCACTTTTTCGGTGTCCATCATGTCGGCATACTCGTTGTACCGACGCTTAGCTGTATCTTCTAAACCAATGCGGTCGGCATTAACAGGATACGCGTAGAACCCCTCGCTTTTGTTCGAAGTGTAGAAGTAGATTCCAACTACTACAACGACTATCACAGCGACAATTGCTGCGATCACGTATGGCTTTGTCAAAACTTTCGGAATAGATAGCGACCGCATCTACCGTCTAACTCTATTATGTCTTGCTAAGAATCTCTCATTCGTTTTCCTTTGCGTAAACAAAACGAATTAGAAATTTTTGTCTAAAATGCCTTTAGACCATATGTTTTCTCTATCCATTTACGATCTTCGTCGTATTTTTCAGATAAAGCTGGGCTTGTATTTTTAGTGTAGACATAGACTGCATTAACTTTGCGCCACGTTGCTAACGGTCCGTATGCCTTAACAGCTTTGTCTAGGGCTGCGTGGCGTTTGCTGACTGAAAGATCCATCACATCAGAATAACCAAACTTTGCGAGTTCACCCTTATGAAGTGGACCGATGCCCGGGCTACTTCTTTTACCGGGACGCCCTACATCCGGGATACATGAAGCAGGTACGAGCGTGCGTTTACCTGATTTACTGACACGAACATATGCTTTTCTTGATATCTTATCTGTGCTGCATTTCGTAGAACCACGAGTTGCCTGCGATACACCTTGCAAGCGAAGTGTCATGCGACGTGATACCGACTTCTTAAAATTAGCGCTTGACTGCGTATGCGACGAGGTACTACGTACACACGTGGCGCTAACGCGTTTGCCTTTGCGTGTATACGCAGCACGTAATACTTTACCGGGTGGGCAACCCATCTTTCTATGAATTATCGGGTCTTAAGTTTGATGTTGGGTCCATTTCGCGTGTAATAATACGCAGAACAAAGTGGGATTGGCGATTCTGATTGATTAGTGCACATATTGCAACTGGACCATTTGTCTCGAGACGCGTCTTTATCAAATTCTCGTTTACCTGCGCTCCACCAAAGTAGTCGCGCAACGTTGACCCAGTTGTGGGGTCAAGAAAACGAGAACGAATTATAATATAGTTAGCGTATCCTACAGCATTCGATCCGTCCGTTACGGTGACAGGGGCGGTGGTTCCAGCAGAATATCCGATTCCTACAACGATATGTCCATTCGTATTATTCATAAACGCATTGAAATCGTTTGCCACTTGACTGTATACATTCAAATCAGTTCCAATATCGTATCCACGAATCTGTATCTTGTCACCTTCAGAAACAAAGAACCGACTAAAATAGGTTTTTGTTCTGATAAAAATATAGGATTCGTTATCGGGTATCGCCGCATATCTGCTCGTGTTACATGAGGCAGCAAGATACACATTGGGTAGGTCTAGCGTGTCCAGTTGTGTCGTCAACGGGAGCCCATCGGGTCTCTCAACCTGTATCGATAACTTCTGCAGTGTTGCTAGCGGTGTGGGATGATAGACGCGCTGTGCCTTCAGATATCTCGGTGTAAGCGAAATATAGCCAAAATTGCCGGCTGTCGCATCGGACTTCCATATCTGGTCGTACTGTACGAGACCGAATGTGTTGTCAATGTTAGCGCTCGTACCATATCCGTTACCCGTCATTTCAGAGATACGAATCATCAAATATGGATACGATAACACGTTAATGACTCTGGTCGTATCCGTTCCGCTAAGGTCATTGGAGACACGCACAGATACGTCGAGCGATTCGGCGCTGACTATCGTCTTAACAAGTTCCATACGGACAATGTTACGGAATCGCTCCTTGACAGAGGGTGAAAACGTCGCCGAATTGGAGTTTGAGGCAGGGTTGAAATTAATCGTGAAATTGTAGCGATTTTCATTCCTATTTGTCAGCCAATCACGGTCACCGCTATAAATATAAAGATTATTCTCATTTTCCTTATACTTTACTACGTCTTCCTGCTTGATAATGTAATCCTGTGGTCTCGGTGCTAAAACGGGTGGCGGGGGTGGGTTGTTTGGTTGAGCGACAGCGATGCTATTCGTAAGCGGCGCGGCAGAGGGCTCAGAAAACTGATTGCCTGATTCTATTGCGTTCTTTGCCTGCTTGGGCATAATAACAGGGACTGGGCGCGCTTCCGCCTCGCGCAACTTGCGCACACGCTCGTATTTCTCCAACGGATCCTCACCTTCTTCATCGTCGTTTCTTGGTAGCGAAAAATCAACACTCGTCACTGGTTGGGCTGGAGCGGGGGCGCGGGACTGCTGCTCGCGCTCGTATCTGGCACCTACACTCTCGTATAGCGAGTTTTGAGGAACGCTTGACGAGTATGTGGGGCGAGCCGGTACAGACACCTGCTTCTGTAGCCAAGAATCCATATTTAGTGTTGTTTCGCGAAAAGCATCTTGATTGAGGGTGTTTACCGGTGTCTGGGGTCCATTAACCCTTACAACCTCGGTCATATAGTGCTGAAGTGTTTTCTGAAGACGCTTGTCCACATCCTCGGGGAGCTCGGGCTTGTTCAATTTACGCTCGTATGTTTCGCGCAACGGTTGAAGAAGACGTCCATAATTCGTTTGACTGAAAAACACCTTCGATATATCCGCCTGCTGATTTGTCGGATATGATGCGGTTGCGGGATATCCTCTTGGACCTTGGCTCATTATTAATAACGGCGAATATTAGCCTTAAGCGGGTCTTACGCATAGAGTTTCAGGACCGCCTTATTTAGAGCCTCCTTGCGAGGTTTCTCACTTGCGAAAAGAACGTCTCTAAATGCGTTCATTGTATCGTCTTTCACGATATCTGTGCAAATCTCTTGAAACGACCGACCCTTGAGCAGAGAGATAATCACGTACAAACAGTACATACCGCATTCCGAATCCTTGCGCTGATGACGGATGTCGTTATATAATACAGTTTCACACCCCTGCTCTTTACATTTTTCAAGAAAGCGTGTAATCTCTGGCGGCGGCGGAAGACCATATGAATCAAAGTAATAGGCGGATTTTTTGGGATAATCAACAAAAGCACAAATCCAATGTGACCCAGGCTCGTCGTGTTTATCTAAATTAAAAATGATACCAATGCGGTCGGTGCCATTTTGCTTAGCCTGCTTTACATTCAGTTTACAGAGTTCATCTACAATACACTTTCCTAGAGAATCACCGAAAAGTGGGCTCCCCGATTGCTGGTCGGCGAAATCAATAGGCACTGGACCGATAAATTCAAAATTGTCGTAACCGTCCTCATATTGATTCATCACATCTTCAAGATTGAAACTGTCGAGCCAAGTTGTCTGTTTTTTGGACCATTCGATGGGCTTTTCTGGGCGAAAGTACTTTTTTGCCATCGCCGTCTTATCTTTACTATTAAGTCCAGGCGCCTTCTTTAAAACACAGTATTCAGTATCACAATTGTAATAATTTTTCATTGTGTTGCGTATCTGTTTCCATAATGAGATACGTCTGTTGGTCGAGTTTGTCTTACGCGTTGTATTACGTATCGGTGAATTCTTATGCTCCTTATTCCATGCCTGTTGGATTCGCTCCAACGCCTCCAGCGATAAACATGTCTCACCTGGCTTCCTATGACGCGCAGGATTACAGATTCGGGAATCCATGTTAGATTCAAGCTCTTCGTTGGACATCCTATTTTACAGTAGATAAATTCTAACCAGCCGACAGGGAGAATGGTTTCACCAATGTATATTATGTTGGGAATCGGAGCTGTTGGACTTTTACTTGTATTAATATTTTCAATCTCAAGTGGTGTCGGAAATAAGACATTACCACCTAGTTTTGCGAAAACAGGCGTAGACCAATGTGATAGAACGCCTGTACCTAAACCCGTTCGCAGGAATGAGGTCGTGAAAAAGTCCAGTTACATCTTGTCGTCGATACCGCCTGTTGGTGCGTGCCCCACAGGCTACACTAACTTTAACGATGTTACTGGCAACTATTTGTGCTGTGCGTCCACTAATATAGACCCTTATTCTCACACATGTTCGGCAAAGGGGGTTGATGGTGTATGTTCTATGACACCCGGTATTGAAGATACCCGAAATGTTTCAGGCGATATTAAACACTATCCTTTATGCCAAGAGATTGGTGCGCAGCAGCAGGCAGAAATAAGCGGTCGCCTCTGTCCTCGCCGATATGCTAACTATGTTGCTTTACCTGGTGGTCTACAACATAAATGCTGCGCCGGTCCTCTGTCTCCAAGCGGAACAGACTGTATGAGCAATCAATCGTGTATGAGCCTGGCGGCGGGGCAAAACGTATTTAGCGCACCTACATCGTGTGAAAAGGAGCTGCTATTGGAAAAGATTCAATGCCCCCCCGGAACGAACCTCGTTCCTAGTATGAAAGGCACAACTTCTAAAACTAAAGAGCTCTCTCTACCGATATGTGTTGGTGTAACGGGCAATTGCTTCGCCCCAGCTGTTCTTGCAAAGCTCAGAAGTGCTGGGTTCTTACTCGACATAGATATCGAGAAAAACGTCTTGAATTGCGATGTGTATAACAAGGTCTACGTCCAACGAATTATGAATGAAAGCCAGGTTGAGACTACGCAAGCTGCCGATTTGTCATAGATGTCTGATATTGGAATTAAAATATAACAATTTTTGAAATTATTGTATTTTATGTCCTTGTTTACGCACGCGCGGAGATGCGTTTACGCACGCGCAGGAAACGCATTGTTGAAGTCCGGTGGCGGGCTCGCCGACGGCATGAATCCATTTTGAAGATTTGACACCTTGTCGTCAATACTTACACCACCTGTAACAAACTCATTTGAGCCCATTTCGCTGCCCGGTGTAAAATCGGCTAATTCGTATTTGCCTGGCTTTGAATTCGGGCGCACCTCGTTAATATTGTACTGACCCTGATTGTCATTGTACGGTCTTACTGAGAATTGCGCCTGTTGCACATCGTTATCATTTACGTCGGCTGAAAACCCCTCCTGTTTTCCCAGGTCACTCGGTCCAGGCGCAGGTCCGTATGAGCTCATCATGTTGTCCTTGGGCTCAGACTCGTGGGCTGAGCCACGAGGATCGGGAAAGGACTCGTGCACAGGCGCATTCTGATTCGTCATAGGCGCTGTGCCGCCGATTGTGGAACGCTGTCCAATTAAGTGGTGCTGCGGTGGGCGCGATTCGTGTTCCTTGAGCGCATTCGCTACAACATCCTTATTGTCGGCTGGCGGCGGTGCGTTCACCTGTGGCAAAGTACCAGCAGAAACAGGCACATCACCTACAACAGTCATAGTCCGTACTGTTTGTTCCGTAACTTCAATCCGGGGAGTCTCGTCCTCGAATGTTGGCGTGAGCATCTGAAGCTTCGCAAGATTGCGAACATAATACACAACTACGATTGTCGCAATCGTAACAATTGCGACAGCGGGTGATACTACCGCCACACCCAGAGCCGCACCCAGAATCGCTAGTTGAAAGAACGTATTATCCAATATAGAAATCATCGTGTTTGACATATCCTTCTGCACCAGAACGGAAACCGAGATTGTTACTAATACCAAGATAAGCACTACTTCCCAAGTCTCCATTGGATATACCCTACAAAAAGATATGTTTATTTCTTAGCAAAAACTTGACTTATCAGCGCGCCGTATTTTATAAGTAAAACAAATGCCGGCTAAAAAGAAGACATTGATTGATTTTACAACTGCGAAATGGTCACAGAACAGTCGTGTCTTAACTCACAGAGGATACGGTGTTCTAAAAAGTGTGCTAAATCCTGAACAAGAGAAATACATCCGCGAGTCGCTCACGGTAAAACCGGAGGCTCCGCCGCCGTACGACGCTGGACTAAATGCATTCACTGTTTACTTTGAATCAACCGAACGGTTATATCTGCCTCGGGACTGGGCAATCAAGACTCTTGGTGAACCGGACCAGGACAAGCGTAGCGATGGTGTTTCACTCCGGGAAGAGCTCAGGTTTACAGGCACTATACGTGAAGAGCAGCGCCCTATTGTCAACAGTTTCCTTGGCTCGGATGCAAATGGTTTGATTTGTGTTCCGTGTGGATATGGTAAAACCTTCATGGCGATTTGGCTCGCCCATCAACTTAAGAAGCGCTTCATCATCGTAGTTCACAAGGAGTTCTTGCTCGCTCAGTGGCACCGCGAACTGTCTGGGCTTCTACCTGGAATTCGTCTTGGGCGCGTACAAAGTGATAAATTGGAAATCGGACCCGAATATGACGCGGCAATTGTCATGATTCAGACACTCTGTATTCGTGAATTTCCCCCTGACACATTCAAGGACTTTGGATTTGCTATCTTTGATGAATGTCATCATCTTGGTGCGGAACACTTCTCGCGCTCACTACTCAAGATTCAATGTAAGCATATGCTTGGACTGAGCGCCACACCTGAGCGCAGCGACGGGCTTACAAAGGTCTTTACGTGGGCTCTCGGACCCATCACATATCAAATCAAACATCGTGAGGCAGACGAGTCGGTCAAAGCTATTACGTACCGCTATACTGCAAACGACCCTGTGTATTCTAAGCCCCCGTTCAACTATCGCGGTGAAGTCATACGGGCACGCCTCCTTAATCAAATCGCTGATTACAAGCCACGTACACAGTATCTGGTTAGTAAACTTATACCACTCGTAGAAGAAGGGCGCAAAATTCTGATTCTTAGCGATAGACGTGAGCATCTTGCTGATTTTGAAAAGATGTTGCGAAAGTTGAATATTCTTGATATTGGATATTACGTAGGTGCGATGAAGCAAGAGGATTTGGATAAATCCGACAAGAGAGCCGTAATTCTAGGAACCTTTGCGATGGCGTCTGAAGCCATGAACATTCCCGCGCTAAATACCATTCTGCTGGCTACACCAAAATCCAATATTGAGCAGTCGGTTGGTCGGATTTTGCGTGAAAAGAAGGAGGCGCGCAAATTTGCGCCGCTCATTCTGGATGTACTGGATGCGGAACACTACGGCTGTATTGGTCAATACAATCATCGGTCAAAGTACTACAAAGCCTGTGGTTACAAGGTCTATGTCATGGACATTGGAGAGACTGAAATTAAAGAAGAGCAGGCTACTGCAAAGAAGGAGCCTGCTCTGAATGAGTGTATGATTGACGATTAAGCCTTATTGATAGTAGCAATCGCAGAGCCGCACGTGGCACCGCAGCCCGTGTTTTGGGGGAGCACCTCCTCGTAGGGAATCTGCCCAGGATTTAGAACCTGTCCCTGCGCGATATTGGGCATAAACGTGAAGCCGGCGCGCGGCGCCGTGTAGGCAAGAGGCGCGGGTGTGTACGCGGCACCACCACGATGACGACGACGGGAGCCACCGATAAACGCCGGTCTCAAGCCGCTGACAAACACTTCGGGATTCGGGCTATTGCCGAGTGCAGTGGCACTGACCGGGTTGAGTGGCATCGGACGATGCGCCTCGCAAGGGACGTGAGCCCAGGTAGGCGCTACATTGGGACCAGTGCCACCAACGCTCGTTGTTGGGTCCACCCCGTAGCGCCCACCGCGCTGCCGGCGAGTACGTCTACCACCGCGGGCGCCATAATAACCGCAAGTGCCCGTGCGCTTACGACGAAGCAGGCGGGAGCGCGAGCGCCGGGAACCGCCGCGCATAACACCACAGCCACCGCCCGCCATTTGCGTCTGCGCCAGCGCAGGGTTGGGGTTGCTTTGAATCATACCGGGGCGGTCCGTGGGATAGCATTCACTGTACATTTTATACTCAGGAACGTAATAGGCTTGCTGACTCAGCGCCGGTCCCTGAGACCAGCCACCACCACGTCTACCGGTTTTGCGTGTTGCTCGTCTGCTTTTTGAGACCATTCTACATCAGATGGCGTTTTTTCTCCCGTATAAAGAGATGGATTGTATTTTCTCACGTCAACAAACCTTTACTGAACGCATACAAGAGGTTCATAAAGAGTTGCATGTACTAGAACTATGTGTAGGTATTGAAGAGCGTAAACGTGTAAAGAGCCAGGAACGGCTACAGTTCTATAAAGAACTATTTGAACACATGCGATACACGGGCGAGAACTATTATAACTATGTTCATGTAAAACAAGAATATATGAAATCAAGGAGACGATACGAACGTATCGAAAATCGTGTTTCGTCTATATGTCAACACATAAATGCATTGATAAAAAACCTAGAAGAAATGCCCTGTATATTAGACGATGAAGGCTGATGCGGGACTTGCCGCCGCAGAAACATTTACATCCAAAATTTCCCAACGGTCAAATGCCGCATTCCATTCAACGCGAACACGAACTGGTTCTGTGTGTTTGCGCATCTCGAGACTTAGTTGCATCTTGCGAATCACGGCTATGCTGAGATGCTTTCCGTCTGCCGAAGAAAGCGAATACACGTCCGGTCCAGAAATATCCTTCTTCGCAATTGCTGTAAGCGAACCGTCGTTGGCTGTCGGTAGAGCAGGAAAATACGTATCTAGGATACCGATTTTGGTGGTCTCTTGTACTTGTACCGGTGCTTGTACTGGTGGCTGTGGTTTCCTAAACTGCTTGGGTGGAAGCGGCTTCTGTGGGTACGATGACAAGACCACATTTGTTAAGCGTCTGTCCTTCCAAATGAAGCGCCTGCGCTGCGCATCTTCAGGGATAAATTCCCAGACATCGCCTGGATCTGACTTGAAATTTTCAAGTGAAACCAGTTCGCGCGGCTTTATGGTTAGACCACGCTGGAGCGCTAGGTCTTCGGACCAATCCTGTAGAAACCACGTTCGTAGACGCTGCCAACGTTTACTAAACGTTTCATCATTCCATACATTGTGTCCGTCCCATACCAAAACATCCTCTAGCCACAGCGTGGAATCGGAAATCGCAAGCGTCGCGGCAAAGATGCCACCGCCTGTGTTATAGACTGATGGGCTGTGGCGCATACGCAGAACAGCTGTCCTTGGTGGGCGCGCCTCCTCCTGTCCACGGCGGTCGCTGTCCTCCACAAAAATAGCAACTTTCATCTTGGGGTAAAAACACAGGTAGCCGCTGCGGGCGGGACCAGGGCGTTTTGAGGCGCACAGCTGGGCAGATTTCAATACGTTCAATTTCCTACTATCGAGCATATTTGAGAACCGCCAATTTGACTGCGGACCCAATTCATATGTAGCCATCCATCCGAAGAGCTCTTGCTTCACGGATGGGTCACTGATATTTTCTACTTGGAAGGCACCACCCCAGCGCTGAACTTTCACGGGCATTTGCATACTCATTACTGTACTAAGAGCCTGTGGGTTTAAATACTCTAAAGAACGGTACCCTGCTTCCACGCCCGCACAACCTGCCCCCGTAATGGTTCGTCGGCATTTGCATTTTTTCCCTCTATGTCCGAAAAGCTCTCGCGCTGGAAGGCGAGAGTGGGTACACTGATAAACCAACGGTCTTCTGCCATTAACGCAGACCAGGCGTTGTCTAGATTGAATTGCTTTACGTTCGGCGCGTTCTTCATCATCATTTGAACGGCAATTTCCGTGTGCTCACGGAGCTTTGGAGCGTAGGCACCACGAATAATGTAGGCATGAGTGCACGACGTATTTCGGGTACGGAACAGTGTGTTATACTCAGTCTTCTCGGGACCCGCTGGGTCACGCACAAAGCCGCCCAGGAAGATAACATCCCATTTTGAATCCAAGTTTGTATTACCACTCGATTCGACCATCGCGCGTATGTCTTGAAGACCGGTTGACCAGCGCTTGCTATCGCCGTCTTCAAAACCGGCGTCATCTTCTAAAACCAGTGTTCTAGTCCAGCCACGCTCTTGTATAAATTTCAAACAGGCGATATGCGAAAGAGAGCAGCCTAATGCGCCCCAAGAACGCTTTACCGCGGATAGACGGTGTACCTTATCCTCGGGCACACCTATGCGCTTTAACTCAGACTTAATCTCTTCGTCGCGATCTTTGCGTGAATCTAAATTCACATATATAACGGCGTCAACCGGTAGGGACTCCGTGTGTTTTATAGATTCAAATCCCTCTTGTAGCTTTGGCATATACCTGTAAATCAAGTATGATAGCCCTGCTGAAATTATTAAGATAAGTATGATATTTGAAAAGGTCTTATCCTGTTTCATCCCTATCCCAATATGAGATTTAATAGGCTGAAAAATTTGTTCCTGAATCGGATGTGTCAAAAGCAAAGATTCCCTTCATGAATTCACCACCATTCTGCGCCATTTCAGCTGAGAACGGCAACTGTTCAACCTCGGGTCTTCCCGCCACGCCAGCAGCAACCTCCGTTTCTAGCGCCGCAAACGTGGCACCGGACTTAGCAATCATACTTTCCGGGTGACGTAGATTGGAGCCGAACTGCGCCTCGTTGTCTATAGTATCATAGGGGTCCGTTGCTGAAGGCGGGTCTACTTTCTGGCTGGCGCGTTCCTGTAGCGGCTCGGGCGCGTTAAGCTCCTCCTTTGTCTGACCAGGGACCTCTGGCTGGGGAACCGGTATCGTCTGCTCGCGAACGGGCGCCCGGACTTGTGGTTCTTGTGGCATTACTTCCGCTGGAATTTGCTGTGGTCTTACTGGTTCTAGCGACTCCTTGTAAGGTACGTCGTACATTGACTCGCGAACTGGAAGCGCCTGAACCATTTGAGACGGTTGCTTGAAGGCAACCCGCATAATTGAAAAAACAAGGAATACGAAAAGCACGACGAGCACTAGAATTATAAGCGTGCCGTACATCCTTTCGTTCTATGAAATCTCAAGAAAGGGCGATACGCTGGAAACGCACATAAACATTAATCCGGGAACAAAGTTCAGTATTAGTAGAATCGATAGATGCAAGGCGCGGCTGAAACGTTCTTGCGAAAACGACTTACGAAAGCCCCTTTTGGTGTAAAGACGATACTAGAGCTCGTAACATTTCTAAAAACGTCAGGTCCGTCCCGGGACGTTGCTGGAATCGTGAAAACGATTCAAGATGTGTACGCTAGCGATTTTGTCAAAGAGCACGTCAAAACCCTACCTGTTAATATGCGCGAACGTCTGGATAAGTTTATGGTAAGCAGTCTGGAGGACTTTGTCGAACTCTCTCAGGATACTGTATCTGTGCGTAGAGCGTATATATGCGTACCTTTCTTATGTAGTACGCGCGGCATGACGGCGGTCGTGCAACTCGGTGAGCAGGTTGGTCTGGATGACGCCGCGTTGAAAAACATTACAGCTGAGGCTGACAAGGTTGTAAATGAGGCGTTAAATAAGACGACTCCTGTTGTCGCGGTTACGGCTGAGGTTCAGCCAGTAGTAGCGGCAGCGGTGGAAACTCAAGAGATAGTTCCTGTAATTGTTGAAGCGCCCGCGCTGGTAGTTTCCTCTGAGTTAACGAGCTCAGAGTCTGTACCCACGACAGACGTATCAGGTGCTCAGGTGGAAACCACTCAACCGTCACAGAATCCTGTTGTATCTGCTTAAATGTCTCTGTCCAAATATCATCTGGACTCGAAGGCACAACTGCTTGCGATGGAACCCAGACTTCAATACATCCCGCTAGTCTCGGTTCTTCTATGAATTGTGAAGCGCGTGTATAGACTTCGAGCTCTGTATCCTCTTGAAGATAGGCACGCTTGTCAGACCAAATATAGACACTACGTTGTAATAGTTCAACTGTGCTAAAACAGTTCGGCTCTTCGGCTAGTTGAAAGTTGGCTTCGACTAAAACTTTCATATAAATGAACCTAAAGTTGAATTCTTTTTACCACCAGTAAGGATAGTAAAAAGATGTCAAGTTTTATTCTATTAGGGGCAAAAGGCGAATTCAAGGGCGCAAATCTTGGCGATGTCTCCAAGGTGGGAATTGAGGCGGCTCTAGGCAAGGCACTAAAGCGCGCAAAGCCACCTGCTGCTATAGGTTCATATGTGTGGCAGAAGTATAAGCTGTTCCTCTACGGTTATAAGGAGGGTCGCGCCGGTACCGAGAATAAGCATGAATTGCCGCCGCCGCACGACGAAATTCTACTCTTTGGTGATGCATGTCTTGTTGCGAGTCTTGACAAGAGCGCCGATAAGCCGGCTCCGTTTACCGTTGACCAGTACAAGAAGTTCTATAATCAGAAACTTGGTGGATTTGAGGACATTGCCGCGGATGAGGAGGAGGAGGAAGAGGAGGAGGAGGAAGAAGAAGATGAGGAGGATTTTGAAGAGGAGGAAGAGGGTGTAGAGGAGGCGGACGCTGAAATTGTTGCCGGTGTGGAGGAGGAGGAAGAAGAGGAGGAAGAAGATATTCGCCCAACTTTGCGCATCAAGTCATCGGGTGGCTTCAAGAAAATCGCGAAATGGATGCTTGCGCCAGAACTGCAGAAAGAAGCCTATCCGCTCTAGTCTAAAAATGGGTTAAAGTTGATTTCATTCTATTTTTTAGACTAGTAATCAAATGAGTACTCGTGAATTGACGCAGAAAATGATTTCAAATGCGCTTGGTTCACATTTAAGCGATATTGAACAAACGGATTTGGAGGTCGGTATTTACAATGCAACGCTGAAAGAGGCTGAGCATCGCAAAATCCGTCGTAACTGGGAGAACCCGTACTTTGTACATCTCTATACAATTATGGGACGCCGCACAATTACAAATCTTTCGCCTGAATCTTATATCAAGAATGCGCGGCTTATGGAACGGCTCCGCGAAGGAGAATTCAAACCGCACGATGTGCCTTTCATGAATTTTGGTGAATTGTATCCTGAAAATTGGCACACCCTCATGGAGCGCCAGATGAAGCGTGAAACGAAGCTCTTGGAGGGCAATAAAGATATGGCGACCGACCAGTTCCGTTGTAATCGGTGCAATAAGCGTCAGTGTACGTATTATGAGATGCAGACACGCTCAGCAGATGAGCCGATGACTATCTTCGTTCGCTGCTTGAACTGCGGCAAGCAGTGGAGGCAGTAAACCCCGATATATCGTAGGGACTGATGAAATTTAAAATTTTTTCATATAATGTCCACGGACTGCCATATATAGCGGAAAGTTGGACGCTGCCGCTCGCCGAATGGTTTCATGACACAGACTATGACTGTATCTGTTTACAGGAGGTTTTCACTACAGGGCGTATTTCTTTTTTGTCTGAAGGATTGGCGGCGGCGGGCTACACGGTTATAAAACCCAATGACATGTCTGGTAATTTTTTGAGTTCAGGGCTCCTAACGGCTGTGCGAAATACATGGACTGTAGTTGATACCTTATTTCAAGTATTCGAAGCACATATTGGTATTGAGAATTTAGCAAACAAAGGGTTCCATTGGCTCAAACTTAAAAAAGGCGCCGAAATTGTACAAATTGTAAATACTCATCTCCAAGCAAATAGTGTTTTTAACATTCTGTTTGCTACATTTGTGACATCGTTTGAAGAAATTCGGCGTCGGCAAATTGCGCAAATGCTACTACATTTAAAGCAGCGGCGTGGAACTCCGTGTTTTATTATAGGCGATACAAATGCAGGAACTGAACCTCACGTAGACATACGCTACCTGACGGGAGCGCGTCAGAGAATCATAAAACATACATTTGAATCGACTGGCGAAGATTTAGACCATGTTGCTATCGTACCTCAGCTATGGAATTTATGGGATGCGCCTGTTGTACGAAAGATTTCAGTTCTACATAAATTATGGTGGAGCGATCATTGGCCTCTGCACGTTAGTCTGACGTATGAAACGTCTCTAAAACAGTAGGGATGTTGCTGTATGTACTAGTTGCGCTGATTATTATACTTATTCTCGGCTACTACGCTATGAACCAGCGCGATACTTTCTATAACTACGACTGGTCACAAAATTGGTCCGATTTGGACAGAGCCGCTCGTATCGGCGCTGACTGTAGTCCCATAAACAAGATTCAGCGAAAGATGGGTGACCAGACTGTATGGATATGGACTGTTCCAAAAACATGCGAGCAGGGTCTTCCACACACACGCGCCGTAGACGTTATTGCTATACCCGTAGATTATTCGCTCGAACGTCTGCCGTCGACACTCGACCACGAACGGATTCATCTTTTACAGCGACAGATGCCTGGCTCGTGGGCGCGATTTTACAAACTTTCGTGGGATTATGACTTATATACGGCACCTCCTGTTGGTATGCCGAGCGATCTTATCGAGATGCGGCGATCTAATCCCGATACTGCCGCCGAACCGTGGTGCTGCTGGCGTTCGCATTGGTGGCCTGTTGCAGTTTATTCTAGTCGCACAAATTTGTTCCTAAAAGACGCTCAAATCAAATGGTGGGATTCCGAAATGGGAATATCATCCACAACTCCTCCCGAGGAATGGATTCGCTTCTTCGGAACCGGTGTCCATCAACTTGAGCATCCACACGAAATAACGGCAGAGTATTTATCTGGTCCGTTACGTCGTGGTAGGCTACCCGCACAGGCACCCGAAGCGATGGTGCGTCTACGCGATGCCTGGACCGAAGATTCGCTATTTCCATCTACAAACAGATAGAGAGACTTAATGAACTCCTACTCGGCAAGTACAAACTTTGTAACACATACCGAGCCGTCTATTTTTATCACATTTGCGAAGAACTTCTTGGCGCCGGTACTTGTTGGTTCTGTACTTGACATACTGATGACCAAAGCTGTCGGCGTACAGAATTGCGCATTCAAGGACGGTGAGACGAAATGCACCCTCTTCGAAAAATCGGTACCGGCGCTTGTTCGCGAGCTTTTACGTGTAACTATTCAATTAGGCATAATACTCTTTATAATTTACACAGTTCAAACATCACCGACCTTCAACAAGGGTCATTTTAGTATATTGGGTAGTGCCGCCTTCTTAATTTGCCAGTCCGATTTGTTTGAGGATTTGCGGCGCCTAATTAATAGTCTATTATTCAAAATTAAGTATAATTAATAGGATATGAATATTCGTGGGCAGGACGGCGGTTACGCTCCCGTCGCACCTGGTCCTATTGATGCCGCGCGCCGCAAAAATAGGCATCAGTATACCAAAAAGGTAAAGCGCCCCATTCGAATCGTAGACCTAACCAAAATAATTCATTCTCTTCAAACCAGTACTGCAAAAATCACGTTGGCGCACTAAATTACCATGTCAAATATAAACGTTTAAGGTTTATATTTTACAAAGATAGAAGATGAGTCTCAAAGACTTCTATAATTCAGTCAATAAAAATTGGCTGCAGAGTCACACAATTCCCGCCGACGATATATCCTATAGCCTATTTGATGAAGTTGAAGAGCAGATTCAATCAGATTTGATTGCGTTGCTACAAAAGGAGCGCAGGCGCAAGACGCCGCTAGGCAATTTTGTTGAAAGTTTTTACAGTGGACGGGCACAGGACCTCGACACGCTGCAGGTATTTATAAAGAATATTATTGAACTCGATGACACAATGAGTCAAATAGGTGCTCTAAATTTATACGGTCTGGTTTCACCCATAGCTATTGATTTTTCTTACGACCAGCGCGATACACGGCAGTATAGTATCTATATTTCGCCACCAGGACTCTCGCTAACAAAGGATGACTACACGAACACGACCGATATAACTAAGAAATACAAGGCGTATCTACAAGCATTAGGTTCACTTATAAAAGTTACGGGCTTTGGCACATCTATTTTTGAAATGGAGAAGGAATTGTCTGCCTGTTATCCTGATCCTGAGGATGCAGACAAGGTTGAAGATAAGTATAATCCTATGAGTTACGAACGGCTCTGCTCCGAATATCCTAATATAAATTTTGGTACGCTATTTGATGCGTGTAAAATTCCAACTGACCGGCGGTCAGGCTCCATTATTGTAAGTAGAATTCAGTATATGGAGCATTTGAATAAATTGATGGAAGTTAAGAGCAAAAAATTTTGGACAAATTGGATACAATTCTGTATTTATTCTTCTCTGATGGAATTGTTGCCGGCTCCATATAAATCTCTTCATTTTGATTTCTTTAGTAAAACGATGCGTGGGCAGACCAAACAATATAGTGCGGAAAGACAGTGTCTTCTGATTTGCGATGAATTAATGCCGGACTGTTTGGGCAAATTGTACATTGAAGAAAATTTTACCGAATTTTCGAAAATTCGTGAAGAGGCTACTGAAATTTACTCCTTGGTTCATGCCGCTGCACAAAAGCGAGTCTTAAAGTTAAAATGGTTGTCAGAAGGCTCTCGTCTTGCGGCAGTCTATAAATTGCAGAAAATGAATTCTAAAATCGCGTTTTCAAATTACTGGATAAACGAATTAAACGGCGTAGCGGTCGACCCCGCACAATTCTTATTAAACGTCTTTGCTATAGGAAAGACCGCGTATTTATATGAAATGTCAAAACTATACGGAGAGAATCCGATTCAGAGACAGATGTGGAATAATTCTTGCTACGAAGTCAACGCATACTATTACGCCGAACTCAATGAATTGTGTGTACCGATTGGATTTATACACGCCCCCTTCTTTTCGCTGAAGCGGAGCTTTGTACAAAATTTAGCTGGTGTTGGAAATGTGATGGCGCACGAAATTTCACACGGATTTGATGAAGAGGGGCGCAAATTTGACGAATTTGGCAACAATTTTCCCTGGTGGACTAGCTTAGACCTTGAATTGTATAAAACAAAGACGAAGGCTCTCATTGACGAGTTTGATAAAGAAGTGCATCATGGAGTAAAAATCAATGGTGAACTCACGCTGGGCGAGAATTTATCGGATTTTGGAGCAATTGCGATCTGTATGGACGTACTGCGGACACGGTGGCAAAAGCTGGGTGCTTCAGAGAGGCAAGGAAAGGCTGAAATGCGCGAATTCTTCGTAGCCTATGCTCGCTCGTGGGCATTCAAAAATAGGCGTGCAGCGCGTGTTCAGGCTGCAAAAAGTGATAGCCACGCGCCGCCGGAATTGCGCGTAAACGTGGTTTTGCGTCATTTTACGGAATTCTACGAGGCGTTCGACTTTACAAGCGCGGACGAAGGGTGGATTCCACCGGAGCAGCGCATTGATGTATGGGGCTAATCAAAGATGAGCAGCTCCGATAGGCGCCAATACTCGTAGTCGCCATCCGGGAGCGGACGCTTTACAATAAATGGTAGACGACGTTCCTTTAGTTCCATCTTTGCAATCGTATACACGTCTGTTACATCGTCTGGTACGGCAATATAGGGCTTGGAGCCTTGCGCGAGCTGCGAGGCACGGAAACTTAGTACTTTAGTTTTTTCAAACTGCGTAAGAAAGGGATAGCATACACGCTCTTTCTTATTCAATTTCTGTAGAATAGCATCCGTATAATCAACCCAAATTTCAGGATGATGCGTTAATAGAACCTGTGTTTCGGAAGAGGGTTTTGGACCCGTATCTACCGCATCCACTATATCGACTTCTTCACCGATATCTTCGTCTAGCGCAATCTCCTCCTCTTCGTACGCATCTTCGTATTCGTCTGCCATTTGATTTCTGCTACTATAATATCTTTTATGTCCTGTGTCAAATTTTCATATAAAAGGGCTTGGGCTTGGGCTTGGGCGCCATTTAAAAAAAACAACTTAGGTATATGTAATGTCAACTAGAAAACAGCGTCCGCGTAATAATCTAACCTATAAAAATTGCCTAGCAAAGTTTACTCACTTTACCTACCCGCAGATACGAGCCGTTGATTTATCGGGTCGCCATCTGGTTGCTGATATAAAAGGTCCTATACAGGGCTGTGATTGGCGGGGTGCAATAAGTATCTATTATCACATGGACCCACTTCATCCAGCTCTACACGATGGTCCCAATTTTTACTTTATGTTACCGAGTCCAGGTAGTGTAGCGCGGACCAGCAGACAGACCGTGTTCTTAGCAATGTTTCATCACTTATACAATCGCTTACTCGTGATAGACCCCAGCGGAACGCCAGTTTTTCAAACCCCAATTCAAGAAAAATACGAGTACATTAAAAATTTAATTGAAGAGGATGGCGCAGATGAAGAATTTTTGCACATGACTTCGGTCGAATTGAACAATTTGCTTGCGACCATACAAGATGCTGTTCATTATCGCGCCTACACGTCTTGGGCTGATTTTGTAGAGGTATTTAAAGAACCGTGGTCCGAAAAATCACTGTCTGACGCCGCTAGAATAGACATACTGGATATGTATATTTATAATACCGACGACTTGATTGAATTTCTAGAGGCACCGATAGACGTTTTTGTAAAATTTACCCCAGATTCGGTAAAACATTGCGAAGAGGTCAATCAGATATGTTCACTTATTTTGCGAAAGCTAGACTGCCATGAGATATTTTTATTAACAGGTGTTAAACCCAAAGAACTAAATTGGATACAAGAGCTGGACCTCATTTTAAAAGGGGGTCCAGAATAGGCAGATATGTTTGATCTTAAAGAACACGGTTTCCCAAATTGTGTGCTTAGCGACGACATGCACGATTTAAGCGACAATCTGCCCCACTGGGAAAATATACCACGCGTCAGCCAAAAAACGATTGGGTCAGTACCATGGGAGTACTTAAAACTACCACTATTTGATTCTTCAGGAGCAGCGTTTGTTCCTGCGTTCGAATGGGGGGATAAAATAGACGAAGGCACGTACGGTAAGATTTATCTCGCCAAACGAAAATTGTACAGGTCTCTTGGAACAGATATAAGCGGACGGCACAACTTTGGAAGTAGCTCAGATGACTTTGAACATATTGTCATCAAGGAATCCCCAATCCACTTAACACCTGAAGAACTAAAAATGCCCTATGCGTCCCGTCTACGAATTATAGAAGAGGAGATTCAGACACTTATTCACGAGGCGGCTGTTCTGACTCTCGCGTATATTGCGCTTAAAAAAGCTGGACTAGACCACATGGTTCCGAAAGTGTACGAGATTTTTTGTCATTCAAAACCAGTGCCGCTCCTTATAACTGATATTACATCGGTCTGTATCTCTATGGAGTATATCCACGGTAACACTCTGCTGAAATATATGCGGGCAAACTTTAAAAAAGAGACAAAAATCCGCAATGAAACTCTGTTTCTAGAATTTGTTATGCAGATGGCGACAATATTATCGGTTCTTCAAAAATCGCTGCGCATGAACCACCGTGATATAAAAATAAACAATATACTTTTACGAGACAAGTCTGCCGATAATCCGCATATCGTACTTATTGATTACGGTTTCGCCTGTATAGCAAATGGTGTACAGGAGCCTCGCGCGGAAATGTCAAAAATAGAGGCAGGGGCGTTTTTCGGTTCACGCTACGCCTGTTTTAAACACGGGCGTGATATGTGTCAGTTCCTTTATTCACTCCACTGCTACTTTCCGTTTGAAACGTTTCTAACTCACCGATTGTTAGAACTCGTTAAAACATGGATGTGTGTTCCGTACAAATATGGGGTTGCGAATCTATTAAAAGGAATAACGCTTAACGGGTATCCATTTGATGTAAGACCAGACCCTATTGTGTTTGATGAAGGTATTTATCACTTTCTGCGCCGCCCCGAAGTCGACCCTTTACAATGTTCACCAATCAGAATAATGGATGATATCGCTGAATATAAGCGGGTTTTACGTCTCGATGGGTCAAAAATTGAACGCTCGCCCGGCATCAGACCTATTTATTGAACCGATATGGTCTAGCGGTTAGGATAGGTGGTTTTCACCCACTTGGCTCGGGTTCGACTCCCGATATCGGTAAACGGATTCTCACAGCAAATAACATATATGTTGCCAATGTACTTAGTACGTTTTAACTAATCATAGAATCCAGTCTAAACGCAACTGCGAGTACGAACTTCGTTCTCACAATCGCGTTAGCTCAGTTGGTAGTAGCATGGGCCTTTTAAGCCCAGGGTCGCGGGTTCGAGCCCCGCACGCGGTATACCTTTTTTGCGTTTATCCACCTAAACACAAAATAGAAATACTAAACATACACGGTTTGTTTTCCCATGCTGAGCGCAACCGCTAAAAAGCGAATACAGGCTGATATAAAAAACGTGTTGCACGATGATATTAAGAAACAGGGTATATTTTATTCAATGAACGAGTCTGATATGACCAAGGGCACGGCGCTCATTATAGGTCCAGCAGACACACCATACGAGGGTGGCTTTTATTTTTTTGGTATTGAATTTCCAAACGACTATCCATTTGCCCCACCTGCCATGACAACACTTACACAGGACGGAATTACCCGCTTTAACCCTAATATGTACAGGGAGGGTAAAGTCTGTCTGTCTCTTCTTAATACATGGCACGTGGGAGAACGATGGTCGGGCTGTCAGACACTCAGCACAATTCTATTGAGTATACTCACCTCTGTCTTAGTAGACAAGCCTATACAAAATGAACCCGGATTTGAATCACGTGTAAATTCCGAGCAGTCGCAAGTCTATACACGCATGGTCATGCACGCGAATCTACAGACAGCAGCGTATAAAATGATTCAGAGTCCGCCTCATTTTGCGGCATCTTTCTATGACGAGATGGCACTGGCTTTCAACGCACGCAAAAATAGATTAGTTGATTTAGCCGTTGGCTTACAGGATTACGATAACAAAACGGAAGTGATGGACTTTTTTCGAATGACTGTGACCTATCAATTCTCTACCATAGCGGATAAGATACGCGAATGCGTTCCACGTAACCCTTTCCCATCTGAAACTGCGTAAGGGTGCGAATTGGAGTAAAATTGACCCGGCTTTTTTCCCGACCCTCGATAACCAAAACATGGCTTCTTCAGTAGGAAATTTGCGCGATTATTTGGAAAATCATCGCACAGGCACTGCAGCAGAGGCAAATCTGACTGGTTGGGAGGAGGACATTCGGAAGAACGGAAAGTTCTATGTGGCGGAAAAGGATTACGAGGCATTTCTGGAGCTATTCCACAAGGGGGTTTTCGGCGCACGGCGCCATCAACCGTTCGGACTCCTGGAGAAGCACCTACCGACTGGCGGACCGATTCTCATTGACTTGGATTTTAAATACGCAGCCGGACCGTCGCCGACACGCCTCTTCGAGACAGCGCATCTGAAGCAGTTCGTCCTGAACTATGCGGCAGCGCTCTATCGCTTCGTAGACCTGTCGTCTCTGGAGGGCAAGCCGTTGCGCTTCTTCGTCTTGCTCAAGCCTGCACCTGAGGTGACGGAGACGAAGGGGAAGGAGATGCACAAGGATGGAGTCCATATCCAGTGCCCTGACTTGACGCTGGATCCGAAGATTCAGTACACGATTCGCGGCTATATGCTTGAGCACGGACTCGTCAAAAATGTGTTTGGTGATACGGGCTACACGAATGCCGATAGTGATATCTTTGATATTGCAGTGATTCACCGCAATAACTGGTTTATGTACGGCGCGGCGAAGCCGAATAAGACCTGGTACAAGGTTGAGACAATCTACACGGTTCCGACTGACCTTGAGGTTTCCGAGATGGGCGAGCTTGCACGTGTGGAGGCAATCGAGGAGGCGATGGATGAGGATGACCCTGACGAGTACGACTCACTAGACCTCGTAAAGCTGCTGTCGATTCGCCACGAACACGAGCGTAACAACGCCCTACCTGTCATCGAGGACCGCAAGTATGAGTGGAATGCGCTGTATAACAAGTGGTCTGGCGGACGTGCACAACAGATAGGGGCGCCGCCGCCCACGAATCAGATTTCTACGCCGACACTCGAGGGTGGTGCGGCATCTCTTGAGCCGCCGGCGCTAAGCCTGAACGGGCAGACGGATGAGCCTGTATTCGAAGAACCTGTTCTCGGCTACACGAGCGACGACATTCAACAGGCTATGGACCTTCTTGATAAGTGTCTACATCCGAACAAGCGGGCGAAGGATTACGGGTCGTGGATTGACCTGGGGCTCTGTCTCTTCAATATCGACCCTGAGGAGAAGATGATGCTACGCTGGGCAGCCTTTAGCAGGAAGGTTGACGGCTATGAAGCCACGCCCACTGAGACCTATGCGAAGGTGTGGCGTGGCTTCAACTCGGCAAACTCTAGCAAAAAGATTCGTATGGGCACGCTACACTTTTGGGCGATGGAGGACAACAACCAAAAGTACAAGGAGATTACCGAGAAGACCTGCGTCGGCTGGATTCTTGGTAACGTGGACGCCACCCACGTAAAGGTGGCAACGCTGATGAAGCTGCTCTACCAGTACGAGTTCCGTTGTACGATGACTGGGCGTAAGATGCTGGATTTCTTCCAGTATACGGGTAACTATTGGAAGAAGCTCAAGTCGCCCACTGAACTGCGAGCCCGTCTGGCAAATCGTATCGTCTATATGTATTTGTTGGCGGCGCGCGAGGTTACGCGTCTGGAGATGGTGGCGCGCGGCGATGGCGAAAAGCTAAACGTCAACGGTGAGGTTACGGAGAAGACGAATGCTTTGCGCGAGAAGGCGAAAAACATCAATAAGACCGTATCTTGTCTGGAAGGTGCCCCGTTCAAGAATCACGTAATGACGGAGTGTAACGAGAAGTTCTACGATGAGAACTTCACAGACATGCTAAACCAGAAGAAGGATATCTTCGCGTGCGGCAACTGCGTGGTCGAGTTGCGCCACTATGATACATCTGAAATCAAGGTTGGCGACATTCCGCACGTCTATGTTCGCAAGGGGCGCCCTGATGACTATATCTCGTTTGCGATGGGCAAGGAGAATGATATCGACGCCATCACGCTCGACTATGACACGCGCACGGGTCGACTGCTGCCGTTCGACCCGAACACGCCTGAGCAGCAGCTGCTGGCAGACTTCTTCAGCAAAATCTTTCCTGACGAGGACCTACGCGAGTACGTGCTGACGCTGCTCTCGGCGTGCCTGGAGGGTGAGAATCGCGAGCAGAAGTTCTTCATTATGACGGGTGGCGGTGGCAACGGTAAGTCAGTTCTTATTAATCTGATGCGCTTCGTCTTTGGCGAGTATCAGACTTCGTTGAACACGGCGGCTCTGACTCGTCGCCGTCCTGAGAGCGGCGCGGCGAATCCGGACATCATTGGTCTCAAGTGCAAGCGCTTCGTCTATATGCAGGAGCCGGATGAGGGTGAGAAGCTCAATACGGCGCGAATCAAGCAGTTTACGGGTGGTGATATCGTAGAGGCGCGCGGTTTGTTCGCGGACCAGGAGAAATTCAAAATCATGGGACGTATCTTCTTCTCGACGAACGACCTGCCGCCTGTTAACAGTATGGACGGAGGCACGTGGCGCCGTATGGAGGTGCTACCGTTTACGGCGGCGTTCAAGCCCAAGGGTCATCCTGAAATTGACCCGGACAACCACGTGTACGAAATGGACATTAATCTGGAGGATAAGTTCAAGCAGAACCCGGTTAGGGCGGCGTTTCTACGCCTGCTCCTCCATTACTGGGAGTCCAAGTATCTGCCGCACGGGCTTACGTATCCGCCTGAGTGTGTGCTCGAGGCGGTCAACCGATACAAGGCGGACAACGATTCATTCGTATCGTTCGCGAAGGAGACACTCGTTCGTGAACAGGGTTCAGAGGCACCGCTTTCTGAAATCGTTGTCAAGTATAAGCAGTGGATTAACGGTCAGCCGCCAGGGCGTAAGGTGCTCAAGAAGCCTGAGCTCATTGAGCGTATGCTTAAGATGTTCAAGAGCTCGGATGCTGGAAAGACCTACCGCGATGTGCGGGTAGCAATGGAGGGTGAAGATATCAGTGGTAATTACGTAGGCTCTTAACCATACATCTTAATAAATGCGTGTGCTATACCAATACAAATACCTAATAAAACTGTGCTAGCGATTATTACGTTACGTGTAGACCCTATTTTTACGGCAAAATATTGCACAGCATACATTATCAGGGTTCCAGTAAAGAGTACATAGCAAATCCAAAAAGTGAGCATAATCTGGTCATCAATCGTTTCGAACCATCCAAGACTGGGGACGCCCTCTTGTGGCGTTGCGTCAAGAAACCGCCGCCGTGCAGTGAACGCAATTTCTTTATTTTTCTGATATTCTTTGGCAACATGTTCGTGTTTTTCACCGAGATTTTTGCGGTATTTTTGCGCCAACATAATGGCGCCGCTATTTGAAAGAGCGTCAATCTGAGCTAGCGCCTGGTTGTATAATTGTACTTCGTAATTGAACTGTGTTTGCTTAGGCGTTAAATATGCATTGATATCAGTATTGGCTTGCGCTATTTTTGCTTTTTGTGTTTCGTCAGGAACTAACTTCTCGTATTCACTCTGTTTTTGCGCCGCGTCATTCCGTGCCATCGTAAGTTCAACACGCTTCTGCTCACGTATCGCACGTGGGTCCGGGGGCGGCGGGGGCGGCGGCGGCGGATCATTTCTTCTAAACAGGTTTGCAATTCCATCAAACCAACCCATTCTCCCTACCGAAACCAAATACTTATTGTATAGCAATTTTTGAAATTGTGATACAAGCATAGACTGATTAACTCTAGAACGGGCACGTGGCTGCCGCATTGGGGTCCGTCTTGGGGCGACCTTCGCCCGTGATATACGCCAATGTATCTGCCTCGAGCTGCGCCTCCGCACGGCTCGCCGCGGCACCACCCTTGTTCGCCACAGAACGTGTGTCGGATAAGCCTTGTCCAACAAGAAGACCTGCGCCAACGAGCGGCGCGCCGACGGCGACACCCAGACCGAGACCCGCAACACCCAGACCCACACCTGATGCCTCTGCGGCTCCGAGCGCAATCTGTCCGTACGGCTTGGCTGAATCTTCGGCGTATGCCAGCGAGGAGTTCGCCGCGAGTAGCGCAGCCTTCTGCGCCTTGTTCGCACAATCGCTGACCGACTTGGGTATGAACGACCCGCTGCCAGGCGGCGCACACTGGTCGGGGGTGTCGGCGGTTGTGTCCAGAACCTCTTGCTCGCGGAAACTGCGTTTGCTCCAGAAGCGGGGGTCGCGCGCCTCCTTGGTGTAGCGGCTGCGGTAGATGCCTGTGCCGATGACGATAGCAAGAAGGATGACAGTTAGATAGGCGGCAAACTGGGATGTGATAAAGCCGTTCTTCTGTACGTACATGATGAGGGACATCGTCAGTAAGACGATGAAGAACATCTGTAGGAAAAAAAGCGTCTCCAACTTATCGTTGAAATACCACTCATTGATTTCAGCCTGACGGCGAGTCAAATCCTTATCGTGCTTGATGCCCTGAAACGCGGCTCTTGACCTCTGCAACATCTGGTCCTGTAGATTGAGAACGTCGTTGTTACGTATTTTATAGTAGTTTGCATTATGGTCCATATCGAAATATCGACCCATATCTGTATGTGCTTTTTGAAATGCAGCCCGTTTCTTATCAATCGTTTCCTTGCTGATTCTATCAACACGCTCAGACACATAACGGTTAAAGTCGTCGGGATTCTTACGCAAGTCGTAACTGAACTGAATCTTCTCAATCTCTTGGACTGATTGCGTCAGTGGTATCCACGGGTTAGATCCTGTATTACCCATCGCGGTTGCTCTATTGTAAGTTTGCTTATTTTGGTCCGGGGGTTTATCAATGTATCAACAAACAAACTGATAAAACATATCCTAATACTTACGTACCTGGCGCCGCACGATAGATAGCGTATACCGCAGCGATAGCAAGCACGTTTAGAGCCGTAAAGACTGAAATCTGGTTAACCGTATAATCATTCTTCTCCTTTGTATAGCGAACCATCTCCTTCTGCGTCTCAATCATAGCGTTATCACGCGACAGCAGCCCATATTGACCCTTGAGCTCGGCTAAGCGCTGGTTGATTTTACTATTACCGCTATTGATAGCATCCTTGTTGCTATTAATCAAAGCGACGCGATTATCAGTAACATACGCCATAACTTCCAACATATTGTTGAGTTTCTGGTTCAGCACAGTGCTTAAATTTAACATTTGCCGGGCGGCATCGTTGTTTGAGTTGTCCAGCGTCGTCGCCAATTCTAAAAAGCGGCGGAGAGCAAACTTGTAACGAGCTTCATAGTAGCAATACTCTTCGCGGACCTTTGTAAAGAAGGCACTATCATCATTAAGAAGCCTATCCATGTCCGTCTCCATCGACTTAGTCCGGGAATCCGGCTTGGGTACGTGGTCAGGGATAACGCCGCGCTGGGTGAGTCCAGAAACATATGATTGTAATTGCGAAACCGGGATACGATTTGTCGTCGCATCGGGTGTTAGATTTGTCGTAGCAATACCACCCTCGTAGTTAGCAGTTAGCTGCGCTATGCTAAAGACTGTGCTTACCGCAGGGCATAAATCGGGGTTTGACAGACCGGGAACATTCTTGACGAAATAGTTACCACTCATTGGTCCTTCTCTGATATATTATCTATGTTCTTTTACAATACCATTGGTTTCGTAAAAGAGCGTTTTGATAAAAATTAGAAGCGTGGCGCAGCTGCAGCACGAACGCCGCGCTGCAAATAACTAGTACTCGCTGCTACAGCCGGCGTAACAACTGTGTGGATTTTGGAGTCTTGTAATAGAAACTTTGCAACTTTAACACCTATAAGAATGAGTGCTACTAGTCCAAAAAAGATAGCTGTTGTTAGGAGCGCCGACCGGCTTGAAGGATGTAGTGGCATATATCCAAACATCGATGAATGGTAGTTTCCTTCATACTTATTATATACATCTGTAGCCTGCTCAGAGCGGAGCTCGGCTAATTTTTCGTATTCCTTGTTTTCTTTTTCTAAAGTACGTAGCTTAAACTCTGTTTCGGACACTTCTGAAATAAGTTCGGGACCATTTTTATTCTGCAACGCGGTGGCGTAGTTTGTAAGACGACTCACTTCGGCGGCTATTTTTGCCGTTAATGTATCTACCTTTCCTTTAGCCGCATCAACTTGCTCAGCAGCGCCTGTATAACCTAAGGCTGCGGGTGCTGCTTGCGATTTAAGAACGGTGGCATTATTACGAAAGTTTGCGACGATATCGTCGCGAATCTGTACATATTGCTTTCTCCGCTCTGGTGTCCATTCATTGGCATCCGCTGATTTACGATCGTCTATCGCTGCGCTTATGCCTCCGCGATAGAAGCCGTTCTTAAAAAAATTCGTACAGAGACCGAGTCTTGTTTGGCTCATACCTGCGTCGTCGCCGGGCAACTTATTTGCCGAGGCTAAACCCCAAATTTGTTGATTCGCGACACACGCGTCGTAATTGAGAATATCACCCTTTTCAACCAATCGTCTGACTTGGTCCATCACCCCTATCGGTCTTTGTCAAATTATATAGCGCAAATCCTATACATTTTATAATCTCCAGCCGTGGGTGAAGGACGAATGATTTCAACTATGTCGTCTGGAACGAGACCTAGAACACGGGTCATGATATCAGTATGAAACTTGATAAGCGGAAGATTCTTCTTGGTGCGAAGCCGCAAGTGTGCCAATTCAGGCATCTCTGAAGCCGGGACTTTGCGGAATTTGGGCTGTAGAATATGACGGGAAGGGTTGGCTACCAGTTGCTTAATAGTAAAGAATACCATTCGACGCTTATTTACTTGCCATTGCTTGATTACCATCGCGTGAAATGCGTCGTGCACGGGCTCGTTCAAAATGACAATGGCTTCATCCATCGTCTGGTCAGCCGCTCCTTCGCCGAACGTTTCGATATCCCATAGTTCTTCGATACGGCGCTCTAGTGACGCCTTTACCTTTTCAAATACCCAATAGAACACTTGGGCGCGCTTCATCGGCGCACCTTCACGCTCAAGCACGCGGATGCGTAGAGGGTTGGGTCCACCCATCGCCATCTGAACGATATCGGTAGGTGACTGATTTGCATAGGGCTTTGTATCGTATCCCTGGTCTTCTAGAATTTCGAGCACAACGGGGCGCGTCCGCGCAATTAGGTCAAAGAGTTCTTCGGTCTCCATCTGACCACTTCTATTTTAGGTCTATCTTCTCAATTTTAAGTAGAAAAACTATATAAATGAAATTGTCATATAACTAGGAATGGCTTGTATTACAAACCTTGTAATAGGAGGCGTGGGCAACCAGATGTTTGAAATTGCTACTGGCTACAGTCTTGCTAAAGAGCTAGGATTCAAATATGTGTTATGTGACTCAAATTTTGTACCGATTGGCGGTCAGGGAAATAATTTACCGTATTATAAAGACAATTTGTACAAAAAATTCACGTTTTGTCCATCCGTGGAGAATTTCATCCCCTATATGGCTAAAAAATACTCGTATTACCCTCTTTTAGCGGACCTTTCAGGTGCACAGATATCTATCTGTCTGCAGGGCTATTATCAGAGCGAGCAGAATTTTATCAAGTACAGGGATGAAATTCGTGCTCTGTTTACACCTGATGAAGGCTATTCAAAATGGCTTCTTGAAACCGGGTTTGAATACACTGAACTTTTGGAAGAGCACGACTATGTCTTTATTGGGGTTAGACGCGGTGACTATCTTAAAAGTCCCACTATACATAATCCGTGCGGAATGGTCTATTATCAAAAGGCGATGAAACTGTTGCCTGCGGAGCGCTACTATATTGCCACAGATGACATGGAGTGGTGCCGGCGAAATTTTATTGGACAACAGTACGTATTTTTTGATATCAGTATGAAAAATGACATTGTGCAACTTGCCGCAATGACGTTATTCAAAAAATATATTATATCAAACTCTTCCTTTTATTGGTGGGGCTCCTACCTTTCTATGTACAAAGACCCTGTAGTTGTCGCACCTGATAAGTGGGTTTCACCGCCGCACGACCGTAATGTCTGGACTCGTGATTTTATCTATCGCGCCGATATGATTATTGTTGAGCGTCCGATTGAGACTGTATAAAGCGCAGCGGTTACAGCGCAGCGGTTACAGCGCAGCGGTTACAGCGCAGCGGTTACAGCGCAGCGGTTACAGCAGCTTTATTACTTGTATATCGGCATTCTCGAACACATTAACTTTACCACCTTGCTGGGCAGCCTGGTTAAACAGCTCGTTTGAAACCTGCTGTGTCGCTGTTGCAGGGGCGGGCTCGGGTTGTGGGGGCGCAGGCGCAGGAGCCTGTTGCTGCTCCTGCTGCGTCAGCGGTGGCGCCACATATGGATTTGCTATGACAAATGGCTCTTTGTCGAGTGCTGGCGCATATGGCTTAGCGATTTGTGCTACGGCAGGTGGCGCCGGTTTTGGCTCACCACCCACTTGGTAGGGGTGATTTTGGAAAGGCGGCACAGGGTCAACGTGATTTACGGGCGCTTCACCTCCGAGCTGAATCGTGCGTTCAGCTTGAACTTGCCGCACAGGGACTGTATTGACTGAACCGACTGGTGCTTCACCGCCAAGTTGAACCATACGTTCGGCTTGAACTTGGCGTACAGGTATTGTATCGACTGTACCGACAGGTGCTTCGCCGCCCGTTTGTTTCATCGGAACAATGTCCATAATGTTAACGGGACCAGGTACTTGAATTTGCGCGTCAGGCGTTACAGCAGGTCCCTGTACTGCATAGGGTTCGGCTGGTGCGGGCGTTGATTCAAGTTCGCGCACAGTTAGCGCGGGTTCAACGTATGGGTTCGCAACAACATAGGGCTCTTCTGGTAACGCATCCATATAGGAGGCTGAGCCGCCTATCGTTGGTGAGGGCTCTTGAGGAGAGAACGGTAGGGGCGCTCCAGAATCTGGTGGTGCTGTATATTGTGATACAGGGATTGCCACCGTAGTGTCTAGCGCTTTCTGGGTCGCAGGAGGTGGCGGAGGTACACCCGCACCACTCAAATCATAATCGTTGCCGCTCAGGTCGGCGAGATCGAGCATCTCTTCGTCGGTCACGCCGCCACTAACATCTGTGGTGCCGCCACCACTGGCTTTGGTAAACGATAGCATATTTTCGCGTAGACGCGCAACCGACTTTTCGGTCACGTAACGGAAGCCCGCATTCATATAGGTTGATATTTCCTGGTCTAAGAGCTTAAACGCATACGGCATCTCGACCTTTGAAAATGTTACGCGTGAACGGCGTAGAGGCGGGATTAGTGCTAACGTATCTTCGGTCTGTCCGCTAAATTCAACCGGACCGTCGCATAGAGGACATACGAAGAGCTTTTCACGCTCATTATAGATAGGAATTGTACCGCAGCCATTACAAATCCAGAAGTTGGTGGCGTCGGCACGCTTCATCATTGATTCCTGCATAAACAGAGTGACACCGTGCGCTAATATAGCAGCACTTTCCATTTCGCCGATACGCATACCACCTTCGTTACCGCGCCCACCGGTCGGCTGGTGAGTGCGCATTTCACGCCGACCCTCACCGCGTGAGTTAATCTTATCGCTTGTTAAGTGCTTCATACGCATAAAATAGAGCGGACCCATAAAGATTGAGCACGGTAACTGCTTTCCTGAAATACCGCTGTACATAATATTTTCGGTGTGCGGGTGAAGTCCTAGTGACTCCAGAGAGTTGCCAACCGTTTTTACAATATCTTCGCGGTTAAAAAATGAGGTACCGTTACATTTTGCGGCGACTTCAGCGCCAAGCCGTCCAAACAACACTTCAAGAAGCTGTGCAACCGTCATACGACTGGTTAGACCGTGCGGGTTCACGATTACGTCAGGTATGATTCCCTCGGCGGTATGTGGCATATTTTCAGCAGGTATAATCATACCCATAGTGCCCTTCTGTCCGTGACGTGAGCCGAACTTGTCGCCCAGTTCAGGGATGCGCTCTTCGAGGATACGAATGCGAATTAGCCGCATACCGTTTGCCTGGTGTAGAACGACAACCGACTCAACGCGCCCTTTTGTGAAGACCGTAGGCATAATCGACGCATCCTTAATGCTCTTCGTTTCAGGATTTTCCAGATATCTGGAGCAGAGAATGGTGTGGTCCTCAATAAACTCACCTTCGCGTATGATACCGTTCTCATCCAACTTGCTATAATCGTAACCTGGGCGTAAATCCGTCCAGGCAGGGACAAGTTTCGGATTATTAACCTTATAGACGACTTTAGAAATAGGGTCAATCTCTTCCAACGCCTCGTATGAACGAAGTGCTAATGACCGGAATAAGCCGCGCTCAACCGCCGACTTGTTAAACAGGATACCGTCATCTTGGTTATATCCGTCCGTAGACGCCATAGCAACAATACAATTAAATCCGTACGGCACCTGTCCGCGCCCCACATGATCGTAAACGATGGTTCGGACCAAGGGTGCCTCTCCATAGCAAAGTTGAGAACCATAAGTATCGTACCTCTGGAGATAATTTGTAGCATAATAACCGATAGCCTGCTTTGACTGCGAACAACTCAGCTGATTTCTCGGACTTTGGTTGTGGTTTGCAAAAGGAATCATTGAAACCATTAAACCCATCATTGTGCTGGGATGAATTTCAATGTGTGTATGCTGCGCACCCAAATCTGAGGCACCCCACCAACTGACGAACGCCTCGTTTAATTCGTAGGGGTCAACGTATTCTATAGCACCCATTTCACCGCTTAGAAGCGCAATATACTCATCCAGACTTGCATCATCCTTGGCGGAAAGCGGGTCAATAAACTCAACGTCGCTGATTCGCCGGTTCTTAGTCAGCTGATAAGTTCCTAATACGAGGTCACGCCAAACAGGCGCCGCGTCAGGGTTAGCGAGCATATCTTTGGCTAACTTCGGAAAATTGCCACCCTTTTCTAAGTGCCACAGCGGGCGCACGGGGCGACCCTCATCAAGATAGATATGAATCTCGCGGTCAGTGGTATTATAACAGACCGATGCGAGTGGCGCCAAACAGGCGGTCCACTTCAACAGTTTTAGAACACGCATAAGCTTGCCTGGATCTTCGACGAATCCTACTGGACCGCCGTTGATTTTGACGACGGTTCCGTTAGCTCGTAGCAATAGACTCGCCGAGCCAATCGACTTCATCTGTCCGCGCGATTCCAACCACTTAATTACAGGCTGAACTGGTGCCGCTATACTTACATACGTTAGCATACTGTAGTTCTTCGTTACGCCGATGTGCGCACCTGTTGGTGTCTCATTTGTACAAAAATAGCCTATCTGACTGGGATGTAGATGGCGTGGACCCTTCTGTTTCAAACTCGTGTCGAAGTCTAGCAAAATACGGCGGCTGTGAGACATCGCATCAAAAAAGGAGATGCGCGCGACCGGTTGTAAAACACCCGTCTTAGTATTGTGGGGATTCGTGCCCCAGCGACCGCGGAATCCCTTCATTAAACTTTGATTGAGTGTTTCGACCTGGAATATATTTGTTACGTTGCCTGGAGCAAATAGGTCCAGGAATTTCTCACCCTCGTACAGGGTTTTGTTGTAGTTGTATGTCTTATCTATCGTTAGTGTGACAGCCTTCGTCCAATCCTTCCAAACGGCGGAAAACAGGTCGCGCAGCAGCGTGCCTGTTGTTAAGAGACGCTGATTACGAATATCATCGCGGTCAGTATTGGCGATTAACTTTGCTTCGGACTTTACTATTTTTTGCACCATTTCGGCAAGATAGAAGGCGCGCGCCTTGGGCTTAGCGGGCACGTGGCTAAACAAATGATTACGTAAAATGTCGAGAACAGACGCAACTGAGCCCTGGTGAGTAATGGTGCTCATAAAATGAATAGCCATCGCCTGCGTGGTTATCGGCCAGGCATCTTCAATGCTGGGAATCAACATGTCTTCGTATAGCTTTGTAAACGGCGACTCGGCGTCAGGGAAAATCATACGCACGATATCCTGGTCAGATTCAATGCCTAGGGCGCGGAAAACCACAAAAACGGGCACCTGACCTCTCAAGGATGGAACAGAGACACGAATGATATTGGAATCACGCATCAAATAGACAGAACACCGTCGGTTCATTTTCGTCTCAGGGTGTTGACTTACAACTGACGCGTAAACGGCGACATCGAGGTCTGTCAAAGCTTTGCGTGCAACATAGAGGGAATTGAACGCCTGTTCTTGACGAGTTATAAGCAGCTTTTCGGCACCATCGATAATGAAGTAGCCACCGTGTTCAAGTGGTGACTCACCCATCTGCGTTAGCGTATCATCGGTTGACTGTTCACCCAAGCTACACAGTTTAGAGCGCAACAAAATGGGTAAACGCAACAGCGGAAAGTTCTTGAAGGGCAGGACTCGCTGTACGGACTCAAAGTCGTCGCCGCGTTTTTCAGACTGCGTTATAATGACATCTATATCCATACGAATCTGTGCACTATATGTTAGTCCACGAAGGCGGGCTTCATTGGGAAACATACGACGAATCGTCTTACCGCCGTCCAATGTAACAATGGGTGCGCCGATTTCCAGACGCAAGTCAGACGCTTTTTCAACTTTTCCACCCAAATAGATTTCAGTCTTATAGCGATAGATACCCTTTTCAGCACTCAGTAGGTCTTTAAAAATGATAATGGGGTTCATTGATTGAATCAACTGAGGCATCTCATTGAAGACGAAATGCTCATATGAATCAATATGATGACGTGTTAGAAACAGCGGCGTCTGCTCGTAGTAGGCGTTTAGGGTTCTAAAAGGAAGGTCGGATGCCGTCTGCATCTGCTACACAGTATTGGAAAAACATTCTAACATCCTGACCGGGGAATAATCTACACTATTAAGAATAGTCTAGATTCAATATTTTCCGATGTATTCCTACTTAACGGCAGGGTAGGGTGATGGATTGGCTAGTTGCGTGATATCCTTATCGATTAGTGAGATTCCCGTCGGATCGATGGGTAACTTACCGTCGGAAACAAGTCTATACGCAGAGTGGCTTGGCTCGGCTACATCATAGGGGCTGGGCGCGCGTCCAAGCATGACCTCACTGCCCTGCTGAAAATACGTAGCGGGGTTCGTCGGGATAAACTGACGTGATGCGAGCGCAGTGGCGAAGTCGCCGCCACGGTGCTTACGCGAACGACGACGGCTGCCGCCAACCTTGTTAGAGCCCATCGTGGCGGGGACGTGCGCCGTCGTGTTCTCGGTACCGCAGCCACGTCCAATACCACTGTTATAGTAGACGTCAAGGTTGCGCACTGATTGCGGGTCGGCGCCAACTTCCGTGGGGAACGTTGCATACGTCGCAACACCAGGCAGACCAGGGCGCATTACGTAGTCGAGAGGGGCACCTAAGTGAGAGCCGCCGCTGTGCTTGTTCTTCTTCGTGCCCTTGGTCGTATTCAAATAATGGTTAACCAGCGAAGACGCAGCCTTGCCGGAGAGGGGCTTGTTAAACAACTTCGCCCACTGCCGGGACACATGTTTGCCCAAGTCGCGGGGGTTGTTTACCTTGATGAACTGCTTGACGCTCGCATCCATGTCCTTGAAACGTCCGCGGATGTCGTTTACAGATAACATCTTGCGACCCTTGGAGCTCTTATTCTTGCGCGTAACGCGTTTCGGCGACACCTTCTTAGTCCTCGAATTCTTCGCCATTCTCTACATCAGCATAAGATTTGTATAAAAGATAGGCTTTTACGCAAATAATAGTAAAATCAAAATTTAGCGTCTACGTCCGCCCATCGTAGCACCACCAGGCGCCGTCATAAACATATAACCCGCGCCGAGCGCAATGACTGCACCAATGAGAACTAACGCAGCCATAGGCCGGAGGTTGTTCTGCCAAGTGCTGTTCTTGTATTCACCATCAAACTGCGCTCTGTGCAGCGAATACGCATAAAGCAGGACCAGCGATGACGTTACAAGTAGGATAAGTGGGGCTAATGACGTCGCTACAAAAAAAGCCAGGGCAGTTGTGACCAATACAACGGCTAGACTGGGTATTAGCAGATTCATGTCTCTCTGGGTTTTCTCTAGATTTTCTCAATGAGGTCAACGTGGGTCAGAAGCACCTTTCGGCAACAATAGCGGGTGAGGTGGAGTTCCTCGAATATCTTACGCTCAGCAGTCTCGGGGACTTCGCCGCCGTTGAAATAGGTGCGCTTACCGAAACCATCCCCCTTGAGCTCCTGTAGGCGCCGCTTGTAGTATTCCCACTTGTCGGAAATCAGTTTACCGCAAGATACACATCGTACGGGAATAATCATCTTCTGTTAAATCTACTTAGATGTATCTTTTGGCTTCAAGTTTAAGCATTTTTGCCGGGGTGTGCGTTCAAATAGAAAAATGACTTTGTCCGGATGCGTTAGAAATGTCCTCTGTACTATTTGCGCGAGGTGTAAATTCACAGGCTAATAACCCTTTGCGTGTAGAGATTACGCGCGTTATTGCTCTTAGCACGGCTCTCGAGCGTCGTATTATTGTACTTGAGCGCGAGCTCGCCGAAAGCAAGCAGCGCACCGCCTCCGCGCCAGTCGCGGGACCTGCGGGTCCTACGGGTCCTCGGGGTGAGCGTGGCGAGAAGGGCGAGAAGGGTGACAAGGGCGATTCGGCTTCATAAATACGATTTTTGCATAGTTGGTTACATTTTATAACATAAAGCGTAACCACCACATATATAACAATGGACCTATGGGCTCTTAGTGTATATAAATCACCATATCCGAAGAAGCGATACGGTCAACTATATGACGGAGGTTATGTAGTATGCGAAATACCAAATATTAAATATGACCTTTTTCTAAGCGCGGGCATCGGTGATGATTACACCTTTGAATCTGCGTTTCTAGATGCACATCCAGGGCTACACTGTTACGCATTTGACACGACAGATTGCAAAGTGAATCATCCGCGTTGTACATTTATTCGAAAGCGCGTTGCGACTAGAAATCTCAGCGATGAGACCAATTTTCACGAATATATCGCGGACCACGAACGTATCTTTCTAAAAATAGATATTGAGGGTTCTGAATATCCACTGTTTCAGAGTCTTACAACAAGTCATATGGAGAAATTCGCTCAAATAGTGGTCGAATTTCATATGCCATTTCTTCCTAAACAGGCAGAGGTCCTTAAAAATATAAGCAAGACCCATTATATTGTTCATTTTCACCCTAACAATTGTTGCGGCACACAGAATATCGATGGGTTTGATATACCTAATCTATTTGAATGTACCTACATACATAAGCGCTACGTCGATACACCTCAATTTAATAGTGAACAGATACCGTCGCCAATCGATATGCCTAATCTTCCACGGAAACCGGATATTGTGTTGACAAAGCCACCGTTTGTTTATCCAGAAGGCGGCGCTTCCAAGAGCGTATATCGCTAATTTTTAGAACGGTACCGGTCTCCTGAGAAAGTTTAGCGACAAGCTCCTTCTCTTTGCAATTTTTAGACAGTAGAAGTTTTAGCTGGTCTTTTATTACAGGGAATAGATCGGAGGGTGGTGGAGACGGTGCTACCGCTGCTACACGACACCAGTCCAATTCACGCCCTGTTGTCGTATCACGCCACCCCTTTATTTTTATAGTACCTGCGTGATGTGCCTTATGACATCCGTCACAAAGAACAGTCAGGTTTGAGGCACGATGTACGGGTGTGCTGGGGTCAACGAATCCGTTACGTGCCGTCTCTTGTTCCATTATGTGATGTGTTTCCAAGTCACGTTGCGACTTGCAGATTTCGCAGCGCCGTACCGCGACTGCAGAATTGTACCTGGAATTGAGCATTTTTCGTGATTTTGTCGCCAATTCTAAGAATTCTGCGTCCATATCCAAGCCGTAGCAGACCTCAAGCCCATATAAAGATGACCCAGGACCGGCTTCAAGGGTTCTTTTATAGACAATTTGCTTGGTGGTGGCAGAGTATTCAATTCCAAGATGAGCAAATTTTACTCCGCTGAGTTGTTTAACCTCCTCCAGTTCTGAAATTTCATGGAGATGGGTTGCGAACAAAAATTGTGCTCCACGGCGGGCTAGAATTTGGATACCTGCTGACACAATTGCGGTCGCCGACTGTGTTTCTGTACCACTACATAGTTCATCACCTAGGATTAGCGAACGCTTATCGGCGTATTTTAAAATTGAGCGAAATTCGGTCATCTCGACTGCAAAACTGGATAAGGATGCCCAAAGGTTATCGTTACCGAGGATTCGAGTAAATATTCCGCTGTACGGCGCAAGTTTCATTGAGCTCGCCGCTACAGGGACACCGGTTTGAGCGCATAAAATAGCTATTCCCAATGCTTTCATAAGGGATGATTTACCAGAGGCGTTTGTTCCATAGATAAGTAGACCAGTTTCGGCTGAACCCACCGAGCCGTTATCAATTCCGAGACTTATGTCGTGGCGAACATAGGGAATCGAAGTATTTATGCGTTCTATGATAGGATGGCGAAGCCCCACAATTTCAGTTCGCGATTCGTCAATTTCAATAAATTGTGGAATCACGAAGTTAAATTCTTGCGCAATCCGAGCCAAAGCAAATTCAACATCCAAATTGGCGACCCACCGTGTAATAGTCTCAGAAACGGGTTCATCACTCACAATTTCGTCGCAAGCAGCGGACCACTCCTCCTGAATTTTAATCCAAATTTCATCCTGAGCACAATTCCAAGAACGATGGAGCGCAATTGCTCGGCTTTGAATAGATTTTATCTCTGGGCAGTCTAAGGTACCATTAGATGACTTAGCACTGGAGGAATGGAACTGAAATTTCTTTGAATTTGATAGCTTTTCGTGGCGCTTACGAGTTATGCTAAACTCTATAAGGGAATGCTCACCGCTCACGACATTAATAGGCAAACCAGGGTCGCTGTATCGCGCAGCTAGGTCGCGTGCCTCATTAATAAGGGCTTTCCAATCATTTTCGCACTTATCCAAGTCAGGATAGAGCCCTAGGACCCAGGGATGCGTTCTTTCCAGATCCAATTCTGCAGATTTAATTCTCTCCAGACTCCAGGACTTTTGAAGCCGGACCAGCCAACCCCCAACTTCCTTTTCAGAATTAATTTGAATTGTAGAATTGCTAAATTTCGCAATCAATTCGCAGATAGAACGATACGTTAGAAGTAAATGCGATACATCTGTGATAGAAAGTGTACATAGATGCAGTTTTCTATGGAGGCGACTGAGGTCGTAAACGGACCGTAAATTCTTCTCAATTTCGAAATCGTGATTTAGAATTGTGCCCAGATACGCAATTCTATCGAATCTACGTCGCAACTCCCTTACATCAGCAATTGGGCTCAAGAGGCGTTCCCTTAGAGAACGGCGCCCCAGGACAGTGTAGGTTTTTTGAAGCCAGAAGAGAAGACATTCGTCGTTGTTTTTGACAATGCTCAGCTGCTCTAGCGCAGCATTACCAAGACGAACACGGTTTTCTGGAATCCAGACAGTGGTGTTGCGCAGCTTCTTCAAAAGTGAGGGTATATGGTCTTCAATAAATTTGAGAGTTGCTCCCACAGACCGGTAGGCTTGAGGGAGTTTCTCCAGACCGAGAACAACGTGAGGCTGTAAATTTGTCTGCATTGAAAACGCTTCGCGAATTGACTCGCTCACAGGGCGTTCAACCTTTTCACGGCGCATATGAATAAGTACTGACGATTCAAAGCGGAACCATACACGTATGTCATTTTCGGTAGCAGTCGAAGACCAGCAGACAACTTCAGCAGGCGGATGTAACATAAAAAATGGCTCAATTGTATCAATGTTGGGTGTACCCTGTAAAAACGGCATAACCGCTTCCGTTGACCAGGTGCGTCCCGTCTGAATATCCACAGCAGTCAAACCAATTACAGCGCTTTTATCGTCATTCGGTTCAAGCAAGATTCCCAGAAGACAAGTGTCCCGTGATTCAGGAATTCGGCTGAGTCCTGAATAACGATTTTCGTAAATTCCAGGGCTGCTAATTCGCTCCACTGTGCGCTCCTCAACATCGCCTTTACTGTTCTTTTTCTGGACCACAATTACAACCGTGAAACCGGCATCCAGAAGCTGACGTTCAAATTTGGGTAGACTCTGTTCTGGAAAGCCACCGAACAGCTTAATTACGGAGTCCGATTCACGGCTTTCAGATAAATTGAGCGAGCAGAGATCCGCAATTTCACGAATATTTGTATTCGTAGAATTGGTGACCAAATTGAGTCTGTCGTAAATTTCAAAAAACTTCCCAACCTGCATTAAAACGGCAGTTTGGGGTCCATATTTGGCTCGGTGTCCTTGATACCAAGCCAAGTATTGTGTATACATACTCTCATTTTGAGCGCTCATTCTATTCTATAATGGTGCGCGGGCTTTAAACACTTTTATGAAACGCTGGTCTAAGACCGCTTCAATAATTACTATTATGGAATTCAGAGTAAAAAGATTTTACGAATTACATAATAATAAATGGTTTCACATAATGAATTTGTGTCTTGAAATTATAAAAACACGCGACCCCGCCCAGAAATATATGCTGGAAAAATACGGTTCGTGCTTTTTCTAGTTGGTCAGAACATCTTCTAAAACGGCGCCTGCAATCATCCCTCCAATAATTGCGGTACCGGTGCTCATCTGTTGTTGCTGATACATTTGCTGTTGTTGCTGATACATTGGCTGCGGCTGCTGATAAACGACATGCTGCTGCTGATAAACGACAGGCTGCTGTTGCTGATACATGACAGGCGGCTGCTGATACACGACAGGCTGCTGTTGCTGATACATGACAGGCTGCTGGTACATCTGCTGCTGCTGCTGCTGATATACGACAGGCTGCTGGTACATAACAGGCTGATTGAAGGCAGGCTCAGTATAGTAGACCTCTTTCTGTTGCGGCAGATACTCCTGTGGTTGTGCCGGATACCGTTTCGGCGGTGGCGCCGGCTGCGAGCTGAAGCAAGAACCCATACTTATTATATGCGTCGTTTTCTTGTAGTGCGCCGCAACCGGGTACGCCGACCTCCCTCTTTTTTATTTACAAATGCGGTGAGAACTCCAAAATGATCCGACGGATTGATTGGAATGAGGAGCTCACCACCCTCGCCGCGACCACATCCACGCAACTCGGCTTCATACCCACCTTTCGCCTCTGACATGTTATCCATAAACCACGCAGAATCTGTGGGTGTTAGACACGCAGACTCCGCACCAATGAGCACCGAACTCTTTGGATTCCATGTCACCGCTCCCGATTTAAAAAGGATAGCATCATAGCGAAAATGCTTCTCAATCAATTTCTGGTTCCAGCGCATATAATTTCTATCCGTGTCTTCGGTCCAACCGCTGTCCGCTGGATTTAATTCACGAAATGTATCAACAAAACCCGCAGTTTTTAACATGTTGAGCATCGCAACTTCAGGCCAATCCTCGACATCGCCATCCAAATCAAAATTAAAATCACCGCAAATAATTATATTCTGCTCTGCGTACAGTCGTTGTATCATGTCGTAAATTGTTTGTAAAATATCGTAGCGGCAGCGCGAATAGTGAAGCCATTTATTGGCTTGACCAGGACTGAGTCTGCTGCCCGCCTGGTTGTACAAATTGAAAATTACCAAATTCGGAAATTCAATAACACACATACAATTATTGTAATTGAGGACACCAGGGAGCGCGTACATGGCGACTCGACTGGGCTTGTATTTTGACAAAACAAACGTGTCAACCGAACGATTGCGCTCCGCCGTCGATTTGCTGCCTGGCAACGGATACGGCTTTTCACTCGCAAACGCATAGGTGTCGATAAATCCAGACAATTGTTCAAACGAAAACTGGCTCATTTCTTGCAAACACATAATGTCCGCATCCGTTCTACGAAGAGTCTGCTCTAAGAGGTCCTTGCGCAAGCTAAATAGACGCCGCAGATTTTCATTGCGTGCTAAACCCCATATATTATAGGTTAAAAAGGAAAAGCCGTCGGGAACAGCTTGACCGTCCTCATAGCGCTGCTCAAAGTCAAGAATGAGTTTATTTTCAGGGTAGTAGCAATGGCTTCCCAAGTTATCTTCAACATAGGCGTATTTTTCACCCACTAAATTGACTGGGCTTTTCGGAACAGCGCGCTTTGCATTGCTGCGCCGAGTACAGTTCTCGGGCGACTCGGCGCATAAGCCGCGACTCACGGTATGTTTGCCGCAAAGATACTGCGCTGGCGCTATACACCGGTCGCTCTCTTCGGTTTCCCGTGGAAACTCCATCTATATGGCTGATATTTTTTAGATACGACGTTCGTTACTAAAAAATACTCTATCTACAAGCTCTACATATGCCCAGGTAGCATCATCATATCCTTCATCATAGAGCGCTGCATCGCCTCAGGAGGATTCGCTTTTTCGCGGATGAGACCACGCGACCGCAACTTTGCCGTGATTTCAGGGAGCTTCATCTCTGACACCCGCTTCTCCACCGAGCTGTGCCTATTCTTAATCTTGTTCGTATTGTCAACTTGAATTGTGATTCTCTTATTCGTGAATTTGCGCTTCATCGTAAAATTCTTGCGCTTCGTTGGCTGAATCTGGACCCGAGTTTCCTTGCGGCTCTGGACAACCTTTTTTGCCGGTACAATTGCCACAGGTGTTTTAGAAACCGGGCTCGGCGTGTTTGGAGAATTATTGTATGGTAGCGGAACTTTCAGTACCGGCTTCTTACCGCCCACCGCGTGGGTGGATGGTGCAGCACCCGCCGCCTGCGCCACAGGAATCGTCGGTGTGCGTACTGGCACTGGTGCAGTTGCCTTACGCGTCCGTTTACGCTTCGGTGCCAGATTCGGAACGGTCATATTGACCTGTTTAATTTCACTCATTCGTCTATTTTACATAACGAAAAGATTTAACGCCGGGTACCACGCTGCCGTCTAGTGTGGCGCCGCCCACCGCGCCGCGACTGCGCGTTCTTAACAAGGTTCCACTTCGGCGGATTGGTCGCACGCTTAACCCAATGATGACCGGCAGGCGCCACTTTCGGCGGTCCATTCTTCTTCGTTACGCCGCGTAAAAAATTGGGCATCACACTGGAGGGCATTTTAACTTAAAGGAAGAAAATCTCACACCCCAGCTCTTTCCGAAAACCAGCCTAAAGTTGATAGACCTATTTCTAGGAGCACATAGTCTCAAAAAGATGTATCATCGCCTGTTAGAAACGTATTTCAGTCAGCATAACAACAGGCAAATCATATATCACCAGATTGCTTCGTTCAACCAGTTTATGGAGAAGGAGGTTCCTGAAACAATTCTACGCTCCTGCCCAGTTAAAATCCTGGGTAGCCCTGATTTGACCCTCACAGGCACTACGCGCGCCGCCGCCGGTACTGCCGGTACAGCGATTCGCGTATCCGTCGATACCGAGGAGGTTGTCGCGCCTATCGGACCGGTTGCGCCTCCGCGTGAAGTGGAGGTCAATATCGAGTTTCGCAATGTTAACATCAGGAAGCCCACTATCTTTGAGAATAATGGTGCGGTAACGCCCATGTATCCCAACGATGCACGGCTGCGCAATATTACGTATGCCGCACCCATCTACGTGGACCTCCACATCTCAACGACGATGTTTGACCCTACTACAGGGACAAAGGAGACACGCACGCGTGCTCTCCAGCGCATTCACGTCGGCAAGATTCCGGTGATGGTTGGCTCCAAGTTCTGTATGTTGTGTGAGACACCTGAAAAGACGCCCCGTGACCTTGGTGAGTGCTCAACGGACCCTGGTGGATATTTCATTATTCAGGGTGGTGAGCGTATCATCATTAGCCAGGAGCGCATGGCAGAAAATCGGATGTTCGTGTTCAGGAATTCCAAGAATAGGAACAAGGAGGCGGAAAAAATCGAGTGTAAATCCATTGGTCTCGACAATGAGGGTGCGCCGAAGTCCATCGCAGTTATCATTCTGCACAATCCGAAAAATCCGGTCGCGCCCGAGCATATTCGTGTTTCGCTGCCGCGCATCAAAACCGAGATTCCGCTGTTCGTAATGTTCCGCGCGCTCGGATTCCAGTCCGACAAGGAGATTATCGAGCTCATTATGGGCTCGGTTGCGACCCCTTACGACATGATTTTCCAAGAATGTATTCACGATTCCAAGGATATTCGCACGCAGGAGCTTGCGCTCGAATTCTTGACCAAGCACATTGGCAGCGGTTCCTCAATCCGTGAAGCGCTGACCTCATCAACGTTGCAGACGACGAAGATGGCGAAAGCCGGAATTCTGACTGAAATTCTCGCAGAGGAGTTTCTGCCGCACGTAGGTGGTTACAATACGCTGTACGAGAAAGCCTGTTTCCTGGCGGCAATGGTTAAGAAGGTTCTCGAAGTCTACACGAATCGCATTTCGTACGACGACCGCGACGCCTATCCAAATAAGAAGGTGGAGCTACCGGGCAATCTGCTTGGCAATCTGTTCCGCTACTACTTCGGAACCAAGGTCATCAAGGACATGAAGTCCACGATTACCAAGGAAATCCACAATGGCGCCTGGAAGGCGACCGGCAAGTTCGAAGATATCATTAATCCGACCAATGTATATAAGATTCTGAAGTCCACCATCGTGGATATCGGTATGAAGTCATCGTTGGCGACGGGCAACTTTGCGGGCGGCAAGATGGGTACCAAGATGGGTATCAGCCAGGTTATGAACCGCCTGACCTATCTGTCAGGAATTTCGCATTTGCGCCGTATCTCGACGCCGATTGAAAAAACGGGCAAGCTGATTCCGCCGCGCAAGCTTCATAATACGCAGTGGGGCTTCGTCTGTCCTTCAGAGACGCCAGAGGGTCATTCCGTAGGCGTTGTTAAGAATCTCTCATCCACGGCATTTGTGTCGCTGCCCAGCAGTCCTGAGCCCATCATGAACGTGCTTTATGATGAACTTGGCATGGCTGAACTCAGTGAGACGACACACAAGGAGAAACATAGCCAGTGCCGTGTATTCATCAACGGTGCATGGATTGGTATTATTCGTGAAACGTCAGCAACCTGCGCCGAGGTCGTGCGTGCGCTACGTCGTGCCAAGCGCGCCGGTCGTATCAACCCGTATACCAGCATTGTGTTCAATCCGCGTATGAATGAGGTCTGGATGAATACGGAGGGCGGACGTCTTCTGCGTCCGGTTATGAATTCCGAGGCAATGCGCGAACTGCTGCTCAATCCGCAGACGCCACGCCCATGGGATATCCACACGGAGTGGAATGACATTATGCGTTGGTCCAGCCCTGGTGGTCACTCGCTCATCGAGTACATCGACCCTGGTGAGTCAGAAACTCTGCTCATCTCGATGTTCCCCGATGACCTCCTTGGTCACCGCGGCACCGACTTTACGCACTGCGAAATCCATCCGTCGAGCATTCTGGGTACGATGGCGTCAAACATTCCGTTCTGCGACCATAACCAGAGTCCCCGTAACACCTATCAGTCAGCGATGGGTAAGCAGGCAATGGGTATCTATGCACTCAACTTCCGCGAGCGTCTAGATACGATGGGCAATCTGCTCTGCTATCCTGCGCTACCGCTGGTCAGCCCGTACATGAGCCGCTTCTACCGTGCGCAGGACATGCCTTCGGGAAATAATATTATTGTAGCCATCGCAACGTATGGTGGGTACAATCAGGAAGATTCTATCATGTTCAATCGCGCCGCTCTGGACCGTGGTCTCTTCAGGTCGTTCTTCTACCGTACGTACAAGGATGAGGAGAAGAAGAATCAGGCATCCGGTGAAGAGGAGCGCTTCTGTAAGCCAGATCCTGCGCTAACCAAGCAGCTCAAGCTAGCAAACTATGAGAAGTTGGCGGAAGACGGTATTGTGCCTGAAAACACCTATGTTTCACAGGAAGATGTTCTAATCGGCAAGGTCGCACCCATTCGGCTGCGCGCACCAGACGGTGCCGCGCTCGCTGGTGTTACGCACGCGACACTTCAGGCTATGTCGGGGGCGGCGGCTGCGGCTGCAGTCGAGGCGGCAGGCGGCAAACGTTACAAGGACGTGTCTAAACTCCTCCGCAATAATGAGACCGGCTTCGTAGATAAGATTTACAGGGGCCGCAATGGCGAGGGCTATACGTTCGTCAAGATCAGGGTGCGTTCTGAGCGAGTTCCTACTATTGGCGACAAGTTCTCTAGCCGGCACGGACAGAAGGGTACGGTGGGTATGATTCTGGAGCCGTGGGACATGCCGCAGACCAAGGACGGCATTGTGCCGGATATTATCATCAATCCCCATTGCATTCCCTCTCGCATGACGATTGCGCAGCTAATGGAGACACTGATGGGTAAGGTATGCTGTAACTTAGGTTTCCTGGGTGATGGTACTCCGTTTAACGATGTCACTGTAGACGGTCTCTCTAATATTCTGCGCGATCAGCTCAAGATGGAGCCTTACGGTAACGAAGTGCTATACTGTGGTACTACGGGTAAGCAGATGAAGACGAGCATCTTCATGGGTCCTTGTTATTATCAGAGATTGAAGCATATGGTTGACGACAAGATCCATTGCACCGACGAAACCCACGATGTTCTTACTATAAATGGATGGAAGCCTATCGCCGAAGTTACGACCGAGGATAAGGTTGCCACGATGCAAGATGGTCAGTTGGTCTATGAGCATCCTATCAAGACACTGGAGTTCGATTACACCGGTCCGATGTACAGTCTAAAGTCACAGCAGGTTGACCTCACTGTCACGCCGAACCACCGCATGTGGTGTGCTACACCGCATACTCGGAAGAAGGTATGGAAGTACGATTTCCATGAAGCTAAGGAATTAATGGGACGACACGTTAAATATCAGAAAGATGTTAATTGGCTAGTTGAAGACTATCAATTTATCTTGAAGGGTTACAATGGTCAAATCGATACACTGCCAGATATGGATTCATGGTTGCTCTTCTTCGGATTATGGTATGCTGAAGGATGTTCTAGCAAAGATGGAGTAATTGTATGTGGTCACAAACCCAGAGTAAAGGCAATATTTGATATGATTATGCCTAAACTCGGTTGGACGTGGAATTTAAATGAAAAATCAGATATTATTAAGGTTCACAATAATTCACTTCGTGAATACTTGACTCCGCTCAGTGTGGGTGCAACCAATAAAGTACTTCCAGATTGGGTATGGAATTTGAGTGCGGACCAGTGTCAGACCTTGCTCAACGGAATGATTCTAGGCGACGGTCACCAGACCGCTTCAGGCGCCATTCTCTATAGCACCTCCTCTGATAAGTTAGCCGACCAGGTTCAGCAGTTGGCGTTACACGCGGGATGGTCTGCCAACAAGATTCTTCACAGTGAAGCGGGGACTGAATGGAATATGCACGGAAAGACAGGTACAACTAATGCTATCAATTGGTCGCTACGCATTATAAAGGCAAAGAACAAGCCGGCTGTCAACCACGGGCACTGCCATGAGCAGACTGGGCAGTCCGAGACATGGGAAGAGTTCGACGGCAAGGTCTACTGTCTCGAGGTACCTGGCGGACTCTTCTACGTACGCAAGAACGGTAAGCCCGTGTGGACTGGCAATAGCCGTGCCTCCGGTCCCCTCGTCATGCTGACCCGCCAGCCCGCGGAAGGTCGCGCCCGTGATGGTGGTCTCCGCTTCGGTGAAATGGAGCGCGATTGCTTGGTTGCGCATGGTGCTACGGAGTTCCTGAAGGAGCGTATGTTGGAGGCATCTGACAACTTCCAGAGTTTCGTATGTCGTGGTTGCGGTCTGCTCGGAATTGTGAATCCTGGACGCGGTGTCTACCACTGCTCAGCCTGCCCGAGCACCACCGGATTTAGCCAGGTGCGCATCCCGTACGCCTACAAACTCTTCCTACAGGAACTGGAATCAATGAATATCAGTAGTCGTCTAATCACTGAATCACGACTCCGCGAACATGTTGAGATGAGCCGCAACTTTGAGGAGACCGGTGAAAAAGAATAAATACAACAAAGTAGCAATGATTCCCGTTAAGCCCCAGCCGCGCCGTTCCACGATTTCGCATCATTTTACGGATACAATTGTCGTTCTTCGGCGGATTGTTGCGTTGATTGGACGCGGCTTCTGGCGCTAACCCTGCCCGAAAATCACGATTTTTTCAAGAAAAGTTTGAAAAAATCATGAAAAAATCAAATTTTTTACCGCCAGGAGCCGGATCCCAGTCTAATCCTTGTGCGCAGCATACGTTGCGAACGCAACCGCGAGCCCAGCTAAGAGCAGTCCAGCAGCGGTCTTTTTATCAATATATTCCTCCCAGAATGCCGGTCCATTCTGAAAACCCTCAATCGGTGTTCCATCAGGATAGTAGGTTTTTGGCGCCCTCTCCCAAGCATCGCGGTCCAAAAAAACTTTATTGCCCTTGCTGTCAGTATCCTGAATCCACTTGTTTTGGTGAGGGGCGCCATTTATCATGACTACCGGACCCTTTACCCATACGTTGTTGGCGTCGCTGGGCGATGAAAGCCGACCATACGCATCACCAACAGGCAACTGAACTAGTTTGCATTGGGGATAGCCGCTACCAATAGCCGCGCGTAGCAACGGCATCGGATTTAGCGCATCACGTGCATCCTCCATGATGCCTGGAGCGAGCCCGCGCATGCGTGGTAAGCCCATGTCCTGTAGACCTTTATCAACACGCGCACCAAGCAAATTACCTTTGGGTATCGTATCAATATAGTCGTACATTGACGCACCATTTGAGCAAGTTGACCCCGTATTCATAAAGTAGCGTACACCCAGCGGAGCCAAATCGCGCGAATTGAACATTGTTTTCTGCCCAAATCCAATTGCATCAACATAGTAATTCACGCCGGCGGCAGCATCCATAATAGCACCCACGTCGCCACCAGACCGAACACCAATTTCAGCCGGGGTTGGCAACTCATCGGCATACGAATAGGATGGACCCATAAAGCCGCCGTCCTGTGATTGGACCGGACCCCGTTTTGCGATTTTTTCGTTATAACGAGCTACGTTCGCTTCACCGCTATTATCGGGTGCATCAGCGGACATACTACTTGCTTTTGGCGATGAATATAGTTCCTAAAAAATACGACGAAAGTTGAATTCGGCGAATCCGCTTTAGATTCTTTCCAGAATGACAGAACTATTCCCTGGAATAGGTCAAGCAAGACCATTGACAGACGAAGAGCAACGAATCCTCGACTACTTTGATAAACATATCGAGCCTCAGGAAGAGGGTGAAGAGAGTTATTGGTATTGCGACGCATGCGAAACGGATGAGAATATCCAGACACAAAACGATAACGTTCTCTGCACCAAGTGTGGGCAAATCTTTGAAAACGTCCTGGACCAGGGTCCGGAATACAGGTGGTTCTCCAGTGATGAGCGTGGGTCAGACCCCACCCGTGTCGGTGCGCCACAGAATCCACTTCTTCCTGAATCATCACTCGGCACCACGATGCTTCTGCGCAAACATCACGGCAACGCCATGCGTAAAATCAAGCGATACCACACCTGGAATCTGATGCCGTATAGAGAGCGCAATCTATGGGGCATCTTTGAAGGTCTACACGTTCGCGCCGTCAATGCCGGGATTGGCGTGGGTGTATTAGAAGAGGCAAAGCGACTCTACGCGCAGCTCTCTATCTTGTGCGTCTGTCGTGGAACTCAGAAAGAGGCGCTGCTTGCCGCCTGTCTCTACGAATCACTCAAGCGCTCCGGTACTCCTCGGAGACCTAAGGATATTGCAACTATCTTTCAAATCAACATTCGCCACGTAACGAAGGGGCTCAAACAGTTTGCCAATCTACTGGACATGGATGAGCGCATCGGTCAGAAGAAGGAACCGCTAGCAGCAGCGCAAACAGTCGCGGCACAAACAGTGGCAGTAGTGCCCGTATCTGTTGAGTCGCGTCGCGCTAAATGGGACACAATTTCGCGCTCAACAACCACCTACGAACACTATGTGGAGCCCTTTGTCTCCAAGTTGGAAGCCCCCCGTCATCTTACGGGCACCCTTATCGCGTTGACCCGCCAGATATGCGCAAGAGCCGATGACATGGGAATCTGCCCCGAAAATACGCCACCCTCGTTGACAGCAGCAGCACTAGCGCTTGCTTGCGCAGCGCTCTCCATACAGAAGACGATACAGGAGATAGCAGCTGTATGCGACATCAGCGTTGTTACGCTTCATAAGTGCCTCAAACGGTTGGACCAGTGGAAGCAAAATCTTCTCGAGACCAAGTAAGGATGGGTGCCGGTCAAAGTTCCCAAACGGAATCAACAAGTCCACAGCCCTCGAAAAATACTCAGAGGGTTGAGATGTTCTCCGTCATTTTTATGCGTCTCCTGAAAAACACCGATATCCTGGATATTCGTGCCCTAACAAAGGGTCCTGGTGCCTGTGGAGACTACATTATATTGTTGTCCAAGGAACTCAATAAGGAGTTTAGTACCGCAAAGTTAAACGCCACAAAGGACGGCTCAACGGGTGGAATCCAGGATTTCCTCTACGCTCGTTCCAAAGTGGTGACGAACACTTCGGCTACCGATGAGGCTGCGTGTACTTCGCTGGCGATTTTCTATATGCGCGCGCTACAGCTTGTTGCCGCCTTAACGCTGAGTATCTATACGCCCCCGGACCTCGTATCCCGTGTCCGTAATCAGGTTTTTCAGACAGGGCTAAAGAAACAGATGAAAACCCGACCGCTGACATTGGAAGAAAGGGAGGCACAAAAAGTCAAACGCGAAGACTGGTTTCGTAGATTTTTGAGCCCTGTCGGCGCCAGCAAAGAGATGTTTACCTTTATCGGACGTCCCAATCTAAAATACGATAGAATACATCAAATAATTACATATACAGCCAACGATTTGAGCGAGTGGAAGGTTAAGGTAACGATAAAAGAACCCAACGAATACAATATTGAGGACGAAAAAATCAAGGCGGATCGTTACTGGGTTGAACTAACGAATCCCACCACAGGTGAAGTTATCTACCGTGGCTTAGTCGCTTCCGACAATTCAGTGTATCTGTATTCCAATAAGGCGCCCGCATCAGACGAGGTAGAGGAGCCGTTTGAAAAGCAGTCAACATGGCTTAACTACGTAGTTACTATAGTCGCTACAAGCGGTGCATTTCAAGCCGCACCGGTCGTCGTGCCGCGTAACAATACGCGTAATCGTGGACGTGGATTCTTCGGTTTAGAGGGCGGTCGACGCACACGGAAGATGAGAGGTGGCGTCGACAAAAATGCTACAAATACGACGCTGAGTCTTTCTCCGAGCACACAATTACCGCGCGGATTCCAGGATTCCTATAAGTCAATGGTACAGTGGTCAGGCGACTTTGCCAAGTGGGCAGAGGCGGCACCGGCTTCATACAGAGCCGTTCTCCTCTACATTCAACCGACGCCACCGTCCACTACAGCCTCTTCGTATTTATGCGTAGATAACTGGGCTGATAAGAAAATGCGATTTATTCCACCGTTCGCTGCGCTCGAGACGCTCTACTACGACTACGATGACGGAACACCGAGCCCCGAGAATCAAACGAAGTTGTCGAACCTCACTAAAACATTTAACAAGTTGTATCACCCTGGTGGAGCTGAAAATCCCAGTGACAGGAACTTCTTGGATGTAACTGTCGCCTCATTAGACCCGTCTATTCTGAGCAGTTTTTGCGGTAAGCGGTCGGCGCAAGGTGACGTAATCGTTGACCCGCGCGCTGCCGCTATTCTACAAAAAGCGCAGGCAATCATATTAGACGACTACAAAGAGTATTTCGAAAACGCGTACAACCTAATTTCAGAAGTATTTATTCTTTCACAGAACACCAGTGGTAAGACCATTGTTAAGTTCTCAGACACGTTTACCAAATCAACTATGGGTGCACGGGCGCAACTTGAGTTGACCATCACCAAGGGGCGCAATTTGATTGCGGAGCACTATTTACACGTAGAAGAGACGTACAGTGGTGCCCTAAAAGAGATTGCTACGTTATCTCGTGCCTAAAATACAACACTATGTCATTTATATTTTTCTCTGATAAGAATATAAATGCCGACCCAAGTGGACCCCGCCGTAAAAGCAAACTATGCCGCACTTCACAAGGAAGCCATGCGAAACACCAAGATCATGACGGCGGCGTACTACAGCAGAGATGGCGCCGCCTTTCACACAGCCCGGAACGCTCTTAAGGCTAAAGTCCTTGAGATGCGTGAACTCAAGAAGCAATTAAAATCAAATCCCTAAATATAGATGTCGTCCGTTCTGCGTTCAAAATCGGCAACCCCAACGGAAAATTCGCGCTGGGTGAACATCACCACGCCTTCTTATTTCGACGAGTCCTTGCGCGTGGGGGATACCGATTTATCAGGTACTTTAGTCCCTATTCCATATACAGTCAACAACGGTGTTCTTGACATCAATATACAAGATGATATCATTAATAGTCTATATGAACAGCCATATTTGTTTTTTTATGACCAATTCCTACCGGCAACCTACAAGGTGAAACTTATGGGCGGCTCTCGTCCAATCACATCTCTCGGTCCAACCATACTTGATTTTATTTATGCATTCACTAGCGCAGACGATGATACTGTAGCCATACACACTGCACCTGTCATGACAAAAATACAGTCAACGTACAACACCGGCGATGGTCTGATCGTCCCATTAGGACCGCCAGTATATGGTCTACCGGTCTTTGGATTTGCGTCATATACTCTTGGCTCCGGTACATCATTTGGATCAAGTTTTGAACCCCCAAATGCGGACTATATTTCGGGAACGGGAGTAAACGATAATTACAGAACATCATGGGTCTTTAAAACACCTTTGACGATTAAGTACACTGATGGTGGATACCCTTCATACTGGACGTTCTCCACAACGTTTGATGTACCGGCGGCACCTTTCTTGCCGCAAATTCAGGATTTATGAGTCTAAATCGCCTCAATCTTCACCGCAGCCACCTTCACCAGCATAGTCGATAGCTGCTCCTGTCCGCTCTTCTTAAAATCAAATGTACACGAATGCAGCTCTGGTGCGCGATGCGACTTACAGAACTGGATTCCACATCGGCACACAATATCGGTGAGAAGGAGCTTATGTTTACATTCAGGGCACCGCGGCTTCTTCTCCTTTGCTGGCGCAGTCGCGGTCTGATTTCCTGAAATATCCATCTTTCCTTGAACTACAAAACCCCACCAACGGGTTCTCAATTTTTAGAGTTCCATATAAGGATTTTGCTCACTGTATCAACTAATGGACTACCATTTTTTTAGCGACTCCGAATTTGCCGGTCCAGGCAACGCACATGTCGCCCAATTTTGGGACCGCGAACCGCGCCAGCTTCGCCGCAACGCCCCTGTTCAGCCCGCGCCGCTCTGTAAATTCACGATTTTCAAAGCCACCGCGGACATAAATCACGAAATTGCAAAGCTCTGGAATTCGTGTTATTCGGGCACGGATTGGCGATTTTCATGTAATCCAACCGAGGTCGAACGCTGGCGCAACCAAGGCTTTATTTTGGCGATGCGCAACGAAGAAGGCAGGCTAATTGGTACGTTTGCGGTGCGCCGACTGTCGAAAGGAATTGTGTGCGGACGGCAAATTCAGAACGCGTTCGTGCTTGACGGCTTGGTCATTCATCCAGACTATCGCAACAAGGGTCTAGCCAGCCACTTCTTATCGGTCACCGACCGCGAAATTTACAATACGCCAACTCTTGCAAATTCTGTCCTGCTCTGGTTCAGAGAGCACGAATCCGTCCTTAGCGCATGTAGCCAGGCGCCCATTGCCATTCTAGAATACGCCTACGTGCCCCTAGAACATCTGCCCTACAAAGCTGAGCCAGTTTTAAAAGCACCCGTCGAAATGGTAAAAAATCTCATTGAAGCGATAGCGCGCGACGAGCAGTTTACGCTCGTGAGTACAGATATAGACGATACCGACGTGAAGTGGTTCCTCACAAAATCCGCCATCGTCGGTATCGCAAACACGCATCGTGTCACCACGGAAGGGCTGAGCATCTGGGAAGTGGTGTTTGCCGCGAATCTTGTGAAACCGCATTTTAAAAATTTGACGAGCGCAATCGAAGCCGCTGGCTCAGAACTGGGGTATTCCAAAGGTATTTTGTTTGCTTCGAATGGACGTTCGCGTGGCAACTTTAGAGCGGCGTTTCCGCCCTGGAAAATGGGCGCATCAGGTTTTCTGACCGCGCACGTCTACAATTGGATGCCGCCGGAATTTCTAAGTGGCGATGTGCTATTTCCACACAGTTGTATTTGACAGCGCGCGGCAAGTCTGTGAAACTAAAAGCCGGTGAAAAAACATACAATGCCGACCTATACAGCCTCCCTTCTCTCGCCCACATCCCCGTGGAGTTCCTTGCTAGTTCCACTAGTGATTCTGCTATTTAATATCCTGCATATGGTTGCCGGTGGGTTCGTATCACAGGCTCGCGCCACATACGGTATCCCCTATCCTACTATGTATGCCGTTCCCGGAACGCCACGATACTATAGTGAGAGCATGAAACCAGCAGAAAAAGCGATGTCTGATACGATTACGAATGAGGAGGCGTACGCATTCAATCTTGTGCAGCGCGCACACCAGAATACGATTGAAAATGCCCCCTTCTTTTTAGCGGTTTTGATTGCCTCGTGGGCGTTTCCACTCTACGCGGGCATCGCCGGTCTTGTTTATCTTGTTGGTCGGGCACTCTATATGTACGGATACACGAAGGATCCGAAATCGCGCATGTACGGTGCCTTCTTCATCTATCCTGCGCTGCTCACCCTGTTCGGTCTTTCAATCACAACAATGGTTCACGTCGCGCAGGGTATTGAGCCGTATTAACCCACCGGCTCAGCCTCAATCCAATGCCGCATATCAGGATGCCGCCGTGTGAGGTCCTCGAGCCACGCCTGCGCTAAAGCCAGCGTCAACACATACTCACCATTTCCAGTAAAGCCATTCTGTTCCCGCCAAACGATACGATACATTTTCTTGTATTCTATCGTTTCCCATTATGGGAATTCAATTTTAACGTACAAAGCAAAATAGATACTGGTATTCGTAGCCAATTGGGGTCAAGTCCAGGAATTCTTTAAACGTGAATCCCGCCTCCTCAATTTCGTGAACCAGATGCTCCATTGTCGGCATGTGGAGCGAGTGCACATTCTTGCGAACACGTCCGCCCTTGAATTTAAAGACTTCTGTAAATTTCGCATCCGCCTCTTCATTTGTAAATTCCGCAATATAGTCAAATTTATCAAACGCCACCTTTGACCGCCGCACACGCTCCTTGCTGTATTTTTGAAGCGAAAACCCCGTGAACGGGCTCGCCGATTCAAGAATTGGGTCAAATTTGTTACGATTTACGATGTGAACAACAAACGCGCCACCGGGCTGGAGCCATGTGAATATGTTACGCAAAATCTGGTCTTTGTGGTGAACGTAATAAATCGTAAAATAGTACATTGTCGCCAAATTAAATTGACCCGCCGTAAACTGCGTCGGCTTCTCAACATCACCAACAACATATTTCATATTGGGAAACAGCGTATTAGCACGCAGTATCATAGCGCTCGACTTATCAATACCGATTGCCGAGCCCAAGCCCTCTTTCATAAACTCGTTTACGTGCATGCCGGTACCGCAACCCATGTCGAGCGCTTCAACAGTCTTGGCTTCGGACCGATATTTTTTGAGCCAACCCAGTGTGAGAAGAACTTCGGCGCGACTGCGTACATCGCCCTGAACTATTTGGTCGTATATCTTTGAATAAAATGTATCATAGAGCGTATCGTTGTTGAAATTTTCGACGATACCATCTTCAGCTGTACCGCCACTGAATCCCTCCTGAACAGTAAACGCCTCGTTGATATTATCAACCATAGTGGGAACACCGGTTCCTACCACGTATTTAATAACAAGATAGTTCACGACCAGCAGCGCAAGTAGAATGATAAGGGTGATTTGCCAAGAGTCCATTGCGTCCTCTCTCCTGGATTCTGTTGTGGTTGTTATTACAGAGGAAACGCTTTTCCGGGTGAAATGGAAAATAAAACAATATGTGGTTACTCCTGGTCCGACATATATACAGCACTATCGCGTGCTATAGGTAATGGTGATATGAAACGCGCCCAGCGCTGGGCAGCAGAGCTTCTGTGCTCGGAAACCGGAGTATCGCGCTTAGAAGCTATATTATTAGCAATTTGGTCTGAACATGTTGGTTCTGCACTTGCCTCGTGGCCGGCAGTCTGGCATTCACATATAGCGACTCTTCGTAATGAATGGATACGCGCCGGGGGTGATAATCGTATCTTCCGAAATTCACCCAGTATACGCCATAAGATAGCCGAATGTGTAGGGTATCTAGTTGTAGCAGCAAAGCGCCCCAGACCTAATGTGCCAAAGTCGACCGACGTATTTAAGGAGGCGGAAGCGGTTAAACAGCGGCTCCACGGTGGCGGCGCCTCACCCGACCAGCCGTCTACACGACGTGTATGGGATACACGGGAGGATGCGCCTACTTTACGGACGCTCGGAAATGAAATAGAGGCGTCTATTCGTGGGGCGCAAACAAGTCGCGCTTTGTTCTGGTTAGTCTGGATATTGACACTAGACGGTCAGAAGTCGCATCCCGCCACGAAGGATAGGGCGCCAGTAAATATACAGGGAAAGTCACGCAAAAGTCTAGCCTGGTTTTTGATGGCGCTTTTTCAAGATATGGCACGAAATGGGTTAGATGTCAATAGCTGTATTCAGAAGACTCTTGATTGTACAATGATAGTGTGGATGCGCCTCGGCTCAAAATATCGCCGCGAAGTCTTCGCTACGCTTATCGTAATGCTATGTGAACGAGTCAAATCAGCTTCAATTGAAGTACGCCAACCTATGGACTGTGTTGATAACCGTCCGATACGTGCCTCAATCCAGGATATCGATTCGGTCTATACCGAGATAGCCACTGATATGAAAGCAATGCCTATTGTTGTCACCACAACAAGCGGAACGCCCGGAGTCGTCAAAGATGATACATTTAAGAAACAGCAGAAGAAACAAAAAGATAAGTCGACTGCCGAATCCAGTAATAAATTGGATGCGACGTACACGTTGATGCGAAAGATGTATGGAATGGATGATGAAGATGGATAGAAAATTTATAGCACAAGAGGAGAGGATGTCCAAGAACATCGGATTAGAATCCGTCGCCAGGCTAAATCCATTAATCACCAGCGCCTTTGCTAGCGCTGCATCCAAATTCACAACAACCGCATCAATAATCCCTTGGTGGGTCTACGTTTTAGCCGTAGTTATTCTTGTTATCGTATTCTGGTATCTTGCGAATATGTACTGGCTCCTCGAAAGTCCAGAAAATGTAAGATCCAAGCTAAGAAAATTTGTTGATGCGTTCAACATATACGGCGACCAACGTTCATCTAGAAAAGGTCTACGTAAGTATATCACTGATTTAAAAGCAAGTGGGGTGCCCACAGAACATTTATCATTGACAAACTTCTATGTGTGCTCGGCGAACACAGCGGCAATCTTTACGCCGCTGCGTGATGGAGTAGCTTCGCCTGAAGCTATACGTCTAGCTATAGCCGCCGGCGCACGCTACCTCGATATACCTATCTATTCGAACAATTCCACAGGCACACCCGTGGTTTGTGAAATGGACGCCGGTTCTAAATGGAAGCGCCTCACAATGAATCAAGTATCTTTTCGCTCAATTATGCAGGCTGTCCAGCAGTACGCGATTGCGGGTCCAGGTGCTACCGCGGACGTAAGTGAGGCACCCTATCGCGAAGACCCGCTCTTTATCATGTTACGCTTCAATGGTAAACCCAAAGATAAAACATATACAGAGGTGGCAACTGTTCTAGGCGATACAATTGAATCAATGCGCCTAGATTTTACCTGGAATGCGCAGCGCGGCGCCGAGCGTCTATTCAAGACACCCATAACAGAATTTTTTGGCAAAATTATTATCATGTCGAACGTCTACCCGCCTGAAACAAACAAATTAAACGATTACATTAATTTGGGTCCACGTAGCTCGACACCCTTGGAAATGACGCCGAAGGATGTGGCTAATATTCCAGATGAGCAGAAGGCGGCAACTGTAGCAAGAATACAGCAGAATTTAACGCTGTGTAGACCAAATGGAGAAGAGCCCGATATCAATTCTAACGGCTGGGATTATGCGAAAGCCCATGCTCTGGGAATTCACTTCGCCGCTATGAATTTCTGGAGCCAGGATGCAAATCTAACCGCGTACAGGGCACCTGCTGTTTTCGGTGTTAATAGTTTCCTTATCAAACCGGTAGACCTCAGGTATGTTATTGTCTATATTACGCCACCAGCAGATCCGAATCCTGCTCTCAATGCTGGAAACGGAACACCCACTGCGCCCGCGCCAATCAATATCATGCAGCAATAATTTGATTAAGACAATTATTTATTTTTATAAACCTGCACTACAGATTTGTAAAAATTGACGACTATGTGCCGTAAGAACAAGCAATCAAAAGATGGATTATACAGTCTGTTCGCTTTGTAAGACGCAGGGACATAACGCAATGAAGTGTCCAGATCTCTGCGATCCGCTGAAGCCAGGATTTCACTCAGGTGGTGGCGGAGGTGGCGGTCACGGTGGTGACGACGATGAGAGCCTAACTGTTGAAACCCATCGCCTTAGCGCGACCACGGTACCTACCGCTCTTACGTTGCGTCGCGCGCCGCTGTGTCTGGACCTTTGGCTTACCACGACACGTGAACTTCTTCAGGGTACGCCCGCGTGACCAGAGCACGGATTTGACACATATTGCCGTCGCAGCCTGCTCGGGTGAGCCGCGAATCGGTTTAACAGTTTTACGAATTTTTTTGATGCATTTGCAAAACCGCTGGCTCTGTGACTCGCGCATTCTATTTAGACGCGCGCAAAGAAGCCAGCGGTTTATTCTAGTATATTCCATTCGGTCTATCCAATACAAAATCCTCCAAATCAAACAAGTACATAGCGTTCTTCCCACGCATAGGCTTGCCTTGTAATTTGGTTAATTCACACCTCAGCGTAGAGGCGTAAAAAGTCGGACTTGGGGGAGGGGACCGAGGGAAATGCGGTAAAAAGGAATATATGATATGCACGAGTTCCGACGGCAGTGATTTTTCAACTTGCTCGGGGAGCCTCGGCTTTACCATTCCTACAATGCCTCATGAAAAGCGCACCAAGCCTCATTGTTGTATGGGGTTTGTCACAAACTATACAAAGATTATTTTTCCAGGATTATAAAAATTGATTTCATTTGTAGTAAATAGAAAAGTTAAGAATGGAGGACACAATTTTACAGACTAAAAAGTCACGCCGCACACGGTTCGCCATATTTGATTTTGATTGGACGCTCGTAAAGCCAAAGGCGGGACGTAAATTCCCCACCAGCGCCGATGACTGGATGTATTTGCGCGAGTCAGTTCCCAATGTGATTCATGCGGCGGCTAAGGATCGTCAAATTGTTATAGTGACGGACCAATCAAAGCCCTGGAAGATTGACCAGATTGAGCACGTGATGGAGGATATTGGGGTTGACTATACAGCCATTGTTGGTGTAAGAACACAGAAGCCTGATACGGCGCTTTTCCTGAGACAATTCCCCTCTTTTGACCCCGATAAGGGATACTATGTTGGCGATGCAGCAGGAAGACCTGGTGACTGGTCGGATAAAGATAAAGAATTTGCAAAAGCCCTGAAAACAAAATTCTATACACCAGAAGATGTATTTCCTCTTCCAGAGCAAATTAGACCGAAAGTTAAGCCTTCTGTAGATAAAGAGGTGGTTATCATGGTAGGCTATCCTGCTTCAGGTAAATCGACCATAGCAACCTCAGTGTTAGCGCATTATCATCGCGCGGACGGCGACAAGCTTAAGACAGCAAAAGCGATGATTAAGGACGCAGAGCAATATATTGCGACTCAATCTGTAGTCTTCGATTCCACGGCAGGTACAAAGGCGAAGCGCGCAGAATTTATGAAATTCGCCCAAAAACACGATTTGCCTGTCCGCGTCATATGGGTTCAGACCCCAATTGAAGTCGCAATGGAACGGAACAAGCAGCGCGCTGCCGAAGGCGGTCCTAAAATTCCTGACGTAGTATTCTATGTATACAGAAAAAATTTTGAAGAACCGACTGAAATTGAAGGGTTTACGCTGGTGAAGATTCCTTCATGAGCGCATCCCAGGAAATAGGGAAGTGTGGCTCGAGCAGTGCGCAGACCGCTGTGGCAAAGTCCTGAATTTCGCGCTGCGCGTGCGGATCGAGGCGCAACTTACAGAGGCGCGCATACGCCGCCAGCGAGCCCGTTTCAATAAATTCAGTGTACATGCTCTGGGGTAGAACAGCACGCGCCACCTCAGGTGCAACCTTTGCCGCAAGCATCTTGTCGTACACATCGAGTGCCTGCCTCATCGCTTCGCTGTACAATTCACGAATTTCCTGTTCGTTGGAAATCGTGTTTTCGCGTGACCCCTGTTTCAGGTTTGGATCGCGTTCACGAAATTCTGTGGGAATCCACACCTCTGGCTTTTCGTCCACATAGCGCCGACTAACCTCATTGCGCGCAAATCCCACCGTATGGCGGTACCACTCACGTGCCACAAAGATTGGCATCTTGATGCGAAACCGCGCTTGAGGGTGAAAGAAGGGGCTGACATGCTGATGCTTTGCCAGATACTTAATTAGCCCTGCATCACGCGCTCCGAACTCAGACGCCTCCTTATTAAATGAGACACGTGCGGCGTTTACCACGGTGAGGTCTGAGCCGAAGACCTCTAGAATCTCTACATAACCGGTGCCACTTACGAGGATCTTTTTTGCATCCATTTTAATTTACATATTGGATACAAAAAGCAAGTCAATTTTATCATTTAAAACTATACAGTTAGGCTATATTAAATGACAAAGGTCGCATTTATTACATATTTTACAGAAAGAGGTACCGGTGTAGCCACCTATGATTATGCACACTATAATGAAACAATACTGGGTAATACATCTATAATTATCTCTTTACACCATAATTTTAACCAACAAGAGGTATTTGACCGCTTTAGCGAGAGATTTGTAGTCTATGAGGTGGCGCAATTTTTAGAAATAGATGCACTACTTAAATTATTGAATATAGATGTTTGTTATAAGCTATCAGATGGGAGAGCCCCTGTCCCCCCATACGGTGGTTACATAACAGCTACTAAATTTGTAGTTCATTGTGTTTTTACATGTCGGTACAAGTACGGCGATGTATACATACCAATTAGTGACCAAATAAATGTACGCGACGGTACGTCGTATCCGGTTTTACCGCATATGATTAGCGTAGCCGACACGCAAGAGGATATGCGCGCATCGCTTAATATACCAAAGGATGCCGTTGTATTTGGTCGTTATGGTGGAGCGGACCAATTTGATATTCCGTTTGTTAAAGAAACGGTCACAGCGCTAGCGAAGAGAGGCAATCTATATTTTCTTTTTATGAACACAACACGATTCTGTACAGAGAAAAACGTGATTTTTCTGGACAAAACAATCGACGCAATTAAAAAGCGCAAGTTTATCAATACATGCGATGCGTTTCTACATGCGCGCTCGGATGGAGAGACGTTTGGTTTATCCATAGGTGAATTCGCTGTATGTAAAAAACCTATATTTACATCTGGTCTATATTATAGAAACGGCGATGGTCAAATTTGTGACGCGCATTTTAGAATTCTTGGTGATAAGATAATAAAGTACGATTCAAAAGAGGAGTTGGAAAAACTTCTCTTGTCTTTTTATGTTGGAAAATATGACATGGAAAATAACGGTTATATGCAGTATACTCCCGAAAATGTTATGACTATATTTAATAACCTGGTGATTAATCCACTTCCTCAATCTTAGGACCAGGACCAGCCGCTTCCGCAGGACCAGAACCGGCCGCTTCCGCAGGACCAGCAGCCGCTGCTGACATGAGCGGGCTAATTACAGACTCCCAACCCTTCTGCTTCTCTTCAATTTCAGCCAGTTCGGCATCGCGGTGGTCGTCGAGCCACGCAAGTCCCTCCTTGACCACGTCCTCAATCTTCTGCGCGTTTTCGCCTAGCGTCGCCTTCAGTTTCTCTTCCTGACACGCCGTGCGCGCCTGGTAGAGATATGCCTCTGACTTATTCCGGCAATCGATACGCGCAATCGTCGCCTTGTCATCGGCTTCGTACTGCGCCGCCTCCTCCACCATCTTCTCAATCTCCTCCTTGGAGCGCTGACGGTCATTCTTAATCGTAATCTTGTTGCTCTTGCCCGTGCTCTTTTCCGCAGCAGACACGTTGAGAATGCCGTTCGCGTCGACGTCGTACGTGATTTCGATTTGCGGCACACCACGCGGCATAGGCGGGATGCCCGTGAGGTCAAACTCACCCAGCATATCGCAATCCTTCGTCATCGCACGCTCACCCTGGAACACACGGACACGCACCTGCGGCTGGTTGTCCGAATACGTGGAGAACGTCTGCGACTTCTTCGTCGGAATCGTCGAATTGCGCTTGATTACCGGTGTCATCACACCACCAGCCGTCTCAACACCCAGCGACAGGGGCGTAACGTCCAGAAGAATCATGTCGGTGAGCTTGCTGGAATCAACGCCACCGAGCACAGCCGCCTGAACCGCCGCGCCATACGCAACCGCCTCATCCGGATTGATGCTCTGGCAGAGCTCCTTGCCGTTAAAGTAGTCGCGGAGCATCTGCTGGACACGCGGAATACGCGAAGAGCCGCCCACAAGAACAATCTCGTCTACATCCGTCTTAGCAAACTTGGAATCGCGCATAACCTGCTCTACGGGCAGGAGGCACTTCCTGAACTGTGCGTCGCACAGCTGCTCAAACTTTGCCCGAGTGAACGGCAGGGACAGGTCAACGCCCTCCGCAAGTGAATCAACGTCAATATTTGTGCTCGTGGTCGCCGAAAGCGTGCGCTTCGCCTTCTCCGCAGCCGTGCGTAGACGGCGCAGAGCACGCTGATTCTCACGAATATCAATCTTGGACTTGCGCTTGAACTCCTCAACCGCCCAGTCGACGATGATATTATCAAAGTCCTCGCCACCCAAATGCGTATCGCCCGCCGTCGCCTTCACCTCAAAGACACCGTCATCGATTGTCAGCAGAGAAACGTCAAACGTACCACCACCCAAATCAAAGATGAGCACCTTTAGCTCGCCCTTCTTCTGGTTCTTCTTGTCGAGACCATACGCTAGAGCCGCCGCCGTCGGCTCGTTGATGATACGCTTAATATTGAGACCAGCAATGCGCCCCGCATCCTTCGTTGCCTGGCGCTGCTGGTCATTGAAGTAGGCGGGTACAGTTACTACCGCATCAGTGACAGCATAGCCTAGATACGCCTCAGCGATGGAGCGCATCTTCTGTAGAACCATCGCGGAAATCTCCTCAGGATAGAACTGCTTCGTCTCACCCTTGAACTCTACCTCGATAAGCGGACGATTTTTACCATCGTCCTTCACGATAAACGGGTAGTGCTTGAGCTCCTTCTGTACGGCAGGGTCGTCAAACTGACGCCCAATGATGCGCTTTGCATCAAAGACCGTGTTCTTGACGTTCGTAGCCGCTACACCCTTCGCAGAATCACCAACGAGACGCTCCTCGTCCGTAAAGGAGACCCAGGAAGGAACTGTGCGGTTCCCTACATCGCTCGCAATGATTTCTACACGGTCGTTCTGCCACACACCAACACACGAATACGTCGTACCAAGGTCAATACCGATTGTTTTTACCGACATTTACTTATGATATTTGAATGAAGATAGAATCTGCGTTCAAATTTTGGTCTTTTCACCCCTAATTTTTAAACAACTTATACCTATTCTGTTCCAATAACCGAATTTAAATCGTAGCATACTTTATGAATGACCCGACAAACAAGAAAAACCGATAGAAAAGCCCCTAAGACATCTGCCACAGAACATCCAGAAGGCACAATCGAATGGGGCAGCGATGGACAACGATGGGTTGTAAAGAAAGCGGCTAATGGTGTACAACGATGGATTCCTGTCCATTCCGCTGTTCTTTTTGGATGGCGACCTTTAACTGTAAAAGTTTTAGCCGAACATATCGGTAAAAGCATCACCGTATATGAGAGAGAACTCTCTAGCACGTGGCCTCGCGGTCCTAAAAACTTCGACGTAACCTATAAATTCACACCGTCCGGTGACGGTGAATTGATAAAGAAAGGGAAACGTACCCTATACCCTAATTGGTTAAAAAGGAGGACATTTAAAATCGGAAAAAACGATATCTTCGAAGTACTTGGAGAACCACAATCAAACCCCAACTATTTTGAATCAATACAGGTTGCTCCTAAGCCAGGAGAGCTGGCAAGCAGCAATTTAATGAATACCGAGGCGTTTGTCTAGAACAAAATATGATGATTTGAACCTATACAAGGTTCAAATTATCACATTCAAATAGATTAGTCAAATCCACCAAAGAGCGCAGTCAATGAAACCGGCCACGAAAAGACGATAGGGAGCCAGAAAACAGGGATATACGACCACGTGTGTTTCTGCCAGTCACCTTTCATTATACGCATCACAAAGTAAGCCGGCGCGCCAATCCAAAAAATAGCAGTAGCGAAGGCAAAGTTCCACATAAACGTATTATACGGACCCATCTCTACTTATATATTTTAAAATCCACCGCGCAGGCGTAGAACCAGGTGGAGCGTGGACTCCTTCTGGATGTTGTAGTCCGAAAGAGTGCGACCATCCTCTAGCTGCTTGCCGGCAAAGATGAGGCGCTGCTGGTCGGGTGGGATACCCTCCTTGTCCTGAATCTTCTGCTTCACGTTCTCGATACTGTCAGAAGGCTCCACATCCAGCGTAATCGTCTTCCCCGTCAATGTCTTGATAAATACTTGCATTTATACTTATCTCTGACAAAATAATCTTGCTAAACCGGGCTTCAAATTTTAGGGTTACCGGGCTCTTTATTGAAATAGCTTCTTAAGTGGTGGCGCTACACGTTTTAAAACAGTGAGTTCACCGTGTTCCCTCACCTGGGTCCAGTCCTTGTTTTTCTCCAAGAATTCACGAATTGCCGCGCTCAGTCCTTGTGCCGCCCCCTCTTCACTAATTATAAGCTCTTTTGCGACGGTAGCAACGTCTAATTTACGAGTAACTGCTTCGGACGCGACACCATTCATTTTCGTTCCCAAGATAAAAATACATTTCTGAACCCACGGCGCCATACGGTCAAGGTCAACCAGCAAGTTACCACCCGCGTGAAACGTATCCCATAAGAATCCATCGGTCTCGTGAGGCGGATAATGGCGTGTATGTCCCTGCGAAAAGTGAAACGAAATTCCGGAATTTTCAGACAGTGTTTTGAGAGCCTTAATTGAATCGTCGTTCACTAGGTCCACAGCCACAAATCGCGGCGCAAATTCACGTGGCGTCGTTGTAAGAGCTTTAAACAGCGCCAACGCGCTTACGCCACCTCGTGAGCCAAATTCTACGAAGCTGCTACAACACGATCCGTTTTCAACAACAATTCCAAGAATTTCCTTCGCTTCAGGCGTAGAATAAATTTTGTCAATCAGCGTATCTAGACTCATCTTACGCAGTATAGGTCCGAATTCTTTAGACCTCTCACAATTGTGTAGAGCACAAATCAGGGCTACTTACCAATTGATTTAGTCTGTTTTAATTGTGTGCTCTGCAGCTTCGTAACATCAAGGAATTTTTGAGTTGTTGTATTTAATTCATTTAGTGTCCTCTCTACAATTGTTACGCGCATCTCCAATTTGTTCACACGGTCCCCTGGTGTACCAGGAACATCAAAACCCTCGCGTGTAGCCTGCATTGTCTTCACTAAATCTTTAATGTATTTATTGTTGTAACCGAGCGTTGTAAAATAAGTATCAAGTCGCGTAGTGGATAATTCTTTGCGCAGCGACTCTAAATCTTTCTCTAAATTCGTAACCGTTTCGTCTGTACTATTAATTGAATCCGTAAGGTCGGCAAGTAGCGCGTCCGTTTCGTCACTAAAACACTCAAGCAGTGGCTTATTATCATTCATTTCGGAAAATTTCGTCCGCTGGGCTTTTACATACAATTCACCTCTTTTCTTGCGGTCAGCGGCTCTCTGCTTCTGTACATCGGCAGGCATCTCGTATTCTCCTTCTGGAACATTTGAGGCGTAATTTTGTAGAATTCCGTCATCTATCTGTCGTGTAACGTCACAAATGTCACTATCCAACCCGTTATGTTTGTCGCGAATTGTTTCACAGAGTTGTGAAGCCGCATCCGCTCGTTTGCTTACGGCAGCAGCACGCTTTGTAAGACTTGCATAATAGGACCGAGTTAAAGCATCTTCATCCTCGTCGCTGAACCCCTCTTTATACGCGGGTCCATATAAGCCACAAAGCCGGCTCAAAACATAGATGAGACCTGTAAACATATAGTAGATAAGAACAATACTTAACACTATGTAAATTATTGTGAAGTATGGAAAGCCTGGCATTCCCCCTAGTTAGGCTCGGGAAATCTATATGAACATCGTAAGGATGACCAGTGTAGTCATAAATTCGCTGCGCTCTCGAATTAACGGGGGTCCTGAATCATCGCGTATAGCGGAGACGGGCTGTCCGACAATTTTTGTTTATAGATATCCACAACCCCGACCTCCCGTCGTAGTTCCAGTAGATGTTGTGCCGACACCAGATTCAATTACAACAGCCAGGCTACGTGAAGCTACACTTACCGCTGCTAACAGCCCAACAAATCCAGATACGCGTTTTATTGCCTTTTTCCCGCCACCCGTGCCGCCACCACAATTTCTACAAGTGAACCTTCCACGAGTTAATTACGAACCAAAGGCGCGTACGACCGGCTGCCGTTCGAGAACATGGGACACATCATAAAAATATCTCCCGTAGCAATAGAAATGCCTCTCTCGACTGTAGGTATCCGTGACTCTTCCTTGACGACCCTCAAGCGCAAGCAGCGCGCCCTGGCTGCGTGGCGTGCCACATCAAATTTCCCCGTAAACGGTTCCGCGCGTCCCGAGCAAGCGGGTGCGCAGCCTCAAGCGACGTCCGATGTGTCTGTAAATGCGCGCCAGGGTGCTGCTCTGCTGAACTGCTGCAGCTCAGCGGTCGATGACGGCTACGGCAAGCAGGCGCCCGCGACAGGAAACAACCACAACTTTTAATTATACCCTCTTTCAGAGTTTAAAATTAAAAACAAGTCCCGGCTTACTTGAGCGCTGAACGACACATCCAGAACATTACCATCGCAGTTACACCCTGGAAAACACCCGCCAACGCCGTTACCGCCGCTAGAGAAGCACCACCCTTGGTCTTCGCGACCACCTCATAGGAGAAGAGGAGTCCGCCAAAAATGATTACCGCCGAAAGACCCGCCGCAATCGCCGCCGCTAAGTAAAAATAGCACCACGAACGCGCCCACCGGGGAGGGGTATCAAGATCGAACATTGTTTATACTTACACAAGTGAAAAATATTAAATGTGATATTTTCTTTTCTTTTTAGTTTAGATTGTTTGTTTATGGTTTAGTCTGTTTGGTTTACACCTTGCCAGGCGCCTTGCGGACAACCTTCTTCGGCGCAGCCGCGCCAGGAGCCAGCTTCTTGGGCAGGGGCGGCGCCTCAACGACGTCATCCTCCTCCTCATCCTCAACCTGAGGCGCGGCGGCAGTGGCGTAGGTGCGAGCGGCAGGCATCGCCGCCTGAACGACATCCTCCTCCTCGTCATCATCTGCTACGGCGAAACGATTCGCCGGTGCGGCACGCTTGACCGCGGCGGGCTTCGCAACGGGGACAGCCACATCCTCGTCATCGTCGAGGATAGCACACCCGCGCATACGGTTAGGAATGGACTCCATACGCGCCTGCTCACCCTTCCAACTGGCACCAAACTTGCCACCGGCGAACCAGAGACCAGTGCACTTGATTAGGAACGTGCCCTCCGCGCCGCGTACGAGTAGGTCCTCAACAGAGGCGTTCTCGATACGCTGCTTGTTCGCATCGTAGAACTGCGTCTTGAAGGTGCCGTTCTCCTGCTGAAGCTTGATCTTGAGCGTCGGCGGGTACGGCTTCGGCTTGCCATCACGGTCAAGCGCAATCTTGATTGACGGCGTGTACAGAGACTTGACAACCTCACGCAGGGTATCAGCCTTCATCGAGCCAGGTGCCTTACCGAGCCACGCCATACTGTTCTTAACAGCAGCCTCCAGTACGGCTGCGTCGAACGCGGTGAGCATCTCGTGGAACGCCTGAACCTTGGGGTTCTCCTCGAGACCACGGAAGCTTACATCAACAGAGTAGCTTACCGGACCAGCCTTGTCAAATACATTGAGCCCATAAGGGAGAGGCATAGATGCCGTCTGCGTGAGGAGGCTGCGGCGACCGTCATAGGACAGGTCGACGAGCTTCGCGCCGCTATCTAGAGTCTTCATATCGCCGAAAGTCAGCTTAGTTACGTCAAAGGAGGCAGGAGGTACAATGTTAGAGCTCATTTTGTTTATTTGTTTAAACTCTATGACTATACCAACCGGGTTCAATCACTCGTCAATTTTTGGGGGTTTGACCAACAAAAACTGAGAAGAAACACGTATTTATTCGGGTGGGGGCGGTAAAGCCAATGGTGATGGCGGAATACCAGCCAAAATTGTGTTGATGTAGGTAAGGGCGTTCAGCGTCATAATTGGCAATTCCTCATTCGTCATAACACGATAGCGCTCATAGATTCCTGGCGTCGCCGACTCGAAGAGCCACGGGTACATTTGCGCACACTGTCTGCTAACCATCGTCAGTGCAGTAACAATATACATTGCACCAAGTACACGGTCCGATTTATCTTCGGCAGCGCTGACAAACATTCTTATTATATCCATGTTCGTCTTCCGCAAAAATTCGATAGAGCGATTTGTCACAATATCGCGTATAGGATATCTGAACGGACGCGCCGGCGGCGGTATAATTATACTACGTTGCGCATTCGTAAGCTCTGCGCGATGTAACCAGATATCATAGAGTTCAACATAGAAACAACGAAGTCTGTCAACGGTCAAATTAATGAACCATTCGGGGTTTGTATAATAGTTTAATTCATCTATTTTCTGAAACATGTCGGTCACTTTGATATGAAAACGTTGGTCTGGTGTAGCCGCATCAATGGGCGTCCATCGAGTGTCAACCCCCTTCTTTCGGCACCAACGAATGTAGCGTGACATCTTTTTACGGGTCTCATCAGAAAACGGTGTCCGCGTATAGGGATTTAATGGCTCTTCTGATTTTTCGAGTAACGATGAAAGAGAACGAACATCAAATGCATATATCTGTTTATCGGCAACCTCAAAATAGGAAAATAGATGCTCGCCACTGAGTCCGCTGATATCTTCCATAGAATAGAAATCGGTCGTGTTTGTGCTTTCACGGGTGTATCGCGCCGGTCCCTGTCGCGCCCTTATGCGTAGACGTCCACGGAATGCCCACCACTTTTGTACTTTAATAGCACTAGGCGTCATATCTACGATTGGACTTACTGTCATATTAGTTTTGTCTTGAATGGCGAGTTCAATAGCAGATTTGTATTGGCGTGGGAATTTATAGTGGACTCCGCAGTACTCTCCGTGGGAAGCAGGATTTGGGCAGCGCTGGTCGGGGTGCCGTCTAGAACGGATATTCTTACAAACGGGAGGCTCCATGTTTTCCTATACTGGTCTGATTATTTATGTTCTTTTCATAAAGCGCACATAACTAAGAAAAACCGAACTTATCGTCGGAAAGTCGTACGCGAGGGTCCAATTTGGACCCATTTTGAGAGCCGATGTCCCAAAAATTGACATCCCATCCGGTTCTAAACCCATAGTCATAGTGCGTTAAAAAGCCACTCAAATAAACCCGGACATCAATATAAAATGAGCTCTACTAAGAACACTAAGATGTCTACCGTGCCTGCGAAGAAGGCGGCGCCTGCTCCCAAGAAGGAGGAGGTCGCTGCCGTTGTGCCCGCGCCCGTTGCCGCCGCCGCCCCTGCGGCGAAGGGCAAGAAGGCTGCAGCTGCGCCCGTCGCCGTTGCGACGAGCCCGGCGCCCGCCGTTGCCGCCGCCGCCGTGGCGGTTGCCGCGGAGCCGGTTGAGGAGGTCAACCTCGTCGCCGAGTTCAACGCTCAGGTGACGAAGGTCAACGACCTCCGCAACACGCTCGGCGTGGTTCTGGCTGATATGAAGAAGCTGGAGAAGCGCCTGGCGCGCGAGATCAAGAAGGCGGGTCGTCGTCGCCGCTCGAAGGTCCCGCAGCTTGATGAGGCGGGCAACCCGCTTCCCAAGAAGCAGTCTGTCTTCACCAAGCCGCAGAAGATCACGGACGAGCTCTGTGTCTTCCTCGGCAAGGCGAAGGGCACTGAGATGAGCCGCTCTGACGTCACCCGTGGCATCATGGACTACGTCAAGGCGCACAAGCTCAACAACAAGCAGGACATCAACCCGGATGCCGCTCTCCGCAAGCTCCTCAAGAGCACGGAGGCGGAGAAGGTGACGATCCTGAACCTCCAGCGCTACCTGAAGGGTCACTACGTCAAGGCGCCGGTCGCGGTTGTCCCTGCGTAAATGACTAAACTGTAGTAAAAAATAAAAAAGAGACGAAAAAAATAGTAAACATATAAAAAGAAAAGAAAAAAACACCTGTCCATTTATTTTTAACAAATGACACAGGTCTTTTAGCTCAGTAGGTAGAGCGTGCGGCTGTTAACATGTGTAACAATCACCGCAAGGTCGCAGGTTCGAACCCTGCTTGGACCGATACCATTTAGTCTTGTTATACAGCACTAAATGGTGTTATAGCTCAGCGGTAGAGCGGGGGTCTTATGAGCCCTAGGTCACGGGTTCAATTCCCGTTAGCACTACTCCCTTTTTTACTACACATTCATTTATCTTTTTATTTTTGTAGAAAAAGATAAATGCAATTTCATTTTATTCCGAGAATAGCGCCCACCACTCGGTGTTCCAAGTCTGATGCCGCCGCCTAAATTCATCAAGTGTGCCGGGCTCAGGTGCCTGAAAACCCGCCTTCCACTTTGTCCATTGTACACCCTCCATTAGAGTGGACGGGTCGTCATTTTCGCCGCTGAGAATCGCCCGTGCCTTTTTTAACATTTCGATATCGGTGCCGAACTTGGCGTGGTCCTCGGTCTTGCGCCAATTACTAAACGTATGCTTTGCCCAAATGGCTGCAATCGACTCGTGCCGCTGAATACTGTGTAGAGCCGTTTTCCAAGCGACAATAGGCAAAGCCGGTGTATAATCGGAACCCAAGAGTACACAGAAGTCTATGAATTGGGTTGTGCTAAGTTTCAGCGCTGCGCAAATCTGCACAGGGTCGTATTCTGACCATGCATCGCCTGGACTGACAGACACATGTTTTGGCACAAGAAGTTTACAGCCGCGCGGCAAGAAATCGAGGTCGAAACTCATAACGGCGTCCAGAATACCGCGCCGAACCCAATACGCAAGTAGAGTGTCGGCTTCGCACGTGGGATTGATAAACATTGAGCCGGTCGCGTACAGAAATTGCTTGATTTCATCTTTGACTTCGTAGGGCAGACTCGGAAATCGTGATTCCAAATCGTGAATTTTCTCCGCCAGAATTTCACGATTTGCCAAATCCGTTTCATGATTTAGCGATTGCCGCAGCTCCTCACAAAGATCGTGCGCATCCTGGCGGTCAGATTTACGCTTCTGAGTCACGTAGTCTTTTTCCGAAGGTGGCTTACCGTCAAAGACATAGACGGGCGTGATACCCAGCTTCTTCAATGCGGCAATCTGTTCGGCGATGACTTTCAGGGGCTGTAGATTGTTTGCGATAGCGCGATAAAGAAAACACTGAATATCAATCCCGACGCGAAGTCCCCGCCACGTGTCCCACTGGACGGGCTTAATGCTGTTGGGTACTGTCTTTACTAGACAGGTTTGCAGTCCGCGGATACCCATTGCGTTGTTGTTGTTGACATCTTTGTTTTCGAAACGAAGCTGTCAAGTTTCTAGCACTTTTATAGGAAGACATGCCCCAAACACGTAAAATCAGAATTAAGCGCAATCCAAATACACGCGTCTTTTTTATTCCTCGTAAAATGGAAGAGACTGGACCGCGTCAGCCCAGCTCAACGCGTAAGAATATACGATCTAAGATGAATGCCGTTTCCCGGATAAGCAGCAAGGAACACACACGCCGTAATAACGTATCAAAAGAAAATGCTATGGCGGTTGCACATCTTTACGGTAAAGCCGTACATCTTAACACTCTACGAGAGATGATTGAGATGATTGAAAAGACGTCGCACGTTCGCAAGATTAAGAATGCGACCATAAAGAAAGTTATGAGGAATTTTGGCGAGCAATAGACGGATTTGTCATTCGCATAGAGAGTGGCTGCGACGTATCGAGTCCGCGGCTCATCGCAATCATAGATTCACGTCTCTGTAACCACATGTCACACCAGCGCTCTGTATTCAGGGTACCGGCGAGCCATTCAATGAGGAACCCCTGCATGTCGTGTGCCAACACAGTCTTGAGAATATAGTATGCAAACACATTTGTATCTTCAACCCAGACCTGCGGCGCCCGTGCCAGAATCTCAATCGCCTGTTGATTCTGCCACTCACGTTGTTTGACCCACGTCTGTGCTGTTACATCATTGGATGGTGCATGTAATACCGACCACATCCATTCCGCGTTTAACTCGGTTGCAGCCTCAAAAAGAGCGGACGAGAGAGTGCCACCGCCCACAGACTGCTCTAAACAAGTCTGTGTACCGTCCACTATAACTGCATCCCAATTCAATGCATGAATACATTCGTGTAGGAGAACACGGTCCCATTCCTCGATACGAAACAAAAACACCTCTGGACTCCCTCTGTACGCCCAACCACCATTAACTTCCGCGCGTGATGGAAATATGTCACCAGCAACGATACGGTCGGCAGGAAATCGCCACCAATTTACCTGAAATCCGGCGGGTGCACCTAAGAAATGTAAAATTCTGAACAAGTGAAGTAGCTCTGACTCCGGGCTATCGCCAAATAGCGTCAACCTATATGTGCCGTCCGTATAACAACGACAGACCGTATCGGGCGCCAACATATGCTTTGCTATTAACCCATCATCCCATCGCTCATTACGTAGCGACAGCAGCCTTTTTTGCTCTTCTGGGTTTAGGTTTGACTTCTGCTTCAGGTTCAATAATTGTATTCCCTTCTCCACTTGTACCTCGTTTCTTAGCCTTTCCAGCTCCCTTTGGGGCGGCGCGCTTAGTTGCAGGTTTAACGGTGGCGGCGTCTGCTGCCATAACCGCCGCTTGAGATTCCAAATCTCCGACTCCATAGTCCTCTATCGGTAGACGAGATTCTAATTCACGTAGCACTGTCTCGTTTTCTGCCTGGGCTGTGCGCCAAAACGCAAGACAGATATCAAGCAGCATTTTTTCAAGTGAAATAGGATTACGATACGATGTATTTGGCTCAGTTGCCGCAATAACAGCGATGGCTGCGCGAAACATAGGAAATGTGCAATAGGAGTTCAAGAGCGCCGTCTCTACAGCCGCACAGTACCCGTCCAAGAATTCGGTACCCGTCTGACAGAGACCTAAAAAATCGTAGACACGTTCGCGGACCCACAATGCTGTTGCGAGCGGTGGTACAGCGATTTTCTTTAAAGAAGCCCGTATACATCCACGCAGAATCTCTACTATTAGGCTATTATAGCATTGCGATACCATCTGTGGATAGGTTTGCTCTTCAAGGCATTTTTTACCCCAGCGCAAGAGCGCCGCCGGTCTATCCATGCGCCCCTCAAACTTATCATATGAATCAGCAATCTGCGGACATGCCGCCCACGTAACAGCCCATTCTTCGCGCGTTGGTACGGGAATACGAACTCGCACAAAGATGTCTTCCACAACGCTTAGCGATCCTGTAATTTCGCGCGCGCACAGCCAGACCATACCCGTCCCACCTTCAGGACAGATACGGGTCTCCAGAATCCAGCGTAACCTGACAGCCGCCGCAAGGCTCAGACAGTGCGCCCGTCGTAGAATTACTAGCTTGCGCTTATTCGTCTTGAGCCCCGCAAATACGTCGCCCGCGGAAAATAACATAGAGAGAACCTCAACCAAAATCTGCTTGTCTTGCATAGACATATCAGGGATATCTATTTCAAAGTGGTACGGACTACAGTAGACGCGACATTCATAATCGTCACCGACCTTAAACATACGCATGTCCTTCGGATACACCTCCGCTTCAGTTATGTGTAGGCTGTCAGCTATCATTTTACGCGCTGCCCGTGTTTTGCCTGTGCCAGGAGGTCCAATGAACAACCAGGGGAAGTGGAGGTTCGCCATTACTTTTGCTTAGGGACAAAACCTTTACGCCCTAATCAAAAAATCAAATCAGTAGAGACTTAATCAAGTCCCGCCATTTTATACAATATACCCCAATCCGCTTCATCCATATTTTCCAACATCTCAGTCCACTCTTCGGGGTCGACAAGCCCCTCTTTCACCATTCGTTCATACATACCAGGAGTCCAGCGAGTAATTGGTTGATTGGTAGGAACATCTTTTGCCAGCGCCGCCTCGCCAAAATTTGCAAGCACTTCACCCTTAGTCATCGTTGGTCTAACCGTGTTGTAGAGCGCATTCGCCTCTTCATAGAGAGAAGCCATGTCCATCAAAGCGTTCGGGGCACCGCTTGAATCGCCGCACGCAGAAAGGCAGCCGAGAGAAATAAAGATTCCTTTGCGTATTCCTGTCTTCTGATACACCTCCTCAATGATTTGGTCTAGGCTCCAGTCATCGCGATTTATATTTTGCGATACAAGACTATTATCTTTATTTGTAAACTCCTGTATTTGAAAAATTGGAACGTCGTCTATACGATAGACGCCATAGTCGTTATC